>PVML01016940.1_pt1 | contig 325587 bp, 301 predicted proteins | sample 1853371 | NCBI WGS metagenome assembly PVML01 (sample SAMN08533508, study PRJNA380276) | Human gut metagenome, whole genome shotgun sequencing project. | isolation source: participant 1, chromium library | host: Homo sapiens | collected 2017 | reverse complement strand
GCCGTCCCGCCACCACCTGGGGCACCGGCACCTACAACGTCAAGACCGAGGCCGGCAGCACCAGCAAGACCGATAATCTGACCGAGAACGGCGGCCTGATCGCCTCCAAGGTCCGCATGCTGGACAAGGACGAGATCATTACTGTTCCCAACGCCCCCACCTACACCTATACTTCCGGCCAGGACATCGACGAGGTCTACAAGGACCTGGGCAAGTCTGTGTGCACCCTGCGCGACAATGCCAAGGACGAGGGCTACACCTGGACTGCTTATGTCAACGGCAAGGAAGATAAGGACGTGGATGACAACATCCCCACCTCCAAGGACGACTCCACCTGGAAGTACACCGGCAAGGGCACCGTCACCGAGATCTACATCGACGACGCCGACGCCACTGTGACCGTGGTCGAGATCAATTACTATCTGGGCCAGGTCTCCAAGGTGAAGAGCGATTCCAAGGGCGAGTATGTCACCGTGAAGGCCATCTCCACCGAGCCCAAGCTGGACGACAACGACTTCTATGCTGAGGGCTATGAGGAGGACGACTACGTTGTCTTCACCGTGGACTACAACGAGGACGAGGACTTCTACATCTGCGAGCTGATGGCTCCCGAGACCGTCAACGGCGAGGTCACCCGCGTGGAAAAGGATAAGGACGCCGAGACCGGCAAGGGCGAGACCGGCGAGACCTATCTGAAGCTGGCCGATGGTGCCAAGTACAGCTACTCCGGCGACGGCCACATCGTCTATGATCTGGACGACGACAACGTGAAAGCCCACCCCGCTCTGAACGAGCAGTACACCCTGTATCTGGATCCCAACGGCTATGTGCTGGGCTTCGTGCAGGAGACCGGCAGCACCCAGTACCTGTACGTGAAGGACTCCGACGAGGAGCTGCGTGACTGGGTCGCCAAGGTCGTTCTGGCTGACGCCACCTCTGTCAAGGCCGACCTGGACGATGAGTACAAGGACGGCAAGGACAAGGTCAAGATCGACTGGGTAGATAAGGACCAGGACAAGAAGGATAAGACCAACATCGACGAGAAGGTCTGGGCCTACACCGTGGGTGAGGACAAGATCTACACCCTGAAGGCTGTGGATTCCAAGACCATGACCAACGCCGAGATCAACAACGGCAAGGCCTATATCTCCGACGGCAAGAACGACTTCATCGTGGACAAGAAGACCGTGTTTGTGGACGTGGAGGGCGAGACCGCCTATACCGGCTACAATGAGGTGCCCGATGTGGACAATGCCACCCTGGCCTATGTGCTGAGCACCAAGAACGGCAATGTGGCTGAGATCGTCTTCATCGTGGACGGCGATGTTTATGACAGCGCCAGCACCTACTTCATGCTCAGCAAGACCACCCGCGAGTCCCTGAAGTACGACGGCGACTACTACTGGGAGTACACCAACGCCTATGTCAACGGCGTGAAGCAGTCCGTGTACGTGGACCAGGATCTGGGCGCCCTGGAGGTCGGCCATCTGTACAAGGCCACCAAGACCGTGGATGAGAAGTACATCACCGGCATTGAGGATGTGGAGCTGAAGGACAACACCGTCAACGCCCGCGGCGACGGCGCTTTCTGGCTGACCACCGTGGAGGATGCCAAGGTGAAGTATGACGTGGACGACGACACTGTTTTTGTCTATGTGGATGTGGAGCCCAAGAACGGTGAGAATCTGTCCAAGGGCTACGACTACACCATTACCGACGGCGATGTAAAGGACATGTATGTGGGCACCGAAGAGGAGACCTACGACGGCGTGAAGTTCGACTACATGACCTATGTCACCGTCGTGAAGGACAGCAACGACCACAACACCGCGGATCTCGTCTACATTATCCACAAGCCCGTGGTGGAGATGGTGAAGGTCACCCTCGCGCTGACCAACGCCACCGTGACCGTCAACGGCGTGGAGTACACTGAGAACGGCAGCATCAGCGTTAAGAAGGGCACTGAGCTCAACTGGACCGCTAAGGCCAAGGAGGGCTACAACCTGACTACCCCTGCTTCCGGCAAGGTGACTGCCAATTCTGATACCACCATCACCGCTACCGCTAGCGCTGACACCCTCAGCGTCAAGGTCGAGGGTCATGCTGCTGCCAACCCCACAAGCATTACTGCGAACCAGGCCGCTGACATCACCGTGACTGCTGAGAAGGGTTACACCATCACCGATGTGACTTGCGCTCAGGCTGCCAAGATCAAGAGCAACGGCGACGGCACCTGGACTGTCAGCGTTCCCGCTGGCACCGAGGATATTGCCATCAAAGTGGACACTGAGGCTGTGAGCTATACCCTGAACTTTGCCGCTTCCGGTGTTTGGGATTTTGAAGTCAAGGACGCCAAGGGCCAGACCGTGAATGATGGCGACGAGGTGATCGTCGGTGAGACCTACACCTTCAAGGCCACCGAGAAGACTGCTAGCGATACTCACAATGGCGCCCGCGAGTTCCGTGTCGATGGAGCTGCTGTCTGTGATGCCAAGCTGACTGCCGAGGGCAAAAATGCCGTCGTGAAGTCTGTCAAGGTCACTGCTTCCGAGGCTGATTTCAAGCTGGCCCAGAAGCTGGCTGTTGTCGATGGCAAGCTGTACACCGAGGAAGCCTGCCAGAATGAGCAGTCGGCTGCCCCCAACCAGGAGACCACTCTGTACTACATTGAGAGCGCTGCCGTCAAGGCTGTGCTCGAGGGCGAGTACACTGTGGTGGCTGACGACGACGGCGTGCTGACGCTTGATATCGGTCAGAAGCGCTGATTAGAGTGAGATTCTGATTCACGCAATTTAACAGCCCCCCGGAGCATTTGCTCCGGGGGGCTCTCTCACTTCCCCTCCAGCTTATCCACCCGGGCAGACAGGGCGTTGATATCACTGCGCAGCTTATCCAGTACCGCATTGAGAACACTGGGGCTGACGATCAGATCCCGCATGGCTTTCAGCGCCCCGTCGATCTTTTGATTATCCGCGTTAAACTCCGTCCGGAGCACCTGGTCCGCAGCCTCCCATTGATTCAGTCCATAATACTGCGTCTGTCCGCTTGCCATAAAAAATCCCTCCTGTCCTGACTGGGCCCGGCAGATCCGGACCCGCTCAAAACCGGTGGGAAAGAGCTTTTTGTGAGACGTTTCAATACAAATTATGGAAGTGAAGCAGAACTATGCCCATTTCTGCCCCGCCTGTGCAGGATGTCCAGGGATCATGGAGGCGGCCTATCCTGCGTGAGAGGTGCCACTTCCCAGATACACGTCCCCGGAAATGATGTCATCCAATTTTATTCCGCCGCCTGCGGGTGCAGGAACTCCTTGCGGGACGGCTCTTTCCACAAGCTGACCGGGCCCGCTCCAAAGGAGCGGGCCCGGTGTCCGGCCTGTCTTTTCAGTCTTTGAGGCTCTCGGCCCAGGCGGCGTACTTGGCCACCTTTCCGTCGCACTCCTCCTTGTCGGCGCCGTTGGCCAGGATATAGACCTTGACCTTGGGCTCGGTGCCGGAGGGACGGACGATCAGGCTGGTGCCGTCGGCCATCTCATAGCGCAGGACGTTGGAACCGGTGAGCTCCATCTGAGACCTGGCGCCGGTCGCTGTCTCCACCACGCTGCCGTCCTTGTAGTCCTTCTGCTGCTTTACCGCCACGCCGGCGATCTCCGCCGGGGGCTGCTCCCGCAGGCCGGCCATCAGGTCAGCCATCTTCTTCAGCCCGTCCAGGCCGGGCATGACCAGGTTCATGGTGCGCTCGCCATAGTAGCCGTATTTCTTGAACAGGGCCTGGAGGGCGTCATACAGGGTCATGCCCTGGGAGGCATACCAGGCCGCCATCTCGGTCAGCTCCACCGAGGCGGAGACGGCGTCCTTGTCCCGGACATAGTCCCCCAGCATGTAGCCGTAGGACTCCTCATAAGAGAAGATGACCTTCCCCGCACCGGAGCTCTCCAGTTCGTCCTTCTTCTCCGCCAGGAACTTGAAGCCGGTGAAGGTGTCATAGCACTGCAGGCCGTTGACCTCGGCCACCTTGCGGGCCATCTCGGTAGTGACGATGGTCTTGAGGGCCACGGGCTTGTCGGGCATCTTGCCGGTGCGGCGCTTGGCCCCGATCAGGTAGTCCAGCAGCAGCACGCCGGTCTGGTTGCCGGAGATGACCACGAAGTCGTCCTCCTTGGTACGCACCATGATGCCCACCCGGTCGGCGTCCGGGTCAGAGCCCAGGATGAAGTCCGCGCCGTGCTCCTTGGCCAGCTCCACCGCCAGATAGAACCCCTCCGGGTTCTCCGGGTTGGGGGAGACCACAGTGGGGAAATCGCCGTCGATGACCATCTGCTGGGGCACGCAGATCACGTGCTTCATGCCCAGGCGCTTGAGGGCCTCGGGGATCAGCTTATAGCCGGTGCCGTGGAAGGGGGTGTACACCATGGTGAAGGTGTCCGCCATCTGCTCCACCACCGCCTTGTCGTTCACCTGCTCCATCACGTTGGCCAGGAACTTCTCGTCCGTCTCCGCCCCCATCAGCGTAATCCTGCCCTGGGCCACGGCCTGGTCATAGTCCATGGTCTTGACGCAGTCGAACACGTCCAGCTCCTTCATCTTCCGGGCCACCTCGTCGGCGTGCTTGGGGGGCAGCTGGGCACCGTCCTGCCAGTAGACCTTGTAGCCGTTGTACTCCTTGGGGTTGTGACTGGCGGTGACGTTGATACCGGCGATGCAGCCGTACTCCCGCACCGCGAAGGACAGCTCCGGGGTGGGACGCAGGGACTCGAACAGGCGCACGGGGATGCCGTTGCCCGCCATGACACAGGCGGCCTCCCGGGCAAAGACGTCGGAGTTGTTGCGGCAGTCGAAGCAGACGGCCACCCCCCTGGCGGCGGCCTGGGGCCCCTCCTCCAGGATGACCTGGGCAAAGGCCTGGGTGGCGTGGCGGATGACATGGACATTCATCCGGTACAGCCCCACCCCCATGGTGCCCCGCAGGCCCGCGGTGCCGAAGGAAAGCTGATCAAAAAAGCGGGATTCGATCTCCTTGTCATCGCCCTGGATGGATGCCAGCTCTGCCTTCTCGGCGGCCGAGAGGGCCGGGCTGTTCAGCCATGCATGATAAGCATCAAGATAGGACATATCGTAGGACCTCCAATCAATAAAATCCGCTGGGACATGCTGTTGTGGACATTGTACCACAGGCAGGCATGAATTTCCAGCGGATTTTTGGACGGATCCACGGTGAGCATGTTTTCAGGCCCGGGACCCTGTCATTTGTGGTAGCTGGAGCCCTCCCGGATCTTGAAGGCCCGGTAGAGCTGTTCCAGCAGCATGACCCGGGCCAGGTGGTGGGGGAAGGTCATGGGGGACATGGACAGTTTGACCCAGGACTCCCCCTTCAGGCGCTCCGCCAGGCCGTAGGAGCCGCCGATGACAAAGGCCAGGTGCTTGGCGGAGCTGTGCTCCCAGGTCCCCACCAAAGCGGACAGCTCCTCGCTGGAGCGCAGCCTGCCCTCCACGCACAGGCACACCAGGCTGGTGCTGGGGGGCAGCTTGGTCCGGATGGCCTGGCTCTCCTTCTCCAGGGCGGCGTCGATCTGCGCCTGAGAGGGGTCCTGGGGCAGCTTCTCCTCAGGCAGCTCCACCAGGGTGAGCCTGCAGTAGGGGGACAGGCGCTTGATGTATTCGGCACAGGCCTCCTGATAGAATTTCTCCTTCAGCTTGCCCACACAGATCAGATAGACGCTCAGCACAGGGATGCCTCCCTTGCCGGAAAGGCCCGGAGAGCTCCGCCCCGCTCCAGCTGGTACAGCGCCCCGCACTCCGACCGGGGGGCTACCGCCAGGGTGATGTCCTCCTCCGGCCGCACCCCCAGGGCGGACAGGCGGCGGGAGACCACCTCTCGGGCCCGGGCTGGGGTATTGTTCTCGGAGGACAGGTGGGCCAGCAAGATGGTCCGGGTCCCGGCCAGGGCAGCCCGGCCGGCCAGCTCGGCCCCCGCCTCATTGGACAGGTGGCCGAAGTCCCCCAGGATGCGCTGCTTCAGGGCGTAGGGATAGGGGCCGGAGCGGACCCAGTCCTCGTCGTGATTGGTCTCACACACCAGCAGGTCCGCCCCCCGCGCCGCATCCCACACCTGGGGGGTCAGGTGGCCCAGATCGGTGGCCAAGGCCATCCGCGCCCCGCCGCCGGTGACGGCGTAACCCACACTGCCCGCGGCGTCGTGGGGGGTGGAGAAGGACTCCACCCACAATTCCCCCAGCTGGAAGCCGGTGCCGGCCTCCAGCGTCCGGCCCAGCCGCGCCAGTGCTGGGACTTTTCGCTCCAGGCGGTCCAAAGTGGGGGCGGTGGCGTAAACGGGCACCCCCAGCTGCTTGGTCAGGGTGGCCAGACCGGAGACGTGGTCGGTGTGCTCGTGGGTGACCAGCACCGCGCTGAGCCGGGTGGGATCGGCACCCAGCGCCTTCAGGGCAGAGGTGATCCGGCGGGCGGAGATGCCCGCGTCCAGCAAAACATAAGTAGAGCCGCAGCAGATCAGCAGGGAATTCCCGCTGGAGCCGCTGGCCAGAGTACACACTTCCATGTGCCGCCTCCCGGAGAAAGAGTGGCGCCCCCCAGGGCGCGAAAACGGGCGGCGGCAGATCGCCGCCGCCCGGAGCATGTGCAAAGGTCAGCCTGCCTGGGTCTGGGCCTCGTCGTCGGGCAGGAAGAGCACCTGGATCTTGGCCCCCACGCCGGACAGCTTCTCCACCAGGGTCTCGTAGCCCCGCTCGATGTGGTACACCCCGTCGATCTCCGTGGTGCCCTGGGCAGCCAGACCGGCGATCACCATGGCTGCCCCGGCCCGCAGGTCACAGGCGTGGACCGGCGCGCCGGTCAGGGCGGGGACCCCCTCGATGACGGCCACCTTGCCGTCCACCTGGATCTTGGCCCCCATGCGGCGGAACTCATCCACATAGCGGTAGCGGTTGTCCCACACGCCCTCGGTGAGCACGCTGGTCCCCTGGGCCAGGCACAGGACCGCGGCGATCTGGGGCTGCATGTCAGTGGGAAAGCCGGGATAGGGCATGGTCTTCACATTGGTGCGGGTGATGGGGCCGGAGCGGCGGACCAGCACCGCGTCGTCCTGCTCCTCCACATCCACCCCCATCTCCACCAGCTTGGCGCTGATGCAGTCCAGATGCTTGGGGATGACGTTCTTCACCAGCAGCTCGCCCCCGGCGGCAGCCACTGCGGCCATATAGGTGCCCGCCTCGATCTGGTCGGGGATGATGGAGTAGGAGCCGCCCCGCAGGCGCTGGACGCCCCGCACCTTGATGACGTCGGTGCCGGCGCCCATGATGTCGGCCCCCATGGAGTTGAGGAAGTTGGCCAGGTCCACGATATGGGGCTCCTTGGCGGCGTTCTCGATAACGGTCATGCCCTCCGCCAGGGCGGCGGCCAGCATGATGTTCATAGTGGCGCCCACGGAGACGATGTCCAGATAGACCTGCCCGCCGGCCAGGCAGCCCCGGCCGGGGACCTGGGCATAGATCAGGCCGTTGCGCACGTCCACCTCGGCCCCCATGGCCACAAAGCCCTTGATGTGCTGGTCGATGGGCCGTCCGCCCAGATTGCACCCGCCGGGCAGGGGCACCTCTGCCCAGCCGAAGCGGCCCAGCAGGGCCCCCACCAGATAATAGCTGGCTCGGATCTTCCGGGCCAGCTCATAGGGGACCTGACGGTTCCGAATGTGGGAACAGTCGATCTCCACCGTGGTGCGGTTGATGGTGCGCACGTCCGCCCCCAGCTCCCGGAGGATCTGGAGGATCAGGGTCACATCGCTGATCTGGGGAACATTTTCAATGCGGCAGACCCCGTCCACCAGCAGGGCGGCGGGGATGATGGCGACAGCGGCGTTCTTGGCTCCGCTGATCTCAATGGTTCCATGGAGCGGATGTCCGCCCTCAATCAAATATTTGGTCAAAGCTGCACCCTCTTCAAACGTAATGAGGTCCTTATGTCTATACGGCAAAATGCCATAAGTAGTCCAAACAGGTCCCGCCTGTGGGCGGTCTGATACAACTATATTGTAACACTATTATATCCAAAAGGCAAATAAAATTACATTTGCGTGAAAAGTGTGTAAAATCGGTCCAAAGGCCGGAAACATTTTCCCGATTCTTAAACAGAATCCACAAAGGGACCATCCTGGCTGCCGGAAAAGCGGGCCCTGGCCCGGGGGAGCAGCTGGTCCAGGCTGGACTCCTCCTGCCGCTCCAGCAGGTCGCCGATGAGCTGATTGGACACCAGAAAGCCCTTGGGCGTCAGCCGCCACCGGCCGCCGGCCTGCTCCGCCCAGCCTTGGGCCTGGAACTGGCGGAGCCGGGTCTCCAGGGGGGCAAAGTCCATGAAATAGGCGCTGCGGTACTCCCACTCCTCGATTCCCTGGGCGGTACGCAGCCGGAGCATCAGGTACTCGCCCCCCCGCTCCCGCTGGGGGATGAGCTCCTCGCTGTCGATGATCTCCCCGCCCTTGAGCACGCCGTCGATGTACCGGTCCAGGTCCCGGACAAAGGAGTACCGCCGCCCGCCGAAGTCGGAGTGGGCGCCGGGGCCGAAGCCGATATAGGGCCGGGTGAGCCAGTAGCGCAGATTGTGCCGGGACTCATAGCCCGGCTTGGCGAAGTTGGAGATCTCATACTGGGGGTAGCCGGCCCGCTCCAGCCGGCCCACGGTCCAGAGGTACAGGTCTGCCTGCTGGTCGTCGTCGGGCAGGATCTCCCCCTCCGCCGCCCGGCGGGCCAGAGGGGTGCCCTCCTCCACCTTCAGTCCGTAGCAGGACAGGTGCTGGGGGATCAGGGACAGGGCGTGCTCCACCGTAGCCTTCCAGCTGTCCATGGTTTGGCCGGGCAGGCCGTAGATCAGATCCAGAGAGACGTTGTTCAGCTTGGCCTTCCGGGCGGCCGCCACCGCCTCGTCCACCTGTCGGACGGTGTGGGGGCGGTGGACGGACTCCAGCTCCTGGGGGCAGCCGGACTGCATCCCCAGAGACAGGCGGTTGACCCCCGCCTTCCGCAGGCGGCGCAGGGCACGCAGGTCCACGCTGTCAGGGTTTGCCTCCACCGTGATCTCTGCGTCCTTCTCCACCTGAAAAAGCTTGCTCAGGGCGGAGAGCAGCTCCTGGATGCGCCGGGCCCCGTACCAGCTGGGGGTGCCCCCGCCGAAATAGACGGTGTCTACCGGGATGCCCTGGGCCAGGGGCGCAGTCTCCCGGATGTGGGCCAGCAGCGCCTTCTGATAGGCGTCCATCCGGTCCTCCCGCCCCGCCAGGGAGTAGAAGTCGCAGTAGTCGCACTTGCTCCGGCAGAAGGGGATATGGATGTAAATGCCCAGCTTGTCCGCCTGTCCGGTCTGTCTCTGTCTCATGGGGCCGCCCTCCTTATGATCTCAAAGGTATTATAGCGGAGCTGAGCCCAGTTGCAAGGGGCAGGCAGAAATTTTGTGGACCCGGACAGGGCAGGCGGCGGAAGGGAGGGCACTTTTTCATCAAATATGCCCCGCCGCCGGGGCTGGCATGAAAGGGCGGTCCCGCCCTGCGGGGCGGGACCCTTTTGGGAGCATCCTGCGGATGGAGGCGGGCGGGGCAAGCTCTTCCCTCCTCCGCCCCAGAAGTGCTCCAAGATCTGGTCCCCAGAAAAAAGAAGGGCAAAATAGTAAAGCCTGCTTGACACAAAATGTAAAGCGTGCTATACTCAAGATGTAAAGCAAGCTAAACATTTTTGCGTGAGGAGGACCGCCGTGAAAAACCGCATCGCTCAGCTCCGAAAGGAGCGGCGCATCACCCAGGAGGAGCTGGCCGACGCTGTGGAGGTCACCCGGCAGACCATCATCTCCCTGGAAAACGGGCGCTACAACGCCTCGCTGCTGCTGGCCCACAAGATCGCCAAATATTTCGGGAGCTCCATTGAGGAGATATTTCTGTTCGAGGAGGAAGAGACATGAAGAAGCTGAAACCGATCCTGCTCGCCGCCGCCGCGCTGGGCGGGCTGGCCCTGATGGCGGCGGCCGCCCTGCTGGATCTGCCCGGCGGGATCACCGGCCTGATGTGCGGCATGGGCGGAGCCCTGCTGGGCCTGGGGGGCTCCAGCGTGATCATGGGCGCCGTGGAGCGGCACATGTCCCCCCAGGAGCGGAAGGAGCTCCAGCGCAGCGAGACCGACGAGCGCAACATCGCCATCAGGGAGAAGGCCGCTCAGTCCAGCTGGTACTGGACCCTGTACCTGCTGTGGGTCCCCTTTGTGATCTCTCTGGTGCGGGGGGAGACGCTTTGGATCCTTCTCTCCTCCGCCGTAACGGTCCTCCACTGCGTCTTTTATATGGTCAATATGGGCCGCTGGGCCAAAAAGCTGTAAGGAGGAAAAATCATGCTCATAAAAACGACCGGACGGGGCCCTGACTATGGAAAAAATCTGATCCAGCGCCGCTGGGCATTCCTTGCCCTCCTGGCGGTGGGCGCGACGGGCCTGGTGTGCTATTTCTTCCTGGTGCCCGGCAGCGGCATCAGCGGCCACGCCCGAGGCTTTTATCTGGGGGGCGCCAGCGGCATCACCGGCGCCGCACTGGCCAACCTGCTGCGCAACGAGTGGATGCTCCGCCACCCGGAGCGGTGGAAAAAGGCCAGGATTCAGGAGACCGACGAGCGCAGCCAGCGTCTCACCGCCCAGGCGGCCCAGCTGGCGGGGGTGGCGACATTTTTTCTCCAGGCCCTGGCCGCCTTTGTCCTGGTGGCAGTGGACCCGATGCTGGTGAAGGTGCTGCTGGGCTCCATGCTGGCCTACATCCTGTTCTTCCTCGGCGCCCGGGCCGCCCTGGCCCGGCGGCGGTGAGAACTTTATCCTGGAAAGGAGGAAGCCCTGTGTCCTGTCCAAACCCAATTCCACCCATGACGGAGGAGGAGCGCGCCGCCTTCCGGTCCTTCCTGCTCCGCCGCTATGTCCTCAGCATCCTGGCCCTGGTCCTGGGCATCGCCGGGGCGGTGCTGCTCCTCCGCCGGGGTGTTGACGGGCCGCCCCTGATGGAGGCCGTCTGGGTCTGCCTGTTTGTCCTCTCCGGCGGGACCGCCGTGCTGGGGGGCAGGGCCTGGGGCCGGTATCAGACTCTGCTCACAGAGCCGGAGGCTATGGAGCGGACCTGGCAGGCCCGCAGAGCCGGCCCCCAGACGGAGGCCGACCAGTCCTACCGCCGTGATGTGAGCCGGTCAGGCCGTCTGGGCCTCCTGCTCCTGGCCGCCGCCCTGCTGCTTCTGCTCCTGGGCATTCCCCTTCAGGCCCAACTCACCAGGAGGGCGGCGGATGTGTATGGCCAGGTGATCTTCTGCCTGTTTCTGGTCGGCTTCAGCATGATGGCGGGGAGCTGGCACACCCTCGCCCGGCCGGAGGAGCTGCGCTCCGCCCGGGTGGCCCGCGACGACGAGCGCAGCCAGGAGATCGAGCTCCGGGCCGTGTGGAAGGCTGCCCGGGCTACCCAGACCGCCCTGTTCCTCGGTCTCCTGGCGGCCGGATGGCTCGGCTGGTCGGATGTCTCCCTGACCCTGTCCATCGTGCTATTTTTCTACTTTTCCGCTCTGGCCGTCTTCCGCGCCCGGCTGTCCAAGCGGATGTGAGGGTGGCGGGATGGAACAGATACAGAGGAAGACCCGCCGCCTGGAGCTGGTCCTGGGGCCGGAGGATGGGGGCGTCAAGGTGGACACCCTGCTGCGGCGGAGGCTGCACCTGTCCGGCACGGTGATCCGCCGGATCAAGTGGCTCCCCGACGGCATCCTGGTGGACGGGGCCCGGGTGAATACCGCCTTCCGCCCCCGGGAGGGACAGACTCTGTCCGTCCGCCTGTCCGACCCGGAGCGGCGCAGCGGCATCCTGCCCGCCCCGGGTCCCCTGGATATCGTGTACGAGGACGGGGACCTGCTGATCCTGAACAAGGCCCCGGGGGTGCCGGTCCACCCCGGCCCCGGACATTTTAATGATACGATAGGTAATTTTTTGCTGAATTATTACAATTCGGAGGGTATTGAAGGAGATTTCCACCCCGTCCACCGGCTGGACCGGGGGACCTCCGGGCTGATGGCAGTGGCCAAGCACCCCCACGCCCAGGAGGTGCTGAAGGGGCAGCTCCACACCCCAGCCTTCCGCCGTGTCTATCTGGCGGTGTGCGACGGCGGGCCTCAGCCCCCCTCCGGTGTGGTAGACGCCCCGCTGGGGCCCCGGGAGGGCTCCCTGGTGGAGCAGATGGTCCGCCCCGACGGCAAGGACGCCCGCACACGGTATGAGACCCTGTCCCGCTCCGGGGGGCGTTCCCTGGTCCGTCTGGAGCTGGACACCGGGCGCACCCACCAGATCCGGGTCCACATGGCCTCTCTGGGCTGCCCCTTGACAGGAGATTTCCTTTACGGGTACGAGGACCGTTCCCTGATCTCCCGCCCTGCCCTCCACTCCGCCCAGCTGTCCCTCCGGCAGCCCGTCACTGGGCAGGAGCTGTCCTTTACCCTCCCCCTTCCGGAGGATATGGCGCGCCTGCTGACCCATCAGAAAGGAGAGAAGGAGCCGTGAATGTGATCCGGCGCTGGATCACCCAGCCCAACGCCCTGCTCCGGGCGGCAGCTTTGTTCGGGGCAGGCATGGCCCTGACGCTGGCGGCGGCCTGCCTCAGCGGGCCTCTGCTCCCAGAGGGGCTCCTGAAAAACGCCAATCCCCTGTGGAACTGGGCGGTCTCCTCCAGCCCCCTTGTGGGCGGGCTCCAGATCTTCGGGTTCAATCTGATCTTTGCCTGCGTCCTCGTGGGGGCCAACCTCTTCGCCAGGGGACCGCAGGGGGGTCTCCTGATCCCCTGCGGCTACTCCTGTCTCCTCCTGCTGTTCCTGCTCTATGGGCTGATGGTGGGCACCTGGTCCTTCCAAATGGGCGGAGAAGCGCCCCCTTTCGCGGCCCGGCTGCTGCGCATGCTCCATATCAGCGAGGCCTCCGGCATGGTGGAGATGTCCGCCTTCTGCTGCATCGCCTCGGGAACGGCGGACATCTCCTTCGTCCAGACCCTGGGGGGCCGGACCACCGCCGGACGGCTGCGGGATATCCGCCTGTCCCGTCAGGATGGGCTGGTCCTTGCTTTGGGCTTCCTGCTCCTGTTCGCCGCCGCCATGATCGAGGCGGCCAGCATCCTCCGCCTGACCTGAACACAGGGCCCGGGATCAAAAATGATTCCGGGCCCCTCCCTTTTACCCTTTGGACTGATTTTGGGTATAAATAACCTCCCTTCGTCAAAATGACGTGGGAGGTATATTCGTAGTTGGCAGCTAATTGATAAAGCAGAATTTATATATTCTCCCGCTTTCTTTCGTGTTCCTGATGCTAATGTTTAAAATCAGGATACAGACTTATTCATCCACAGTTCAACTCTATAATAACTATTTCCGGTGGATTGTTGATTCTCACCGGAATGATACTGTTTCCAATACCTCTGCTCACAATCATAGTTGTTCCATTCTCTGTATAGGCTCCTGCGTCATATTTCGGGAAAAGTCCTTGGCCTGGAGCAATAACTCCTCCCCCCAATGGCAATCGAAATTGTCCACCGTGGGCGTGACCCGACAATACTAAGTCAATATTTTTATTTTGATAGACATTAAAATACTCGGGTCTATGTGATAAAAGTATAGTAAATCCATCGCTAATATTTACCTGCGAAAGTTTTGCTTCCAAAATACTTTCCGATAAAAGACGGTCTCGTTCTGAAAAATCAGGGTCATTTAATCCTATTAGCTGAATACACACATCACCATAGTTCAATTCGATGGCTTCATCTTGAAGAACAGTAATTCCTGTATTTTGTAATGATGTCTTTAACTCTTCGTATTGTGAGCCGATCCATGCCTCGTGATTGCCTGTGACAAAATAGCAAGGAGCAATTTTTACGGCTTGCTGAGCAAAAGATAATGCAACTTCAAGATTTGTATGGTTAGAATCTATTAAATCCCCAGTAATAGCGATTATATTTGGGCTTTCTGCCTCTAATATATCAATTAACTTTTCATTATTTTTTCCGTATTCTGCATTATGCAAATCCGAAATATGGGCAATAGAAAATTTGTCAAACGCTTCAGGCAAGTCTTTAGATGTTACTGTTAATTTGGTTGTTTCTACCGACAGATTTCCCCAAATCACCCAACTGACCATAATTGAAATCAGAAGCATCACAAGTATAATCGTTGTTCGATTTTTTATCTTTCTCACGACATTATGCCTCGCCATTATAAATCCTGCTCCACAAATTCCAATCTATTGTTTTGTTTACTTTATCATATTTATCTGTTTGCATCAATGTTTGGTACAATCGATGGAGTTAAAACCCATCGATTCAAATGTAAAAAGGGAACCGGGCCCTGTTCCGTTGCCTTTTTTCTTCCCATGGTGTATAATGCCCGGGAATCTGATGAGAGAGGAGGGGATGCTATGGACCAGCTGAAGGAGCTGCCCATCCCCCTGCTGCTGTGGTACCGGGAGAACGCCAGGGTGCTGCCCTGGCGCAGCCACCCCACGCCCTACCGGGTGTGGGTGTCGGAGATCATGCTCCAGCAGACCCGGGTGGCCGCTGTGCTGGACTACTACCGCCGCTTTCTGGAGGCTCTGCCTACGGTGGCCGACCTGGCTGCCGTCCCGGAGGACGCACTGATGAAGCTGTGGCAGGGACTGGGCTATTACAGCCGGGCCCGAAACCTGCAGCGGGCTGCCCGTCAGATCATGGAGGAGCACGGAGGAATCTTTCCCTCCACCTATGAGGAGATCCGCGCCCTGTCCGGCGTGGGGGACTACACCGCCGGGGCCATCTCCTCCATCGCCTTCGGCCTCCCCGTCCCGGCGGTGGACGGCAACGTGCTGCGGGTGGCTGCCCGGGTCACGGGAGACGAGGGGGACATCGCCGCGCCGGCCACCAAAAAGCGGGTGACCGCCGCCCTGGCAGAGATCATCCCCCTGGACGCCCCCGGCGACTTCAATCAGGCCATGATGGAGCTGGGGGCCACCGTTTGCCTGCCCAACGGGGCGCCCCTGTGCGACCTCTGCCCAGCCCGGGCGTTCTGCACTGCCCGCCTCACCGGCCGGACCGGCCAGCTGCCGGTGAAGGCGGCCAAGAAGGCCCGGAGGGTGGAGGAGCGCACCGTCTTTCTCATCTTCCACGAAAACCGGGTGGCCCTGCGGCGCAGGCCGGGACGGGGGCTTCTGGCCGGGCTGTGGGAGTACCCCAACGAGCTCTCTCCCGCCGGGGACGCCCTGGCCCGCTGGGGCATTGCTCCCGCCTCCCTCCGGAGCGCCGGGACGGGGAAGCATATCTTCACCCACATCGAGTGGCGCATGTCCGCCCTGGCGGTGGAGGCGGGCTCCCCCGCGCTGCCGGAGGGGTGGGTCTGGGCGGACCGGGCTGCCCTGGCCCGGGAATACGCCGTCCCCAACGCCTTCCAGCCCTTTCAAGGGGCGGTGGAGGAGAGGCTGGGACATTTTTGACCGGAGGAGGAAACGCCATGATCTGCGATCTCTGCCCCAGACGCTGCGGGGCGCTGCGCACAGAGGAGCGTGGGCTGGGCCGCTGCCGGATGCCGGAGCTGCCGGTGCTGGCCCGTGCTGCCCTCCACCGCTGGGAGGAGCCCCCTATCTCCGGCACCCGGGGCTCGGGGACCATTTTTTTCTCGGGCTGCTCCCTGGGCTGTGTGTTCTGCCAAAACGAGGAGATCAGCCACCGGGACTTCGGGAAAGCAGTCACCCTTGAGCGGCTGGCCCGGATCTGCGGCGAGCTGGTGGACCAGGGGGCCCACAACCTCAACTTCGTCAACCCCACCCATTACGCCCATGTAGTGGGGCGGCTGCTGGAGGAGCACCCCCAGCCCGTCCCGGTGGTGTGGAACTCCGGAGGATACGACCGAGTAGACACCCTGCGGGCTTTGGAGGGAAAGATCCAGATCTATCTGCCCGACCTGAAATATCTGGACAGCGACGCCGCAGGGCGGTATTCCGGCGCCTCCGACTATCCTCAGACAGCCCAGGCCGCTATCCGGGAGATGGTGCGCCAGACCGGCCCTTGCGCCTTTGACGGGGATGGCCTGCTTACCCGCGGGGTAGTCATCCGCCACCTGATCCTCCCCGGCCAGGTCAGTCAGGCCAAGGCAGTGATGGACTGGGTGGCGGCGGAGTTCGGCCCAGGGACTGTGCTCTTCTCCCTGATGAGCCAGTACACCCCCTGGGGCCGGTCGGCGGAATTTCCCGAGATCCACCGGCGGCTCCGGGCCGGGGAGATGCGGGCGGCGGCGGAATATATGGCAAATCTGGGGCTGGAGGGCTTTACCCAGGAGCGGACCAGCGCCCAGCGGGAATATACACCCCCCTTTGACCTGACCGGGGTGGCGGGGGAGGGAGGAGCACTGTGATATCCCTGGCCCGTCTGTTTTCCCTGATGAAGCGGGAAGCCGTTCTGTCCGCCGCCGCGGCGCTGGCTCTGCTGTCCATGCTGTGGATGCCGCCCGACGGGGCCTATCTGTCCTATGTGGACTGGAGGACCATGGCCCAGCTGTTCTGCCTGATGGCGGTGATGGCTGGGCTGCGGGAGCTGGGGGTCTTCAGCCGCCTGGGCCGGCAGCTGCTCTGCCGGGTCAGGAGCGCCCGCCAGCTGGAGTGTGTGCTGGTCTTTCTGTGCTTTTTCACCAGCATGGCCATCACCAACGATGTGGCCCTGCTCACCTTTGTCCCCTTTTCCCTGGAGGTGCTGACACTGGCCGGACGGGAGGAGCGGGCGGTGCCGGTGGTGGTCTTTCAGACTGTGGCTGCAAACCTGGGGAGCATGGCCACCCCCATCGGCAATCCCCAGAACCTGTATCTTTACGCCCAGTCCGGCCAGGGACTGGGGGATTTTCTGGCCCTGATGCTGCCCTACACCCTTCTGTCCGGCCTGATGCTGCTGCTCTGTCTTCTGCCGGGGCGGAGCGCCCCCCTGGCCGGTCTGGCCCCCGGCGGGGCGGAGCCCTCTCTGCGCCGGCGTCGGACCGGGATGTACCTGCTTCTGTTCCTGGCCTCGGTCTCCTCTGTGGCCAAGCTGCTCCCGGTGTGGCTCCTCACCGCCGCCGTGGTGGTGTGTGTCCTGGCTGCCGACCGGCGGGTGCTACGCCGGGTGGACTGGTCCCTGCTGCTCACCTTCGCCGCATTTTTCGTCTTTATTGGAAACATGGGCCGCGTACCCGCCTTCCGCTCGCTGCTGGAGCAGGCCATCTCCGGCCACGAGCTGGTCACCGCCGTGTGCGCCAGCCAGGTCATCAGCAACGTGCCCGCCGCCTTGCTCCTCTCCGGCTTCACCTCGGAGTGGGATGCCCTTATCGTGGGGACCAACCTGGGCGGGCTGGGGACCCTGATCGCCTCCATGGCTAGCCTGATCTCCTATAAGTTCTTCGTCCGGGAGCACCCCCAGAAGCGGGGAGCCTATCTTCTCTTCTTTACCGGGGCCAACCTGCTCTTTCTGGCCGTCCTGCTCCCGGCGGCCCTGCTGCTGGGCTGACCGGGCCGCGCCCATGGGAAGGGACTGACTGGTCCACTTTTCTAAAAACAGGGAGGCGCGCTGATTCATCAGCGCGCCTCAATTTGTTTCTATCTCCGCACCAGATTTTCCAGGGGTTTCCCAGCCTGCCAGCGATTCAGGTTGTCCAGCGCCTGCCGGACGCAGTTGGCCCGGGTGACCTCCAGGCGCATCCCGCCCGCGGAGTGGGGGGTGATGATCAAATTGGGGATCGTCCACAGGGGGCTGTCCTGGGGCAGGGGCTCTGGGACCGTGACATCCAGGGCGGCGCCCCACAGGCGTCCCTCTCCCATGACGGCCGCCAGCGCCTCCTGATCCAGCACGGAGCCCCGCCCCATGCTCAGCAGGATGGCGTCCTCCTTCATCAGCCGCAGCCGCCGCGCGTCCATCAGTCCTTCCGTCTGGGGGGAGTGGGGCAGCATCAGGGCCACCACGTCGGCCTGGGGCAGCAGGCCGTCCAGCTCCTCCATCACCGCCAGCCGATCAAAGCCCTCCACCGACCGGGAGACATCCCGCTTCAGCCCCACAGTATGGGCACCCAGCCCCCGGCACAGTCCGGCAAACCAGGAGCCGATGTGTCCCGCCCCCGCCACCAGGACGGTGGCACCGGAGAGGGTCTTCATCTTTCCTGGGTCCGTCCAGAGCCGCTCCCGCTGCTGATCCCGGCACTGGGGGAGGCGGCGGCACAGGGCCAGCAGGCAGGCCAGGGCGTGCTCCGCCACCGACTGGCTGTTGGAGCCGGCGGAGGAGGTGAGGACCACCCCTTCCGGCAGGACGCCGGGGGCCAGATACTCGTCGGTCCCCGCCCACATGGACTGGAACCACTTCAGGCGGGGGGCGCGGCTCAGGTCGGCGGGCCGGGGCCACCCGAAAAGGATGGTGGCCTGTTCCAGCTGCTCCGCTGTCACAGTGCGCCGCCCGGCGCAGACGTGGACGGCCCGGGGGGCTGCCTCCTGAAAGGCAGCTTTTTCCTCCTCCGTCACCGGCAGCAAATTCAGAATATACTCAGCCATGGGGGAGCCTCCTTTTTTCAAAAGACAGATGATATTGATTATACCCCAGTCCCTCCCCTGATGGCAAGAGCGGCACGTTCCCTCCTCCGACGGTACGGCCTATGCTCACTTCAGAGGGATGCAGAACTCACACCGGTGCAGGGCCACCTTTTCGGCAGAGTAGCGCTCCAAAACGGGGCTGGCGCGGTCCACCGGCAGCCCGGCGGTCAGGCGCTCCAGATCTTCCCAGAACCGGGAGACCTCCCGCTCCGTATGAGGGATCTCAAAGACGGCGTACCGTCCGCCCCGGACCCTGCGGGTGTCCAGTGGGAGCCGCTCCCCCTCTCGGATGATGATGCCCACATCATACCGGCACCGGTCCGGCGGAGTTCTGCTGGGATCGTCCAGGGCGATCCCCAGCAGGACGGTCCCGGACCCCATCCTGCCCCGCTCCTTCAGGAATGCCTTCAGGCGCTCCATCAGCTGTCGGTTTTCCGGGCCGTAGGGGCCTGTCCTGCGCAGATAGGCGATCTCAACAGCCTCCATTTCTTCCATGTTCAACGGTGATCCTCCCTTTCTGTTCCGCCCTGCGGCTGTTTTGACCCATCATAAGCGGAATTAAAATGATTTTCAAGGGGGATTCCCCTGCAGTCAGGGCAAAAGTGGCCGCTTCCATTTCCTTTGCTTTTTTCCTCCTCGCTGTGGTAAAATAGGCACATCCTGCCCGGCTGACAGGCCGGGCCATGCCGCATGAAAAAAGGGAGGGGGGGAGCCACATGACCATCACGCTGGACACACCGGTGACGGATTTTCCGGGCGTGGGGCCCGCCCGGGCCAAGAAACTGGAGAAGCTGGGCATCCTTCGGGCCGCCGATCTGCTCACCTACTACCCCCGGGACTACGAGGACCGGCGCCGGATCTGGTCCATTCGGGCTGCGCCGCTGGGGGAGAAGGTCTGCGTCTCCGCCCTTGCGGCGGAGCGCCCTGTCCTCTCCTACATCCGCAAGGGGATGGAGCTGGTGAAGCTGAGGGTGGTAGACAACTCAGGCACCCTCTACCTCACCTTCTTCAACCAGTCCTATCTGAAAAATTCCTTCCAGCCTGGGGAGGAGTATGTGTTTTATGGGGAGATCCAGGAGCAGGGCTCCCGCCGCTCTATGGTCAATCCGGTCTTTGAGCGGGAAGGGGACCGGGACTTTACTGGACGCATCGTACCGGTGTACCCCCTGACTGCAGGGATCTCCAATCATCTGATGGTCTCCCTGATTCGCCAGGCAGTAGAGCAGTGCGCCGGCCAGGGGGCAGAATCCCTCCCGGCCAGCCTTCGGGCCGCGCACCGGCTGGTCCCGGCGGAGCGGGCCTGCCGGGACATCCATTTCCCGGAGGACTTTGACGCCCTGGAGCAGGCGCGGCGGCGGCTGACCTTCGAGGAGCTGTTCTACCTCTCCGCCGGCCTGACCCTTCTGAAGGACCGCCGGGACAGCCAGTGCTCCGCCGCGGTGTTTGCCCCCCGCCCCTTGGAGGCGTTCTGTGCCCTGCTCCCCTTCGCACCCACCCAGGCCCAGCGGCGGGCCATGGAGGAGACCGCCTGGGACCTGGCCTCTGGCCGCCCCATGAACCGGCTGGTCCAGGGGGACGTGGGCTCCGGTAAGACCACGGTGGCCGCCTGGGGGGCTTGGCTGGCCGCCCAAAGCGGCTGGCAGTCCGCGCTGATGGCGCCCACCGAAGTGCTGGCTGAGCAGCATTACCGCACCATGAACCAGCTGCTCTCCCCAGCCGGCGTCCGGGTGGCCCTGTTCACCGGCTCCATGACCGCGGCTGAAAAGCGGGCGGCCCGGGCCGCCCTGCGCTCCGGGGAGGTGGACCTGGCAGTGGGCACCCAGGCCCTGCTGTCTCAGGGGGTGGACTTCGCCCGCCTGGGGCTGGTCATCACTGACGAGCAGCACCGGTTCGGCGTGGCCCAAAGGGCGGCGCTGGCCGCCAAAGGGGCGGCACCGCAGTCCTCTTCCCCCCACGTGCTGGTCATGTCCGCCACCCCCATCCCCCGCACCCTGGCGCTGATCATCTACGGTGACTTGGACGTGTCCGTCATTGACCAACTCCCCCCGGGCCGCGTCCCGGTGCAGACCTTTGTGGTGGGGGAGAGCAAGCGTCAGCGGATGTACAACTTTGTCCGCAAACAGGCCGGAGAGGGCAGGCAGACCTATATCGTCTGCCCTGCGGTGGAGGAGAGCACCGGGGACGGGGCCCCGCCCGGCCTGATGGACCTGAAGGCGGTGAAGGTCTACGCCCGGCAGCTCCAGGAGCAGATCTTTCCTCAGCTGCGGGTGGGGCTGCTCTACGGTAAGATGAAGCCCCAGGAGAAGGAGGCCGTCATGTCCGCCTTCGCCAGTGGGGAGCTCCAGGTCTTGGTGTCTACCACCGTCATCGAAGTGGGGGTGGACGTGCCCAACGCCGCCCTTATGATCGTCGAAAACGCAGAGCGCTTCGGCCTCAGCCAGCTCCACCAGCTCCGGGGCAGGGTGGGCCGGGGCCGGCACCAGTCCTACTGCGTGCTCCTCACCTCCAACCGCAGCCCGGACACCTTGGCCCGTCTGCGGGTCTTCGCCTCCACCACAGACGGCTTCAAGATCTCTGAGGAGGACCTGAAGCTACGGGGCCCTGGCGACTTCTTCGGCCGCCGCCAGCATGGCCTGCCCACCATGCGGCTGGCCGATCTCTCCGGGGATATGCGCCTGCTCAGCGAGGCTCAGCAGGCGGCACGGGACCTGCTCTCCGCCGACCCCCGCCTGGCCTTGGGGGAAAACCGCCCTGTGCTGGAGCGAGTACGGGCACTGTTCTCCGATACGCCGGACATCTTCAACTAAAACAGCAGACCGGGGCCGCGGCTCAAGCCGCGGCCCCGGTCTGTCACGGCAGGACAAAGGGGATGTTCAGGTCTTCATGGTCCGCCGTCTCTGTATGTGCCAGCTGGATCTGGATGCGATCCCAGGCACAGTTTTGGATGTGATACAGATACTCGACATGCTTCCTCCCGTCCACCTCCTCCGCTGTCCCAGAGGTGGTCACGCCGTCGAATGTGTGCTCCGTCCCCTCCGGGTCCCGAAAGAGGAAGGTGAAGGGGGCGTCCGGCCCTCCCTCCGCCTGCCGGAAAAGCAGGATGGTGCGGTCCCCTTCCCGGCAGACCTGAAGCAGCTCAGTCCCCTCCGGAAGTCCGCAGGCGGTTCCGGCGGCCAGGTCGATGTCCGCCCACTCCTGCTCCTTGTCCAGCCATTTCAGCCTCCGGATGGAGAGGGTCATCTCCTGTCCCTCCAGGAAATACAGGCTCTGCCGGTAATAGTGGAGCATGGAGCGGGAATCCTCCCCGCCGGTGGCAGTGATATACCCGTCCCCTGTGTCGTATTCTTTTCCATTCCCGTCTACAAAGGCAAACTCGGCCCCCGCCAGCCAGCAGGTATTTTCCGGGTCCTCCTGGAGATGGATCTCCGTGTGGGTGGGGTAGGCCTCCAGCTGGTCCACCTTCAGCCGCTGGCCGTCCGCCTCCACCCAGGTGTCCACCACCACCGTCTTGGGACCGGCCATCTTGTCCCGGTCCAGCTGGATGGGGAACGTGAGGGCCACAGCTTCCCCCTCCGCCGGCTCTCCGGCCCCGTCCACTGCTGGGGCCCTGTTTTCCGCTTCCCCTGCTGGTCCGGCCGGTTCCACGGTGCACACGGCCAGGAACTCCTCCGGGAGTTCCCCCCGGCTGAAATGGAACTCCGTGTGCCGCAATTCCTCCGCCTCTCCGGCCGTTCCGCTGTACTGGGCGGAGCTGTATCCTTCCAGGGGGGTGCCGTCCGGCGTCTGGAGCTCCCAGGACACCCGGCCGCCGCCCTCCACAGAATAGAACAGGTGTGCCCTGGCTGGGGAGGCGATGACATACTCCGCAGTAACGGAGATCCTGTCCGCCCCCTCTGTCCGGCCGATATACTGCACATAGTCGTGCTCCACCGCCGCCCGCAGGCTGGGAGAGAAGGCCACCGCCGCGGCCAGCTCCCGCAGGACCGGCACCTTGGCGCAGGAGATGGCAAAGGCCGGGGAGGCGTTCACCATCACCACGAAAGCGGCGCACACACCAGCCAGTCCGGCCAGCAGCTCCGCTGGCCGCCGGCGCCTCCGCCTGGCGCGGTCCATCCCTCGCCGGACCGCGCTCTCCAGTTCCGGGGGCTCCCGGCGCAGTTGTTCCGTCAGCACCCAGTATTCCTCTCTCCGGTTCATGACCCCACCTCCTGTCCGTCTGTCAGGTCCAGCCTGAGAAGCTCCAGGGCCCGCCGCTGGCGGGAGGATACCGTCCCCCTGGGGATCTCCAGGGCGGCGGCTGTCTCCTCCAGCGTCAGGCCGGTAAAGTACCGCAGGACGATCACGGATCGCAGCTCTTCCGGCAGCGCCCGCACCGCCTCCCGCAGGGAGAGGGCATCCATGTGCTCCGCCTCCGGTTCCGGCGGGACGCAGACCCGGCACTCTCTGCGGCGGCGGCGCAGCTCGTCCTTGCACACATTGATGAGGATCCGGGTCAGCCAGGTCTCGAAGAACTCGGGCTGCCGCAGCTTCCGGCGGTCCCGGAAGGCGCGGTACACCGCCTCGTCCACCGCGTCCACCGCAGCGTGCTCCCCGCCTAGGTAGAGGAAGGCTGTGCGGTAGAGCCGACCCCGCTGGTCCTGGGCCCGGAGGGCGAATTCCTGTTCCGTCATGCTCCATCCCTCCCTTTTTGACCATTAGACGCCGGAGGTCCATGTTTTGCCCACCTCCGGTTGAAAAAATTTTTCTGTGATATTATAATAGCAGACAATGAAACAAAGGAGGATCGCTATGCTGACCTTTCGCGATATGACACTGGACGACCGGGACACCGTCCTGCCCATGGTGGATGCCTTCTACCGGTCCAACGCGGTAGACCACCCGGTCCCCCGGGAGATCGTGGAGCGGTCCTTTCTGGCTGCTGCCGGGAATGAGCCCCTGCTCCGGGGCACCCTGATCTTTGAGGAAGGCCGGCTGGCGGGCTATCTGTATGTCACCCTGTGTTACTCCGCGGAGGTGGGCGGGACCTGCGTCTTCATTGAGGAGGTCTATCTCCTGCCGGAGTTCCGTGGCCGCGGCCTAGGCCGGCAGGTCCTGGAGTGGATCTTTACCCAGTACCCGGACAGCCGCCGCTTCCGTCTGGAGGTCACCCAGATGAACCAGGGGGCCGCCCATCTGTATGAGAAGTGCGGCTTCCAGTACCTGCGCTACGACCAGATGGTGCTGGACCGGTGACCAGCAGGCCATCGTGATTTATTGTGGGAGGAAAACTTGAAATGGACTATGTTGAAAAGGCCCGGGCACTCCGGGCAGACCCTGCGGTCCACTACAACTGTTGTCAGGCGGTCCTGGTGACCTTTGCCGACCGGCTGGGACTCACGCCGGAACAGGCCAATGCTCTGGGGGCCCACTTTGGGTCCGGGATGCGTCACGGCTCCACCTGCGGCGCGGTGAGCGGCGCTCTGATGGTGCTGGGCCTGCTGGGCTGCGATGAGAAGCAGTCCACCGCACTGCTCCGAGACTTCCGGACACGTCACGGCGCGCTGGACTGCGCCGACCTGCTCCGGGCTTCCAAGGAACGGGGAGAGCTGCGCAAGGACCACTGCGACAGCTTGGTCCTGGAGATGTCTCGATTTCTGGAGGAACTGCTCAGGGAGCAGAGCACCTGACCCAGACAGAGGAGTGGGCGGGGACTGTCAGGTCCCCGCCCACTCCTCTGTTTCATCCACCAGTGTCTCCAGCTGCTCCCAGGTCAGCTGGCGCTCTTCGATCTCCGCCCAGCAGGAGATCTTTCTCTCCAGTTCCTCCCATGTAATATACCAGAAGACATATTCGATCCCCAGGTGGGCTGGCAGGATATCCTCAATGATCTCCCGGATCTCCTTAAATCCCTTTGGGATGCCTGGAATGTCAGGGAAGGAGACCACCACCTCTCCCGGGATCTCCTTCTCCTCCACATGGGCATGGACGCCGCACCCGGAGATGGTGGCGTTGATGGCCTCCAGGGTGAAGCTGTCCCCGCCGATCCGCATCAGCGCAGCCAGGGCTTTCCGCATCCCCGTCGGCGTGTCCGCTACCGGCCGCCGGGCCAGCAGGGCGATGATCCGCTCCAGCCCCCAGCTCTCCGCCTCCGCCAGCGTGCTCTCCCGCCGCAGCTCCGCCAGCCAGGTGTCCACCCCGTCCAGCGCCCCGCCCTGGACATTCAGCTCCCCGCCGTTGAAGGGGGCCTCCAGATCATAGAGCCTCAGCGGGGCCAGCAGCTCCCGCAAATATCTCCCGTAGCTCATTGCATTGCCTCCACCGTCAGGGTCCCAAGCACTGGAAGCTGGTCGGGCTCTAAGGACAGGTCCTCTGGAGGCGCCGTCAGCTCGTAGTTTTTTACCCCTTCACAGCCGAAGATCAGGCTTCCCAGCCGGGCCCGGAGGACATCCTGCCCCAGCCGCTCTCCGGTGAACCACTGCCGCAGGGCGGTCTTCACCCGCTCTGCGGCCCCCGCCTGGTCCGCGCCCCCGTCGATCTTGACCGCCACATCCACCGTCACCGCCTCCGGGGCCCGCACCAACACATCCACCGCGATCTCCCTGCGCTGCTGGAAATAGTCCGTCAGCTGGCCCAGCAGCTCCTCGTCCGGCATCCCCTCCAGGGTGGCCGCCACCACGTCCACCGTACCCCTGCCCCGGCTCCGGGGCAGTACGGACGCCGCGGCCACCTGGTCAAAGGAGAGGGCCCCCTGCTCGTAAAATGCGGCGTTGGCCCCGTTGGGCAACCGCCGGAAGGTGCTAAGCACCCGCTGGCGCAGGCCCTCGTCCCCCTCCTCGTCCCCGCCGCCGGCAAAGGGGGCGGGGTTGGTGCAGGCGGCGATCCCCACCGGCGCGGCCGCCATGGCGGTCACCGCCCCTGCCGGGACATTGCCCGCACTGCCCGGCGTCAGCGCCCGGGCGGGCACATCCACCCAGGACGCCCCTGCCTCCAGAACCGCCGCCTGTGCCGTCTCGAACCGGATCAGCCCCGGGGTCATGCAAACGGTCCCGGCGGGGATAGGCCGGTCCGTATCCGCCGCCCGCGCCACAGAAAACCGGATGCTCCCCTCCGCGGCGGTGGCCTGCTTCCGGCTCAACCCCCGCAGCTGGGCGTGGCTGTCCAGGCAGCTTCCCGCCGCCGTCTGGGGAAAGCACTGCCGGAGCACCCAGTCCGCCTGGGCGTACAGGGCGTACACCTGGGCCGCCACCGCGTAGAAGCGCACCGCCAGATCGCAGCTCTCCGCCGCCTCCAGCCCAGTCCTCTGGGCAAAGCAGTCCAGCATCTCCTGATAGATCTCTTCCAGCTCCTTCATTCCGCTCCCCCTCTCACAGCAGCGTCTGGACGGCCAGTGCCTCTCCCTGCCAGTCCAGCCGGACAGTCAGCAGGCCCCGGTCCCCCTCCTGGGCCAGCGATACCTCTGTCACCCGCAGTCCGCTCTCTCCAGCCAGGGCCTCCGCCACATACTGCTCCGCCAGCGCCTGGCGGGCTGCCGGTTTCTCCCGGAGCACCAGATAGAGGCGGCTGCCCAGCTCCGGCATAAAGGGGAAAGCCCCCCGCCGCGGGACCAGGCGGAACAGGACCCGCTGCAAAAGGGCCTCGCCCCCGGTCAGCCGGCGGAAGCCTCCCAGTCCGTCGGGCACATAGTCTCCGTTTTGGATCTGAAGCTCCATTCCCTTCACCCGCCTCCCAGGATTGCCAGCACGATCTGCCGGATCAGGCCGTTCAGCGACTGGCCGTTCACCATTACCTGACCGTTCAGCTCCAGACGGCCATCCGTGCGCAGGAGCAGCCCGCTCTCCGCCCCGCTGCTGGAGATGGACACCTCCCCAGCGCCCAGCGTCTCCGCCTCCCCCTGCCGCTTCCCGGCGACGCAGGGGGACTCGCCCCCCTGTCCCGCCTTCAGCACCAGGACCCGGTCCCCCAGGACCGGCTTCCAGCAGTAGCCGCCTGGCCCATAGACCGCCAGCTGCCGCCGCTCACCGTCCAGATAGGCCCCTGCCGGGTCCCCCTCCAGGGTCACTTCTCCCCAGTCCACCCAGCTCTCACCGGCCTGCCGTGTTTTTCTCCGGTCTGATGTCCACATTTCGCTCACCTCATATCACAACGTCGGGGACCGCCAGCTCCAGCCGGGTCCGTCCCCCTGCCTCGTCCGCCTGTACTGAGGCCTCCACCACCCGCCAGCTGCCATTTCGGTCCCAGTCGGACCTCTGTATCCGCACCAGGTCCCCCGGCTTTCCATAGAACAGGACCGGCACCACCGCCTCCATCCGGACCAGCTCCGCGGCGGAGCGGTCCAGCTGGAACTGTCCGCTGTACCGCATGGCCTGATAGCTGCTCCGCCCCGGCATGGTCATCACCCGGCGGCACCTGCCGCCCATCCGGAGAAAGTCAGTGGCCTCCACCTGCTCCACCGTCTGGCGCACCCTGTCCCGCACCAGGATCTGGGAGAGCACCCCGTACCGCCGGTCTCGGACCGTCAGACTGGTCACCGGTGTGGCATCGCTTATGGCCAGATTTTCCACTTCGGTCCACCCCTCCAGCACCAGCCGCCCTGCCCGGTCAAAGCGGGGACACACACCGCCGCAGTATTGTGCGAACTCATAGAGCACCGCCCACTCGCTGCTCCCAGTGGGCACGGAGAAGGGGCTCACCGCTGGCAGGCTGGCCTCTCCCGCCAATTCGATCCCATAGGGGGCCACATGGTCTCGCAGGATGTCTTCCAGGGTGGCGGTCCCGTAGTCCTGTCCCAGGGCCTCGTTGTCCAGCAGCAGGGCGGCCATCCCCCGGCCTGATACTTCCAGCCGCAGGCCCTCCGTCCCCTGGTTCACCTCGCACTCGTCCACCACCCCGGAAAACACCGTCTCGCCCGCCTCCGCTGCGGAGAATCGGACCCACTCCGCCGGGTCCGTCCCCTGGCTCGCCTGCCAGGGACAGCGCACCCAAAAGCTGTCGCTGGGCACCCCGGCAGTATAGTTCAGCTCCCAGGACAGCGGAACGGGGAGCTGAAAGGTCCGGCCTGCCGCCGTGGTCACATAGGCTGTCACCGGACTGTCACCTTCTCTCCCGGCAGGATCAGGTTTGGATTGCGGATCTGGGGATTTCGGGCCAGCAGCTCCGTCATCCCCACCCCGTATCGGGCCGAGATTGCCCACAGTGTGTCCCCCTGCTCCACCGTGTGGCTCAGCACTCCGCCGTTCCCGCCGGATGCCGCCTCTCCGGTCCGGGTGACCTCCTGCACCGCTCCGCTGTACAGGCCGCTGGCCTCCCAGAAAGCGAAGGAGTAACGCACATAGTCCGGTCTGGGCTCCTGCTCCAGCCGCAGCTCCACAAAATAGGCACTGGCCGTCTGCCAGAGGGGGTGGATCAGCAGCCCCGGCCCTGGGTCATAAAAGGTGTTGGCCAGCAGGCCGAACTGGGAATAGGCCCCCTCTCCGGCAAATTCCCCCTCTCCCCGCATCACCCGGCGGGTCCGGCCCAGGTCCTGGAGATGGTAGGTGCCGAAGGGCACCTTGTTCACCGCCATCTTCCGCTCATAGTCGATGGAGTACACCCTTGGGTTGTGGGGCCACACATAGTCCTTGTAGCGCATGGGCGCCAGCTTCAATGGAGATCCTCCTCTCAGAACAGGGCAAAGCCCCCGTCGTACCGCCGGGCATCCCGGCGAAAGATCCGGTCCACCGTCCGTGCGGAGTCATGCTCCCGGAGAAGCGGCTCATCCGATCCTGGCCGAAGGGAGACCGGCCCCGCCCGGTCTGCTCTGGGCTCCCGGCGGTACCCCGCTGCCCGCCGGGCCAGTTCCATGGCGGCCTGGAGCCGTCGGGTGCCCGCCACCCCCTCTGTCTCCCAGAGGGAGGCGCGTTCCTCCCCCCGGATCTCCGGCACAGTCCCGGCCCCCGCCTCGGGTCTCCCCAGACTCCGCTCCCGAGGGACGGCACGCCCCTGCCGTCCGGCCCACAGCAGCCAGGACAAGGTGGACGCCTCATCCCCCTCCAGTGGGCGGTCGGACAGGACCGTCCTCAGCCCTGCCGGACCTTCCGGCTGTTCCGCCCGCTCCCTGGACTCCAGAACCGCCCCTGTCTCTCCGGATCGAGACTGCCCCTCCCGCTCTGTTTCGATCCAGTTTTTCCCATCCCTGGCCGTCTCTTCGGCCCCGGCGCTTCTCTCCGGCTCCGCCGGGCCGCCCGCCGCCTCCGGCCGCTCCTTGGATCGGCGGGGCAGGGGAGGGGAGACCCCCTCCGTCCACTCTGCCTCCGCCTGGTCCAGCGCGTCCTCCGTCCCGGCCAGCAGCTCCTCCAGATAGTCTCTCAAGTGCCCTCGCCCTCCTTCAGCCGTCGAAACCGCTCCATGTCAAAGGAGGGGTTCACCCCGGAAGCCTGGATCAGCGCCCCGCAGCCGGGGCACCGCTCCTGCTCCGCCTCCGCCCGGCATGTGGGGCACAGCTGATCCAGCTCCTCCTGGTCATCTAGCAGTTGGTTGAGCAGGCACCACAGGTAGTCCCGCTCCTTCATCTGTCTGGCCCGCCTCTCGGTGGGCAGAGCGCCGAACTGCTTCAGCACCCTCCAACGCAGGCGATCCCCGGGGCTGCCGGCTAGTTTTTTTTTACGTTTTCCAACTCCTCCGCTGTTCCTGCGGCGGAGGGGTTCTCCTTCCGGTCGAACTCTCTCCACCGCCCGGCCAGAGCGGCGATCTCACTCACCGTCAGCCCTGCCAGCACCGCCCGTCCACTGTCAAATACCGGCTTTTCTCCGCTCTCCAGCGCCCGGGCCAGCAGGCATGCGTTGGAGCACAGGGCCCGCTCCCCCTGGCTCTCCGCCAGCTGGGCCGCCTCCCGCCGGGCCTCCAGAACTTCCAGGGCGGACAGCAGCCTCAGCTCCATGCCATTCTCCAGTTCCATGCGGTCTGCGCCCGCCAAAATCGACCACACCACTATCACACCCCCGTCTCAATGCGCTTGGAGGCCACGATGGTCACCTTCTCCACCACCATGGCACCCAGGGTGCCCGCCTCGCTGATGCTGCTCCACTGGCAGTCGGAATAGATGATCTTTCGGTCCGGCTTGCAGATCACCAGAGAGAAACCGCTCAGCCCGTAAAAGTCGATGCCGTCCCGGATGGCCTCGTCGGTGGCGTACAACCGGGTCAGCTCCAGCACATGGCTGGTCTGGCCCGGCACCGTGGCCACCGGCTCGCTCTCTCCAAAGGCCTCCACCGCCGAGCTGGTCTTGCTGGCCTTGGCGGAATAGCTCTGCACCACTGCCACCTTGACTCCATCCACCTCCAGATAGATGTCGCTGCTGGTGGGAAATCCTGCGATACTCACTCTGCTCCCTCCTCACTGTCTGTCCTTTGCCGGCGGCCTGTCATACGGTGATGTGGGCCGTCAGCCAGATCTGGTTCAGCCCCTGGGCCGCCGAGAAGGAGAACTCCACCTGGCACACCGTGGGGTTGTCCGGGTCGGCGGACACCGCCACATTGTCATAGCCGGAGATGATCTCCCGCTCCTTTCGGTTCTCCAGCTCCAGCACCACCTGGGAGCGGATGGCCCCCCGGCTCTGCTCCGTGTTCTTGGCCCGGTGGAACTTGCTGCGCAGGGCGGAGCGGATGCCGGGGATCACGTCGTCCACCACCAGGATGGTGGACAGCTCTCTCCAGGTGGTGTCCGCCGTCCCGTCGGTAGTGGTGCGTGTGGTCACTCCCCGCACCACCGAGGTCACCCCACCCGTCCGCTCTGCCGGAGTCACGCCGCCCCGGATGAGCAGGTCCAGGTCGTTGTCCCCATAGGTTGTCTCCAGCCCATACAGTCCGCTGAGCACCGCGCCCCCCAGGGGGAGGGCGGGGTCGGTTGTCCCGGCAATAGCCCCGGCCACAGCTGCGGCCAGGGAGAGGCCGGAGACGGCCTTCCCTTCCTCGTCGGTGCCCCCGGGGGCCACCAGCACCACCCGCTCGCTGTTCAGCGCCTTGGCCCGCTCCAGCAGCTCTGTCACCGTCTCGCCCGCCCCGCCGGCGGCCACCGCGATCCTCTCCCGGCGGGCGGCAGAGGCGGCGGCGGCGCTGTCCCGCAGGGACTGCTGCACCTCCCGGTCCACGCTGTCACAGATGACCACTCCGATATCGTCCATCGCCGCCAGGGCGGCAAATGCCGCCTCATAACCCTCCTCGTCCGCCACCGGCACCGCCACCACGCCGGCCGCCCCGTTCTTCAGTGCCAGCCGGATCAGTTCTGTCATATCCTGCCCCCCGGTGCTGCCGAAGGCGATCAGCGCGCCCTCGTAGCTGGTCACCGTCTGGGGCACCCCTGCCGGGGCCGTGGCGTGGATGGCAGCCATCCCCACCATCTTTCGCCCCTGTCTGCCCTGCACCACCGAGGAGGCATCATACTCCGAATACACCCCCGGCCGCTCATGTGTGGTCACGCTCATGGCTCCAATCCTCCTCTGATCTCAAAGTCCTGGAAAAGGCCGCCCGGCTCCGCCGCGGCATAGAGGCACGCCTCATATACCGCCTCCACCGGCCGCCTCAGCAGCTGCCCTCCCTGGTCATACTCCGTCTCCCCGCAGGAGAGCTCCAGCAGCCGCATCCCCGGGGGACCTTTCCGATGGAGCGCCCCCGCCAGGGCATCGAAGGCCGCCTGGAGTGCCTGGTCCCCCTGCGCCCGCTCCCCGTACAGGTCCAGACCGAAGGTGAGCTTCACCCTGCGCCCATACAGCTCCTCCCAGCGCCCCGCCTCCGGGTCATATCGCTCCCCCAGATAGTCTTGAAAGCCGGCCGGGCCCCAGCGGCACCCCCGCAGGGATACTGCGGCCACCGGCCCGCAGGGGAACGTCCGCGCCGTCCCGCTCCAGGCAGGTACTGCCCGGATACCCTTCCCATTGAGGTGGGCGGTCAGCCCCTCCCGGATCTGTTCCAGTCCGCCGCTCATGTCTCCTCCTTGCCCCAGGGGGCCAGCACTGCCCACCAGTGGGACAGCCGCTCCCCCAGATAGATGGGGTGGGCGGTGCGGACCTCATATCCGCTCTCCCGCCACACCACCCGGTCCCCGGGGGCCGCCGGGACGTCCGGCTCCCCCAGCATCAGATACCGGTCCTCCCGCCGCAGCCCCAGGGGGGAGGGGCGGGCCTGTTCCCTCCCCGCCTCCCGCAGGGGCTGGAGGAAGGCCCGCACCTCTCTTCCCGCCTCCACGCCGCCGCGGTAAAGCGTCACACACTGCCCATACCGGTCCAGCAGGGCGGAAATGGTTTCCACTCTCACCCCAGCACCCCCCGAAAGGCAAATCCGTCCGCCAAATAGGGAGCCATCAGCCGCTCCGCCTGGCGTCGCATGGCTCCCGCCCCGTCTCCTCCGGTATGTACCGTCAGGTCGCCAGCGGAAAAGGAGGTCACGCCGTCCGTCCCTGCCTCCAGTCCGGCCAGCACCAGCCAGGCTGCGGCCACCGGGAAGGCGGGCCCGCATGCCTCGGGGGACAGCCCCTCCCTCAGCCGGCCCGCCATCTCCCGCTCCGCTGCCTGACACAGGGGGCGGAGCAGCTCCTCATTCCCGTGCCCCCCCATCAGTTCCACAAAGGCCAGGATCTGTTCCTCCATCACAGCTCCAGCACCCGGGCCGCGCCCTGGAACAGCTTGGCAAAGCCGCTGATGGTGGTGATGGCCGCCCGCTCCAGCTGCCGGTCGATGAGCTTGTCGTACTCCACCAGCACATCGCTGCCCTGCACCATCTCCAGGGCGAACCGCCGGTCCAGGCCGATGATGGTCCCGGCAGGCATGGCGGAGGTGCGCAGCAGGCTGGCCCCCAGGGGGGTGGACAGCCTGCCGGTGCCCTGGAAGTTCAGCCCGGTGAGCGGGTTCTGGAACTCCTCCAGCTTGAGCATCTTCACCATCACGTCGTTGCCCACCAGAAGGGTGTTCATCTCATAGGGGTCGAACTTGGCCCAGAAGTCCACCAGGTCCTCATAGGTCACCGTGTCCTCCGTTGCCGTGCTGTCCACCGGGGCGGCGTTGCCGTTCCCATCCCCCTCCATCAGCACCTGGATGGCGTCCTCCAGATGCATCCGGCTGATGTGGGCGCCGATCTGCCGCAGCGTGACGGAAAACAGGTCCAGCTTCTGGCAGCGCACCGCCTCATAGCTGGCCACCAGCATCCGGCCCCGCTTGTTCAGCTTCACCAGATTCTCCTGCACCTTGACCGTGGTGCTGGGGATCTCTGTCCCCTCGTCTACTCGGCGCAGCTCTTTCTCCTCGCCTCCCGCCTCGGAGGTGATGGAGCGGTAGTCCATGCCGTCGAACCGTGTCACCGCGGCGGTGAGCTGGGGCAGCAGGTCCGCCTCCTCCATACCCTGGCGCACCGAGCGGGCGATATACTCCGGGAACAGCACGGCGGAGTCGGCAGTGCGGAAGAACTTTTCCACCACGTCGCTGCCCGTCCCCTTCACCTTGATATCAAAGCGCTTGAGCTGCCGCTGAAAGGCATCCAGCCCCTCCAGGGCGGTACCCCGGTACTGCTCCGAGGGGTCCCGGCTCTCCAGCACCTGAGTGAAGGACCGCCCCGCCTCATGATACATCCCCTTCTCCAGCTTCAGATTGTCGTAGCAATAGGCCATCTCAGCTCTCTCCTCTCTGTCTCACAGGCAGATCACGGCGCGCTTGCCCGCCGTGTCCGTACTGACCACCAGACACTCCACCCCAGATGGGGACTCTTCGGCCCCGGCGGTCGCCGTCTGGACACCGCCGGCCCCATCCGCCGCCAGCACGTTCCACCCCAAATCGATGGAGCCCGTCACCGCCACCGGGCAGAATCCCTTCACCTGTACGCCGGCGCACCCGTTCTCATTGGACAGGGCCACGCCGCAGAACTTGTCCCCGGCCGAGCAGGGCCCCACCTGGCCGTTGCCCGTCATCTTCACCACCTGTCCTGCCTTGACCTCCTTCTGGGCGAAAAAGGTGGCCGCCACTGCGCCGATCTCCTCAAAGGAAACCTTGTTCATTCCCGATCCCTCCCGATTTATTTTGTAAAGACGGCCCCGCCGTCAGATCAAAAAAGCCCCGTCCGGCCGCTCCGGCATCCCGTCCCCGTTACCGTAGGACAGCTGCGGGGCGATGGGGTAGCGCTCCGCCGCCCGCCGCTGATAATTCTCCCGCAACTCCAGCAGCTCCTTTTCCTCCAGCCGGTCCGCGATGTGCCGGAGGGTCTCCGCCCCTACCTGGCGCTCCGCCAGCAGGCCCAGCCGGACCACCTCGTTCCGCAGTCCCGTCAGATAGCGGCGCCCCAGCTCGGCCGCCCGCTCCAGATCTTCCAGCTCGGCTGCGGCGGCGGGCTCTCCCAGCGCCAGCTGCTTCAGCGAAGGGCTCCCTCCGGCCCGCTTCATCACTCCAGCCCTGGGCTGGGCGGGCACTGCGACAAAGGAGAACTCGAAAGCGTCTGTGGCCTCCAGCAAACGCGCGCAGCACAGCCTGCCGTCGTACCGCTTTCCCTTCTCGTGGGCGCACCTGCCCATGTCCGACCCGCAGATGGAGCACTCTGCCCGCTTTACCGCGCAGCCCACGCTGACCTCCCGCTTGATACCCCCTTCGATCTCCGCGATCAGGTCCTGGTTTCCCTGGGTCCGCACCATGTAGGCGTACCCCTTCAGATAGCAGGCGGGCTCTCCCAGCGCCGTGCGTATCCCCTCCTCCCGGACCACTTCCGTCCGGTAGATGCGGGCCGTCTGACCGCCGGCGCTCCACCTGTGGTCAAAGATCCCGCTCTTGCCCACAAACAGCTCCGCCAGCTGCTCCAGGGTGGCCTGTGGAAACTGCTCCCCGTCCCGGTCCACCTCGTTGTCGCACAGCCGCACCGCGAACAGATAGACCTCCGCCGCTGTCAGCTCCTTCCGGCTCTGCCGGTTGACGAGGGCCAGCTCCTCCTCTGTGGGCTCCACCCTCTGGCCCCCAAGGGCCTCCTTTTCTACCTTCATGTCCGTTCCTCCTCTCTGATGGCTTCCGCCTGGGCCAGATACAGCTTCGCTCTGGCCTCCTCCACGAAGTCCTGCAAGTTGATGTCTGCCCAGTCCACCGTCACATCGCCGCCCCAGCCGTGGAGCCGCAGCCACATCTCACAGATGCGCTCCACCGCCGGCTCCAGGGTCCGGCGCAGGGCGGTGATCTCGCTGGTCATCAGATCGGCCTGCTGGGCGCTCATCCGCTCCGTGCTGGACCAGGACAGCCCCAGCAGGAAGGGAGGGATACCGGTGCGGGCAACGAGCTGTTCCAGGATCTGACGCACCGGCACCTGGCTGTCCAGCACCTGATTGTCCGCCCCGATGACCTTGATGTCCAGATCCCCCACCGCCACAAAGTCCCGCACGGCCCCCTGCTTGCCCGCCTGCATGGCGGCGGACCACTCCCCGGCGATTTGCCGGCACCGCTCCTGGGCATAGGCTCCCTCTCCCTCTCCGGGGCGGCAGATGACCGCGAAGCGCACGTTGCCCATTCGCTCCCAGTTCATCCCCGTGGCCTGGTAGATCTTCAGCAGGATGTCGGTGAGGAAGGGCATGGACCGCAGCAGAGACACCCCGTAGGGGTGCTCTGTCTCCGGCTGAAAAGGGGTGAACAGCAGCAGCTCCTGCCAGGGCAGGGGCTCACAGGTTCCGCCCGGGCCCCGGGCACACAGCTGAAAGTCCAGGGGCGAGTCTCCCTCCCGGATCTCCACCTGCTCCGGTCCGGCGCACAGCAGAGCGGCGATCTCCCGGCCCTGGCAGTCCAGCACCAGCTCGCCCACCCCCCGCCCGCAGGTGAGCATGGAGTCCAGATAGCAGTCCAGAAAGGACTGGATGCCCCGCTGTCCCCGCCCGGTGGGGACAGTACGGAGGAACCGCTCCAGCCCCGCCTGGGCGGCGGGCTCCCCGCACTTCACCGCCACTCCGCCGGCCAGCCGGATCAGCTTCCAGATGGCCGCGTCCAGGATGGGCACCGCCTCCCGGATGGCCCGGTAGAGCTGGAGCTCCCCCGCCCCCAGGGGCACATACCGGTCCAGCACGCCGAAGGGATGCCGTCCGCTCTCCCGGATCTGCACCGCCTCCGCCCGGGCCTGCCCCTTGTTTCGTTCCCGCCGCTTCATCGCAAAAGCCTCCTTTGCCTCTTCCGGCCCCCGCCGGTCAAAATATCCTCCGTTCCACGCTCCCGGCCCAGCTGCCGCCGCGCTCCTTTGCCGCCACCGTGACGGCAAAATACCGGATGTCGTCCATTGCGTGGTCATGTTCCTTGCACACCTGGTCCCGCCCTCCGGCGCTGGTGTCCCAGCGGTACAGCCCGAACTCCCGGATGGCGTCTCCGCACCCGGGGCAGATGACCAGCCGGCCCGTCCGCAGCAGCTCCGCCGTGGTGCGGATGCCGGAGAGCACCTCGTTCTCCGCCCGCCGCACCTGCCAGCCCCGCCGCCGCAGGCACTCCAGAAAGCTGGCGGCGGAGGGGTCTGCCACCACCTCCCTGATGGGCCGCCCGTCCGCCAGTGCCTCCAGCGCGTCGGCGTATTCGCTGTCCGTCTTCTGCCGCCCCTCCCGGCGGGAGTCGTAATAGAACTCCTCCATCCGGTACCACACCTCCCCCCACCGCCCCCAAAGTCCCATAGAGGTGGGGTTCACCGTACCGTAGTCGCAGGAGATATACCACTCCGCCGCCCGCCCCTCCGGCGGCTCGCACACCATCTCCCGGGAGAAGAAGTCATATACCAGCCCTGCCGCCGCGGTCCATTCCCCCAGCACGAACCGGCGGTAGAAGGTCCCCTGGAACATGGTCCGGTATCGCTCCCGCACCTGGGGAGACAGGCCCGGGTTGTCCTCCATGGTGAAGTGGAGGTAAAGGGCGTTGCGCTCCCCGGCCTTCTGGACCCACTCCTGATAGAACCAGTGTCCCGGCCCCTCCGGGTTGCAGGAGAACCACAGCCTGGCCCCCTGGACCGAGCACCGGGCGCAGCACTGCTCCACAAAGGAGCGGGGCATCAGAACAGCCTCGTCCAGCAGCGCCCCCGCCAGGGTCACCCCCTGGATGCGTGCCGCCGCCCCCTCGTCCCCTCCGCCGAACAGGCAGAAGATGTTCCGCCGCCGCCCCAGGGACACCGTCACCTCCCCCCGGGTCAGCTGCTCCCGGCACTGGAATCCCATCCCTCTCAACAGGGGCAGCACCTCTCCCGTCAGGTTCCGCCGCACCCCCTCCATGCTCCGGCCGCACAGGGCGAATCTCCGCCCCTGGAAGCGGGCCATGGCCCACAGGAAGAAGGACAGGCCTAAGCACAGGGTCTTACCGCTGCGCACCGCGCCGTCGCAGATGATGGCGCTCTTCTCCCAGTGGGGAGACCCCTCTCGCCACCAGGTCAGCACCTGCCGCTGTTTGGGGGAGAACCTCAGCGCTCCCATTCCGGCTCCTCCGCCGTCCCGCCCAGGGTCCGCAGCAGCTCCTCCGCTTCCGTCTCCCGGTTCTCCCGGATCAGCTCCATCAGCTTTTCCAGGGCCTTGAGCCGGTCGGTGAACTTGATCTCCACCGCTCCGTTCCCCGCCCGCTTGAACTCCGTCATAGCCGTCAGGTCCAGCCCGTCGATGGCCTCCAGCGCCTCCCCGGACAGATAGGCCAGCTTGACGGCGTCATTCACTCTCGCCCGAGTCAGTCGTCGCACCTGCCGGATCAGCTGCTCTCGCTGCCGCTTTTCTTCCGCCTTGCTCACCCCATCACCCTCCTCACCCCTGGTCCGACTTCGGAAAAAGTTGTACAGACCCGTCCACGCAGGCCAAAAATTTTTGAAAAATTTTTGCATCATGCAACGATTTGCGCAGAAAAAAATACCGGTCCGCTGCGGCGTATAGAAGTCCTCGCCCCTCCACATCCTTTTCACAGAAACATTTGGATTTGGAGGGACCCGCCATGAACCGTTTCCTTTCTTTGGCGCTGGCCGCCCTGCTGCTGGCGCCCTGTGTATCTGCTGCTGACCTCCCCGCCTCCGCCGCCCCCTCCGGGCCGGAGACAGCCGCCGCCTCTGCGGTGCTGATGGAGAAGGAGAGCGGCGCTGTCCTCTACGAAAAAGACGCCCGCCAGAAGCTGGAGCCCGCCAGCGTCACCAAGATCATGACCCTGCTTCTCATCATGGAAGCCCTGGACAGCGGCCGCATTGCCCGGGACGACATGGTGACCGTCTCCGCTTATGCCGCCGGCATGGGCGGTTCCCAGGTCTACCTGAAGGAGGGGGAGCAGATGTCCGTCTCCGAGCTGCTCAAGTGCATCACTGTGGTCTCCGGCAATGACGCCGCTGTGGCCATGGCCGAGTATCTTTCCGGCAGCGAGGCCGCCTTTGTTGCCGAGATGAACCTCCGGGCCCGTGAGCTGGGCATGGCTGACACCAACTTCGTCAACTGCACCGGCCTCCCCGCCCAGGGCCACCTCACCTCCGCTCACGACATCGCCCTCATGTCCCGGGAGCTGATCCTCAACCATCCCAGCATCCGGGAGTACACCACCATCTGGATGGACTCTATCCGGGACGGTGCCTTCGGTCTCACAAACACCAACCGTCTGGTCCGCTTCTATCAGGGAGCCACCGGCCTCAAGACCGGTTCCACCGATTCCGCCCTGTACTGCGTCTCCGCCACCGCCGAGCGGGACGGCATGGAACTCATCGCCGTGGTGATGAAGTCTCCCACCTCCGCTCAGCGCTTTGAAGACGCCAAAGCCCTTCTGGATTACGGCTTCGCCAACTATACGCTCGCCCGGGTCTATCCCGATGTCCCACTGGCCCCCGTGGAGGTGCTGCTGGGCACCACCGCCCAGGTCCAGCCTCAGTTGGAGCGGGAGTGTTCCCTCCTGGTCCGGAAGGGGGAGGAGGGCCTGATCTCCACCCAGATCCAGCTCGCCCAGGACCTGGAGGCCCCGGTGGAGCGGGGGCAGAAACTGGGGCAGATGGTGGTCACTGTGGACGGCGAGGTCCGGGACACCATCCCCATCGTCGCCTCCCAGCAGGTGGACCGCCTCACCATTCCCGGCATCTTTGGAAAGATGTTTCAGCGGCTGCTGATGGCCCGCTGACGCCCTGTTCGGAGCTCCCCGGCCGCCGGGGGGCTCCGAATAAATTCCATTTTACCGGCTTTTCACTTGACGCGTCCTCTCTTCTGTTGTATAATTTTTATAAATATAGAGGAGAATTTTTGGTTTTTGTTCGTGCTTTTCGACCATTTGTGACACAAAAGAGTGATTTGAGGTGGTTTCATTGGCCAAAACGAAGAAAAATGCCCCGGTTTATGCCCCGGAACATGAACTGAGAGCGTTCAGTGATGGACACAGCACCCATGCCTGGGAGTGCTTCGGCGCCCATGCCGGCGAGCAGGACGGTGTCCCCGGCTACTATTTCCGAGTCTGGGCCCCCAACGCCCAGCAGGTGTGTGTCTTTGGTTATTTCAACGACTGGGACCCCAACGCCAACCCTCTGACCCCTGTTCAGGGCGGCATCTGGGAGGGGTTCATCCCCGGCCTTCAGCAGTATGACGCGTATAAATATGCAGTACATACCAAGGATGGCCGCCTGACCGGCAAGGCTGACCCCTTTGCCTTCCACGCAGAGACTCGCCCAGGCACCGCCTCCAAACTTTACGACCTCTCCGGTTACCAGTGGGGGGACCGGGCCTGGCTGGACTATCGGGCCAAAAACGCCCCCTACCGCCGCCCTATGAACATCTATGAATGTCACCTGGGCTCCTGGCGCCGCACGGGGGAAGGGGAGTTCCTCAGCTACCGGGATCTGGCCGCCTATCTGGTCCCCTATGTGAAGGAGCTGGGCTTCACCCATGTGGAGCTCCTCCCTGTCACCGAACATCCCCTGGATGCCTCCTGGGGTTACCAGTGTACCGGCTACTTTGCCGCCACCAGCCGCTTCGGCACCCCCCACGACCTGATGTATTTCGTGGACCAGATGCACCAGGCTGGCATCGGCGTCATCATGGACTGGGTCCCCGCCCACTTCCCCCGGGATGAGTTTGGCCTCTATCACTTTGACGGCACCCCCACCTACGAGTATGCCGACCCCCGGAAGGGAGAGCACGCCGACTGGGGCACCAACGTCTTTGACTACGGACGCAACGAGGTGCGCTCCTTCCTCTACTCCTCCGCCATGTTTTGGCTGGATGAGTTCCATTTTGACGGCCTGCGGGTGGATGCGGTCTCCTCCATGCTCTACCTGGACTATGCCCGCAAGCCCGGAGAGTGGATACCCAACATCCACGGCGGTAAGGAGAACCTGGAGGCCATCGAGTTCCTCCAGCGCCTCAACGAGATGGTCTTCGGTGCCCATCCCGACGTGCTGATGATCGCGGAGGAGTCCACCGCCTGGCCCAAGGTCACCTATCCGGTGAGCGACGGGGGCCTGGGCTTCAACTTCAAGTGGAACATGGGCTGGATGAACGACATCTGCCACTACATCAAGCTGGATCCCTATTTCCGCCAGTTCAACCACCGGGACATCACCTTCTCCCTGATGTACGCCTTCTCGGAAAACTACATCCTGCCCCTGTCCCATGACGAGGTCGTCCACATGAAGGGCTCCTTCCTGGGGAAAATGCCCGGGGAGAACAGTGAGAAGTTCGCCGGTGTCCGTGCCTTCTACGCCTATATGCTCACCCATCCGGGCAAGAAGCTGTCCTTCATGGGGGCGGAGCTGGGCCAGTGGAACGAGTGGCATTACGAGTATTCCCTGGACTGGCACCTTCTTCAGTATGAGCCCCACCGCCAGATCCACAAATTCTTCCAGGCGGCCAACGCCTTCTACTTAGCGGAGCCCGCCCTCTGGGAGCAGGATGACTCCTGGCAGGGCTTCCAGTGGCTGTGCGCCGATGACAACCAAGCCAACACTGTCTCCTTCCTCCGCTGGGACAAGGAGGGCAGCCCCCTGCTGGTAGTGTGCAACTTCTCTCCGGTACACCGGAAGGGTTATCGGGTGGGGACCCCCTTCGCCGGGATGTGGTCCGCTGTGCTGAACACAGATGACGTGTCCTTCGGCGGGGGAGGCCTTGGCGACCAGGACCCTGTACGCACCGAGTACATCCCCTGCCACGACCAGGACCAGTCCATGGAGATCGACCTGCCCCCCATGGCCGCCGTCATCTACCGCTGTACCCGCAAGTTCCCCAAGCGCAAGCCCAAGGCGTCCAAATCGGAAAAAACCGGCCCCTCCGGCAAGCGCCCCGCCAAGCCCGGCGCCTCCAAGCGGAAAAAAGAGGCATAACCGGACCAGTTTCTCCGTTTGCTCCTGGTCCGTTATACGATACTTCCCTGTGTGTGCTTATCAATCCAAGAGGTGATGAATGAGATGAAGAAAGAAGTTGTGGCAATGCTGCTGGCCGGAGGGCAGGGCAGCCGGCTTTACGCCCTGACCAGCCATGTAGCAAAGCCCGCGGTCCCCTTCGGCGGCAAGTACCGCATCATCGACTTTCCCCTGTCCAACTGTGTCAACTCCGGCATCGACACAGTGGGCGTTCTGACCCAGTACCGTCCGCTGGAGCTGAACAGCTACATCGGCTCTGGCCAGCCCTGGGACTTGGACCGCTCCGATGGCGGCGTACATATCCTCCCCCCCTACATGCGCGAGGGAGACCAGGGCACCTGGTACAAGGGGACCGCCAACGCCATCTATCAGAATATCGGCTTCCTGGACCTGTATGATCCGGACTATGTAGTCATCCTCTCCGGCGACCACATCTACAAGATGGACTATGCCGACATGGTGGACCTGCACAAGAAGACCGGTGCCGCCTGCACCATCTCCGTGCTGGAGGTCACCATGGACGAGGCCAAGCGCTTCGGCATCATGAACGTGGACGAGAACGACCAGATCTATGAGTTCGAGGAGAAGCCCCCCCAGCCCAAGAGCAACCTCGCCTCTATGGGCATCTACGTCTTTTCCTGGCAGAAGCTGCGCCGCTACCTTATCGATGATGAGGCAGATCCCAAGTCTTCCAACGATTTCGGAAAGAACATCATCCCCAACATGCTCGCCGCAGGGGAGAAGCTGATGGCCTACCGCTTCCATGGCTACTGGAAAGACGTGGGCACCATCAACTCTCTGTGGGACGCAAACATGGACATGCTGGCCCCCCACAGCGGCATCGATCTTTATGATACCAGCTGGCCCATTTACGCCCGCACCCCCATCAAACCTCCCCACGTCACCGGCCCCAACGCCGTGATCTCCCACTCCCTGGTCACCGGCGGCTGCCAGGTGGACGGCTCGGTGGCCAACTCGGTCCTCTTCCATTCCGTCACGGTGGAGGAGGGGGCCAAGGTGGAGTACTCCATCCTCATGCCCGGCACCGTGGTGAAAGCCGGTGCCAGCATCTCCTACGCCATCGTGGCGGAGGACGCCGTGGTGGAGGCGGGCGCCGTGGTGGGCGCGCCTCCGGACGATTCTCCCGGCTGGGGCATCGCCGTAGTGGCAGGCGGCGTCACCGTGGGAGAGAAGGCCACCGTGACGCCCAGCGCCATGGTCCGGGAAGATGTGAAAGGAGGTGAGCGGGTATGAACGATCTCCACGGCATCCTGTTTGCCTACCATTCTGACTCCAATCTAGGTGAGCTGACCCGCCCCCGCAATACCTGCTCTCTGCCCTTCGGCGGTCGGTACCGCCTGATCGACTTCATGCTCTCCAGCTATGTCAACGCGGGCATCAGCGACGTGGGCCTGATCGTCCACGAGAGCTATCAGTCCCTGCTGGACCATGTGGGTTCCGGCAAGGACTGGGACCTGAGCCGCAAGCACGGCGGCCTGCGCATCCTGCCCCCCTTCGGCGTGGCAGAGCGGGGCGGCAGCGGGGAATACCGCGGCAACATGGAGGCGCTGGCGGGCATCTACACCTATCTCCAGAACATCCGTCAGGAGTATGTCATCATGGGCTGGGGCGACATGGTGGTCAACCTGCCCGTGGCCGAAGTGTTCCAGCAGCATCTGGACAGCGGTGCTGACATCACCATCCTCTGCACCCAGGAGCTGAAGGGCGCCCCCCGCAACACCGTCTACATCACCCAGGGTCCCGATGGACTGGTGAGCGATCTGTCCATCAATCCCGCTCACGCGGCCAACGCCCTGGAGTCGCTGGAGACCTACATCATCTCCAAAAAGCTGCTGCTGGACATGGTGGACTACTGCGCCGCCCATAACATCCACAACTTCAGCAGGGGCGTTCTGCTTCCCCGTCTGAGCACCCTGAAGGTGCTGCCCTATCTCCACAGAGGCTATGTGGCCCGCTTCCAGTCCGTGGCCGACTACTTCCAGCACTCCATGGACCTGCTGGACCCAGCGGTGCGGGCGGACCTGTTCGATCCTGACCGCCCCATCCGGACCAAGGACCAGTCCAACCCCTCCACCTACTACGGCCCAGACGCCAAATCAATCCACTCCCTGGTGGCGGACGGCTGCTTCATCGAGGGCGAGGTGGAAAACTCCATCCTCTCCCGCGGCGTCATTGTGGAGGCAGGCGCCAAGGTCTCCAACAGCGTCCTGATGCAGGGGACCATCATCCGCGCAGGTGCCTCCCTGTCCTACACCATCACCGACAAGAATGTCCAGGTGAATCAGGACCGGATGCTGATGGGCCACTCCACCTATCCGCTGGCCATCTCCAAGGATTCCATCGTCTGATCGCAGGGGAGGCCCCTGACCGGACAAGGGGCCTCCCTCCGCGCTGATATGAAGAAAGGAACTGATCTATGAGAATTCTGTTTGCCTCGTCTGAGGTGGCGCCCTTTATCAAGACCGGCGGGCTGGCCGATGTGGCCGGCTCTCTGCCCAAGGCGCTGGCCCAGGAGGGCCACGACGTCAAGGTCATCCTACCGCTGTATGAGGGGGTCGGAGAGCAGTGGCGCAGCCAGATGAAGTTCGAGCAGTATTACAACGTCACTCTGTCGTGGCGGCACGTGTACTGCGGTGTCTTCTCCCTGGAGCAGGACGGCGTCACCTACTGGTTCGTGGACAATGAGTATTACTTCAAACGCTGGCAGCTGTACGGCCACTTTGATGACTGTGAGCGCTTTGCCTACTTCTCCCGGGCCGTCATCGAGACGCCGGGCCACTTCGGCTGGGCCCCGGACATCATCCACTGCAACGACTGGCAGACCGCCCTGGTCCCGGTCTACATGCTGGAGGAGCGGTACCACGTCCCCGAGCTGGCCAACACCAAGACGGTGTTCACCATCCACAACATCGAGTATCAGGGCCGCTACGGCGACCAGGTACTGGAGGACGTCATTGGCCTGGACCGCAGCTATCTCAACGAGGGGATGCTGGGCTACTACAAGGACGTCAACCTGATGAAGGGCGCCATCATGGCCTCCAACTTCGTCACCACCGTCTCGCCCACCTACGCCCAGGAGCTGCGTCTGCCCTTCTATGCCCACGGCTTGGCCGGAGTCATCAACGAGCAGAGCGGAAAGCTCCAGGGCATCCTCAACGGCATCGATACCCAGCTCTATGACCCCGCCGCCACCTCCGGGCTGGCCGCCAACTTCAGCGCCCGCTCCCTGGTGAAGGGGAAGGCCGAGTGCAAGCTGGCCCTCCAGCGGGCCGTGGGCCTGGAGGAGAACGCCGACGTGCCCATCATCGCCTGCATCTCCCGCCTGGTGGGCCACAAGGGATTCTCCCTGGTCACTGATGCCCTCCACGAGATCATGGCCATGAATGTGCAGATGGTGGTCTTGGGCACCGGAGACTGGCAGTATGAGGCCGCCTTCCGTGAGGCGCAGGTCCAGTATCCCGGCCGCTTTGCCGCCCAGATCACCTATTCCGCGCCTCTGTCCACCGCCATTTACGCCGGCGCGGACCTGTTCCTCATGCCCTCGGTCAGCGAGCCCTGCGGCCTGAGCCAGATGATCGCTATGCGCTACGGCACTGTCCCCGTAGTGCGGGAGACCGGCGGCCTGAAGGACACCGTCACCCCCTACAACAAGTTCGAGGGCACCGGCCGGGGCTTTACCTTCTCTGACATCAACGCCCACGATATGGTCTGGGTCCTGCGGGAGGCAGTGGACCTCTATTTCAACAACAAAAAGGCATGGCGCGGCATCCAGAAGGAGGACATGACCGCCGACTTCAGCTGGAACAGCTCCGCCCGCCAATATCTGGAGATCTATCAGCGTATCCTGGGCTGGTAGATTCAGGGCCCGTCTGGGTATCCCGCCGGAAACGGGCTGAAATGGCGGCTGTTTTGGCCCTTCCGCCAATTGACGCGCCCACTCCGGTCTGCTACAATGGAGCCTGTATGGAAAAATTTTTCGCCATACAGGCTCCGTGATTTTTATTTTCATTTTAAATTAACAGGGAGGCAAATTATGGCTGAATACAACAAAGCCCAGCTCACTGAGATGATCGTGGGCAAGCTCCTGCGGAATTTTGGCCGCACAGTGGATGAGGCCACCCCTAATCATATGTTCAAGGCCTGCGCCATGGTCCTGCGGGATATCATGTCCGGTCATCAGATCGAGACCAGCAACCACGTCTGGGAAGCCCAGGGCCGGCAGGTCCACTACCTCTCTCTGGAATTCCTGATGGGCCGCTCTTTGGAGAAGAACGCCTATAATCTGGGGCTGCTGGACACCTTGACCCAGGTGCTGGAGGATCTGGGCTTTTCCGCCGCTGACCTGTTCGAGACCGAGCCAGACGCCGGCCTGGGCAATGGCGGTCTGGGTCGTCTGGCCGCCTGCTACCTGGACTCCATGACCACTTTGGAGATCCCGGCCACCGGCTATTCCATCTGCTATGAGCTGGGCATCTTCAAGCAGAAGATCATTGACGGCAAGCAGGTGGAGCTGGCCGACAACTGGCTTGGCCTGGGCGACGCCTGGCTTATCGCCAAGATGGACGAGGCGGAGGAGGTCCGCTTTGGCGGCAGGATCGTGGACCATTGGGTGGACGGCCACAATAAGCCGGAGCACGTGGGCTACACGACCGTGCTGGCCATTCCACGTGACATGGAGATCGCCGGCTACAAGACCAACCACACCAACACCCTGCGCCTGTGGGACGCCAAGAGCCCGGTCCCCGTAGATATGTCCCTCTACTCCCGGGGTGAGTACCTGAAGGCGGTGGAGCAGCAGGCCATGGCCGAGGTCATCGCAAAAGTGCTCTATCCCGATGACAACCACTACGAGGGCAAGTCCCTGCGGCTGAAGCAGCAGTATTTCTTCGTCTCCGCCACCGCCCAGTCTATCGTCCGCCAGCACCGTGCCCAGTATGGGACGCTGCGCAACTTCCACCAGAAGCATGTCATCCAGATCAACGACACCCATCCCACCCTGGTCATCCCCGAGCTGATGCGCATCCTGCTGGACGTGGAGGGGTACAGCTGGGACGAGGCGTGGCACATCGTCACCAACACCGTCTGCTACACTAACCACACCGTCCTGGCCGAGGCCCTGGAGCGCTGGCCCCAGAACCTGATCGAGTCCCTGCTGCCCCGCATCTGGGAGATCCTGAAGGAGATCGCCGCCCGCTACCAGCGCCAGCTGGAGGGATACTTCGGCGGGGACATGAACCGGGTCTCCCGGATGGCCATCATCTGGGGTGGGGAGGTCCGCATGGCCAACCTGTGCGTGTGCGCCTGTTCCGCAGTCAACGGCGTGTCCGCCCTCCACTCCGATATCCTCAAGCGGGACGTGTTCCATGACGCCTACCTCCGCCAGCCTGACCAGTTTAAAAACGTGACCAACGGCATCGACCACCGCCGCTGGCTCTCTCAGATCAACCCCAAGCTGGACGCCCTGATCCGGGAGTGCACCGGCAGCGACGCCTACCTGCTCCACCCGGAATCCATCTCCGGCCTGGAGAAGTACAAGGACGACTCCGCCGTCCTGGACCGCCTGGAGTCCATCAAACAGGAGAACAAGCGCCGTTTTGCCGGCTATGTGGCCCGGGAGTCCGGGATCATCCTCAACACCGACGCCATCTTCGACGTACAGGTGAAGCGCCTCCATGAGTATAAGCGCCAGCTGCTCAACGTGCTGCATATCGTGTGCCTGTACCAGCAGCTGCGGGACGATCCCAATATGGACTTCACGCCCCAGACCTTCCTCTTCGGCGCCAAGGCGGCCCCGGGCTACCACGTGGCCAAACAGATCATCCAGCTCATCAACTCCCTGGCCGCCCAGATCAACGCCGACCCCGTCTGCAAGGATAAGCTCCAGGTGGTTTTCCTGGAGAACTACCGGGTCTCCCTGGCAGAGAAGCTGATGCCTGCCTCCGAGCTCTCCGAGCAGATCTCCACCGCCGGCAAGGAGGCCAGCGGCACCGGCAACATGAAGTTCATGATGAACGGCGCCGTGACCATCGGTACCCTGGACGGCGCCAACGTGGAGATGCACCAGGTCCTGGGGGATGAGAATATCTTCCTCTTCGGTCTCAAGGCCCACGAGGTCAGTGAGCTCAAGGCCAAGGGCTACCACTCCTACGAGTACTATATGCACAACAATGACCTGCGCGCCGTGGTGGATGCTCTGGCCCAGGGCTTCCAGGATGGCGTGAGCTACAACGACCTGGCAAAGCGCCTGCTCTTCGGAGACGGCTGCCCGGCCGACGAGTATCTGCTCCTGGCCGACTTTGACAGCTACCGCAACGCCCAGAAGAAGGCGGCCGACACCTATCTGGACCGCAAGAAGTGGAACCAGATGTCCCTGATGAATGTGGCCCGCTCCGGCATCTTTGCCGCAGACCGCTCCATCCGCGATTACGCCCGGGACATCTGGGATGTCCCCGTGCGGGATCTGAGCAAGCTGTAATCCTACATCACCATCGGCACCCTGGACGGAGCCAATGTGGAGATGCACCAGCAGCTGGGGGATGAGAACATCTTCCTTTTCGGCCTCACCGCCGACCAGGTGGAGGAGCGCCGCCGCCAGGGCTATCGCTCTCTGGATTACTACCAGCAGGACCCGGTGCTCAAGCGGGTGCTGGACCAGATCTCCGCCGGCTTCTCCGACGGCAGGGCCTACACCGACCTGACCAACCGCCTGCTCTTCGGCGGAGGGGGCGGGATCGCCGATGAATATATGCTACTGGCCGACTTTGACAGCTACTGTCAGGCCCACCGCCGCTCTCTGGAGGTCTACAAGGACCGGAGAGCCTGGGATCAGAAATCTCTCATCAACATCGCCCGGTCCGGCATCTTCGCCGCCGACCGCTCCATCCGGGACTACGCCCGGGACATCTGGCATGTCCCCACCCGGTTCGACTGACCCTTTCAAAGCCGCCGCAGACGGGTCTGCGGCGGCTTTTTCCGTCCGGCTTAGCGCTGGCTGGAACGCCGTTCCTCTTCCGGAAATGGTAGGAAGGGATTTCCAAGAAAATCACTTGCAAAATGTCAACAAATGCAATAAAATAGAGGGCGAAGCGGACTGATCCACAGAATTTGCCCGCCGGAGGTCTCTGTATGTATCTTGCTGATCATCACATCCATTCCTGCTGCTCCCCGGACAGTGAGGCGCCCCTCTCGGAGATGCTCCGGGCGGCCCAGGCCGCCGGCCTCTCCGACCTGTGTGCCACTGACCACTGCGACCTGCTGGATCTGGACGGGGGACGGGTCGCAGGGCTGGACTGGGCCCCCATCCTGACCCAGTATCAGGCGGCTCGGAGGGACTGCCCCGCCGGCGTGAAGCTGCGCCTGGGTTTGGAGCTGGGCGGTGCCCCGGTGGACCCGGACTGCGCCGCCGCCATCCTCTCCGGCGCGGACCTGGACTTTGTTATCGGCTCCATCCACAACCTCAGCCCCGCCAAGGGGGGGAAGGACTTCTATTTCCTGGACTACACCACCCCCCGGGCCTGCTATGAGGCCCTGGATGACTACTTCGACAGCCTGGCCCAGCTGGTCCATCTAGACTGCTGGGACACGATGGGCCATATCATCTACCCCCTTCGGTATATGCAGAAGATCCCTGGGCATCCTGTCACTCTGGAGAGGTACCAGGACCGCCTGCGCGCGCTCCTCACCGGGGTGGCCCAGGCGGGGCGGGCCATTGAGGTGAACACCTGGTGCGGGCGCACTGTGACCCAGTGGCAGCCCCTGCTGGAGCTCTACCGGGACTGCGGCGGCGAGCTGATCACCCTGGGGTCCGACGCCCACAGGCCAGAGGACGTGGGGAAGGGGATCGCCCAGGCCCAGGAGCTGCTCCGGACAGTCGGCTTCCGTTATTTCACCGTCTACCACCGCCGGACCCCCCAATTCATCCGGCTGTGACAGAAGGATAGTTGAAGAAGAGAGAAGAAGGAGGATTTCATTATGATCGCAATCGCTTCCGACCACGGAGGGTACGCCCTGAAGGAGCACATCAAGGCCTATCTCGCCGCTAAGGGGATCACCTGCCAGGACTTCGGCTGTGAGACGCCGGACCGGTGCGATTACCCTGTTTTCGGCAAGGCTGCCGCCCAGGCCGTGGCCTCCGGCCAGTGTGAGAAGGGGATCGTCATCTGCACCACTGGCATCGGCATCTCCATCTCTGCCAACAAGGTAAAGGGCATCCGCTGCGCCCTGTGCGGGGATACCCTGTCCGCCGAGATGTGCCGCCGCCACAACAATGCCAACATGCTGGCTATGGGGGCGGGTATCGTGGGCCCCAACCTAGCGGAGCGGATGGTGGACGTGTTTCTGTCCACCGAATTCGACGGCGGCCGCCACACCAAGCGGGTAGAGCTGATGATGGAGATCGAGGGCTGAGCCCAGCAGAAAAATGTTCCGGAGAAAAAAAGGGAATTGACAAACAGCTCCCCGTGCGATAAAGTAGTAAATAACTTTTACCGGGGCGACCCGGAAGATGACAAAACGCGATGACCGGGCCAGTAGGCAGTTCCAAAGGGTACAGAGAGGGAGCGGTTGGTGTAAGCTCCACCTGTGGAACAGGGCGCCGAACATCACCCGCGAGCAGTCCCGCTGAACCGTTTGCCGCAGTAGGCGGGGCCGGAGACCCACCGTTACAGGGGCATGAGCGCGCAGCGCCGGCCTGTTCTGGCCGCTCCGCTGTGAAGTTAGGTGGTACCACGGAGCAGACGGCTTCGTCCTATCGAGATAGGACGAAGCCGTTTATTTTTATCCCGCCGCCCAGGCGGCATGCAATTTGGAGGTGATCTTCTCATGACAGGAGCACAGGCCCTGATCGAGAGTTTGAAGCGGGAACAGGTAGCGCATATCTTCGGCTATGCCGGCGCCACCATCTGCCCGGCGGTGGACGCCTTGAAGTCCCACCCGGAGATCGGCTACACCCTGGTCCGCACGGAGCAGAACGCGGGCCATATGGCCTCCGGCTATGCCCGGGTCAGCGGGAAGGTGGGGGTGTGCATGGTGACCTCCGGCCCGGGCGCCACCAACCTGATCACCGGCATCGCCACCGCCTATATGGATTCCATCCCCATGGTAGCCATCACCGGCCAGGTACCCAGCAATCTGCTGGGGCGGGATATCTTCCAGGAGGTGGATATCACTGGCGCGGTGGCCCCCTTCTCCAAGCACAGCTACCTGGTCAAGGACGCCAACGACATCCCCCGCATCGTCAAGGAGGCCTTTCACATCGCCTCCACTGGCCGGCCCGGCCCGGTGCTCATCGACATCCCTATCGATGTACAGGAGCAGTCCCTGAAAAAGTTCTACTACCCCGAGGAGGTCAGCATCCGGGGCTATAAGCCCAGCGTAAAGGGCAATGACCTGCAGATCAAGCGGGTGGTGGAGGCCATCTCCCGCTCCAAACAGCCTCTGATCTGCGCCGGCGGCGGCGTGTGGCTGGCCGACGCCAAAGAGGAGCTGCTGGAGCTGGCGGAGCGGTGCTCCATCCCTGTGGTCAAGACCATGATGGGGCTGGGGCTCCTGCCCACCGACCACCCGCTGAACATGGGGATGATCGGGGCCCACGGCAACCACTGCGCCAACAAGGCCCTGGCCAAGGCGGACCTGCTCATCATGGTGGGCACCCGGGCCGCCGACCGGGCCATGGTGGACCCGGGGGAGATCCAGCGCCGCATGGCCACCATCCACATCGACGTGGACCCGGCGGAGATCGGAAAAAATATGCAGGCCGCCATCCCTCTGGTGGGCAATGTGAAGGTCATCCTCCGGCAGATCCTGGACCGGGACGTGGCGGCCACCGACTCGGCGGCCTGGCTGGAAAAGCTGCGTGACTACCGGAAGGCGGAGCTGAACCGCGTCTTCCCCCGCCGGGCGGGCTCGGTCTTCCCGGGCACAGTCCTCCGCCGGCTGGGAGCCCGGCTGGACGACGATGCCGTCATCTGCGTGGATGTGGGCCAGAACCAGATCTTCGCCTGCAAATATATCCCCCAGAAGCACGGACGCCTGCTCACCAGCGGCGGCCTGGGCACCATGGGGTATGCCCTCCCTGCCGCTGTGGGGGCCAAGGTGGCCGGTCCCGACCGCCAGACTCTGGTGGTCTGCGGCGACGGCTCCTTCCAGATGGCCATGAACGAGCTGGCCGCCATCCGGGCGGCGGACATGGACATCAAGATCGTCCTGTTCCGCAACCACACCCTGGGTCTGGTCCACCAGATCCAGAGCAGCGCCCCCTACCACGGGCCCTTCGGTGTGGCGCTGGACGGCTCCCCGGACTTTGAGACCATTGCCGCCGCGTACCGGGTCCCCTGCATCCAGGTGGGGGACGAGGATCACCTGGACGAGGCGCTGGACCGTTTTCTGGGCACACAGGGCAGCTGTCTGCTGATTTGTGAGGTCCACCCCGACGTTGGGACCAATGACTGAGAGGGGGATAAGCCATGAAACAGACCATTTCCGTCCTGGTGGAGAACCAGGCCGGCGTTCTGAACCGGATCACCGGCCTGTTCTCCCGCCGGGCCTTTAACATAGAATCCCTGGCAGTGGGTGTCACCGATGACCCCACCATCTCCCGCATCACCATCATCGTGGACAGCGGCAACAGCGTGGTGGAGCAGGTGGAAAAGCAGCTCAACAAGCTGATCGAAGTCATCAAGGTCCGCACCCTGGAGGAGAACAGCCTGATCGGCCGGGAGCTGATGATCCTGAAGGTGAACGCCAACAACAAGACCCGCCAGGATATCATGACCATCTGTGAGATCATGGGGGCCAAGGTGGACGATATCTCTCCCACCTCCCTCACCCTGGAGCTGTCCGATACCCCCGACCGGCTGGACACCTTTCAGTCCATGATGCGCCCCTTCTCAATCCTGGAGGTGGCCCGCACCGGGGTCATCGCCGTCCAGAAGGGCGGAGGGAAAATTTGATCGTGAGTCAGGAGATAAAAGTTCTGAGTCAGTAAGTGCGCTTCCGGCGCACAAATATAAAGCGGTCCGGCGAAGCCGGGCGCCTCAGCTCCTATCTCATCGTTCCTATCTGAACCAAAGGAGGCAGCAGCTTGAAAGTAAGAGCCACCCAGGCCATCCTGGAGTGCCTGCTGGAGCAGGAGGTGGACACCGTCTTCGGCTATCCGGGCGGGACCATCCTGAATCTCTATGATGAACTGTATCACTACCAAGATAAAATACACCACATATTGACCGCCCACGAGCAGGGGGCCTCCCACGCCGCCGATGGCTATGCCCGATCCACCGGCAAGGTGGGGGTGTGCTTCGCTACCTCGGGCCCCGGGGCCACCAATCTCACCACCGGCATCGCCACCGCCTATATGGATTCCTCTCCTGTGGTCTTCATCACCTGCAATGTCACTGAGGAGACCCTGGGCAAGGACGCTTTCCAGGAGGTGGACATCACCGGCATCGCCATGCCCATCACCAAGGCCACCTATCTGGTCCGGGACCCCCAGACCATCCCCGACGTGATGCGTCAGGCCTTTGCCGTGGCTGCCACTGGCCGGCCCGGCCCGGTGCTCATCGACTTTCTGAAGAACGTCACCTTCCCCACCACTATGATCGACTATGAGTTCATCCCCTGGAAGGAGAACCGCTCCTGCGGCAGCATCCGGGAGCTGAACCTGCGCCACGGCCTCAAGCCGCCGGAGCCTGACCTGGGGGATATCGACAAGCTGGTGGAGATGATCGCCCAGTCCCAGCGGCCGCTGCTCATGTGCGGCGGCGGCGTGGTCCGCGGGCGGGCGGACCGGCAGTTCCGGGAGTTTGCCGAGAAGCTGGACTGCCCCGTGGCCATCACCGTCATGGGGGGCGGCGGCTTCCCCGGTGCGCACCCCCTCACCACCGGCATGGTGGGGATGCACGGCACCCAGGCCTCCAACACCGCCTGTGACCAGTGCGACCTGCTCATCGCCGTGGGCTGCCGCTTCTCTGACCGGGTGGCTCTGGACCCTGCCTCCTTTGCCAGCCAGGCGAAGATCGTCCAGATCGATATCGACCGTTCGGAGATCGACAAGAACATCCTCACCGACCACCACATCATCGGCTCCGCCAAACGGGTGCTGGAACTGCTCAACCAGCGGGTCCCCCAGTACCACCGGGACGCCTGGAAGGAGCAGATCCTTTCCCTGAAGCGGGAGCCGGAGGTGGAGACCTCCCAGGTCCTTACTCCCAGGCAGGTGCTGGAGACCATCCGCCGCATGGCCCCCCAGGACACCATCGTGGCCACCGATGTGGGCCAGCATCAGATGTGGTCTATCCAGCATTTCCACTTCGACTACCCCGGCCAGCTGCTCACCAGCGGCGGCTTCGGCACCATGGGCTTCGGACTGGGGGCCGCCATCGGTGCCAAGGTGGGCAATCCGGACAAGGTGGTGGTCCACACCACTGGAGACGGCTGCTTCCGCATGAACTGCCACGAGCTGGCCACTGTGGAGCACTACCACCTGCCCATCATCACCGTCATCTTCAACAACGGCTGTCTGGGCATGGTGCGCCAGTGGCAGAACCTGCTCTACCACCAGCGCTTCTCCCAGACTACCCTGGACCGTGGCCCCGACTTCGTCAAGCTGGCCGAGGCATATGGACTGAAGGGCTTCCGGGTCTCCACCCGGGCGGAGATGGAGCAGGCCTTTGGCCAGGCCCTCCAGGCGGGGTGCGGCTGTGTCATCGACTGCCGCCTGGATATGGACGAGATGGTCCGGCCCATGGTGGCCGGCGGGGCCCATATCACCGACTTTCTGCTGAAATAAAGGGGGCTTCACCATGAGACCTGATATGAACAAGGACATCAAGCCCTACACGCTGTCCATTCTGGTCCAGGACATCCCCGGCGTCCTCAGCCAGGTGGCCCGCCTCTTCTCCCGCAAGGGCTACAACATCGAATCCATCGTCTCCGGCGAGTCGGGGGACCCCGGCGTGACCCGCATCACCATCGTGCTGCTGGGGGACGAGCTGATGATCTCCCAAATCGCCGCCCAGTGCCGCAAGCTCCTTCCGGTGATCGCAGTGAAGATCCTGGACGAGTCCACCTCCCTCCAGCGGGAGATGGCCCTCATCAAAGTCAAGACTCTGGACCGCAACGCCCGGGACGAGGTCATCCAGATGGCCAACATCTTCCGGGCCAACATCATTGACGTCAGCCGGGAGACTCTTACCGTAGCCATCTTCGGGGACCGGGACAAGACTGAGGCTCTGGTCCGCCTGCTGAGGGACTTCGGCGTGCTGGAGATCGCAAGAACGGGTACCATCGCCATCGAAAGAGGGCGTAGCACCATATACGACGACAATAAGATCAAGGAGGAATATAACTATGGCAAAAATGTACTATGAGAAAGACTGCGACATCAACTACCTCAACGGCAAGAAGATCGCCATCATCGGCTATGGCTCCCAGGGCCACGCCCATGCCCTGAACCTGAAGGACTCCGGCTGTGACGTGTGCGTGGGCCTGCGCGCCGGCTCCAAGAACTGGAAGAACGCCGAGGACGCCGGCCTGAAGGTGATGACCGTGGCCGACGCCGCCAAGTGGGGCGACATCGTGATGATGCTCATCAACGACGAGGTACAGGCCGACGTCTACAAGCGGGACATCGAGCCCAACCTGGTGGAGGGCAATGCCCTGGCCTTCGCCCACGGCTTCAACATCCGCTACCAGCAGATCCGTCCCCCCAAGGGCGTGGACGTGTTCATGGCTGCCCCCAAGGGCCCCGGTCATACCGTCCGCTCCACCTATGTCAACGGCAAGGGAGTGCCCTGCCTGGTGGCCGTGGAGCAGAACGCCACCGGCGACGCCTATAAGATCGCTCTGGCCTACATCGCCGGCATCGGCGGTGCCCGGGCCGGCGTGATGGAGACCACCTTCCACGACGAGACCGAGACTGACCTGTTCGGCGAGCAGGCCGTGCTGTGCGGCGGCGTGGTGGACCTGATGCGCTGCGGCTTCGAGACCCTGGTGGAGGCTGGCTACGAGCCTGAGAACGCCTACTTCGAGTGCATCCACGAGATGAAGCTCATCATCGACCTGATCAACAAGGGCGGCGTGGCGGCCATGAATTACTCCATCTCTGACACCGCCGAGTACGGCGAGTATGTCTCCGGACCCCGCGTGCTGCCCTACGAGGAAACCAAGAAGAACATGAAGGCTGTCCTTCAGGACATCCAGGACGGCACCTTCGCCGGAAAGTGGATCGCCGAGAACAAAAACGGCCGCACCTTCTTCAACTCCAAGCGCGCCCAGCTGGCCAAGCACCAGATGGAGATCGTGGGCGAGGAGCTGCGCAAGAATATGATCTGGGGCGGCGACAAGGACCTGGATACCGCTTCCAACTAACCGGGCGCAAGCCAGCGACAGCGGTGCCGCTGACCTTTCATGTATGACAAAAGGGTTCTTGAGCATATGCTCAAGAACCCTTTTGTTATAATCTATAGTGTTGTCATTCAGCAAAAAAAGGTTGTTATCAATATTGAAGTCATCACAAGGAACTCTAACAGTATTTGTATCCCTTGATTAGGAGCGTTATTCTTTACTCTTTTATGCCAAAAAATAATCTCAATTACTTTTACTGAAAGGACAAGAAAGCAAAAAAACTGACTCAAAATGGGAAAAGGCGGATAATATTGATATAATTGATAAAATGCGGCAGGTAAAAAAATCGAAAAAGTACATTGATATTTTTTTCGGCAGTAAAATCTTAATAATATGATGAGCTCATATATAATTGCAAGGATCCAGGTCACAATATAGATCTGTAAAAATAGACTTTCTCCAAGATATTCAGCTAAAACACCGCTCTCCCAGGGGTATTGCGGAAACATTGGAAATAACAGGATGTAGGATATTGCCAATAAAAATGATAGTATTTTTAGAACCAGCATCCAAAATCATCCACCTAAATTTTTCTTAAAACCATCATTGGCGTTCAAGTTCTTCTATTCGGTCATTATCTGCGGGAGAACTCAGGGCTCCAGCCCCAGATGGCGCAGGACCTTTTCCCAAAAGGTCTCCTTATGCCAGTTGACCAGATCCAGCAGCTCCTGGGTGGAGGTGTTGTCCGTGATGGCGTAGCGGTTCAGCATCCGAAGGGAGGCGGGGTCCCCGCCCCGGATCTGGTTGGGGCCGAAGACGGAGGTGACGGTCACTTTGATCCCCTCCTCCCCGAAGATCCGGTCCGCCTCCTGGCTGACCAGTCCGAAGGGGTAGGCCAGGGCGGTGACCTGCTGGCCCAGCTCCTGGGCGAAGAGCTGCCGGGCCTGACGGCAGTCGCCGGCGAGGACCTGGCGGTAGGCATCCTCCGGCTCGCCCGCCAGGGGCAGCACCCCCTCGCGGCCGCTGTACCCGTAGTCGGCCCGCTGATGCAGGTCAAAGGTGTGGCTCTCCACCTCCAGCACACCGGACTCCAGATAGGGCCGGACGTCCTTCAGGGCGAAGCGGGGCGGGTCCAGGGGCTGGCCCGAGTGGGCATAGACGCTCTGCCCGGCGTTGATCCCGATGACAAAGATGACGGCGTTCAGGCCATGGCGCTCCAGGATGGGGGCGGCCAGCTCCAGATTGCTGGTATAGCCGTCGTCAAAGGTGATGAGCACCGGGTGGTCCGGGAGCGGGGTCCCCTGCTCCCCAAATTCAATGAGCTGCCGGATGGTAACGCTGTTCCAGCCGTGCTCCTTCAGGGCGGCCATATGGGCCTCGAACCGGGCGGGAGAGATCACCATATCGGTGGCCACGTCCTCCGAGATGTGGTGGTACATGAGCACCGGGAGCTGGGACACGTTCCGGGTGCTGGTCCAGACCGCCGCCGCCGCGTACAGCAGGAGCGGGATCAGGACCGGGAGCGGCAGCCATCTTTTTTTCCAAAAGCGTTTCATCTTCTACTTCCTTTCTGATATCTGCCGGACCTGCGCGGGGCCGGGTCTATCTATGGATACAGGATGAGGTGCAGTTTATTCCGGCCGGCTTTTTTCTATGGGATATCTCTGGAGGGCGTCTCCGCCGCCCGGTCCCGCCCGCTCATGGCAGGGCCTCCCGGCACAGCTCCAGACACCGCTGGTAGGCCGCTCCCTCCTCCACCCGGAAGAGGCTCCCCTCGAAGCAGAGAAAACCGTTCTCATACAGGACCACATCCCCCAAGGGCTCGTAGGTGCGGAACAGATCGATATGATAGGTATGCTGCCCCCGCTCATAGCGGATGGCCTGATAGGGCCCCCGCCAGGCCACCCGCAGCTCCCCCAGGGCCTGGACCAGGCCGTTCTCCTCCACTGTGAACCTGACCATATCCTTGTGGGAGGGGGATACATAGAACTCCGTGACCTGGTCCAGAGGGGGCAGCATCCCCTGCAGCGGCCGGACCCCCAGGAAGACCTGGGCGGCCACCGCCAGCAGGGCCGCCGCCGAGAACAGGGCAAAGGCCCAAGCCGCCGCCCGGTCCCGCAGGCTCATCGTTCCGTGCTTCATTTCCCGCGCCTCCCATCTGTTCCAGAGAGAGTCTTTTCTAAAACAAGCTTAACAGCGGGGACCCATTTTGTAAACGGGTCCCCGCCAATTTCAGCAGGATTTTTCCCCCGGCCCCAGGAACAGCTCGTCCACCGTGGTCCCCAGCACTCCGGCCAGGTGGAAGGCCAGGGTGAGGGTGGGGTCGTACTTGTTGTTTTCGATGGCGTTGATGGTCTGGCGGGACACTCCGCACCGGCGGGCCAGCTCTTCCTGAGAGAGGCCCATCTCGCTCCTCAGCGCCCGGATCTTGTTCTCCATGCTCAGCCTCCGTACTTGTGCTTGAACCAGCCCAAAAAGGCCGCATACACCACCGCCGCCGTTACCAGCTGGATAAAGGGGGAGGCCGGCTCCCCGCTGGGCTGCTGTACCGCCGTCCGGATCACCTCGATCAGGTCGCCGCCCACCACGGCGATGAAGGCCCAGGTGCTGGCCTTGCCCACGATCATCTGCCGCCGCTCGTCCTCCAGCTCCGACCGGACCAGGGAGACGAACATCCACACGATCAGCACTGCGGAGAGGATCAGCACGGCCAGAAAGATCACCACAAAAATAGAAGTCCCGTTGGATTCCATGACGCTGCCTCCTTGTCAAATCAAAATGTCAAATTCTTTTGACATCTTGATTCTAACATGGATGTGCGGGGATGTCAAATGCTTTTTACATCCTGTGTAAAAAAAGACCCGGTCTCCCCTGGATGGCCGGGTCCTGAAAGCGCAGCATATGCGTCTTTGGTCAGGAGTTCTTCATTACGATCTGCTCCACCACGTCCGCCACATGCTCACAGGCGTCAGTGCATTTCTCAAGGTAGAAATAGACCTCCCGCCAGCAGATGATCTCCACCGGGTCGGTGCAGGTGGTGTGCAGCTCCCGCATGCTGGTCACAAAGACCTGATCCGCCTGCTCCTCCAGGGTGTTGATGGCGATGATGTGGTCCCGCAGGCTCTTGGAGTGGCGGAAGGAGGCGAACTCTTTCAGCATGAGCTTGACCATGTCGCAGCTCTTCACCACGATGGAGACCAGCTCCAGGGAGTCGGGCCGGATGCTCTGGATGTTGTTGTAGTAGAGCCGGAGCATCACATCCTCGATCTTGTCTGTCACCTCATCGATGTTCTGGCTGAGCAGGATGATGTCCTCCCGCTCGATGGGGGTGATGAACGCCTTGACCAGAGCGTCCAGCACCTCGTGCTTTTTCTCGTCAGCGGCGTGCTCCACCTTGTGCATGTCGTCCAGCTTCTCCCGGATCAGCAGGGGATCGAAATCCCGCATGACCCGCTCCAGCAGGTGGGCCGCCTGATAGGCGCAGTCCGCACAAGCGTAGAAGTTGCCGAAATAAAAGGAATCACTCTTTTTCGCCATAACACTCTTCCTCCCCATGATCGATCAGAAGATCGCCGTAAATATCTTAGCCATGACAAAGCTGATGAGCCCGCATCCCGGGAAGGTGAACACCCAGGTGAGCATCATGTCCTTCACCACGCCGAAATTGATGGCGGAGAGCCGCTTCACCGCCCCCACACCCATGATGGCGCTGGTCTTGGTGTGGGTGGTGGACACTGGGATACCGAACAGGCTGGAGAGCAGCAGGCAGGCCGCCGCCGCCAGGTCTGCGGCGAACCCCTGGTACTTCTCCAGGCGCACCATATCCATTCCCACCGACTTGATGATCTTTTCGCCCCCCACGCTGGTGCCCAGGCCCATCACGGTGCTGCACATCAGCATCAGCCAGGCGGGGATGACCATCCCGGTGACGCTCTCCTGCCCGCCGCAGAAGGCCATGCCCAGAAAGAGCACGCCGATGAATTTCTGCCCGTCCTGGGCCCCGTGCATGAAGCTCATGGCGGCGGCAGCAAAGATCTGTGCCCCCTGGAAGAAGCCGTTGGTCTTCCTTCGGTCCATCCCGGCGCACACCAGGATGACCAGGCGGCAGATGCCCCACCCGGCCAGGAAGCCCAGCGCCAGGCTCAGCACCAGGCCGTAGAGCACCTTGACCCACTCGCCCATGTTGATGCCGCCAATGCCGTTCTGGATGGCGATAGCCGCCCCTGTGAGGCCCGCGATCAGGCTGTGGCTCTCGCTGGTGGGGATGCCGAAGCGGGCCGCCCCCACGCTGTACACCACGATGGAGAACAGAGCCGCGCACAGGGCGATCAGGGCCTCATGGGTGTTGCCGCCGAAGTCCACCATATTGCTGATGGTGGAGGCTACCGAGCTGTTGATGTGGGTCATGATGAGCACACCCAGGAAGTTGAACACCGCGCTGGTCAGGATGGCTGCCCGGACGTTGATGCACCGGGTGGCGATGCAGGTGGCGATGGCGTTGGGGGCATCCGTCCATCCGTTGACGAAAATGACGCCCAGCGTCAGCAGGACTGTGACCAGCATGGCCGGGCTGGAAAAGACCTGCTGTACAAATGATGCAAATGACAGTTCCATACGATCTCCCGCGCTCCCTCCTGCCCGTGAGAGGCATAAAAATAACAGGACTTGCTGACCCGGTCCGGTGCGAAGTCCTGTCATCCTCCATCAGGGAGCATCCCCCTTGTTCTTCAAGTTGTCGTGGAACCACAGCACGGAGCATCTTCCGCCGGGAATGTCCATTCCCCTGTGGACCTCTAGGTTTAGCATAGCATTTTACACCAATTTCGTCAAGACTTTACCTTTTCCGTCCCAGTTCAAGATTTGTGCAGGCAGGGAGGCCGGCGTTCTGCCCGTCTCATCCCAGCCCCATCACCTCCATGCTGCGGCACATGTGGATGGCCATGGCATGCTCTGCGCCCTCTCCGTCCCGCTTTGCCAAAAATTCCAGCAGCAGGGCGTGGTCCCGCAGGGTGTCCTCTGCCAGCTGCTCGCCGTGCTCTCCGCTCTCCACTGCGGCGGCCACTGCCTGGTGGATCACCGGCAGCAGCCGGACCATGAATTCGTTGTGGGCAGCCCGCACGATGGCGGCATGAAAGTCCCGGTCCGCCTCCGTCCGGTCCTGTCCTGCCCGGATGCACCGCTCCACCGCCTCCCCTCTCTCCAGGATATCCCGCAGCTCCTCCTCCGTGGCCCGCTGGCAGGCCAGCCGGGCGGCCTTTGGCTCGAAGATGGACCGCAGCTCAAACAGGTCCCGCAGCTGGCCCTGAAGCCGCTCCAGCCCAGAGAAGCCGAAGTCCTCGATGTCCGCCACTTCCTCCGACACAAAGGTCCCCCGCCCCCGCCGGACCTCCAGCACTCCACGGGCGGCCAGCTCTCGGATGGCCTCCCGCAGGGTGGCGCGGCTCACCCCCAGCTGCTGGGAGAGCTCCACCTCGTTGGGGAGCTTGTCCCCGGGCCGCAGCGTGCCCTCCGCCACGATGCTGTTATACAGGCGTTCCGCCGTCTGCTGGGACAGATTCCGCTTCGACATGGTCTCTCTTCTCCTTTTCTCTGTGCCGGAGGCGCAGCTCCCTCTTGACATTTTCCCCTCTATCTTATACTATATAGTCAGACAATGCAAGAGAAATCAGACAACTTGAGTCTGGATCTGTGAGGAGGTCAATTCCCATGCGCAGCGATGTCATTAAAAAGGGGGCCCCCGCCGCCCCCAACCGCTCCCTGCTCTATGCCCTGGGCTATACCAAGGAGGAGCTGGAGCGGCCTCTCATCGGCGTGGTCTGTTCCTACAACGAGATCGTCCCCGGCCACATGAACCTGGATAAGATCGCCGAGGCGGTGAAGGCCGGCATCCGTGCCGCCGGAGGCACTCCGGTGGAGTTCCCCGCCATCGCCGTGTGCGACGGCATCGCCATGGGACATGTGGGCATGAAGTACTCCCTGGTCACCCGGGACCTGATCGCCGACTCCACCGAGGCCATGGCTATGGCCCACCAGTTTGACGGTCTGGTGATGATCCCCAACTGCGACAAGAACGTGCCCGGCCTGCTCATGGCGGCTGCTCGGGTGAACATCCCCACCATCTTCGTCTCCGGCGGTCCCATGATGGCGGGCACTATGAATGACGGCCGCCGTACCTGTCTGAGCCACATGTTCGAGGCGGTGGGCTCCTACTACGCCGGCAAGCTGGACGAGGCCGGCCTGGAGGAGTATGAAAACAACGCCTGCCCCACCTGCGGCTCCTGCTCCGGCATGTACACCGCCAACTCCATGAACTGCCTCACCGAGGCCATCGGCATGGGGCTGCGGGGCAACGGCACCATCCCCGCCGTGTGGTCCGCCCGCCTGCGGCTGGCCAAGCACGCCGGCATGCAGATCATGGAACTGGTGGAGCGGGATATCCGTCCCCGGGACATCATGACCGAGGCCGCCTTCCACAACGCCGAGACCATCGACATGGCCCTGGGCTGCTCCACCAACACCATGCTCCACCTGCCTGCCATCGCCCATGAGTGCGGCATCGAGCTCTCCTTCGACATGGCCAATGAGATCTCTCAGAAGACCCCCAACCTGTGCCACCTGGCCCCGGCGGGCAACACCTATATGGAGGACCTGGAGCGGGCCGGCGGCGTCTACGCCGTCATGGCCGAGCTGTCCAAGGCGGGCCTGCTGGACACCGGCCTGATGACCTGCACCGGCAAGACGGTGGCAGAGAACCTGGCGGGCGTGGTCAACCGGGACCCGGAGATCATCCGCCCCATCGAGGCTCCCTATTCCAAGACCGGCGGCATCGCCGTGCTGAAGGGCAACCTGGCCCCCGACGGCTGCGTGGTGAAGCAGTCCGCTGTGGCCCCGGAGATGATGGTCCACGAGGGCCCTGCCCGGGTGTTCGACAGCGAGGAGGACGCCATCCAGGCCATCTATGCCGGCAGGATCGTGGCCGGCGACGTAGTGGTCATCCGCTACGAGGGCCCCAAGGGCGGTCCCGGCATGCGGGAGATGCTCAACCCCACCTCCGCCATCGCGGGCATGGGCCTGGATAAGGATGTGGCCCTCATCACCGACGGCCGCTTCTCCGGCGCCACCCGGGGGGCTTCCATCGGCCATGTGTCCCCCGAGGCGGCCTCCGGCGGCCCCATCGGTCTGGTGGAAGAGGGCGACCTCATCGCCATCGACATCCCCGCCCACTCCATCACCCTGAAGGTGTCCGACGAGGAGCTGGAGGCCCGGCGGGCCAAGTGGGTCTGCCCCGAGCCCAAGATCAAGACCGGCTATCTGGCCCGGTACGCCAAAATGGTTTCCTCCGCCGACCGGGGGGCCATCCTGGAGTAAACAGCGCGATACAAATAGCCCGGACGCGGCCTCCGCCGTGTCCGGGCTATTTCTGCTCTGTGTCCCTTTGATATTCAGAAGAGGCCTGCGGTGATGCGCCCGCCCTCCGCCCCCGCACGGGAGGCGGCGTCCCGGTGGAACATGGTACAGACACGTTCCTGCAAGAATATGCTGTGCGGAGAGGGTCCCATACAGGGACGGCCTCAGCAGGCAGGCGGGCACATCACAGCAGGTCCCCATGGTAGGATATCCGTTTTCTCCCGTCTCATCCCCTCGGGCCGCTGTCTGGGGATAAAAATGGGCACAGTTTCCCCGAAATCCCATTATTTGTATTTCAACGTCCCACATAGCCCCCGGTTTCCCCCTTCTATGAAATCATTTTTAATAGAAAGAGGGATCGATCATGGCAAGAAGACACACTGAACATTATGGGTTGAGCCAGTGGGAGGCTTCGGACAAAGTGGAGCGGACCGACTTCAACGCGGACAACGCCGCGGTGGACGGGGCGCTCCACGCGCTGGCACAGTCCAAGGCGGAGACCGCCGACCTCTCCCAGCTCTCCGGCCTTGTGGCCCAGAAGGCGGACCAGACCGCCTTGGAGGCGCTGGAGGGGCGGCTGGACAGCAAGGCGGATCAGGAGGGCCTGAGCGGCGTGGAGCGCCGCCTGTCAGCCGTGGAGGGCTCCATGCCCCGCACCGCCTTCGGCAGCTACACCGGAAACGGGACCAGCGGCCCAGAGTCCCCTGTCTCCCTCACCTTTTCCTTCCCGCCCCAGCTTTTGGCGGTGCGCCGCTCCGGCTCCTCCGCCGACCGCTCCGGCCTGCTCCTCCTCCGGGGCGTCACCCAGGGAGGCGGCCTGGGGCACATCGACTTCTATGTCAATGTCACCTGGTCGGGAAATCAGGTCTCCTGGTACACCTCAAAGGACAACCCCTCCACCCAGATGAATTCTGAGGGCGTGGAGTATTTTTATTTTGCCATTGGGTAAAACAGATATCGCTCTTTCATGAGAGGAAACACCCCCGGGCAGATGCCCGGGGGTGTAATGATTCCTGTTTTATCCGGTCGGATAATTAGGCCTCAATGCTCAGAGTAGCAGTCACGTCGCCGGTCACGTTTCCGATGGTCACTTCCACGGTAGCGGTAGCAACCTTAGGGGATACTCCGGCAACATCGATCTTGTAGTAGGTAGTGCCAGTCTGATAATCGGCAGCACTGGTAACCTCGGTATAAGTGACACTGTCGGTAGTGGTGAACAGCTTACCGGCCTCCAAAGCTGCTTTGAAGTTCTCAAAGGTATCAAATACACCGGAAGTGGCACCAGTAGCGTCACTCTCGACATAAGTCTGAGCAACGGCCTTTACACCTTCGGTCGTTACACCAGAGACTTTCACCTCAGTTTTGTCGCTCTCGATCTTCTTCCCAGCGGCCTGCGCAGCGGCAGTCTGCTGCTGCATGGTGACGGTAAACCCGTCCATGCCAGTTTTGATCTGAGCAGGGATCTCGCTGGTAAACTCCCAGCCAGCAGGAGCATTCAGGGTCAGGTCATAGCTCTGATAGTCATAGGAAACAGTCAGAGTTCCGTCCACCAGGGCGCGGACATAATAGGTGGTGCCGGCCTTGGTCACAGTATTGCCTTCGCCGTCGACAGAGACAGTGGCAACAGTCTTGTTGGCGTCAGTTCCAGTGGGAACCACAGCCAGGGTGGTGTCCACAGGCACAGTGACGGTCTGGCCATTCACATAAGAAGTTCCATTGACGGTAACAACAGCGTCGGTCAGATTCAGGGTCAGGGTCGCCTGAGTGGCGGCAACGGGCTCAACCTCAGCCTTAACCTCTTCATTCTTGGTGACCTTGTTCAGAGTCACGGTGCGGGTCTCAGTGCCCTTGTTGTCAGTCCACTGATAGCCGGTCTTGGGAGTCATCTTCACGGTGACATCCAGGTTCTTCTCGGTCAGGACCAGGCTCTTATTAGTCTCGCTGTTGCCGTTCTCATCGGTGATGGTGTACTCCACCTTGTCGCCATTGCTTACACTCACGGTGTAGGCAACGGGGGCATCGGTGCCCTTGACCTCAGTGATGCACACGCCCATCAGGATCTTGCCGTCCAGGACATAGGTGACCTTGTCGTTGCCGTCGTCCTTGATGCGGCCGATGGTGGACTTGGTCAGGTCGTCGCCGTCGAAGCGGGCAACCACCACGTCCTCGTCATAGGCGTAGGTCTTATAGTTCTGGCCGGCGGCATCGCCGATGCCGATGACCTCGTCGTCCTCGCCCTCGGTGCCGACACCATTATCCACGTGCCAATCGGTGAAGTTCTTGTCATAGTCGGTGACAAAGCCGTCCTTGTTGTAGGTCAGGCCGCTGAGCACCTGGATCTCATCAGTCTTGATGGTCTTGAAGAAGTCATAGGCGTCGCCGTCGCGGACCTTCAGCTTGACGATCTCGCCGCCGACCATGGCCTGGTACTCATAGTACTTGGTGTTGGTCTCGTTGTCCTTCTGGGCCTTGGCGCCGGTGTCGCCCACCACGAAGATGACTTCGTCGTCGCCGTCCACGTTGGCGTTCTCGATGTAGACCACCTTGGCCACGCCGCCCTTGTCGAAGACAACGGCGTTGGTGTCCGCGTCACCCTTCACGTCGGGCACATTCTTGATGCCGGTGTAGACGGTGTAGTCGTCGCCGTCGTACAGCAGGAAGATAGTGCTGCTGTTGGCATAGTAGTCGTCGGCCGCAAAGATCTTCATGGCGGAGGTGCCGGACTTGATCTCCAGACCGGTGGCGTTGAAGGTATTCTCGTTCAGGTCGATGCGGTTGTCGCTTCTCTTGGTCAGAGTGTACAGGCCGTCGCTGTCCTTGGAGTAGGACACGATGTAGCCCTCCAGAGCCTCACGGGCCTTCTGAGTGCTATCATACTTGTCCGTGCTGTCGGAATCCAGGTCCACCTTCAGCTTGGTGGCGTCGGTGAGCAGCAGGGTGGCGCCGAAGTCGGCGTCATCGCCGTACTTGTCGTTGGCGGAGCCAACGCCCACCACGTAGGCGTAATCCTGAGCCACGGCGTCAGCGTCCAGATGGATCACATAGCCATAGGCGTCCAGATAGGCCACGGTCTCGGCGTCCACATCATCGGTGTCCAGCTTGTCGCTGGCATCCATGTTCTTGGAGTAGGAGTAGCTGGTGCCGTCCAGGGAGAAGTTGTCCTTGTCCTTCACCTTGGTGACAGTGCCTTCCACGGACTCAGCCTTGACAACAGACTGGATCTCGTCGTTGGCGTAGGTGTAGACGACCACGTCGTCCTCCGCAAAAGCGGTGGTAGCAAACTCGTCGTCGCTGGCATCGGCGGGGCCGTCCACCAGGTCGGACAGGGTGATGGTGCCGTCCTTCTCATCGACCTTGTAGACCTCAGCCACATAGCTGTCGATGACGGAGACGGTAACTTCCTTCTCCTTGGAGTCAACATAGACCTGAGTCAGAACGCCGTTGCCGGTCACGTTCTCGCCAGCGGCCTCCTTCAGGAAGCAGTCAGTGCTGGTACGGTTGTCATACAGGTCGTTGCCGTCGAAGGAGTACTCATTGGCCTCGCCGTTGGTGTAAACGGTCCAGTCATAGTCCTGAGCGGCAGTGCGGCCCACATCGTTGTACAGGGTCTTGGAAGAGACCTTGGCAGTGTAGGTGTGGGTAGCGGTGTCGGCCATGCTGATGATGATGTCGTCGTCAGCGATGCCCTTGTAGCTGTCGGGGATGTTGCCCTCGTCGTCCAGAGACACGTTGGCCAGGGAGCCGGTGCCCCACACGGTGCTGGGACGGCCGAAGTCATCCTCGTCATTCATGTACACCAGGTCGAAGTTCTTGTAGCCCAGGGTCTGCTTGTAGTCGAACTTCACGCCGTTGGCCCAGGTGCTGCCGGTGTTGAAGTAGATGTTGAAGGTGTCGTTGTACTCAACGGTGACAGCCTTGGTCAGGGCGTTGAACACCAGCTCGGCCACGTTGTCGCGGGTCAGGCCGGCATTGGCGGTCAGCTTCAGATCGCCGTACATGCCCAGCTCAGTGCCCTTGGCGGTGGCGGCCAGCATCCAGTCGTTGCCGAAGTCAGTGGCGCTCTGGAAGTAGCCCAGAGTGCGGCACAGCATCAGCACGGCCTGCGCGGTGGTCACGGTGGCGCTGGGGTCGAACTTGCCGTCGCCCACACCGGCCACGATGCCCAGGCTGGCGCACAGGTTCACATAGCCCTCCGCCCAGTCGGGGACGTCGGTGAACACGCTGGTCTCCGCGAACTGGTTGACGTTCACACCGGCGCCATACAGCATGGTGCAGATGATGACCGCCATCTCGGCGCGGGTGACTACGTTCTCGGGGCCGAAGGACCCGTCCTCGTAGCCCTCGAACATGCCGATGGCAGAGGTGACCGCCACGGCATCCTGATTGACGATCTCGGCCTTGTCGGTGAAATCGTCGATACCCTTAGCGCTGGAACCCACGACCATCATGCCCAGGAGCATAACGGAAGCCAGAGCCAGGCTGAGAGCACGCTTCAGGTTTCTCATTGGATATTCCTCCTTTTTATATTGACAAAAGTCGCTGTTTTCTGACAAACCGGGCCTTTTCCAGAACATTTCGGCCCACTATGCCTGTACAACACTTCTGACACAGGAGGAATTGGTTATAAAAAGGGGGAGATCAAGGGAAAAATCCCCGAGATTACGCCTAAAAAGTTTCCCTGGTAGACATTTGGTAGACACATGAAAACAGGAGGGGCGGCGAGGCCCTGAAACTCCAGGCCGCCGCCGCCCTTTTTTGGTAGACTTTTGGTAGACATTTTTATTTTTGAGAGACGAGAAAGAGACGGAATCGGTTGCGTGATTTATGTTTAGAGATTATAATGGGGCCGTAACATTGATCAGAGAAGCTTTCCAAGGGAGAGCGGATCATGACAGAAAAGGAGCAATCTATGTCCATTTTGGTGAGCGGTGGCGCCGGATATATCGGCAGCCACACCTGTGTGGAGCTGATCCAGGCGGGATATGACATCGTGGTGGCGGACAATCTGGTGAATTCCAGCCGGGAAGCGATCCGGCGGGTGGAGCAGATCGTGGGAAGGCAAGTCCCCTTCGTTGAGGCGGAGCTGTGCGACCCAGAGCAGGTGGAAGCGCTGTTCCAGAGCCACCCGGATATCCGGGCAGTCATCCATTTCGCGGGCCTGAAAGCGGTGGGGGAGAGTGTAGAGAAGCCCCTGGAGTACTACACCAACAATCTGGTCAACACCCTGGTCCTGCTCAATGTGATGCGGAAGCACGGCGTGAAGGATTTTGTGTTCTCCTCCTCTGCTACCGTCTATGGGAATCCCGGCCGGGTGCCCTTCCGGGAGGACTTCCCGGTGGGGGGGACCACCAACCCCTATGGGACGACCAAGCTTTTCATCGAGCAGATCCTCACCGACCTGTGTGCGGCGGACAGCAGCCTGAACGTGGCCCTGCTGCGGTATTTCAATCCCATCGGGGCCCACGAGAGCGGGCTGATTGGGGAGGACCCCAACGGCATCCCCAACAATCTGGTCCCCTATATCGCCCAGGTGGCAGTAGGGAAGCTGGAGAAGCTCCATGTGTTCGGCGGCGACTATCCCACGCCGGACGGCACCGGGGTGCGGGACTATATCCATGTGGTGGACTTGGCCCGGGGCCATGTCTCCGCGCTGAAGAAGCTGGAGGAGAGGTGCGGCCTGTTCGTCTGCAATCTGGGGACCGGGAAGGGTTACTCCGTGCTGGAGGTCCTGCGCGCTTATGAGAAAGCCTGCGGAAAGACCCTGCCCTATGTAGTGGATCCCCGGAGGCCGGGCGACATTGCGGAGTGCTATGCGGACCCGGAGCGGGCAGAGCGGGAGATGGGGTGGAAGGCGCGCTACGGCATCGAGGAGATGTGCGCCTCCTCCTGGAAGTGGCAGTCCATGAATCCGGACGGATACGGAAGATAAGAGGGGGTGGAAGTATGGAAAAACCGGTGCTTGTGGTCATGGCGGCCGGAATGGGGAGCCGATACGGCGGTCTGAAGCAGATTGATCCCGTGGGGGCCAACGGCCAGCTCATCATAGATTACTCCATCTACGACGCCAGGCGCGCCGGCTTTGAGACGGTGGTATTCGTCATCAAGCGGGAGCTTGCGGAGCAATTCCGGGCCGCCATCGGCGACCGGCTCTCCCGGGTCATTGAAGTAAAGTACGCCTATCAGGAGCTGGAGGACCTGCCCGCCGGGTACGGGGTCCCGGAGGGGCGGGTGAAGCCTTGGGGGACCTGCCACGCGGTGCTGGCTGCCCGGAAGGAGGTGGACGGCCCCTTCGCAGTTATCAACTCGGACGACTACTACGGGCCGGAGGCGTTCCGGGAGATATACCGCTATCTGGAGGAGCACCCGGACAAGCCGGGGTGCTATGAATTTGCTATGGTGGGTTATCTGCTGGGCAATACGGTGACGGAGCATGGACATGTGGCCCGGGGGGTGTGCCAGGAGGATGGGGAGCACTATCTGCTCCGTGTCACAGAGCACACCCACATCGAGAAGGACGGGGCGGACGCCCGCTCCACGGTGGATGGCGGGGAGACCTGGACCCGTCTGCCGGGGGACACCGTGGTGTCCATGAACCTCTGGGGCTTCACCCCCAGCTTTCTTTGGGAGGCGGAGGCGCGCTTCCCCGCGTTTCTGGACCAGGTACTGGCAGAGGACCCCCAGAAGGGGGAGTATTTCCTGCCCAGTGTGGTGACACAGCTACTGGAGGAGAAGCGGGCCCGGGTCAAGGTGCTGCGCAGCACCGACAAGTGGTATGGTGTGACCTATCGGGAGGATAAGCCCCAGGTGGTGGCCGCCATTGCGGCTATGACCCAGTCCGGGCTCTACCCGGAAAGGCTGTGGGATATCTGAAACGCAGAAAAATATCCGCCTGATCCGGCTGTTGAGCACCGGTCCGGCGTAAAAGAAGTCCGGCTTCCCAGCAGCAGAGGGGGCCGGACTTTTGTGCAGTGCGGTAAAAAAGAATTCGACGGATCATCCAGATAACGGAAAATCAAAAAAGAACAGATGTACACACAAAAAGGACAAAAAGCTGCCGAAAGCAAAGCAGGCCCTGCCGGCCGTTCAATTGAAAGATAGAAGGCTCTTTGCTATAATAAGCAATCAGACAAAACGGCGTGCATATTATTGTCCGGGACGGGTCCTGAGAACGGGGGACCTGGAAGAGAGAAGGGGGGAGGAGCCGTGTCAGCGCTGATCCTGCTTCTGCTGGCGGTGTGCCTGGCGCTGCTGATTCTGGAGGACCGGCAGGTGCGGCGGGACCGCTCTGAGCTGGTCCACGTGGTCTATGTGAACGGCATCCGGGGGAAATCCACTGTGACCCGGATGATCGACGGGGGCCTGCGGGCGGGAGGGTGGAAGGTGTTCTGCAAGACCACCGGCACCGTGCCTATGGTTATCGGGGTGGACGGAACGGCCCGGCCTCTGGTCCGCCGGGGGCGGGCCAACATCAGCGAACAGGTGCGGGTCCTCCACCGGGCGGTGCGGGAGGGGGCCCAGATCCTGGTGATCGAGTGTATGGCGGTGGACCCGGCGCTCCAGGCCGTCTCACAGCACCGGATGGTGCGGGCGGACATCGGAGTCATCACCAATGTCCGGCTGGACCACACTGCGGAGATGGGGCCCACGCTGGAGGAGATCTGCGACTCCCTCTCCAACACAATCCCCTGGAATGGGACCCTGTTCACGGCAGACGGAGCGTTCCTGGACCAGCTTCGGACCAACGGACGCAGAAAAAACTGCCGGGTGGAGCTGGCCCAGCCGGACAGCGGCCTGCCGGACTTCGATTTTCCTGAAAATGTAGCTCTGGCCCTGGCGGTCTGCCGGGAGATCGGGGTGGACCGGGATCGGGCGCTGGAAGGGATCCTGAGGTATCAGCCGGACCCCTATGCCCTGTCCCTATTCCGCCTGCCCTCTGGGGCGGCTTTTGTCAACGCCATGTCGGTGAACGATCCACAGTCCACCCAGCTGGACTACCACCGGGTGGCCGGCCGCCCAGGAATGGTGGGCCGGAGGCTGGTGCTGCTGATCAACAACCGGCCGGACCGGGGATATCGGACGGAGCACATGATGATGGTGGCCCGGGGGCTGGAGCCAGAGGAGATCTGGCTGATCGGTGCCTCCCAGCGGGCGGTGCGCCGCACCCTGCGGCACATCCTGCCGGACACACCTGTCCGGCTGTTTCCTGGAGCGGAGGCACTGCCCTTGGACAGCCGGGGGGCGGACACTATGATCTTTGCCGCTGGAAACTTGGCCGGCCCGGGTAAGGCACTGATGGAGCGGGTACGGAAGGAGGGAGAGCAGAGTGTATTATGAGATCGTACTGGCGGGGGTGGCCATCAGCCTGCTGTTCGTGGAGCTGACCGGCCTGTCGCCCGCGGGCCTGATCGTGCCCGGCTACCTCGCCCTGTGCCTTCAGACGCCTTGGAGGATCGTCTACACCCTGGCAGTGGCTGTGGCGGCCTGGGGCATCGCCAAACTGCTGGGCAATGTGATGATCCTGTACGGCCGCCGGCGCTTTGCGGTCATGGTCCTGCTCTCCTTTGCCATCGATCTGGCGGTCACCAGCTTGGGCCTGCTGGCCTATGACCCGGGAATGATCGGGGTGCTGGTACCGGGCATCATGGCTCAGGAGCTGGAACGGCAGGGATTTTTGAAGTCTCTGGTCCCTTTGGCGGCGGTGGTGGGCATCCTGGCGCTGATCATGATGTGGCAGGGGATGCAGGTGTTTCCTATATGAGCAGAGCGAAGCGGGAACGGAAGCTGCTGGCCCTCCTGCTGGCCTGCGCACTGCTGGCCTGGGGGACTGCGGCGCTGGCGGCGGGACAGGGCCGCCGAACGGAAACGGGCTATGCCGCTGTGCAGCTGGCAGCGGCGGATCTGCTGGAGGACTGCTTCCGGCAGGTGCGCACCTACAAGGAGGAGCTGGGCATCCCCCTCAGCGAGCTGGACTACCATCAGACCGGCATGATCGGGGAAAGCTACACCGGGATCACCACCACCCTGGGGGCCATCGAGGCGAAGCGGACCACCGCCTGGCCGGAAATGGGTGCGCTGTGTGTCCGCCTGCTCCACGAGGCGGGCGTCCGATCGGGGGACACCGTGGGGGCCGGCTTTTCCGGCTCCTTCCCCGCCATGGATCTGGCAGTGATCGCCGCCTGCCAGGTGATGGGCGTGGAACTGATCTATATCTCGTCAGTGGGGGCATCCACCTACGGGGCCAATCATCCCGCCCTCACCTTCCCAGAGATGGCCCACCGGCTGGTGGAGGACGGGCTGCTGGAGACAGACAGCGCGGCCGTCACCCTGGGCGGGGGAGGCGATGTGGGCGGGGGGATGGACCCGGCCTGCGCAGAGGAGATCCGGGGTCGGCTGGCGGAGGCGGGACTGCTCCTGCTGGAGGAGCCGGACTACCGGCGCAATCTGGAGCTGCGCCAGCAGCTCTATCAGCAGGAGGGCCCCATCGACTGCTTTGTGGCAGTGGGAGGCAACGTGACCTCCATGGGGCGGGGAGAGAGCGGCATCAGCCTGGGGCAGGGCCTGCTCTCCCCGGAGAAGATCGTCCGGCTGACAGAGGACAGCGGGCTGGTGCAGCGCTATCTCAGCCAGGGGCTTCCGGTGATCAATCTTCTGAACATCAAGCAGCTGGCGGCGGACTACGGACTGCCCTATGACCCGGCCCAGTGGCCGGAGCGGGGGACCTCTGCCGTCTACTTTGAGACTGACTACCCCGGGGCGGTGCTGCTCCTGGGACTGGCTGGGGCCGCGGTGCTGCTGGCTCTGTGCCGATGGGTGAGGAGGGGCGCGGGGACCGCGCGGAAGGAGGAGAGAGGATACCATGGACAGACAGAATCGTCCGCTGACCATCCTGACCATTGACGACGAGGAACAGATCCAGTACGCCCTCAGGGCCCTGTTCAACTCCCAGGGCTGGGAGGCCATCTCTGCCCGGGATGTGGAGGAAGGAGTGGGAAAGTTCCGGACCTGCCGCCCGGACCTGGTGCTGATGGACTACCATCTCCCCAAGATCAACGGGGTCAAAGGGGTGGAGATGCTGCGCCGGGAGGACCCGGAGGTGCCGCTGATCGTCTTCACCATCGAGGACAACCAGCGGGTGGCCGACCAGTTCCTGGATGCGGGGGCGAGTGACTTCGTGCTTAAGCCGGTGAAGGCCCTGGACATCATCGCCCGTATCAAGCTGCACGTGCGTCTGGTGGAGAGCCGGCGGGAGAACCGCCAGAGCACAGAGGAGCCGGTGAAGGGCATTGGGCAGGGCACACTGAGCCTGATAGAGGGTTATCTGCGCAGTGTCAGCGAGTACCAGCCTGTGGAGGCCATCGCGGAAGGGACGGGGCTGGCCTATCAGACCACCTACCGATATCTGCAATATCTGGTGTCGGTGAACCGGGTGGAGGTGAGCCAGCACTATGGAAAGGTGGGGCGCCCCAAACAGCGCTACCGGATGATCCGGGAGGCGGGCGACGGGGAAAAGCCCGAAACAGGACTATAAGGCGGGACAAAAAGCGCCGGTCAGCCATTGGGCTGGCCGGCGTTTTCTCATTGTCCGGGACAGAAAAAGCTGTGGTCAAAATAGACAAATAAAAATATAAAAGGGAAGATGCCTAAAAAAGAGGTCGGAAGAGAAAAATGAGAAAAAACTAGAAATAAAAGGGAAAAAATGACGGATCAAAAAAGGATAAGAGTGGCCTGTTCATAAATTTTTAAAATTTCAGAAATAAATAAGAGAAAAAATTGCACAATGAAATGGGGGCGCTGTATGATAGATTTAGTTAGAATTATGGTGGACGCAGATGGTCGCTGCCGTCCGTCACAATGGGGGGAGGAATAAGCTGGAACAGACGGAAATAAAACATAAGGTGAACGCACGGCCCTATTGGAAAGGAGAGTCAAAATGGGAAACAGACGCAGACACATTGGATCCTCGCTGGCGGCCCTGACCCTGACCCTATCCCTGCTGACGGGACTGCTCACCGGATGCGGCCCCGGCGGGAGCCAGAGCAGTTCTCCGGAGGCCGGCAGCACGCCCCCGGCGGCCAGCCAGAGCACGCAGACGCCGGAACAGCCCGCCCTGCCCGAGCTGACCACAGATACCTACGGCAACGCCGCGGTGGGCTATCAGGCAGCGGTGGTCAGCGCCAATGAGTACACCTCCCGCATCGGCATGGATATCCTGGAGGCGGGGGGCAACGCGGTGGACGCCGCGGTGGCCATGATTTTTGCCAACAGCCTCACCGAGCCGGGTGCCACCAGCCTGGGCGGCGCCAGCTTCATGACCATCTATCTGAAGGAGACGGGCGAGTACATCTGTATCGAGGCCATGGAGACCGCTCCTGCGGCGGCGGGCATCGACACTCTGGACGAGATCAATGAGAAGAAGGGGGCCATGCTGGTCACCGTCCCTGGACAGGTCCACGGCGCCCTGACCGCCCTGGAGAAGTATGGCACCATGACCCGGGAGGAGGTGCTGGCCCCTGTCATCCAGCTGGCGGAGGAGGGCTTCGATGTCCACATCAGCTTTGAGGAGCGGGCCTCGGCCAGCTTCGACAAACTGGTGCAGAACGAGGAGGCGGCCAAGATATTTACCAACGAAGGCCTGCCCTATGCGGTGGGGGACCACTTCACCAACCCCGACTATGCGGATACCCTGCGCAAGATCGCGGAGGGCGGCATCGACGAGTTCTACAAGGGGAGCATCGCCCAGACCATCGTGGACGAGGTCCAGCGCCTGGGCGGCCTGCTCACCATGGAGGATATGGCCAGCTACACCAGCGTGGAGCGGGAGCCCATCAGCACCACTTATCACGGCTATGAGATCGTGACCCAGGGCCCGCCCTCCAACGGCGGCGCCCCCATGCTGGAGATGTTCAATATCCTGGAGAACTACGACCTGGTCTCTATGGGCTTCAACACCCCGGAATATCTGTTCACTTTCAACGAGGCTCTGCGGCTGAGCATGGCGGATGGCATCACCTACTTCGGGGACCCGGATTTTTATGAGCTGCCCATCGATACCCTGATCTCCAAGGAGTACGCCAAGGAGCGGGTGGAGAACGACATGCCCAAGGACGGCAAGGTCAACCCCACTCTTGTTCCCGGGGAGGGCCTCCCCTTTGAGAAGCTGACCACCGCCACGCCGGAAAGCGGTTCCACCACCCACGTCTCCGTTATTGACGAGTTTGGGAATATGGTGAGCACCACCCACACCATCGGCGGATATTTCGGATCCTGTATCGTGGCTCCGGGTACCGGCTTCCCCCTGAACGCCCACCTGTCCAACCAGAAGCTGGACATTGCAGAAAAAGACAACCCCAACTTTGTCCAGGGCGGCCTGCGGGTCATGAGCACTATGTGCCCCACCCTGGTGGTCAAGGACGGCGAGCCTATCATGGCCATCGGCTCCCCCGGCAGCTGGTGCATCCCGCCTGCCATCGTCCAGATCCTCAATGCAGTGCTGCTGTTCGACATGGACCTGCAGCAGGCCATCAACGAGCCCCGGGCCATCTTCACCTCGTACAGCGCCCCGCTGAAGGTGTACGCCGAGCCTCGGCTGCCGGAGGAGACCATCCAGGCCCTGATCGACGCGGGCTATGAGGTGGACTCCGGAAAGGACTGGAACACCAGCCTGGGCAGTGTGGGCGTGGTCCTGGTGGACCCGGACGACGGCTTTGTCTATGCGGGCGGAGATAACCGCCGGCAGTACAAGTCACTGGCCTATTGAGAAAGCCAGCGCATACAGATACCAAAAGTCTGATGGGCATTTGAAACGGAATGAGAAGGGAGGAAAAGAAGGCCCATGAGGAGATGTATGCGAGGTAAAAAATGTTACATCAATAAGGAGGAGAGCATATGAAACGGAATAATCAGTCCCTGACAACGAAATTCAGCGCACTGGCTCTTGTACTTGCAATGATGCTGTCCCTGCTGGCGGGTTGCGGACAGACCACCCAGCCGGCAGCCAGCTCCACCCCTCCCGCGGCTTCTTCAGAGCCCGCTGCCTCTGAGCCGGAGACCCCCGAGATCCCTGAGACCATGGAGGGCGATGAGTTCGGAAACGGTGCCATCGGCACCCATGGCGGCGTATCCAGCGGCAGCGTGTACGCCTCTCAGGCTGGCCTGGAGATCCTGCAGGCCGGCGGCAACGCCGTGGACGCGGCGGTGGCCACCGCTTTCGCAGTGGGCGTGTGTGAGCCCAACCTGAGCGGCATCGGCGGCTGCGGCATGATGAACATCTATCTGGCGGATAACCACGAGTACGAGATCCTGGAGTACATGGAGACTGTCCCCGTGGCGGTGGAGCCCGGCTGGTACAATCCGGAGACAGACTCTGCCACGGCCAAGAATGCCGCCGTCCCCGGTCAGGTGGCTGGTCTGCTCACCGCCCTGGAGAAGTATGGCACCATGACCCCGGAAGAGGTCATGGCCCCCGCCATCAAGCTGGCCCGGGAGGGCTTCCCCATCGAGGAGCGTCTGGCCAATGCCATCATGGACTCCTTTGATATGATCTCCGCCAATGAGGAGGCTGCGGCCATCTACACCAACGACGGCCTCCCCTATGCGACCGGCGATCTGTTCAAGAACGAGCCCCTGGCCGACACCCTGGAGGCCATTGCCAAGGGCGGCATCGAGGAGTTCTATACCGGCGAGCTGGCTCAGAAGATGGTGGACGGTCTCCAGGCCAATGGCAGCCTGATGGCCATGGAGGACCTGGCGACCTACACCGTGGCGGAGCGGGAGCCCATCCGTACCGAGTACTACGGCTATGAAGTGGTCACCGTTCCCCCTCCCTCCAACGGCGGCGATTGGCTGCTGGAGATGCTGAACATCATGGAGGAGAAGGACATCTCTCAGTATGACCCCAGCACTCTGGAGTACCAGTACATCTTCAACGAGGCCTGCCGCATCGGCTTGGTGGATTCCTACACCTACATCGGCGACCCCGCCTTCTATGACCTGCCTGTGGAGGAGATGATCTCCGACGAGTTCGCCGCCGAGCGGGCTGCCCTTATCGACATGGACAACATGCAGGCCATGGAGTCTGTGCCCCTCAGCGACCTGCCGGTCACCAAGCTGGAGCCCACCGCGGAGGAGAGCCAGCATACTACCCACATCGCCGTCATCGACCAGTACGGCAACATCGTCTCCACCACCAACACCCTGGGCAACGGCTGGGGCTGCAAATTTATGGCCCCCGGTCTGGGCTTCTTCTACAACAGCCACATCGGCAACCTGGACCATGAGAACCCCGACAGCCCCGACTATGTGATGCCCGGCAAGCGGGTGCGCTCCACCATCTCTCCCAGCCTGGTGCTCCAGGACGGGAACCCCATCATGGCGGTGGGCTCCCCCGGCTCCCTGGCCATCCCGCCCGCAGTGGCCACCATTATCAACAACGTGCTGCTGTATGGCATGAATGTGCAGCAGGCCATCAATGAGCCCCGCGCCATGGCCATCAACCGCTCCGGCATGGACTCCCCCGCCCGGGTGAGCATCGAGCAGCCCCGCTTCGATCCGGACCTGGTGGCCCAGATGGAGGGGATCGGCTACGAGATGAAGGACGTAGGCGAGTACAACATGGCGGTAGGCGGCATCGCAGCCATCTATCTGGACCGGGACAACGGCATCTTCTATGCCGGCGCCGACCCCAGACGCGGCTATAAGGCCCTGGCCTATTAAGACCCGGCATTCCGCGGGCCCGGTCCGGCTTCCTGCCGGCTGAACGGGAACGGACGGCCCTCCCCGGCTCTCCGGGGAGGGCACGGGCCCCGATCTCCGATTGGCTGATCCGGTCCGGGGACCCCAGATACCCGGCCGGAATGCGTGTTACAAGGAGTGGTAATGAGTGAATTTGACTGAAGCGTATCTGCTGCTGGCTGTCATGCTGGCTGTCGTAGCGGTGGTCAGCGTTCTGTTCAAAGGGAAAAGCGGCCTGATCGCGCCCCTTATCTTCGTGGCGGGCCTGATCACCGCGCTGGTGGCCGGGCTGGGCTTCCGGCTCAGAGAGGTCACCGAGGGTCCCTTCGTCTTTGTGGACACCCTGATGTGGGTGCTGTGCGGCGCAGCCTTCTCCTATCTGCTGTATGTCAACGGGACCTTCCAGTTCCTGTTCGCCAAGGTGGTGGGGAAGAAGCGCAGCCCGGCCGCCCAGATGTTCATCCTGATCCTGTTCATCGGCCTGCCCGGAATGATCACCGGCACGGCCCTGGCCAGCGTGGCCACCACCGGCCTGATGGCTGGCCGCTACCTGCTGGACAAGGGGATGGAGAAGAGCAAAGTGGTGGAGGTGGTGACAGTGGGCGCTCTGATGGGCATGCTGCTGCCTCCCCTGTGCGTACCCGCCATGGCCCCCACCATTGCCCGGCAGGGGCTCTATCCCGGCGCTTTTGAGGGATATTTTCTCCCCATCCTGATCCTGGCCCTCCCCGCCCTGATCGTCTACTGCGCCCTGGCCGGGCGCCGGGTGCTGGGGGAGTGGGAAGCGGACGGGAACGTGGAAAAGACGGGCAGCGCGGTCTGCCTGATCCCCCTGGCCGTGGTGGCGGTGCTGGTGCTCTGCTACAACTTCCTGTACTTCCTGATCCCCTATTACGGGGGTTATCCGGTGATCTACCTCATCGGCTTCGTGCTGGCCCTGATCTTCAAGTGCAAGGGAGCCAACCCCCTGATCGCGGCAGCGGACGGCATCCGCACCGTGGCGGTGGAGCTGGCCCTGATCCTGGCCTATGCCTCTGTGGTCGAGACCTTCAACCTGGTGGGCGTCAACGGCACCCTCTCCGCCCAGATGGAGATCGCCGGCATCAACGGCGCAGTGATCGCCCTGGTACTGGGACTGCTGGTGCTGGCGGGCGGTCTGCTGCTGGGAACCCCCTTCGCCTATGTGGTGGGGGCGCTGGCCACTTATCTGGTCAGCAACTCCAACTATGGAAGCTATGAGCTGTCCATGATGGCGGTGGGCGCCGCCATCGCCATGAGCATGTTCCTGGCCCTGCGGGGCAGCCTGGCGGAGACGGTGGGCGAGACCCTGGGGGTGACTGGGGTCACCGGAACTGAGGTGGTCAAGCGCAACATCATCTTCACGCTGGTGCTGACCGCCGCCATCGTGGTGTTCCTGGTGGCAGGTTCATCGCTGAAGTTCCTGATGATTTAAGGGGGGACGAAGAATGATTGCTGCATTGTTCATCATCTATCGGATTATCGTCGCTGTCCTGGCCCTGGTGGTGATCTGGGACATCGTGCGGGAGAGATCGCTGGCCCATGTGATGAGCCTGGGGATCATCTGTTTCCCCTTGATCCTCCGCGCGCTGCTGATCAAATGAAGGGGGAACGGAAATGAAAAACAAGAGTCTGATCCCAAACATTGCCGTTCTGCTCGTGGTGGCCCTGGTCTGCGTGCTGACAGGGCAGATCTATCTCCAGCAGCAGAAGGACGACGTGCTGTACACCGAAAATCCCAACATCACCAGTGTGATCCGGCTGAGCGACTACAATCCTGACTTGAAGGACACGCCGGGCGACGTGGATATCTATGTCTTTGACAGCGGGATCCCCGGAGGCAAGGCGCTGATCTACGGCGGCACCCACACCAATGAGGTGGGTTCCATGCTCAACGCCGTGACCTATTTGGAGAACGTGAAGTGTGAAGAGGGCACCCTCTATGTGATGGTGCGGGCCAACAACAGCGGATACAGCCACACCCAGCCCCTGCTGGCCCAGGCCAACAAGATGACCTTCCAGCTGTCCGACGGCTCCACCCGGGAGTTCCGCATCGGCACCCGCATCTCCAACCCGGTGCACCAGTGGCCCGACCCCAACTACCGGCTGAATACCTCCAAGCGGGAACTGCGCCACGACGAGATCGCGGAGATCCGCAACCTGAACCGCAACCACCCCGGACTGGAGGAGGGCTACCTCACCGAGATGGTGTGCTACGCCATCTATAACTTCATCCAGACTGAACAGATCGACTTTATCTTTGACGGCCACGAGGCCGGCGGCGAGTCGGTGAAGCTGGTCAACACCCTGGTGGTCCATGAGAATGCCATGCCTCTGGGCTCCTCCGCTGTGATGAACTGCGTCATCAACAACCTGCCCCTGAAGATGGAGATCTCCGGCCAGACCTCTTACGGCCTGTCCCACCGGGGCCTGGGCGACAATACCGACGCCCTGTGCACCCTGTTCGAGACCTGCAACCCCGCCATGGGCAGCTACCACGACAAGGTGACGGAGGAGCTGGTGAAGGACGGTATCTCGGGCAACTATCTGGCCATGCATCGGGCGGGGCTGTTCCCCAATTCCTACGACTTTGACGAGAACGGCTGGCCCATCGAGAAGCGGACCGCCTACCACATGAGCATGAGTGCGGAGATCATCAACACCTTCGACCAGATGTACCCCGACAAGCCCCTGAAGATCTCCGGCCTGCCCGATGCCAACGAAATGATCGCCAACGGCCTGGAGGCCACCCTGAAGTCCCTGGCCTGAGGGACTCGACTGGTAAGGTGCTAAGTCCCGGAGGACCGGGATCAAGCATAGAACTGAAATGATCTTAGGAGGAACTTAAAATGAAAAAGCGCAACGTATGTATGCTCCTGGCAGTGGCCCTCAGCTGCAGCCTTCTGTTGACCGCCTGCGGCGGTGGCGGGACCAGCACCACCACCCCGGGGACCAGCACCCCGTCCACCAGCACCAGCGCCCCCGCCGGGAGCGGCGGCGCCTCCACCGGTGCTGAGAGCGGCTACACCTTCCGCACCAGCGAGAGCAACCGGGTGGTGACGGAGAACGGCACCTTCACCAAGGACCAGGTCTCCGCTCCCGTCCTGATCACCTCCTTCGGTCAGAGCGCCGACGTATCCATGCTGGACGCCCTGATGAAGAAGGTGGGAGCTGAGTACACCTTCGATGCCACCGCCTCCGCAGAGGACGCCGCCGGATACAAGACCATCATCATCGCCAGCGGAGCCTCCTCCAAGGGGCTGGGCGCGGCCGGCATCTCCCAGGAGGACGAGATCGCCCGCGCTGAGGCCATCGCCCAGACCGCCAAGGACAACGACATCACCGTGATCGTGGCCCACATGGGCGGCGCTGCCCGCCGGGGCACTCTGTCTGACCAGTTCAGCGACCTGGCCCTGGGCTGTGCCGACTACATCATGGTAGTGGAGGAGGGCAACGACGACGGCAAGTTCTCTGACGCCGCCACCGACGCTGGCATCCCCATCACCATGCTGTACACCATCGCCGACGCTGTGACCCCGCTCCAGGAGATCTTCGGCGCCTGAACCCCATTGCACTGCAAGGAGGCCCCGCCTGTCAAAACGGGTGGGGCCTCTTCCCAAAAGCGGACGCTCCGCCGGCAGAGGCGGCCGTCTGCCCGACTCCCGCGAATACTCCGGAACAGGAGGGATTTGATTGGAATTTGAACTGGTAATATTCCTGGTCATGCTGGGCGTGTTCCTGCTGGGGAACTTCCTGCTGAAGCTGCCGGTCAGCTTGTCTATGGCGGCCGGCGCTATCGCCGGCGCCCTGGTGGGTGGGGAGGGTATCCCCCTGCGCCATCTGTTCGAGGGCACCTTTGTCTATATGGATACGGTGCTCATCATCTCCATGGCCATGATCTTTATGACGGTGATCCAAAAATCCGGGGCACTGGAGGCCCTGAACGCCGTCATCGTCTCCCGCTTCCACAAGGTCCCGGCGGTCATGCTGATTCTGCTGATGCTCATCATCATGTTCCCGGGCATGATCACGGGCTCCTCCACCGCCGCGGTGCTTTCCGCCGGCGCTATCGTGGCCCCCATCCTGCTGATGATGGGCATCCCGGCCCCCCAGACCGGCGCCATCCTGGCGGTGGGCGCCATCATGGGCATGGCCGCCCCCCCGGTGAACATCCCCGCCATGCTGATCGCCGGCGGCGTGGATATGCCCTACATCGGCTTTGAGGGCCCCCTGGCCTTCATGACCTTCCCCTGCGCCATCTTCACCGTCCTCTTTGTGGGCCTGCGCTACTGCCGGCACCTGGATTACGACAAGATCAAAGAGGGGCTGAACCTGGAGGTGGGCAAACAGTACGGGCTCAAGCTCTACATCCCCATCCTGGTGGTCATCGTCCTCATGGTGGGCAGCCGGGCTCTCCCCAACGTGTTCCCATCCCTGGGAATGCCGCTGATCTTCTTCATCGGCAGCGTGGTGGGCCTGTTCACCGGCAAGAAGTTCAACGCCATCCAGGCAGTGTCGGAGGCTGTGGAGACCACCGTCCCCGTGCTGGGCAAGCTGATGGGCGTGGGCATGTTCATCCAGGTGATGACCCTCACCGGCGTGCGGGGCTACATCGTGGTCAGCTGCTTCGGCTTCGGCCTCATCGTCCTGTATGCCGCCGTCTGCCTGGTGATGCCCGCCTTTGGCGCGGTGTCCTCCTACGGCGCGGCCTCTGTGCTGGGCGTCCCCTTCCTGCTGGCCCTGCTGGACACCGGCGACCAGATCGTCATTGCCGCCGCCCTGTCCTTCATCTGCTCCATGGGCGACCTGATGCCGCCCACGGCCCTGGCGGGCAACTATGCGGCCCAGATCGTGGAACAGAAGTACTCCCGGGTGCTGCGGCACTGCGCCATCCCCTTCATCGTCTGCATCCTGTACGGCCTGGTCACCCTGCTGGTGTCCGGCAACCTTTCGTTCCTGACTTGAGATAGGAGGGGAAAGCATGTTATTATATGTTTATTTGGGCCTGGTGCTCTTCCTGCTGGTATTCGTTATCAAGAATATGGTGCGGGAAAAGAACCTGATGCTGCAGATCGACGCCGCGCTGGTGGTGGTCCCGCTGGTGCTGCGGCTGCTGCTGATCAAATGAGGGGGTGGACAGAGTGAAGATCGAAGTGAAAAAGAGCTGGTTATCCGCCCTGATCCTGCTGGCTCTGGCCGCCGCCGCCATCGTGTATCTGGCCGGCCAGTTCCTCTCCATGCGGGAGGTGGAGCCCATCTACCCTGGCCCCGGAGTGACAGAGATCAAGATGCTGTCCGACTGGTATCCCGGTCTGGAGGGAACCGCCGGAGACACGGAGGTCTATGTGCTGGAGGGGGAGCAGGAGGGGGACTCCATGCTGGTGCTGGGGGGCACCCACCCCAATGAGCCTTCCGGCCTGGTGGCCGCCGTCCTGCTCATTGAGAACGCCCAGCCTGAGGCGGGCACCCTGTACGTCATCCCGCGGACCAACAACAGCGCCTTCACCTGCACTGACCCCCAGGAGGGGGCCCCCATGCGCTTTACCATCGACACCCCCAACGGGGAGCGCTGGTTCCGCTTCGGCTCCCGGGCCACCAACCCCATCCACCAGTGGCCCGACCCGGAGATCTATGTCCATGCCTCCTCCGGACAGCGGCTGTCCGGCTCCGAGACCCGGAATATCAACCGCTCCTACCCGGGGCGTACCGATGGCACTTTCACCGAGAAAATGAGCTACGGCGTGACCCAGCTCATTGAACAGGAGGGCATCGACATCACGGTGGACCTCCACGAGGCATCTCCCGAGTACCCCACCATCAACACCATCGTGGCCCATCAGGATGCCCTGTCACTGGGCTCCCAGGCGCTGATCAACATGCAGCTGGAGGGAATGAGCATCGGCCTGGAGCCCTCTCCCGAGAACCTGCACGGCCTGACCCACCGGGAGCTGGGCGACTACACCGATACCCTGGCCCTGCTGATGGAGACCTCCAACCCCTCCCAGGGCCGCCTGAGAGGAAAGACCGACGAAAACCTGGTGGTCACCGGACAGGATAAGTACTATCTGAAGGCGGCTGGCTACGGCCGTCTGTACGACTTCGGCTATGACGCGGACGGCGCCCCCATCTCTGAGCGGGTAGCCCGTCATGTCACCGGCGTGGCTCAGTTCGCGGTGGCCTTCAACGAGCTGGGATTGGGCAACCTGGTCATCAACGGCATCCCGTCCTATGTCGATATGGCGGCGGACATCGGGCAGTTCCTCGCTCCCGACTGAGCGCGGAAAGTTGGGAGGTGAAGGCATGAAAAAGCAGATGTTGAGTCTCTTCCTGGCCCTGGCCCTCACCGGCTGCGCCGCCCCAGGGCCGGGGAGCACCTCCGCCCCGGCGGAGAGCGGAGCGGCCCCCGCAGGCAGCAAGGCGCCGGCCTCCGCCTCCCAGGAGGAGAGCGGCTATGACCGCCGGGAGGCCATCGAACGGCCGGAGATCGGTGCGGAGGTGGTCATCGACCCGCCCTATGATTTCGACCCCGCGGAGATGGTGCCTGGCGACTTCGGGGACTACTTCACAGACTGCGATCATCCCACCCAGGTGAGCACCTACAAGCTCGCCGAGGGGACCGACATCGAAAATGAGGTGACGGTGCTCCAGGGGGAGGAGGAGGGACCCACCATCTACATCGTGGCGGGAGTCCACGGGGATGAGATCGCCGGCTGGATGACCGGGAACCTGGTCAAGAAGATCGGCATCCGGGCCGGGACGGTCCATATCCTGTCCCCAGCCAACCGCTGGGGCGCGGAGGCGGACCCCAGAGTCCGCTATGTGACGGAGCAGGAGGATCTGAACCGGTCCTTCCCGGGGGACCCGGAGGGGAATATGGCCCAGCGGGTGGCCGACTCCATCTACCAGGACATCCAGAGGGTGGACCCGGTATTCCTCTTTGACCTGCACGAGGCCCGGGCCAACGCGGAGAACAAAGATTTCCTGGGCAGTTCGCTGATCTACACCGACCTGAGCGAAATGAGCGACATGTACCTGGAGATGCTGATGGCCACGGAGTCCGGCGAGCTGTGCTCCGAGCGATTCAACTTCTATGGACCCGGCCCCATCGGGAGCATCAACAATACGGTGACCACCCAGCTGGGCATCCCCACCATCACAGTGGAGACCTACCGGGGCTATGAGCTGGAGCGCCGGATCGGAGACCAGCTGGACATCGTGGAATACGTGCTGCGGTACTACGGCCTGATTTGAGCGTGCAGCGGCCCGAAGCCGGACTCGGGATACAAAAGAAAAGACACGGCAAGCCTTGCCCCGGGCATCCAGGGCAAGGCTTGCGGTGTATTCCTTGGGCGGACCGCAGGGGAAGAGGGGGATGGACTTGAAACGAGAGCATGAGCTGGGACAGACGGCAGAGGCCAGAAAAAGAACGGACCGGGACCTGCGGTGCATCGGCTGGGGCCTGGTGCTTCTGGGGGTGCTGATGCCCGCCCTGGTGACGGTGGAGAACACCGGTATCTACCGCACGCTGATGAACGGCATCTATCAGGGGCAGGAGATCTACGTGCTGCTGGCGGCGCTGAAGCTGGTGGTGCTCAATGCGGTGCGGGCCTATCCCCACTACATGGGCGTGTTTTTTCTGGTGGAGACCTTCCGGGGCATGGAGCTGAGACGGCGGCTGCTGGCCTCCATCGCTGCGGTGGGCATCCTGATCCCTGGAGTGTATCTCCTCATCAACCGGATCTATGGCATCCGCTATGACTTCGGGATTCCGGCCCTGTCCATGATCGCCATGATCTGGGTGCTGGCCAAGATCGATTTCAGCTTTGTGGGGCTGATGAAGAAGGGGCTCATGGTGGCCTTTTTCATCACGGCGCTGCAATTCCTGGACATGATGCCTCTGCTGTGGAATTTTCCCTTCGGCAGAGGAGAGAGTTCCTATGACATCAAGCTCGTCTCCAAGTTCCTTCAGGCGGACAGCTTTCTCCAGGCCATGGCCACCATCTTTTTTGCCCTGTTCCTCTTCATGTCTGTGCTGCTCCTGCTGCTGGTGGTGGATGAAAACAACATCCGCCGCATCAGCGAGCAGAAGGAGCTCAACGAGCACATGCTGATGGAGACCCGGATGCGCATCCTGGAGAACCGGACCTATATGGAACTGCGCCACCTGGTCCATGATCTGAAGTCCCCTCTGACCAGCATGCAGGCCCTGGTGGGGGTGGTCAAACTGTCCGCCGGCAGGAGAGGGGACCAGACGGAAGGGGAGTATCTGGAGCGGATCGAGACTATGATAGACCGGATGAGCAGCATGATTTCCGAGATCCTGCACGAGGAGCAGCGGAGCGTGGTGACCACCCAGGAGCTGCTGGACGCCGTGATGGCCCAGATATCCAGCGCGGAGTATGCGGACCTGGTCCACACGGAGAACCGGGCTCCAGAGGCGAAGATCCGGATCAACAAGATCCGATTCTCCCGGGTGCTCATCAACCTGGTGGAGAACGCCGCCTATGCGGTCCGGAGGCCGGACGGCAAGATCTGGATCAGGGTCGAGGAGACGGAGGGGGCAGAGATCCGCTTTCAGGTGGAGGACAACGGGACAGGGATTCCCAGGGAGCTGCTGGGCGAGATCTGGGAGAAGGGCTTCTCCATCCGCAGCTCCAGCGGACTGGGACTGAATTTCGTACAGCAAGTGGTGGAGCAGTGCGGCGGCAGTGTCGAACTGGAGAGCGTGGAGCGGGAGGGAACGGTGGTCACCGTCTCCCTGCCCCCCTGTGAGGAGGATGTGTGTGAGACAGGACCAGTATGAGCTGAAGGGAGCGGTGCTGGAGGCACCGCTGGAGTGGCAGGGCCTCCGTCTGGTTCCCGGACGGGGGGGCGTCCTGGTTACGGGGCTGGAGGGGACGGACCAGCGGCGGTTCCAGCGGCAGCTGACCGTACTGAAAGGGTACGCCGCCCTGGCGGCGGACAGGCGGGGGGAACGCCCCCTCCGCCTGCGGCAGGAGGACCTGCCGGAGCGGGAAGGGCCGGAGACCCTGGCCGCAGTCTGGTACGGCCGGGCGGCGGAGGCGGAGGACCAACACGGCACCCTGGTGGCCTGCTACAACGGGTTCGGCGCCCTGCCGGGGGGCTTTGCCGCTGTGGAGGAGAGCCTGGCACGCTGGGCTGGGCGGCCCCTGGGGGAGAAGCTGCTGGACTATGTCCAGGCGGTCCGGCGGGAGGAGGGGGACCTGGCCGAGAAGGCGGAGCCCTTCCAGACCCTGCCCAGCTGGACGGACCGGGAGACGGGGGAGCTGCTGCGCGCGCTGCTGCGGGCGCTGTGTGAGGGGTCTGGCGGGCGCGGGAGCGCCCAGGGATAAGGGGGGAGCGGAGTGGAGAAGCGAGCCAAGCAGCTGGAATACCTGATCACCAGCATGATCCTGCTGGGCATCGGGATGCTGTTTTTCTTCATGAACGAGAGCGTCAATACCTATACGGTGCTGCGTTTTGGCCTGTTTCAGATCATGCAGAGCGTGCTGCTGATGATCTGCGCTATCCTGCTCTGGTATCGGGCATATGTGGTCCGGCGGGAGCAGGAGACGGCCGAAGGGGGGGCGGAGACGCTGGGAGCAGCCCAGGCTGCGCCGGAGGAGGCCGGAGAGGAAAAGCGGGAGGCCAAGCGGGACGCGGTGGACAGCGTCAATGCCACCATGCTGCTGGTAGTGGTCACCGTGCTGGTGGTGGGATTCTATCTCTTCACCCTGAAGCCCCGGGAGGATGTGACTGGGGCCGTGGCTCCCCTGCACATGGTGGTATGCGTGGTGTCCTTCATCCTTTACGCCTGTGTGGAGCGCTGGTGGTCCATGCAGCTGGACACCAACCCGGATGCGGCCAGCATCTGCAACCTGATGGTGCTCAACAAGATCGCTGTAGCCGCCCTGATGGCGGATATGGTCACCTCCTTCACCGGGCTGTTCAGCGTCAGCCAGTATGTGGACTATGTCATCCTGGGCTGCTGGTTCTATGTGGCGGCCATGGCGGCTGTCAGCGTGGCAGTGAAGATGACCCGGCACCGGGAGGAACTGGTCTTCCGTCTGTACATCCTGTTCCCGGTGTACTACTACGGGGGACAAAAGGGCAGCGGGGCCCTGACCTGGCTGGAGCAGCACACCGGCATCTCCATGCGCTCCCTGTGGAGCCTGAAATTCATCAAGATGATCCTGCCCTCCTGCGCAATGGCGGTGCTCCTGCTGGTGTGGCTGTCCACCTGTGTGGTGCAGGTGGAGACTTATCAGCAGGGGGCGCTGTACCGCTTCGGCAGTCTGGCGCGGGAGGATATCCTGGAGCCAGGCCTGCACTTCAAGCTTCCGGTGCCCTTTGAAGAGGTGAAGATCTACAACGTCACCCAGCCTCAGGGGATAATCGTGGGCTATGAGGGGGACGTAAACAACAAGAACAACCTGTGGACCCGCCCCCACGAGGGGGAGGAACAGGCTCTCCTGCTGGGCAACGGGAATGAGCTGGTGGCCATCAACCTGAAGATCACCTACCGCATCAGTGACCTGTACACCTACCTGACCCGGTACAGCAGCCCGGAGGACGTGCTCAACGCCAAGGGCTATGAGGTGGTGATGGGGGAGACCATCCATACGGACATCAACACCATCATCAGTGAGGACCGCAGCCAGCTGTCTCACCGCATCGAGGAGCAGCTCAAGGAATATGCCCGGGAGGCGGAGCTGGGGCTGGAAGTGATGAGCGTCACACTGGCCAGCATCCACCCGCCGGTGGCCATCGCGGATATCTACCAGAGCGTGGTGAGCGCGGGCATCCAGAAGAAGACCAGCGTCCTCACCGCGGAAGGGAAGGCTCTGGTGGCACGGGAGGGGGCCGAGGCAGACAAACAGCTGGCCATCAATGACGCCGGCATCCAGCGGGATGAGCGGGTCTCCAGCGCCAACGCGGAGATCCAGAAATACAATGCCAGCATCGAGGCCTATCTGCTGGACCCGGAGGCCTATCTGCTGGACCGGTATCTGGAGAGTTTCCAGCAGGCTCTGGCCCAGCAGAGAAAGTATATCGTAGGGCCGGGGGTGGACGCCGGAGCCCTGTATGCCAACTTCGGACTGGGCGGCTCGGGGAGCCGGTGGTTCAGCGGCCTTGACGGCGGAGGCGCCGGCGGGGAGCAGGCGGCGGAGACACAGACAGCGGGGACGCAGGCGGAGACCGGCGCAGTGCCGGGTGAGGAGGGGACATGATATGAAAGGGAACCGCATCATCAAGTGGATGTTCGCCCTGATCGTGGCGGCCATCATCGGCTTCTTTGGCTTTGTGTTCAAGGTGAACGAGGGGGAGTACGCGGTGGTGACCCGGTTCGGCGCGGTCCGGTCGGAGGTGACCCAGGCAGGGATGTACCTGCGCCTGCCCTGGCCCTTTGAGGACGTGCAGATCCAGGACGCCAGGAAGCGGTATCTGGACTCCGGCTACCTGGAGACCCTGACCCATGACAAGAAAAATGTCATCATGCAGACCTACACCATCTGGAGCATCGCCGACCCCCTGCGGTATTACACCAGCGTGGGGGATACCGCCCTGGCGGAGACCTACCTCAGCGACCTGGTCACCAGCGCCAAAAATGGGACCATGGGCAACTATGACCTGTCCGCTCTGGTCTCCCTGGACGAGGAGGACATCAAGATCGACGAGATCGAGGCCGCCATGCTCCAGGAGGTGCAGTCCCACGCTCTGGAACAGTACGGCATCCAGGTCCATGAGCTGCGGCTGAAGCGGGTGGGCCTGCCGGCCACCAACGTACAGAGCGTGTTCACCCAGATGCAGGCGGACCGGCAGAAGTACATCGACCAGCTGCTGGCGGAGGGTGAGCGGGACGCCCAGATCATTATGAGCGAGTCAGATGCGGAGGTGGCCGCCATCGTGGCCGAGGGCCGGGAGGAGGCTGCCGCCATCAACGCGGAGACGGAGCGGGAGGTGGCAGAGATCTATGCCTCGGCCCACAGCCAGGACCCAGAGCTGTATGAATTCCTACAGAAGCTGGCTGCCCTGGAGAACTCGGTGGACGAGGACACGGTGATGATCATCACCATGGACACCCCGCCATTCGACGTGCTCTACGGCGATGACTGAAGGCGGTGAGGGAAGATGAAGGATTCTCAGCGGTTCATTGCCATCATCAACACCGCCATCCGCTACTGCAAATGGCTGATCGTCATCCTTGTGGCGCTGATCTGCTGCTCCGGCATCCGGGTGGTCAACAACCACGAGGTGGCGGTGGTGCTGCGGTTCGGACGGCTGGTGGGGGACACCCGGGAGGAGCAGGTGAAGGAGCCGGGCCTGCTGCTGGCATTCCCCTATGTGATCGACGAGGTAATCAAGGTGCCGGTGGGAAAGGTGCATGAGGTGTCCATCACCACTCACGCCGCCTCCGCTGACCCCACCTATGCGGAGATCGAGGACACCGGCTATGTGATCACAGGGGACGAGAATATCATCCACATCGATGCCACCCTGAAGTATCAGATCTCTGACCCGGTGGAGTACGCCCTGTACAACAGCGACCCAGAGACCGAGATCAACGGCGTAGTCAGCGGCGTGATGACCTCCTGCGCGGCGTCCAAGAGCGTGGACGGCCTGCTCACCGACCAGAAGGCGGAGTTCGGAAACGAGGTCATCCGCCAGGCCCAGGCCATCCTGGACGGGATGGAGATGGGGGTGAGCATCGTGAGCCTGGAGTTCAAGAGCATCAAGCCCCCCAGCGCCCTGCAATACCACTTCGACCAAGTAAACGCCGCCTCGGTGGAGAAGGAGACCCGCATCCAGCAGGCCAACCAGTACCGGGAGCGGGTGATCCCGGAGGCCAACGCCGCCGCCGATAAGCTGGTGAGCGACGCCCAGGTGTCGCAGCACGACCGGATCAACCGGGCCAACGACCAGGTGGCGGAGTTCTACGGCCTGTTCCAGGAGTATCAGCAGAACCGGGACGTGGTCTACGAGCGGGTGTTCCGGGAAAAGGTGGTCACCATCTTCAACCAGATGGGCGGCAAGATCGTGCTGCCCGAGGGGACCAACACGCCCCAGATCTTTCTGCCCTGAGGAGGGACGGCTATGGAGAACCTGACGAATACCGCGGTCCACCTGCTGGAGGACAGCCAGGGGGCCGACCTGACCCGGCGGGAGAAGCGAAAGCTCTCGGTGGAGATCACCACCGCCATGATAGCCTTGGTCTGTCTGGTCACCGGACTGCTCTATAAGGGGATCTTCCCGGAGCAGACGGCGGTGGCGGGGCTGATCTATTCTGTGGGCGTGCTGGTGGAGGGCCTGCCCCTGCTGGCGACCGCCATCCGGGGCTTTCTCCAGCGGGACGTGACCAACGCCATGGAGATCCTGGTCTCCATCGCCGTGCTGGCCTGCTACATCACTGGGCAGCACGAGCTGGCCATCCTGATCCCGGTGGTGCTCAGCGTGGTCCACTTTCTGGAGGAGCGGAGCATCATGGGAGGCCGGGACGCCATCGAGGGCCTTAAGCAGATGCAGGCCACCGATGCGGTGCTGGAAACTGAGGATGGGGAGGTGACGGTGGAGGTCCAGGCATTGAAACGGGGGGACATCATCATTGTCCGACCTGGCATGGGCCTGCCCATCGATGGCACCGTAATCTGGGGCAATTCCAACATCGACCAGAAATCCCTCACCGGCGAACCCCTGCCCGCCGCCGTGACCGTAGGGGACACGGTGTACGCCGGCACCACCAACCTGGACGGCATGATCAAGGTCCGGGTGGAGAAGGAATATCAGGACACCTCCTTCACCAAGATCGTCAGCCTGCTGGAGGAGGCCCAGAGCATCACCGTGCCTGAGATCCGGATCGTGGACCGGTTCATGCACTACTACATCCCGCTGGCCCTCATCGTGGCCGCCCTCACCGCTCTGCTCAGCCGAAATATCTCCAACGCCATCGCCGTGCTGGTGGTGAGCTGTCCCTGCGGGCACATGCTGGTCAGCTCCGCCCCCATGATCGCTGCCCTGGCGGTGTCCACCAAGCGGGGCATCCTCATCAAAAACGCCAAATTCGTGGAGCAGCTCACCAACATCACCACTGTGATCTTTGACAAGACGGGCACCATCACCCGGGGGGAGCTTTCCATCAGCGGCTTCTATCTTCAGGAGGCCCAGAGCAGGGAGGAGCTCTTCGCCAGGGGCGGCTGCGTGGCGTGCAGCTCTATGCACCCCATCTCCCGCTCCCTGATGAAGACCTTAGAGGGGGAGGGCATCCCCTATGAGGAGGGGTTCCAGGTCCGGGAGACCGCGGGCAAAGGACTGACCGGGACCCGGGGCGGGGAAGAGATCCTGTTCGGCTCACGGCACTGGATCGAGTCCCTGGGCTACCAGCCAGAGGACCCCCATATGGACACCGGAGGGGGTCCCGCCAACTGGGTGGTGTACAATGGGCGGGTGCTGGGCTGCCTCATGTTTGATGACTCCGTCCGTCCGGAGGCTGAGGAGGTGGTGAGCCGGCTCCACGAGGACGGGATGGAACAGACTGTGCTCCTCACCGGCGACCGGGAGTTCGCTGCCCGGAAGGTCCAGCGGCAGACAGGGATCGACCAGGTATATTTCCACCTGCTGCCGGAGGAGAAGCTGGAGCACGTGAAGCGGCTGAGGCAGGACGCCCATGTGCTTGCAGTGGGAGACGGCATCAACGATGCCCTGGCCCTGGCAGAGGCGGACGTGGGCATTGCCATGGGGGCCATGGGCTCTGATGTGGCCATCCAGAGTGCCGACATCGCCCTTATGAACAACGACCTGAACAACATCCCCTTTGTCATGTCCCTGGCCAGGAGCACCAAGAGCATCATGTATCAGAACATCGGCATCGCCTTCTCCGTCAGCCTCATTATGATGATCCTGGCCGCCGTGGGGGTGATCCCCGCCCTGGCCGGGGCCTTCCTCCACAATATCGGAGCCTTTGTGATCCTGATCAACAGCTCCCGCATCCTCCGGGACAGCGGCGGGGAGGGCTGAACGCCTGCCGCAAAAAATTTTCTCTCTCTGGGTGTACGGTTTCGAGCACATATTCCATGGACCGCGGCATATACTGATGTGTACGCCGGTGGGAGGACCACCGGCGCCGCGATCAGATACAGAGGGAGGAAGTTCTCGATATGGAAGAAAATCAGATGATCCAAGTACAGCGTCCGACGCAGCCTGAGCCCTGGCGCGATCTGGACGATCTCATCTTTCAGGGGGACGGCTGGCTGGCCAGCGACCGCTGAAGGGCCGTCTCGCTGAGCGAGACGGCCCTTCCATTTGTCGAAGCAGAGGGAGAACGCCTCTGCACGGTGGGAGCGGCGGCGCAAAAAAACACTGGAATATCCGGTTTTTTCTTTACTTTCCAGCCGAGTTCAGATATAATAATTGGGCTTTGATTGGAATACTGCCCGTCAGGGCGGGAATTTGATGGAAAGAGTGAGGACCATATGCTCCAATTCGACGAATACAAGGTCAAGCTGAACAACCTGGCTCCCACCCTGGAGGAACTGGGAAAAGCCCTGGACCTGGAATCCGCCGAGCGGGAACTGGACATGCTCCAGGCGGAGAGCGCCGCCGACGGCTTCTGGAACAACCTGGAGAAGGCTCAGAAGGTGCAGCAGCGCATCAAGAATTTACAGGATAAGGTGGACAAGCAGAACAAGCGCCGCCGGGAGTGGGACGACCTGATGGCCCTGTGCGAGATGGGCAATGAGTTCGAGGACGAATCCCTGCTGCCCGAGCTTGAGGAGGGCTTCGCCCAGCTGGAGCGGGACATGGAGGAGGCGCGCTTACAGACCCTGCTCACTGGGGAGTATGACAGCTCCAATGTGATCCTGACCATCCACCCCGGTGCCGGCGGCACTGAGGCCCAGGACTGGGCCCAGATGCTCTACCGCATGTACACCCGCTGGACCGAGCGCCACGGCTTTACCTATCAGATCATGGACTACCAGGAGGGGGACGAGGCGGGCATCAAGTCGGCTACCATCATGGTGGAGGGGGAGAACGCCTACGGCTACCTGAGAGGGGAGCACGGCGTCCACCGTCTGGTTCGGGTATCTCCCTTTGATGCCAACGCCCGGCGGCAGACCTCCTTCGCCTCAGTGGAGGTCATGCCTGACCTGCCCGAGGATGTGGAGGTGGATATCCGCCCCGAGGACATCGAGATGCAGGTCTACCGGGCCAGCGGCGCCGGCGGCCAGCACGTCAACAAGACCTCCTCCGCTGTGCGCCTGATCCACAAGCCCACCGGTATCGTGGTGGCCTCTCAGCAGGAGCGCTCCCAGTTCCAGAACAAGGACAACTGTATGAAGATGCTCCGGGCCAAACTGGTGGAGTTGCAGATGCAGGAGAAGGCGGACAAGATATCCGACCTGAAGGGGGTCCAGCTGAAGATCGAATGGGGCAGCCAGATCCGCTCCTATGTGTTCATGCCCTACCAGATGGTAAAGGACAACCGCACCGCCTATGAGACCAGCAACATCAACGGCGTGATGGACGGGGACCTGGACGGGTTCATCAACGCCTACCTTACCGCTGAGGCCACCGGGAACTGGGCGGAGAAATGACCAACGGAACGGCCGGGGACAGAAGGGCGGGCCGCGGGAGGAGACTTCCGCGGCCCGCTTTTTTATAGTTGCCGCCAAGGAGTGGATACGCTATACTGGAGGCGGCCCCCAGGAGTGGGGAAAAGAGACTGATCGATCAGAAAGGCGGGAAAACCATGCAGTATCAAATCACAGGAGAACCCATGCCGGTGGTGATCTGCCAGCTGGCCAGCGGAGAGAGCATGATCACAGAGAAGGGGTCCATGGTCTGGATGAGCCCCAACATAGAGATGCAGACCTCGGCGGGCGGCATCGGCAAGGCTTTCGGGAGGATGTTTTCCGGCGAGTCCATATTTCAGAATATCTATACCGCCCGGGGCGGCGCGGGGATGATCGCCTTTGCCTCCAGCTTCCCCGGTTCCATCCGGGAGGTGGAGGTCATGGACGACCGCCCGATGGTGGTGCAGAAGGCCGGCTTCCTGGCAGCGGAGGAGGGGGTGGAGCTGTCCATCTTCTTCCAGAAGAAAACGGGCGCCGGATTTTTCGGCGGCGAGGGCTTCATCATGCAGAAGCTGTCCGGCCGTGGCAAGGCTTTCGTGGAGATCGACGGCTCTGCGGTGGAGTACGAGCTGAAGGCGGGGGAGAAGATGGTGGTAGACAGCGGAAACCTGGCCATGATGGACGCAACCTGCTCCATTGACATCCAGACGGTGAAGGGCGTCAAAAACGTCCTCTTTGGCGGTGAGGGGCTGTTCAACACCGTGGTCACCGGCCCGGGGCGCATCGTGCTCCAGACTATGCCCATCAATAATTTTGCGGCGGCGGTGGCGTCTGTCCTGCCCAGCAGCAAGTAAACAAGGAGCAGAAAAATCGCTCTTCCGGACTCAAAGGTCTGGGAGAGCGATTTTTCTGCTCACAGGGGTTCGGCGGCTACCGGATTGATGAGAGAGCCGATGCCCTGGATGCGCATCTCCATCACGTCGCCGGGATGGACCGGACTGACACCGGAGGGGGTGCCGGTGAAGATCACGTCGCCAGGTTCCAGGGTGAGGGCCTGAGAGAGATAGCTCACCAGGTGGAAGGGGTCAAAGATGAGATTGCGGGTGTTGGAGTGCTGCTTCCGCTCCCCGTTGACAAAGCTCTCGATCTCCAGCCCGGCCCGGGGGTCCACATCGGTGACGATACAGGGACCGATGGGGCCGAAGGTATCAAAGCCCTTGCACAGCGCCCACTGCCCGGTGGGGGACTGGAGATCCCGGGCGGTGACGTCGTTGCCCACGGTGTAGCCCAGAATATAGTCCGGGGCCTGCTCCGGGGTGACATGGCGGGCATGCCGGCCAATGACCACTACCAGCTCCGCCTCATACTCTACCTGCCGGGTCAGGGCACGGGGATAGAGGACCTTCTGCCCATGGGCGGCCAGGCAGCTGGGCGGCTTAAGGAAGATGTTTGGGTCGGTGGGAATGGGGGTGTGGAACTCCTCGGCGTGATCCCGGTAGTTGAAGCCCACCGCCAGCATCTTGCCGGGAGAGCAGGGGGGCAGGAGCTTCAGACCGTCCAGGAGAAAACCCTCTCCGGTCTCCTCCCACCAGCCAAACAGGTCACCGGACAGGGTGTAGACCACGTCGTCCTCCACGCGGCCATAGGTGGGGCCGTCCGGCCCCAGAAAACGAATGAATTTTGCCATCTTGCATTACCTCCCGCACTCAGAATGAAGGATGCTTCCTGCTTCTAGTGTACTCCGGACGGAGAAAAAAGGCAAGTGGAAAGGAAGATGCTCCGGGCACGGCGGACAAGGGGACAAAAGTGCGTCTCCCGGATCGGGAGACGCACTCGGCTTTTCGTAAGCTTTTTTCAGGGACAGATGTTTCAGGATCAGACAGGGGAGTTCGAGGGGGCGGCAGCCCGCCTCGAATGAGATCACATCCCCCGCAGCCTTTGTACGTCAAGGGCTGCGGCGAGCAAAGCGAGGACTTTTCCGCCCCAGAGCGGGCGGAAAAGTAGCGGGATGCATGCTGTGGAAAACGTCCATGGAGGATTTCCCCACAGAATAAGCGTATCTCCCGGACCAGGAGACGCGCTTGGACGGGGACGGAGTCAGAAGTCGTCCTGATCCATCAGAGTGACGGTGAACTCCAGGTGCTCCCCGCCCCGCAGGACCTCCAGGAGCAGGGAGTCGCCCACGTCCAGGGTGCGCTTGATCCGCTCCAGGTCGGCGAAGGTCTGGACCTGCTGCCCGTTGGCCGCCACGATGATATCCTGGGGCTGAATGCCCTGCCGGTGGCAGTCGCTGTCCGGATCTACCTCCTCCACCACCAGACCGCCGTTCTCCCCCTGGCCCCGGCGTACGATGATCCCCAGGGAGGGGCGGGTGACCGGCGCTCCAGCGATGAGGCGGTCCACCACCTGCTTGACCCGGGTGGTGGGGATGGCGAAGCCCAGCCCCTCGGCAGAGCCGTCGTCTGCCACGATCTTGATGGTGGTCACCCCCACCACCTGGCCCCGGTCATTGAGCAGGGCGCCCCCGGAGCTGCCGTAGTTGATGGCTGCGCTGGTCTGGAGGAGGTACATGGTGGTCCCTTCCACTGATACCGGCTGATCCAGGGCAGACACGATGCCCGGCGTGATGGTGGAGCGGTAGCCCATGGGGTTGCCGATGGCGGAGACGGGGTCTCCGCTGCGGAGCAGGGTGTCATCGCCAAATTGGGCGGGGGTGAGGCCGGAAGCGTCGATCTTCAGCACCGCCAGATCCTCCAAAGGCTCGAAGCCCACCAACTGGGCGGACCAGAGCGAGTCGTCGGAGAGGGTGACGTTGACCTGTTCGGCGCCGGCGATGATATGGGCGTTGGTAACGATATATCCGTCGGCAGTGAGTACGATCCCAGTACCGGTAGAGACCATTCCGGCGCTGTATGCGGTCAAGGCCGCAATGGAGGGGGCGGCCTTTTCATAGACCTGGGTGTAGGTCAGCGCCTCACCGGAGGGGGGAGTAATGGAGAGGATGACGCCGGTGCCGGTCTCCGCCTGCGGAATGGAAGGGGGCGCGGAGAGGTCCTCCTCCTGCTCCCAGCTGCTGTATCCCGGGTCGGACCCAGAGGGGACGGGGTCCGCGGAACGGGGGGCGAGGCCGCCATTGAACAAGACTGCAAGGGCGGTGAGGGAGACGATCAAAGCCAGCGCGATGAGAAAGCCGATCCGACCGCTGTGGCGGTGTTGGGGCGGCCTGGGAGGACGGTATTTCTGGGGCGGGATTACCACGGCGGGCGGCGGGGAGAAGGGGCGGGCAGGCTGCTCCCAGGGGCCGCCCTGCCAGAGCCCATCGCTTCGATTGTCCATAGAAGAAACCTCCCCGCGCCCTGGGGCGCTCAGTTCAGTGTGAAGATTCCTGCTCGGAGCAGGGGGACATGGGGGCGAAGGGCCGCCCGCACGCCCTTCCAGTCAAAGAATATGCCGCAGGGGGGACAAACATACGCGGCCGGACGAAAGGGGCCCGCGCCGCAGGCCCAAAGAAAACGTCACAGAGGAGCCTGGAAGAACTCAGGCGAGGGTGAGGGTGAAGGTAAAGTTGGTGACACCGTCCTCACTGGTCACGGTGATGTTTTCTTTTAGATTGCCCAAAATGGTCTTGACGATATACAGACCCAGGCCCACGCCCTCCCGGTCCATGCTTCTGGAGTAGTCCGCCTTGTGGAAGCGGTCAAAGAGGAGAGAGAGCTCGTCTGGAGGGATGGTGGCCCCCAGATTGCGGATGGAGGTGTACGCCTTGCCGTCCTTTTTGGTGATCTGGACCGTGATGGTGGTCCCCTTGGCGGCAAATTTGGCGGCGTTGTCCAGCAGGTTGTAGCACACCTGGGTCACCGAATCCGGGTCGCCCCACACCTTCAGGGGCTCGTCCGGCATTTTAACATCCACATCCAGGTCACGTCCGGTGATCTTGCCCTCCAGGCTGACCAATACCTGGGAGACGGTCTCCGTGAGGTCGAACTGCTCCTGAGCGGTGATGTTCTCCGTCAAAGCATTGAGGCGGGACAGGTCCAGCATCCGCCGCACCAGCCGGGACAGGCGGCGGGTCTCAGAGACGATGATCTCCAGGGAGTCCCGTTCCCGCTCCGGGGGGATGGTGCCGTCCAGGATGCCCTCCGCAAAGCCGGAGATGGTGGTCATGGGGGTCTTGAGCTCGTGGGAGACATTGGCGATGAACTCGCTGCGCTGGGTCTCCACCTTGGACAGGGAGGCGGCCATGGAGTTGAAAGCCTCCGCCAGGGTGCCCACCTCGTCGCACCGGTTCTCATAGCCTGTGACCCGCACGTCGAACTCCCCCTGCCCGAATTTCCGGGCGGCCTCTGCCATCTCGTTCAGCGGACGGACCTGATGGGAGGAGGTGATGGAACTGGCGATCACGGCGATGAGCAGCACCGTCACAGCGGTAAAGAAAAAGATGGTGGCGGTGGCACGCCACATCTCGGAGACGCTGGAAGTGTCGGAGGAGACCAGCACCAGCCCCTGAGGGATGGTGGCTCCGCCGAAGATGATGCCGAAGGGGTAGGCGGCCAGATACCGCTTCTCGGAGTAGATGCCGTCCAGGTTGGTCAGGCCGTTGTAGGAACCGCTGGACAGCACCTGCTGGAGGACCCGCTGGGGGATGCGGCTGTCGGTGTAATTGGACAGGTCGGAGGAGCTGCCGCCGGAGGCATAGATGATATCCCCGTCCACATCGGAGAGCAGCACGTTGGAGTCGGAGACAGAAGCCAGGGTAGCCACATAGCTGCGGAAGTAGACATCCAGGCTCCCAGACTGCTGGATATATTCGGAAGTAAAGGAGGCGATATAGTCGGCGTTGCGCTCCATGGCGTCCCGCTTTTCTGCGATGATATAGCGGTAGGAGAGCATCATGAAAGCGGCGGACAGCATGAAAAAGGAGAGAAAGACGATGGCCACCATCATGAACAGCTGGCGCTTATACAGGCTTTTCAAGGCAAACACCTGCCTCAGCCGGGCGTCCCGGCGGGGGAGACCTCGAACTTGTAGCCCACGCCCCAGACCGTTTTCAGACGCCACTGGTCGCTGACCCCCTCCAGCTTCTCCCGCAGGCGCTTGATATGCACGTCCACAGTGCGGGAGTCTCCGAAGTAGTCAAAGCCCCACACCTCATCCAGCAGTTGGTTGCGGGTGAATACCCGGTTGGGGGAGGAGGCCAGGTGGAACAGCAGCTCCAGCTCCTTGGGCGGGGTGTCCACCGGCTGGCCGTTGACGATCAGCTCATAGGAGTCCAGATTGATGACCAGCTTGTCAAAGGCCAGTTTTTTGGCGCCCCCCTCCTCCTCGCCGCCGGCGGTGCGCCGCAGCACAGCGTGGATGCGGGCCAGGACCTCCTTCATCTCAAAGGGCTTGACAATATAGTCGTCCGCACCCATTTCCAGGCCGGAGACCTTGTCGCTGGTCTCCCCCTTGGCGGTGAGCATGATGACGGGCACCTTGCTGCTCTCCCGGATCTTTTTCAGTACGGACCAGCCATCCATTACCGGCAGCATGATGTCCAGCAGCACCAGGTCGGGCTGGAAAGCCCGGAACTGCACCACCCCCTTGCCGCCGTCCTTGGCCACCAGGGGCTCAAAGCCCTCTTTTTCCAGGTAGAGGTTCAGAAGCTCCGCAATGTTGCTGTCGTCCTCTACGATCAGAACTTTTTTTGCCATCATCAGCACCGCCTTTTCCATGTTTCGGGGAAGAGACAGGGCGCTCCCCAAAGTTTATCCTGTGACCGGGAGCGCGTGCCACGGCCCCGCATCACACCGTTCTCCTTCTATTATAAGGGATTTTGCCCCTCTTGGGTGAATTTTTTGTAAATATCCCTCAGTTTTGGACGCTCCGCTGATCGATATAGGAGTGATCCACCTGGATCACCGGGTAGTAGTGATCGGACAGGGCTCGGATCGACCGGGTGAGCTGCTCCAGCACCTGCTGGTCGGTGAGGCGGAAGCCATAGGGGACCACCACGTCAAAGATCAGGTTGGTGTGGAGCGGACCAGCTGTGATGCGGAAATCGTGGATGGTGAGGACCGGGTCCAGCTCCTGGGTGAGCCGGGTCACCTGGTCCCGCAGGGCCAGGGTGCGCTCGTCATTGACCACCGGGTCCACGTGGATGACGGTCTCGATGTGGTGGCGCTCCTTCAGTTCCCGCTCGATGTGGTCCACTACGTCGTGGATCTCCAGCAGGTCGCAGCCGGCGGGGACCTCCACGTGGAAGGACATCATGGCCCGCCCGGGGCCGTAGTCATGGTAGACTAGGTCGTGGATGTTGAGGATGTGGGGGTGGGACAGGACCAGCCGGTCGATATCGGCGGCCAGCGAGGGGTCCATGGGGCGGCCCAGCAGAGGGTCCAGGGTCTCCCTGGCAGAATCCCACCCAGTCTTCAGGATGAACACTGCCACCAGCAGGCCGGCGAAGCCGTCCACCTGGACATGGAGGAAGTGAGAGATCAGAGTGGACAGGAGAACGACCCCAGTGGAGACGGAGTCGGAGAGGGAGTCTGCTGCGGTGGCCTCCATGGCGGCGGAGCCGATGCGGCGGCCAAGGGTCCGGTTGAAGAAAAACATCCACAGCTTTACCAGGATGGAGAGGAAGAGAATGACCACCGCCATCCAGGAGAAGGTGGTGACTTCCGGGGAAAAGATCTTCTCCAGGGAGGACTTGCCAATCTCCACCCCCATCAGAAGGATGGCCAGGGCCACCACCAGACCGGTGAGGTACTCCATCCGTCCGTGGCCGAAGGGGTGCTCTTGGTCGGCGTCCTGCCCGGCCAGCCGGAACCCCACCAAGGTGATGACGGAGGAGGCAGCATCAGACAGGTTGTTGAAGGCATCGGCCACCACGGCAATGGAGCCGGTGGCCAGACCGGAGAGGAGCTTGCCCAGAAAGAGCAGGGCATTGAGCGCGATGCCCACGCCCCCGGACACAGAGCCGCACCGCTGACGGACCTGGGGGTCTCCGGGATCCGCACCGGGGGGGAGCAGAAGACGAATGAGAAACGCGGTCACGGGGACTCCTCCTGTCATTTCGGAATTTTATTATTATCCCACATCTGGAAGGAGCAGTCAAGAAAAAGGAGGTGGGGACCCTTTTTACTTCGGGACTGATGGGCTCCAACTCCATCGATTTTACTATACATTGAACAGAGCAGAAAACTATGATAAAATAGACAGAAAATAAATTCCCAATTTGCCTAGGAGGAAGTAGTATATGAAATGTTTAGATTGTGGAATGGAAATGGAACAAGGAACTGTTGAAGGTATTGGACAAAGTGGTGGACATTGGTATGAATTTACTTCTAATGAAGAAAAGAAAAAATGTGGGCTAAAAGGTTTTTTTACCCGAAAAACTATCAGCGTAGAAACTTCTGTTCTTGAAAAAACTGCATGGTACTGTCCTAAATGTAAGAAGATTTTAATGTGGATGGACAGCAACGAATAATATAAATCCTGATTTAACAGAGGAGCATGGTAGTATGAAAAAAACAATAGCTTTGATATCCTTACTGGTTTTAATGCTTTGGCTGGTCGGCTGCAACAAAAAAACGGTCAATATCAACTTTCCATTTGAGGTTGGAGATGTTGAAACCATTGAACTGTACCGCTATGCGGGAGCGCCCGTTTCAGCAGAAAAGAAAGTTGTTGATGCAGAAGAAACTATAAAAGACCTGTATGATATGTTCGAGGGGCTGACCTTAGAACTCAAAGAAGTAGAAGAAACCACAGGAGCAAAGATAACCAGTTTTAGATTTAATCTATCCGACGGAACGACCTACGAATTGATTTATGGCTGCTATGGAGTAAAGACTGGCAATCTAAAATCCTCAACAGGTAATTTTGAATACTTTACGAGTGCAGACATTGGAGCTTATTGGAGCGATATTGACCTTGAAGCAGTTGCCGTTGAAGAAAGCGAGCTGCCGAAGTAAGCTGCCTCGTTTTAATTTTTGGACTGGGCTTGTATTGAAAAAGTGCATACTAAATTTTCATCATCAGTGTGTTGGTATGTGCCTTTTGAGGTTTGCAGCATGCAGGTCAAACATAGACTAGGGAAAAGCTCCACCTGTTCAAGGGTGGAGCTTTTTCTGTGTATTTCGGCGAATAAATCGTTGGGCAGGCCTAAATCAGCCCAAATGGGACAAGGGAAAACCATGTGTTGCCAACCGCCCGCGCCGGGGGGCGGGGACGGGGAGATCAGCCCCGGGGGGAGGGGCAGCGGGCCTCCAGGGCCACCCAGCCGTTCTTCTCCCGCCGGCCGGTGAGGGTCAGCCCCTGGCGGACCAGGGCCTCCTCCACCTCGTGAGCGCGGGTGTCGATGATGCCGGAGCACAGGAACACCCCATCCTCCGCCAGCAGAGCGGGGACCTGAGCGGACAGGGGGATGATCACGTCGGCCACGATGTTGGCCAGCACCAGATGATAGCGCTGACAGGCCAGCTGGGCGGCCAGCGCCCGGTCGGAGAGGATATCTCCCGCCCGGACGGTATAGCGGTCCCGGCCGATGCCGTTGAGGGCGGCATTCTCATAGGCCACATCCACCGCTTTGGGGTCGATGTCCACCGCGGCGGCGGTGCTGGCACCCAAGCACAGAGCAGCGATGGAGAGGATGCCGCTGCCGCAGCCCAGGTCCAGCACGGGCCGGCCGGTGAGGGTGTGCTCCTCCACCCCCTCCAGGCAGAGCTGGGTGGACGCGTGGGAGCCGGTGCCGAAGGTGAGGCCGGGGTTGAGGTACAGGGGGCTGCGGCCCTCTGGAACGGGCTCATCCCGCATCCACTCGGGCACTACATAGAGGCGCCGGCCGACCTCCAGAGGTTTATAGTACTTCTGCCAGCTGTACGCCCAATCGTTGTCCGTCAGGGGGGTGACGGTGTACTCCGCGTCCAGGCCACGTGTGTACTGCTCCAGCTGGACCCGGCCGGCCCCGTCGTCGGTGACGTAGAACTTCACCCGGGTGACGCCCCGCATCCGGTCCATCAGCTCCTGGTCCACATAGTCCCAGTACTGCCGGTTCTGCTCCAGAAACTGCTGGAACTCCCCCTCATCCTCGATGACCAGCCCGGTCATGCCCGCGGCGGTCAGCTTGGCGGTCACCTCGTCCAGGCGGTCCGGGGTGGTGTTGACGGCCACTTCCAGCCATTTGATCTCGTCCATGGAGACGCTCCTTTGTGATGAAAATAGAAGTTGGCTCAGCGCTGAGTGCCCAGATAAAACAGGGCCAGGGTGCCGGGGCCGGAGTGGGCGCCGATGACGGGGCCCACATAGTTGATGCGGATGTCCTGGGTGCCGAAGCGCTCCCGGACCATCTGGGCCACGGCCTCCGCGTCCTCCAGGCAGTCGCCGTGGCTGATGAAGACGGTCTGTTTCCCCGCCTCGGTGACGGTCTTTTCCATCTTGTCTACCAGGGCCTTCAGGGAGGACTGCCGGCCCCTGGCCTTGCCGATGTTGATGAGGTGCCCCTCGTCGTCCACGTGGAGCACAGGCTTGATCTGGAGCATGGAGCCCACCACGGCGGTGGTGGCGGAGATGCGCCCGCCCCGCTTGAGGAAGTGCAGGTCATCCACCGTGAACTGGTGGCAGAGGGAGAGCTTGTTGGCCTCGGCCCAGTCCCGGACCTCCTCGATGGTGCGGCCCTTCTTCCGCTCCTGGGCGGCGTACCACACAAGCAGCCCCTGGCCCAGGGAGGCGCACAGGGTGTCCACAGTGTACAGCTTCCGCTCCGGGTACTTCTCACTCAGCTCCTCCACCGCCAGCTTGGAGGACTGGAAGGTGGCCGACAGACCGGAGGAGAAAGCCAATACCAGCACGTCCCGGCCAGCCTGGAGCAGGGGCTCGATGGCCTCCACATACTGGTTCATGTTGACTGCGGCGGTGGTAGCCACCTCGCCGGCACGGAGGCGCTGGTAGAAGAGATGGGGGTCCATCTCCCGGTTGTCGGGGTAGTTGTGGTAATCGGCCCCGCCGATGGTGAAAGTGAGGGGAAGTACCTGCACGTCCGCAGCCTGGGCCATCTCTCCGCTCAGGTCGGCGGAGGAGTCGGTGAGAATGATGAAGTCGGACATAAGATTGACCTCCTGATATTTGAACTGGAGCGGTGCCGCTCCGAAGGGATCGCGATGAGATCACTTTTTTGCCTTTTTTGGGGCCTCCTCGCACGGGGGCTGGAGGATATCCAGGATGCGTGCACAGGCCAGCTGGCTGGCATAGCTGCGCAGGGCCAGGTCCAGGGCCAGGCGGGGCAGGTCCTCGGGGGCGGCCTGGGGTGGCAGGGATTGGGCGGTCTCATTCAGCGCCCGGTCCAGGGCCTGGAGGAAGTAGGCGTACAGCTCCTCCGGCGGCTTCTCCCGCTTTTCCCCAGCGGAGATGAGCACCTTCATGTCCCGCACGGAGAGCACCCGCTTCAGGGCGCACACGGCGGTGAGGTAGCCCAGATGGATGGGACCGTACCGCTTCCCGTCCGCCCGGGGGACCAGACCGTCCTTGATATAGTTGTTGACCATGGCAGAGGTAAGGACCTCGCCGTCGTCGAAATGGATCAGCTGGCGGGGCATGTAGGAGATGATCTGATCCATGTAAAGGGCCAGATCAGGCAGCTCCGCCCAGGGGGTGGGACGCTCCTGCTCCAGCCGCTGCTTCAGGTCCAAAAGCTCATCCAAGGGAGAGCCCCCTTTCAAAAGTGGTTATCGTTAGTATATCACAAAATAACAGATACTGCAAAGGAAGATCACACAGACCCGCCTTTTTTCTCCTGACGCTCCTTCTGACGCTGGCGCAGCCGCTCCAGGGCCTGCTTGTGGTCGATGGAGCGCATCTGGGGGAAAGCCCGCAGCAGGCGGCGTTGACCGAAGGTGTGGCGGTCCAGCAGCTCGCTCAGGGACTTGCGCAGCTGTTCCAGCTCCTCCAGACGCTGGGCCCGGCGCAGCGCCAGATCCAGCTGATATTCGCTGCGCTGCTCGGCCAGCTCCTCTTTCCAACTGGCCAGATCCTCCATCAGGTCCTCACGCCGGTCGGCCAGGGACTCCTTCCAGTCCGCACCTTTCTCGGCTGCATCCAGCACCCGGTCAGCCAAATTTTCGCCCAAATCATTGGAGAGAGCCTTGATACGGCCGGCCAGCTCGTCGATTTGGCCCAGGCTGCGGTTGATCCGGGCGATGGTGCGCACGGTGGCGGTCAGGTCCACCGCCATGACGGAGACGAAGCAGGCCAGCAGGACCAGGCCCAGGGTGTGGGGGATGTGGCGGATAAGCCATAGCACCGAGGGGTGGATGATCTCCATCACCAGCAGGCAGGCCAGCCCCCAGGCCAGGGAGAAGCGCAGGCAGATATAGCCGCCCAGGTTGAAAGGCTCGTTGGTGTAGTCCCACCAGCGCTGATGGAAAAGCTTCTCCAGCGCGAAGCCAACCCCCAGTTCCAGCAGGGAAGTGAGGAGCACCGAGCCCAGAAAGAGCAGGAGTGTGTTCTCCATAAGAGGGGTGAGGCAGAGGACCACGATGACCACGCCAAAGCCGTAGATGGGACAGACCGGGCCGTTGAGAAAGCCGCGGTTGACAAATTTACCGGTGTTCAGGGCGAAAAAGCAGACCTCCAGGCACCAGCCGAGAAAGGAATAAATAAAAAAGATCCATAAAAACAAATAAAAAGAATGCAAAAGATACCTCCTGCCCTCAGGCTGCGTGGGATGCGTCCATGTCTGTCTGTTAAGAAGTATAGCCGATTTGCCGGGGAAAGTCCAGAAAATTTGTGGGAATACTTGACAGGACGAAAAGGACAGAGTAAAATAATTAGAACTTCAAACTATTTGAAATTCAAAGAAAAATACTTGCTGGCGGAGAGGGGGAGAGCCCGGTGACAGCGGAGCAGGAGCGCTATTTCAAGAGCTTTTTGGACCACATGTTCGACCATATCATGGATCTGGAGGAGCGGGCCCTGCACCACGTGGGGGCGGATGACCTCTCCGTGCGGGAACTGCACGTGCTGGATGCAGTGGGGGAGCGGATGGCGGACGGCCGCAACACCATGACAGGCATCGCCGACGGCCTCTCCATCCAGGTCAGTTCGCTGACGGTAGCGGTGAACACTCTGGTGCGGAAGGGATACCTGGTCCGGGAGAGGGAGAACCGGGACCGACGGGTGATACGGGTCCTGCTGACTGAGAAGGGGGCGGAGGCCAGCCGGGTCCATACCCAGTTCTATGGCCGGGTAGTCCACCGGGTATGCAGCCGTTTGAATGAGGAGGAGTCCCAGGTGCTGGTCCAGTGCCTGCGTCAGCTGGACGAGCTGTTCGACTCGTTGAAGCGGCCGGGGAAGACCGGCGTCAGTGAAAAAAAGGGAGGTTCTTGACCATGTCCGTTCAGATCCTGACCGACAGCACATCCGATATCCTGCCGGAAGAGGCGGAGCAGAAGGGGGTGCGAGTGGTCCCGCTGCTGGTGAACTTCGGGGAGGAGGCCTTCCGGGAGAATGTGGAGATCACCCACCAGGAGTATTTTCGACGGCTGGCCCAGGCGGAGAGCCTGCCGACCACCAGCCAGCCCACCCCCCAGGACTTCCTGGCCCATTTTGAGCAGGTACGGGACGCGGGGGACAGCCTGGTGTGTGTGCTGCTGGCTTCCAAGCTCAGCGGCACTTTCCAGAGCGCTCAGCTGGCCAAGGAGCTCAGCGGCTACGACGAGATCTATATCGTGGACTCCCAGCAGGCCCTGTGCGGGCTGCGAATGCTGGTAGACTTTGCCTGCGTGCTGCGGGATGAGGGGCTGTCCGCACGGGAGATCGCGGAGCAGGTGGAATCCGCCAGCCACCGGGTGCGCCTGTTCGGCATCGTGAACACCCTGGAGTATCTGCATAAGGGGGGACGCCTGCCCGCCTCCATGGCGGTGGTGGGGACGCTGCTGAAGGTGAAGCCCCTCATCACCCTGCGGGAGGGAGAGGTGGGCATCCTGGGCAAGGGCCTGGGGGTCAAGAACGGCCTGGACAACCTGCTGAAGCTGATGGGGGACGAGATCCATCCTGAGCCCCGTCTGCCCCTGTACTTTGGATATACCCAGACCCACAACCTCTGTGACCAGCTGCGGGAGCGGGTGGTGGAGAAGTATCACCCGGCCCGGGTGGAGCAGAATTCTGTGGGGGCTGTGGTGGGTACCCATGTGGGCCCCGACGGAGCCGTAGTGGTCTACCTGGATCAGGAATAATATTTTGCGGGATTGCGGAAAAAGCCGCCCCTTTCGCCAGCTTGGCGGAGGGGGCGGCTTTCGCTGTTCCCAGCAGGCCTGCATCTCCATGGAAGGCCGCCCCCCCTCATTTATGGAGGTATGCGCCGTGCCGCCTTTCCCGAGAGGAGGCCTTTCGGGCGGCCCACAATTTTTTTAAAAAAATAGGGCCGGCCTATTGACAAAAGGAAAATGACTGTTATACTGTATATATAGTATATATACAATATGACCCGAGAGAAAGGATAAGCGCTCCCCTGGGCGGGCCGGCGGCGGTCCGGACGCCGCACGCCTGGTCTGGCGGGGTGCTTATAAGGTGCCGCAAGTGGACATCATCATCAGTAATTCCAGCGGAAAGCCGATCTACGAACAGATCGTGGACCAGGTCAAGGAGCAGATCATGGCAGGCGCGCTGGCGGCAGGGGACGCCCTGCCTTCCATGCGCCTGCTGGCCAAGGAGCTGCGGATCTCCGTCATCACCACCAAGCGGGCCTATGAGGAGCTGGAGCGGGACGGATTCCTGGAGAATGTGCCGGGAAAGGGGTGCTTTGTAGCCCCCCAGAACCGGGAGCTGCTGCGGGAGGCCCAGCTGCGCCGGGTGGAGGAAAAGCTCACCCAGGCCATCGAAGAGGCCCGACGCGGGGCGGTGTCTCTGGAGGAGCTGAAGGAAATGCTGACAGAGCTGTATCAAGAGGTGTAAAGCGATGGAAAACATCATTGTCGCAGAGGGACTGCGGAAGGAATACGACGGATTTGCCCTGGAGGATGTCTCCTTCCGGGTCCCCGGCGGAGCCATCATGGGGCTGATCGGGGAAAACGGGGCGGGCAAGACCACCACCATCAAATGCCTGCTGAACCTGGTCCGGCGGGACGCCGGGACCGTTACCCTGCTGGGGATGGATGATCTGGAGGGGGAGAAGGAGATCAAGCAGGATGTGGGAGTAGTGCTGGACGAGTGCTTCTTCCATGACAGCCTGCGGGCAAAGGACGTAGGCGTCATTCTGGCGCCGGTGTACCGGGGTTGGGACGAGGAGCTCTACCGCCGGTATCTGAAGAAATACAAACTGCCGGAGAAAAAATTTATCAAGGAATACTCCCGGGGCATGAAAATGAAGCTGTCCCTGGCGGCGGCCCTGGCCCACCGGCCCCGGCTGCTGATCCTGGACGAGGCTACCGCGGGGCTGGACCCGGTGGTGCGGGATGAGATCCTGGACGAGTTCCAGGGCTTTATCGAGGACGAGGAGCACGCGATCCTTATTTCCAGCCATATCACCAGCGACCTGGAGAAGATCGCAGACTATATCACCTACATCCACCAGGGCCGCGTGGTGCTCTCGGACAGCAAGGACGCCATTCTGGAGCACTATGCCAAGCTGGGCTGCACCCAGGCCCAGCTGCGGGACATCCAGCCCGGAGATCTGGTGCGGGTGCGGAAGGGCAGCTTCGGCTGTGAAGCGCTGGTACGGGACCGGGCGGCCTTTGCCCGGAAATACCCCGGCCTGATGCTGGACCGGGTGACGCTGGAGGATATCATGCTCTTGATCGGAAAGGGGGAGTCGGCATGACCGGCCTGATGATGAAGGATGCCCTTGTGATGCGGAAGACCCTGAGGCTCTATGCCCTGTTCCTGTTGTTCTACTCCGGATTGGCCGTGCTGGGCGTTTTCCCCATGTCCATGGCCCTGGCTATGGTGGAGGTGATCGTGATGGTGCTGCCCATCTCCAGCTTCAGCTATGACGAGGCGGCGAAGTGGGACCGGTACGCAGCTGTGCTGCCCGTGGGACGTACCGCTGTGGTAAAGGCCCGGTATCTCTTCCTGCTGCTGGTGCTGCTGGCGGCGGCGGCCATCGGGCTGGTGGGGAGCATCTTGGCCTCCCTGCTGGCACGGGAGGATCTGGGGGAGCTGCTGGCCACCCTGCTGGTCTCTATGGGCTTAGGGCTGATGATCGCGGACATTATGCTGCCGGTGGTCTATCAGCTGGGGCCGGAGCGGGCCCGGCCTTGGATGTATGTCATCATTTTTGCCCCTATCGTGGTGCTGCTGGGGGGCGCCAAGCTGGGCCTCTTCGATGGGATAGACCTGTCCTGGCTGGATCAGCTGCCCGAGCTTGCTGTCCTGGGGGTCTTTGCCCTGGTGCCATTGGTGCCCCTGGTGGGGATGCTCCTGTCCTGCTGGATCTCCTGCAGGATCTACGCCAGGAAGGAGTTCTGAGGTGGACTGGGCGCGGGCGTCCCTGTGGGGCGGAAAGGCGCTGGGGCTGGCGCTGGCTCTCCTCTGTCTTACCAGGAGCATTGAGCCGGACGGTCCGGCGGCCTGGGGAATAGCGGCCGGGGGTGTCCTCCTGATCCTCTGGGGCGGGGGCCGGGGCGGAAAATGAGCGCGCCGGAACGGCGGGCCCCTTGCGCCCGGCCCGGACCCCGTGGTACAATAAAAGGAGAATACAGGGAAAGGGAGCGTGAGCGCCGTGACGACACAGGAGGCGATCCGAGAGCTGCAGAATATCCGCCAGTACTGCGCGGCCAAGTCCATCCCAGCGGTGGATTTTGCCCTCAAAGTGCTTCGGGAGAAGCTGGAGCAGGAGGAAAAACAGTAAAAAGACAGGAAAAAGCCCCGGCATCCGAAAATGCGGATGCCGGGGCTTTTCACTTGAGGGAAATAAGATGGCCGGAAAAGAGCTGGGTCATGCGGCGCGGTGGGACTGGCCGGGGGAGAGCTGCTTCATGATAAACAGGAAAGCCAGCATGAGTACGATGCCCACAGGCAGGGCAATGAAGGGGGTCTGCACGAAACCGGCCACAATATAAGTGACAAAGGAGATGACCGCACAGGAGATGGCGTAGGGAAGCTGCGTGGACACGTGGTTCACGTGGTCGCACTGAGCGCCGGCAGAGGCCATGATGGTGGTGTCAGAGATGGGGGAGCAGTGGTCGCCGCACACAGCGCCCGCCATGCAGGCGGAGATGCAGATGATGCCCAGGGGATTGTCCAGGGGGAAGACGTTCTGCACGATGGGGATCAGGATGCCGAAGGTGCCCCAGCTGGTGCCGGTGGCAAAGGCCAGGCCGCAGCCGATGAGGAACACAATGGCGGGCAGGAAGTTCTGCAGGCTCTCCGCATTGTTGTACACAAAATCACGGACAAAATATTTGGCGCCCAGGGAGTCGGTCATGGACTTCAGAGACCAGGCAAAGGTGAGGATGAGGATGGCGGGGACCATGGCCTTGAAGCCCTCAGGAACGCAGGACATCATCTCCTTGAAGGACATGGACCGGCGCACGGTGTAGTAGATCAGGGCGAAGAGCAGGCCGAAGGCAGAGCCGAACATCAGGCCCACGGAGGCGTCCGAATTGGAGAAGGCAGAGACAAAGTCGGTGCCGGAGAAGAAGCCGCCGGAGTAGATCATGCCGATGACGCAGCAGACGACCAGCACCGCGATGGGCAGCACCAGGTCCATGACCGTGCCCTTGGTGTCGTCGATCTCCTCATCCAGCATGGCATAGGGGTTGGAACCGGAGAAGAGGTCGTTGTTCTCAATGGCGTTGCGCTCGAACTTGGCCATGGGGCCGAAATCCACCTTCATCAGGACCAGACCCAGCATCATTACGATGGTGAGCAGGGCATAGAAGTTATAGGGGATGGCCCGGATGAACAGGGTCAGACCCTGGCCGTCCTCCGCAAAGCCAGAGACGGCGGCCGCCCAGGAAGAGATGGGGGCGATGATGCACACCGGGGCAGCGGTGGCGTCGATGATATAAGCCAGCTTGGCCCGGGACACATGATGCCGGTCGGTGATGGGGCGCATCACACTGCCCACGGTGAGGCAGTTGAAGTAATCGTCGATGAAGATCAGGCAGCCCAGCACGATGGAGGCCAGCTGAGCGCCCACCCGGCTCTTGATGTTCTTCTTGGCCCAGCGGCCGAAAGCGGCGGAGCCGCCCGCCTTGTTCATCAGGCACACCATGGTGCCCAGGATGACCAGGAAGATCAGGATGCCCACGTTGTAGCTGTCAGACAGGACGGAGACGATGCCGTCGCTGAACACGTGGACGAGGGTGCCCTCAAAGGCAAAGTTGGAGTAGAGCAGGCCGCCCACCAGGATGCCGATGAACAGGGAGGAGTAGACCTCCTTGGTGATCAGGGCCAGGGCGATGGCGATGACCGGGGGCAACAGGGAGAAGGCGGTGTTGTAAAAGCTGCTGGGGGACTGGACATAGCCGGTCCCGCCGCAGGTGGCACACACATTGGTCCCGCCGCAGGACTCGCACTGTGGGTCCAGGCCGTAGCACACCATACAGGCGGTGCTGGTGCCGCAGTCGGGACACTCGATCATCTTGCTGCCCGGCTCGTCGGTGGGGTTGGAGGCGAAGACGGAGGTGGTCAGGGCCAGCAGCAGCATGACCACCAGCACCGCCCGTGTGATCCAGGTGCGTCGCGTTCTCATAGAAATCGTTCCTTCCTTTCTTTTGATCCACACACATCCCAGCTGAAGCGGCGGTCAGACAAAAGAAAAGGCCATGGCGCGCGATCCCGGAGCGGCCATGGCGAAGGGGGGCGGTCTGGCGGCGAAAACAGGCCAGACGGCAGGCCCCCCTGGATAGCGCTCCACTTGCAGTGACAGTCCGGGGGATCTTCTCCCCCGGCCCAGGAGGGGACGCCCAGGCAGGCGGCCCGACCTTCGGCGGCGTTCCCTCTCCCCCGGGACGGCTGCCTGGCCTCTGTCCCGGCGTACGCATGAACGCCGCGCCTCTATCCGACACGATTCAGTTGGAAGTGCAAGTATCCTACCACGCCTCTGTCAAAAAGTCAAGGCATTTGACGGGCGGTTTGGGAAAAAACGAGAAAAAAGTCAGCTGTGGGACATGAAAAAGGTGAAAGTCCCGGTGGCCACGGTTTCACCGGACACATTGGTCAGCTCCACCTGGATGACGGAGAGGTGGTAGCCCATCTTCTTCGGGGTGGCAGTGCAGAAGATGCGGGGGCCATCGGCGGGGCGGAGGAACTCCATGGTGCTGCTGGAGGTGACGCAAAGCCCCCCTTTGGAACAGGCGCAGCACCCGCCCACTGTGTCCGCCAGGGTGGCCAGGGCGCCGCCGTGGACCTTGCCGTGGGGGTTGATGCTGTTGGGGCCCACCTCCAGCACCCCCTGGGCAAAGCCGGGCTCCACCCGGGTGACCAGAACGCCGCTCTCATAGGAGAACTGGTGGGGGGCGTTGACCACGGAGTTGAGGTGGACTCCAGGCAGGTCGGCGTTGGAAGAAGAGAGAGACAAGGGAAACACTCCTTTTTCACAAAAAGTCTGAAAGACGGGAAAACGGGGAGAGTTGTATCCATCCGCCCCTCCGGCGCATAGGATGGGGAGAATCCAGGCGGGCGCAGGCCCGAAATAAGGAGGGAGCGACTGTGGAACAGAGACAGACCGCCCCGGCCCAGGACACGGAGCGGGCGGTGGTGGATTTGGAGACCTTTGAGCGGGTCTGGCGCAGAGTGATGCCCAACCAGGACATGAGCCCCATCCAGGTGGGGGCGCCGACCGGGCCGGGGACCGGGGTGGAGCGGCAGGCGGAACGGATACCCGCCCCGGCGCAGCTCCAGAATCAGGATCAGGGGGCCGCCCCGACGGCCCAGATCCAGAGCTCGGCGCAGCTCCAGCCCCAGAGCCAAGTTCCCGCTCCGGCGGAGCAGGCCGCTGGGCAGGTCCGGCAGCTGGAGGAGTTGATGGAAGGGGCCTGGATGGGCCACAGGATCTATCTGGAGCTGGCCCGGCGGGCCCGGGGCAGCGGGGCCCGGACCCTGAACGCCCTGGCGGCGGAGCAGCGCAGGACGGCCCAGCGGCTGGCGGCCTGCTGGTTCCTGCTCACCGGCGCCTGCTACCACTTCTCCAGCCCGCCCATCCCGCGGGTCTGCCCCCTGGCCGCAGCGCTGCGGGAACAGTTCCTGCAGGAGCAGAAGTGGAGACGGTTATGCCAGCGGGCGGCAGCGGAAGGGGACAGCACCGCCTGCGGGGGGCTGTATGAGACGCTGGACGGGCAGGCGGAGCACCGCATGGAGGCCATCCGATGCCTGCTGGAGCAGATGCAGCCCCTGCCCAGCGGGGGTTGACGGATGGAGAAAATCTGATAGACTTGAGCCATAAGGACCAGAGGGTATCTTAACACGAAAGAGGGCCGGTGTCATGTGTCAATTTCAACAGTTCCGATTTCCGTCCAGCGATGGGAGCAGCTCCTGCTACGCCGGGGCGTGGCTGCCCCCGGAGGAGCCTCGGGGCGTGGTGCAGATCGTACACGGGGTGGGGGAGCACATCGGCCGCTATGAGACAGCGGCCCGATTCCTGACCCGACAGGGCTTTCTGGTGTGCGGCGAGGACCACCTGGGACACGGGAACACGGTCCAGGACGGCCGCTACGGCGCCTTCGCCCCCCAGAACGGGTGGAAGCTGGTAGTGGCCGACATCGCCCGACTGCGCCGCATCCAGGGGGAGAAGCATCCGGGCGTCCCCTACTTCCTCCTGGGCCACTCCATGGGCTCTTTCCTCACCCGGACCTACCTCATCGACTATCCGGGGACGGTGGACGGAGCCATCCTGTCGGGGACCGGGCAGGAGCCCGCCCCCCTGGTGGCTTTCGGAAAGCTGCTGGCCGGACTGGAGTGCCGCCGGCTGGGGTATGACGGGGTGAGCCCGCTGGTGGACCGCCTCTCCCTGGGGGCCTATAACCGCAGGTTCCGGCCCAACCGGACCAGCGCGGACTGGCTCTCCCGGGATGAGGAGCAGGTGGACGCCTATCTGGCCGACCCGCTGTGCAGCCACAAGTCCAGCGTGTCCATGTTCCGGGACATGATGGGCGGTCTCCAGTACATTGCCCGCCGGGAGAACCTGGCGCGGATGGACCCGGACACGCCGGTCTATTTCTTCTCTGGGGACCAGGACCCGGTGGGCGGCATGGGAAAAGGGGTGCGCAAAGTGTACGCCATGTTCCAGGCGGCGGGCTGCCGGGACGTGACCCTGAAGCTGTATCCAGGCGGCCGACACGAGATGTTTAACGAGCTGGACTGGCAGCAGGTCTTTGACGACCTGCTGGCCTGGCTGGAGGCCCACATGCCCCGGGAGGGACGGGCGTAAAGAGACCGGGCGCGCCGCGCAGAGCGGCGCGCCCGGCTTTTCAATACCGGTGGACCCAGCCGCTGAGGAACCACACAGGCAGCAGCCACATCAGCAGATAAAACAGCAGGTTCAGGGGGGAGAGGGAGGCGTAGGCGTCCACAGAAGTCAGGTAGTAGGCCAGCAGAACCCCCAGGGTGGAGCCGGCGCAGGTGAGCACCGCGGAGGCCCGGACGGCCCGGCGCAGGCGGCGGGCCCCCACCACCGACTCGGCGAAGGGGAGCAGCCCCTCTCGACAGAGCACGGCGGTGAGCACGCCGGTGTGGTCCTGCTCCGGGTCGGACAGCTCCCGCCGGCGTTCCACCGGAGGAAAGTCCATCCGGTCTGCCGCCAGCTTGAACCGCTGCTGGAGCATGGCCGGGATGAGATTGAAGTCCCGGGTGGCCAGCACCGGCCCAACCCGCTCCCGAAGCAGGGAGGTGAGGGAGGGAAACACGGTGTCGGGCAGGGTGTAATTCAGGGCGAAGATGCCGGCCAGCTCCCCGTCGATGGCACAGAAGACCGCGTTTTTCACGTTCAGCCCCTGGGGCAGGGGCACCTCCATCAGATTCATGAAGGCGGCGGAACCCACCAGCACCTGGTCCCCCCGGATGTTGGCGGAGAGGCCTCCGCCCTCATAGCAGCACAGGCTGTCCGCCCTGCGGAAGATGGCCCCCTGGGTGCGGAGCAGGTCGTGGAAGAGCTTTTCCAGCCCACAGCCCGAGTCCCGGATCAGGGTGGCGGTGTAGCCCACCACCCGTTCCACGGAGAAGTCCCCAAAGACCTTGATGCCGTTGAGCTCCACAAAGCCGGGGGGGAACAGGTCCAGATCGGTGATGAGGACCCGGTTGCCCCGCCGGGACCCGGCCGCGCCGGGCCAGCCGGCCAAGGCACCGCCGCTCTGGGAGACCCGGCGGGCCACCTTGTGGAAGGAGCGGCCATAGGCCAGTGCCCCGCCGAAGCCGGCGGCGGCAGTGAAGGTGGCGGAGAGACACCACATCAGGTGCTCCCCCTCCCCGATGCCGAAGGAGGCCAGCAGGGAAAAGACTATGCAGGCCAGCAGCAGGACGGGACAGAACACCCGGTAGATGCGCTGGGCGCCGTCGTCCATCTGGATCTGGCTGCCAAAGCCGGCGGGGGTGCCGGACCACTTGGCGTAGGTGTCCTTCCCGTTCCACTTGCCCTCGTCCAGAGTGACCAGATAGGGCTCCGCGGCGGCCGCTGCGGTGCGGCAGGACAGGCGAAGGGCGCACCGCTTGTGATAGGTGCCGTGGAGCAGGAAGAACAGACCGAACAGGGCGGCGGGACAGTAGGAGAGCTGCCCGCCCCGGTCTTGGCTCCCGGCCAGCAGCAAGGTATCCGCCAGGGTGAAGGCGCAGGAGAGGGCGGCCAGGGTGTCCATCCCCACCTTCAGCCTCACACCGCGCCACAGGCCGGCGGCCAGCACGTCGAGAGACAGCAGCATACCTGCCCCCAGAAGCCCGGCGGAGATCCAGAGGAGGAGGGGATATCCCACCGCCAGCTCCGGGGGGAGGGAGACAGGGAGCGAGGGGAGCAGGCAGGGGACCAGAGCGGCGGCGGCCAAAAGAAAGACCAATAGGGAGCGGACCCGGAGCCCCTTAAGGCCCTTGCCGTAGGTGCGGGCCAGCTCCTGGGGGGGGAGGTCGGGGGGCGGGGGCTCCTGCCGGCGGGGCCGGCGGACATAGCGCAGGTCCTCCTCCGTCTCCTGGTCGGTGCCGGGGATCAGGGTCTCCAGGCGGCGGACCTCCTCTGGGTCCATCTGCTCCGACTCCTCAAACATACGGTCGGCGTAGTCATCCGCCTTTTTGCTGATGTCCTTGAGGAAGGAGGCCAGAGGGCTCTCCTCCTCGGGAAACTCGACCACCTTGTCTCCGTTTTCTTCGGCATCCAGGACGGCGTCTGCCTCCGGGGCCTCCCCTTCGGGCTCCGAAGGGCCCTTCTCCGGCTCGGACTCATCCTGGGGGGCGGGGCCGTCCTCCTCCGGAGGGAGAGCTCCTCCCCCTGGGAAGGCCACCACGTTGTCTCGGTTCCGACGGGGACGGGGGGCCTCCGGCCAGGGCAGGTCGGGGCCGTCGTCCTCCGGGGACGATGGGCGCAGGGGGATGGCGCTGCGCCCCGGCGGGCTTTTGACGCCGTACTCGGCCAGAATGTCGTCCAGGGAGAAGCCGCCGTCCTCCGCACCAGCGATCAGGGACTTGACATCGGCCAGCTCGTCGCCGAGATTCAGTTTTTTATCCTCACGGTCGCTCATGGTCATTCCTCTGTGATGTGTGAAATGGAAATTCTGTGCCGCCGACCCCTGGGGGCGGCAGGTGCGTTATCCGCCCAGGCGCTGACGCACCGCCTCGTAAAGCAGGACGGCAGCGGCAGCGGAGGCGTTGAGGGAGTTGATCTTGCCAAACATGGGGATGGAGACGGTGAAGTCACAGTTCTCCGCCACTAGACGGCCCATGCCGTCCCCCTCGCTGCCAATGACGATGGCGGCGGGGCCCTTTAAATCGGCCTGATAGAGCTGGGTGGTACCGCCGGCAGCGGTGCCGAACACCCAGACGCCCTCCTCCTTCAGCTCCTTGAGCAGGGAGGGCAGGTTGGGCACCCGGGCTACCGGCACATGGGCCACCGCCCCGGCAGAGGTCTTGGCCACCACGGCGGTCAGGCCGGCGGAGCGGCGCTTTGGAATGATGACTCCGTGGGCACCGGCGGCGTCGGCGGTGCGGATGACCGCCCCCAGATTGTGTGGGTCGCTGAGCTCGTCGCAGACCACGATGAGGGGGGCCTCACCCCGCTCCCGGGCAATATTCAGGATGTCGTCCACAGTGGCATATTCCCGCACGGCGGCCAGGGCGATGACCCCCTGGTGGGAATGGGTGCGGCTCATGCCGTCCAGCTTCCGGCGGTCGGCGTCCACTACCACAATGCCCTTCTCCCGGGCGGCGGAGGCGATGTGTCCCAGGGTGGGATCGGTGTCCCCCTTCATGAGAAAGATCTTGTCGATGGCTACGCCGGCCCGCAGGGCCTCGGTGACCGCATTGCGGCCTTCAATGACGCCGTCGTTTTCCGCCTCCACAGGGGCGGAGCGGCGCAGCGGGGGTCGTTTGTTCATGGAGCAGTCCTCCCATCCGTCGTTCCAGTTTGCATAATAAAATAATATATCACAATCCGGCAGGGAGGGGAAGGGTCAAATTGCGGGGATCGGAGGAAAACGGCCGAAAAGAGAGGAAACCAGGAAAAAAGACGGGCGATGGGGCAGCATCGTCAACTTTCACAAAATGTTTACAGCGCTCTTTCTTGTTTTTAATAAGGAGATATGGTATGATACTAATCAATGTACCCCGCACACCCGGCCGGAGCAGTCCGAACGATCTTATGGAAAAGGCAGGAGGTTTTCTCCTTTGAAACCAGATAAAGGAAACAATAACGGAAATAACAACAAGAGAAACATCATGGGCCTGGTCAGCATCATCTTTTGGGCCCTGCTGTTCACAATGATGATCAAGAGCTGCACCTCCAGCTATGCCAACATGGGTACTGTGGAAGTGCCCTACACCACCTTCAAGGAGTGGCTGGCGGAGGACAAGATCGACACCGTCAATGTGGAGAACGGCAAATACACCTTCACCCTGCGGGACGGCGTGGAGGTGGAGCTGCCCCGGGAGGAGACCTCCGGCGGGAGCGGAAGCCTGATGAACTCCCTGATCCCTGTTCCCGCCCAGACGGAGGAGGAAAAGCAGTATATCACCGTCCCCCTGGCCGGGGTGGACGACCCGGAGCTGCTGGCCATGCTGGAGGAGCACGCCGATCACGCCTACACCGAGCCGGTGGACGAGTCGGCCTATTTCCTCAGCCTGATCCTCTCCTATGTGCTTCCCCTGCTGCTGATGGTGGGACTGATGATGTTCCTGTTCCGGGGCATCGGTGGAAAGGGCGGCATGGGCGGCCTGGGCGGCGTGGGCAAGGCCAACGCCAAGGTCTATGTGGAGAAGAAGACCGGCGTCACCTTCCGGGATGTGGCTGGCCAGGACGAGGCCAAGGAATCCCTCCAGGAGATCATCGACATCCTCCACAATCCCCAGAAGTACACGGAGATCGGTGCCAAGCTGCCCAAGGGCGCCCTGCTGGTGGGCCCTCCGGGCACCGGCAAGACCCTGCTGGCCAAAGCGGTGGCTGGAGAGGCGGGCGTGCCCTTCTTCTCCATCTCCGGCTCTGACTTTGTAGAGATGTTTGTGGGCGTGGGCGCCAGCCGGGTCCGCGACCTGTTCAAGGAGGCCAGCAAGATGGCCCCCTGCATCATCTTCATCGACGAGATCGACACCATCGGCAAGTCCCGCGACAACCGCATGGGCGGCAACGACGAGCGGGAACAGACCCTGAACCAGCTGCTGGCCGAGCTGGACGGCTTCGACCCGGGCAAGGGCGTCATCGTGCTGGGGGCCACCAACCGGCCCGAGGTGCTGGACAAGGCCCTGCTGCGGCCCGGCCGGTTCGACCGCCGCATTACCATCGACCGGCCCAACCTGGCCGGCCGTCTGGCCACCCTCCAGGTCCACACCCGGAAGATCAAGCTGGGAGAGGACGTGGACCTCAAGAAGATCGCTCTGGCCACCGCGGGGACCGTGGGCGCAGACTTGGCCAACCTGGTGAACGAGGCCGCCCTGCGGGCAGTCCGGCACGGCCGAAGAGTGGTCACCCAGGAGGATCTGCTGGCCTCCTTCGAATTCGTTATCGCTGGAAGCGAGAAGAAGAACAGCGTCCTTACCGAGTTTGAGAAGAAGCTGGTGGCCTACCACGAGGTGGGACACGCTATGGTGGCCTACAAGCAGAAGAACGCCGAGCCCGTGCAGAAGATCACCATCGTCCCCCACACGGAAGGTTCCTTGGGCTACACCCTGCTGATGCCCGAGGAGGACAAGACCAACCTGCGCACCAAGGAAGAGCTGATGGCCAAAATCACAGTCTCCATGGGCGGTCGGGCCGCCGAGCAGGTGGTGCTCAACACCATGACCAACGGTGCCTCCCAGGATATCCAGGAGGCCACCAACCTGGCCCGGAACATGGTAGCCATGTTCGGCATGAGCGACGAGTTTGGTATGATGGCTCTGGGCTCCATCCGTAACCAGTACCTGGACGGGGGCTACGGCCTGGACTGCGCCCAGGACACCGCCGCTGTCATGGACAAGGCGGTAAAGGCCATCCTGGACCAGTGCTATCAGGACGCAGTGGAACTGATCCGGGAAAACCTGGAGGACATGCACAAGGTGGTGGCCTACCTGCTGGAGAAGGAGACCATCACCGGCGGCGAGATGGTGGCCATCATCCAGGGGCGGGACCCCGCCCTGGTGGAGGACGCTTACGCCTCCACCCACGGCAGGAGCCGTTCCCTCACTGGGGACATCGAGCCCCCCGCCAAGAACATCCACATCGTCAGTGAGCCGGTGTCTGCGCCGCAGCTCCCAGACGGAGAGCCGGAGCAGAGCGGTCCGGAGGAGCCGCCCGCCCAGCCCCGGGATGACGAGACACCGCCCCCTCAGGACGGGGAAGGGCCCAATGAGAAGCCGGAGCAGGACCGGCCGTAAAGCAGAAGACCGGGGCGGCGCTGAGCCGCCCCGATTTTTTCAAGATCGACAAAGAGGGAGAGAGAAGGTATGATCCGACTGGCGACAGAGCAGGACCTGCCCCTGGTGGGGAGCATCTATGAGGAGATCCTGGCGGAGGAGGAGAAACGGCCCGCCTCCTTTACCAACTGGCAGCGGGGGAAGTACCCCACGGTTGAACACGCGCGTGCGGCCCTGGAGGCCGGCACCCTGTATGTGGCGGAGGAGGACGGAGAGGTGTACGGCTGCGTCAACCTGAACGGAGAGCAGCTGGCGGAATATGCCGCACTGAACTGGTCCGTCCCGGCGGATCCGGAGGATGTCATGGTGATCCACACCCTCTGCATCAGCCCCCGGTGGGCTGGGCGAGGGAAGGCACGGGAGTTCGTGGCCTTCTGCGAGGAGGAGGCCCGCAGGAAGGGGAAAAAGGTGATGCGCCTGGACACCTATGAGGGGAATCTTCCGGCCAACACTATGTATCCCAAGCTGGGCTATACCTTTGTGGGCGGGACGGAGTTCTTCTTCCAGGGCTTTATCCGGGAGATCCTGAACTGCTACGACAAAAAGCTGTAAATGGGAGCTGCGCCCACCTCAGTTGAGGCGGGCGCAGCTCATATCCGGGACCGACACCGGCAGAGCGGGGAGCGGAGGGGGGGGCGCGGCGCAGACCGCAGGCCCCCTCAGCTCGTAGGAAACGATCCGCAGAGTCCCGCACCCGCAGGTGCGAAGGAATTACAGGCTGCCAAAAGGTCCCTGAAGGACTTTTTGACAGAGTGAATTAAATCTGCTTTTTCGGCGGCATGTATGTGAAAAAATACGACTTGTCCTGCAAGTGTGAACTTTGCCTGTCGTGAGTGGACAAGACGTGCGCACAGCGGGGACAGCCTGCTCCAGGCATATCAGGGCGCCAGCCACCGCCACAGAAAGAAGAGCAGGAGCGCCTGGAACAGAAACAGGAGAGGGAAGCCTGCCCGAAAATACCAGTGGCGGGTCTTGTGGTGGAAAAAGTACATCCCCAGCATCCCCCCCAGGGAACCGCCCAGGACGGGAAAGAAGAACAGGGCCTTCTCCGAAATGCGCCAACAGCCCCGGCGGGCCCGGCGCTTGTCCAGCCCCATCAGGGCGAAGGCCAGCAGGTTTGCAGTGGTCCAATAGAGGCAGGCCAGCTGCCAGAGTTGTGTCCGCATGATTGCTCCTTTCTGATAGGCGGCAGGGGGGACAGAGAAGGATCCCTATCAGAGGATAGCATGAAAGGAAGCGATTTTCCAGCCCCCAAAATAGGTGGAAATAAAAATTCAGGAATGTGGGGGCAGGAGGTGCAGAAAAAGGGGGGAATGTGGACAGCGAGTGTCGAATATAAACGAATCTAAGCGCATATCGTCGGATTTGATATAATTGCTTCCATTTTGTCGTATGATTTCCTTAAAACTAAATTGGGAGGAAATGTCGATGAATGAAATAAATGTAATTCGACGGGAACTGCGCGCCCTGGGGATCACGAGGCGATGCCGCTGTTATGGCCGCATCGTAATGGCCATTCAGCTGGCGGTGGACCAGGAGGACAGCCTGGAGGCAGTGACCAAGGAGATCTACTGGGAAGTGGGCAGCCGCTGCGGGCGGAAATGGACCGCGGTGGAGCGGAACATCCGCACTGCGGTGCAGATCGCGTGGCGGACCAACCCGGAACTGCTGCGGGAGATGGCGGGGTATCCCCTGGACGGGCCGCCCACCGCATCGGAATTTTTGGAGATCCTGTCCAACGATGTGCAGCGGGCGATGGAGAGAAGAGAGGAGGGAGTGTCTTCAACTCCCGGAATATGACAGAAAAAGGGGGAGAAAGCCGGCCCGTGCATTGCACCGGAGAGAGAAAAACGGTATAATGGAGGGGATCCTTGTGAAAAGAGGGGGACATCCATGTATATTGCTGATCTTCATATCCACTCCAGGTTCTCCCGGGCCACCAGCCGGGACTGCGACTTGCCCCACCTGGACTGGTGGGCCCGGCGCAAAGGCATCCAGCTGATAGGGACAGGGGACTTCACCCATCCGGCTTGGCGGGCGGAGATGCGGGAGCAGCTGGTCCCCGCGGGGGAGGGGGTCTATGCCCTGCGGGAGGGGCTGACAATGGAGGGGACTGCGCCCGGGGCCGCCCCCCGTTTCGTGGTCACCGGGGAGATCAGCTGCATCTACAAGCGCCACGGGCGGACGCGGAAGGTGCACAACCTGATCCTCCTCCCCAGCCTGGAAGCGGCGGAAGAACTGTCCGTCCGGCTGGAGGCCATCGGCAACATCCACTCGGACGGCCGCCCCATTCTGGGGCTGGACAGCCGGGATCTGCTGGAGTTGACCCTGGAGACCTGCCCAGAGGCCGAATTCATCCCCGCCCATATCTGGACGCCCCACTTTGCCATGTTCGGTGCCTTCTCCGGCTTTGACACCGTCGAGGAGTGCTTTGGGGACCTGGCGGACCAGATCCACGGAGTGGAGACCGGACTGTCCTCTGACCCGCCCATGAACTGGCGGGTGTCGGCGCTGGACCGGCTGAGCCTTCTGTCCCACTCGGATGCCCACTCCCCCTCCAGGCTGGGCCGGGAGGCCGACCTGCTGGACACCGGCCTCTCCTATCCGGAGCTGGTCCAGGCTATCCGCACCGGGGAGGGGCTTCTGGGCACCCTGGAGTTCTTCCCGGAGGAGGGAAAGTACCACCTGGACGGACACCGGAACTGCGGGGTGTGCCTCACCCCCGCCGAGACGGCGGAACGGGGCGGACTGTGTCCGGTGTGCGGGAAAAAGCTGACCATCGGGGTGGAGCACCGGGTGGAGGAGCTGGCCGACCGGCCGGCGGGCTTCCGGCCGGAGGAAGCCAAGCCCTTCGAGAGCCTGGCCCCCCTGCCGGAGGTGATCGCCGCCTCCACCGGCGGCTCGGCCGCCGGGAAAAAGACCCTGGAACAGTATGAGCGCTTGCTGCAGACCCTGGGGCCGGAATTCACTATCCTGCGGGACGTCCCCATAGAGGACCTGCAGCGGGAAGCGGGCCCCTGCGTGGCGGAGGGCATCCGGCGCCTGCGGCTGGGGCAGGTGGAGCGCCGTCCCGGGTTTGACGGGGAATACGGTGCCATCTCCCTCCTTGCCCCGGCGGAGATCCAGCGCCTGAGCGGACAGGTCTCCCTGTTTGGGGCAGAGGAGACCCCAAAACAGGGGGAGAAAAAGCGGGGACAGCTCCCAAAGCGGCCGAAGGCGGCGGAGCGGGAGGGGGAGCAGGGCCTCCAGCGCTCCAATTCCCAGCAGCAGGCGGCCATCTCGGCGGAGGAGCGAACCGTAGCGGTGGTGGCCGGACCTGGCACAGGCAAGACCAAGACCCTGGTGGACCGAATCGCGTGGCTGGTGGAGGAGCGGGGGGTCCGGCCGGGGGAGATCACTGCGGTGACCTTCACCAACCAGGCAGCCGCTGAGATGCGCCAGCGGCTGGAGGAGCGCCTGGGGCGGCGGGCCGCCTCCCGCATGACTATCGGGACCTTCCATGCCATCTGCCTGGCTCTGCTGGGGGATGTGGGGCTGATCGGCCAAGGGGAGGCCCTGTCCCTGGCGGAGGAGACCCTCCGGGTGCTGGGCCGGAAGGGGAGCGCACGGGCGCTGCTCCAGGGGGTGTCCCGGGTGAAAAACGGCGCGTCTCTGGAGACGGCTGGACTGGAAGAGGAGATCTGGCAGGCCTACTGTGCCCGGCTGGAGGAGCGGGGGATGCTGGACTTTGATGACCTGCTCATCCGGGCGCTGGCGCTGGACACTGGGGGCCGGACCTGCTTCCGGCACCTGCTGGTAGACGAGTTCCAGGACATCAACGAGACCCAGTACCGGCTGGTCCGGGCCTGGAGCGCCAGCGGGTCGCTCTTTGTCATCGGAGACCCGGACCAGTCTATCTACGGTTTCCGGGGGGCGGACGGGAAGTGTTTCCAGCGCCTGCGGGCGGAACGGCCGGAGCTGCGGGAGATCCGGCTGGTGGAGAACTACCGCTCCACGCCGGAGGTGCTGGAGGCTGCCGCCCCCGTGATCGAGAAAAATCCGGGCGGTTGCCGCCGCCTGCGCCCCAACCGGCCCTCCGGCCCGGCGGTACGGATGGTGAGGAGCCCGGATGCCTTCTCTGAGGGGGTGTTTCTCGCCAAGGAGATCGGCCGTATGACCGGCGGGGTGGACATGCTGGAGGCCCAGGCCCTGGGCCACGAGCGGACAGTGCGGGCTTTCTCTGACATCGCCGTCCTCTGCCGCACCCATCGGCAGCTGGAGCTGGTGGAGAAGTGCCTGCGTCACGACGACATCCCCTGTGTGGTCAGCGGGCGGGAGGACTTTCTGGAGGACCGCCAGGTGCGGGGAGTACTGGCTTTCTTCCGCTCCCTCCAAAGCCCGGCGGACCCTGCAGCCCTGGAGACCGCGCTGGGCCTTCTGTGGGACTGTCCCGCCGACCTGGCCGGAAGGGCCCGCCGCCTCTGGACACAGGGGGCAGACTTGGCGGCCTTGGAGGAGGCGGTCCGAGGCTATGGCCATCTAGAGCTTTGGCTGGACCGGGTGAAGGAGTGGGAGCCAGCGGTGGAGAAGGAGAAGCCATGGAAACTGGTAGAGGGCTGGGAGGAGCGGTACGGGACCTCGCCGGCCTTGGAGAAGCTGCGGAATACGGCGGTGTTCTACCCAGCCTTCCGCTCCCTCTGGGAGGCCCTCACTCTGGGGGAGGAGGCGGATGTGCGCCGGGCTGCGGGCCGGGGCTGGGAGTCCGGGGCTGTCCGGCTGATGACTCTCCACGCCTCCAAGGGACTGGAGTTTCCTGCCGTCTTTGTGGCGGGACTGACAGAAGGCACGCTTCCCCTTGAGATGCCCGGCCGTCCGGCGGATCTGGAGGAGGAGCGCCGGCTGCTCTATGTGGGGATGACCCGGGCCCGGGAGGAGCTGATCCTCAGCGCCGGGGGCGGACCCTCTCCCTTCCTGGACAGCCTGCCGCAGGGTGTGGCCCAAGAGCAGGCGGGCCGGAGGCAGGAGCGGAGACTAGAGCAGCTGAGCCTCTTCTGAGACGGGGAGCCCCCAGGTCCGGCAGAATCAGTACACTGGAAAAGAGAGACATCTGCGGCTGCGCCCTTGACAGTGGGTGTGTGTCCCATTAGTATGGAGGAGCGGGGACGAAAAAATAAACGGTCCGGGATGGAACAAAATCCCGTGTCGGGTCGTCTATACAAATAGAAGGAACACTTTGGATACCAGGAAAGGAAACGCGACTATGAAATGGAATCGGCTGTTGGCCGGCGCGGTGTGCGCCTCCCTGCTGAGCGTACCCGTCTGGGCTGTGGAGGGCGGGGAGGCTCCGGCCGCCGGGGCGGGCCAGACATCTTCCACGGCCTGCGGGGTGACGCTGGACGGAGTTTGCCTGGACCTGAGCGAGGCGCCCGCCGCGCCCTACCAGGAGAACGGACAGGTGATGCTCCCGCTGTGGAAGGTGGCCCAGGCCCTGGGATGGACTGTGACCTGGCTGCCGGAAGAGAACGGGACCCGCATCGAAAATGAGGATCAGGTCATGAACCTGACCTACGGATTGGACCGCTATGCCTGCGCCAGCAAGTCCTCCATCGGGGCTACCTCGCCGGAGCACTATGGAGCGGCGCCGGTGGTGGTGGCGGGACGTACCTACGTCCCCGCCTCCATGTTCCAGCTGCTCTCCTGCACCGTGACGATGGAGGGGGGGACCGTGGCCCTGCGGACAGAGGGCGCACCACCCGCGGAGGACGAACCGCCCTCCGGCGGGGCAGTGGAGTATCAGACCGCAGCCGAGGCGGAGCAGGCGGTGGGGTTCCCATTGAAAGCTCCCGGGGAGCTGGGAGCCCCTGAAAAGATCCAGGTGATCAGCGGAGCGGTGGCCCAGCTGAACTGGCCGGAGGGCATCAGCTATCGGGTGGCCCGGGGGAGCCAGGAGGTCAGCGGCAGCTACACTGCCTACGGCTGGGAACGGAGCCAGAGTGCGGGAGAACAGATGGTGACCATCAAGGGGAATGGGGACTGGACCTATCTGGCCGCGTGGAAGGACGGGACATACAGCCATGCTCTCGCTTTTGAACAGGGCGTGAGCGCCCAGCGGGCAGTCAGCCTGGTTGGGGACCTGGTCCCGCTGTCTGGGGAATAAGCGCATCAAAAAGGAGGGAGCCCCGCTCCGCCGGCACCATGGCCGGCGGAGCGGGGCTCCTTTGAGAAAGAAAGGGGGCTCAGTCCCCCTGCATCACAGTCAGGGCCTGGCGGCAGTTCTCCACTACGTTGATCTCGTGGCTGCCCCCGTACTCCCCATCCAGCGTCCAGGGAATGGGCTTTTCGGCGGTGAACTTCAGATGGGAGGCGTGGAAGGAGAGCACGGCCCCTGACTGGGGGGGCTCCTGTCGGATAAGGGCCTGGAGGCTGTCAGTGAGGTCGGTGATGCTGGTGGGCTTGCGGACCAGAATGACCTCAAACAGCCCGTCATCCAGCACCACCCGGTCTGTAGGCAGGGCCTTCATTCCGCCTACGGAGATGGTGTTGCACACCATTCCGTAAAAGAAATCGTCCTCCAGCACCTGGTCGTCGCACTCGATCCTCAGGTGGTAGGGGGTGATGGAGGGGAGGGAGGCGATGCCCGCCATCACATAGGCCAGATGGCCGAAGGTGTTTTTCAGATCCTGGGGGGTGTCGTAGGATACCTCGGTGAAGGCGCCGAAAGCGGCCACATAGACGAAGGGGCGGCCGTTGAGCCTGCCGATATCCCAGGGGCGGGGAACGCCGGTCTCTGAGGCGGTCTGGGCGGCTTTCACCGGGTCCCGGGGCAGGCGCAGGGTGGTGGCGCAGTCGTTGGTGGAGCCAAAGGGGATGTAACCCAGCACCGGCGGATGGTCCAGCTGCATCAGGCCGGACACCGTCTCGCTGAGCGTGCCGTCCCCGCCGGAGCAGACCACCCGGTCGAACTGGCCGCCCAGCTCGGCGGCGATGCGGGTGGCATCCGCCTTCCCCTGGGTGGGATAGACGGTGGTCAGGTAGCCCGCCTTGGTAAAGACATCCAGAACAGCGGCCAGATCGGCCGTCACCCGCCCCTTGCCGGCGGTGGGGTTGTAGAGAAAAAGCATGGTTTTCAAAGCTGGGGCCTCACTTTTTTATGAGATTGGCGCCCGGAGCGCCCCGTCCTTGGACTCCCCGGATGCTGCTGATTACGAATTATTATAAGGAATGGGACGGAAAAAACAAGGGAAAATTTGTGAATCTTTATGTCATCTGTACAGGAGAAAAGAAAGGAACGGGCCCGTTCCCGGAAAATGGCGGAAAAAGTGGGAAAATCCCTTGCGTATCCGGCCAAAAACGAGTAAAATGTGGAACGCAACAAACTTGGTGCCCGGCGGAGGTGTGTGCTGCCCCGTCTCAGCAGACGGCACCACCGCTATGGGGTGAATGAAAGAGATGGATCGAAACGTCCTCTCCGCCGCTTTCCATGTCACCATTCCGGTGCTGATGGGCTATCTGGCCATCGGGATGGCCTTCGGCCTGATGATGGATTCGGCGGGATACAATGTGTTCTGGGCCCTGCTGATGAGCCTGATCATCTATGCCGGGGCCGGACAGTACATGGGGGTGACTCTGCTGGCTGCGGGGGCCTCCCCCCTTCAGACGGCTCTGATGACCCTGTTGCTGAACTTCCGGCACATGTTCTACGGCCTGTCTATGCTGGAAAAGTTCCGGGGGATGGGGCTGCGGAAGCTCTATATGATCTTTTCCCTCACTGATGAGACTTATGCGCTGCTGGCGTCCGCCAAGGCGCCGGAGGGGGTGCGGGAGAAGGACTACTACCTGGCCATTGCCCTGATGGACCACAGTTATTGGGTGCTGGGCACGGTTCTGGGCTCCCTGCTGGGCAGTGCCCTGTCCTTTGACACCACCGGAGTAGACTTCGCCATGACCGCCCTCTTCATCGTCATCGCGGTGGGCCAATGGAAGGGGACCCGGAACCATCTGCCAGCTACTATCGGCTGCCTGGCCACCCTGGCCAGCCTGCGGCTGGCGGGGGAGGATAATATGCTGATCCTGGCGCTGGTGGTCATCGTGGCCGCCCTGCTGGTATTTTCCCCTAAAATGCCGGAGGGGCAGGCCCTGCACAAGGCCGGGACAGGAAAGGAGGAGCGGACGCTGTGAACGGAGAGACCACACGGGATCTGCTCCTGATCCTGGTGATGGCCGTGGTGACCTTTGCCACCCGGCTGCTGCCCTTCCTGCTCTTTGACCGGGGGGAGGAGCCCCCCAAGGCGGTGCTCTATCTGGGGCGGGTGCTGCCCCCGGCCATCATGGCCATGCTGATCGTCTACTGCCTGAAGGGCGTCAGCTTTGCCACCCCGGCGGGGTGGGTACCCGCCCTCCTCTCCTGCGGGGCGGTGGTCCTCCTCCATCTGTGGAAGGGGAACGATCTGCTCTCCATCTTCGGAGGGACGATCCTGTATATGGCCCTGGTCCAGGGCGTGTTTGGGTAAGGAGGAGCGGAAATGGAAGACTGTTTGGCCGCCCTGCGGCAAGAGGTGGACCGCCTGGACGATCAGATCGCGGAGCTGTTTTTGAAGCGCATGGAGGTGACCGGCCGGATCGGGGCCTGCAAGGAGGAGCTGGGGCTGCCCCTGATGGACCCCCGGCGGGAGCTGGAGGTGCTCCGGAGCGCAGCGGCGGAGACGTTGGATGAGGGCCGGAAACTAGAGCTGGCCCACCTGTTTGAGACTGTGCTGGCCCTCAGCCGCCGGGACCTGCGGCGCCGGGTGGGAGGGAACGATCCCGGTCCGGGATACAGCCGATGCCGGAGGGCCGAGGCCGCCGCGCGGCAGCCGGTGGAGAGACCCAGGGTGGTTTATCAGGGCGTGGCGGGGGCATACAGCGAGATGGCCTCCCTGCGTTTTTTTGGAGAGGACTGCCGGTGCCAGGGCCTGCCCACCTTTGAAGAGGTGTTCCAGACAGTGGCCCAGGGCGGGGCGGACTACGGCGTGGTGCCCATCGAAAACAGCTCCACCGGGGCTATCCGCCAGGTGTACGAGCTGCTGGGCAGGTATGAGTGCTACATCGTGGGGGAGAATACCGTCAAGGTAGAGCACTGCCTGATGGCTCCCCATGGGGCTACCCTGGATACCATCACCCATGTCTATTCCCACGAGCAGGGGCTCTTCCAGTGCGAGCCCTTCCTGGCCCGGCATCCCGGCTGGGTGGGGGTGGCCCACGGGGACACGGCGGGCAGCGCTCAGTATGTGGCCCAGACCGGGGATATCACCAAGGCGGCCATCTGTTCCAGCCGGGCGGCGGAGCTGTATGGCCTGGAGATTCTGGCCCGGGGAGTCAACTACAACAGCAACAACACCACCCGCTTCGTGGTGGTCTCCCCGGTGATGGAGCTGCGGGAGGGGGCGGACAAGATCTCCGCGGTCCTCAGCCTTCCGGACGAGGTGGGCAGCCTCCATGAGGTACTCACCATCTTTGCCGTCCACGGGCTGAACCTGGTGAAGCTGGAGTCCCGCCCTCTGCCGGGACGGAGCTGGGAGTATCTGTTCTTCCTGGAGTTTGACGGGAGTCTGACGGACCCGGCGATGGACGGTGCCCTCCAGGAGCTGTCCCAGGCATCCGCGGAGATGCGGGTCCTGGGAAACTTCAAAAGCAACCTGTAAGGAGGAGAGGCGATGGACAGGGCTGTGCTTATCACCGGAGCTTCCCGGGGCATCGGGGCGGCGGTGGCCCGCCGCTTTGCCCGGGAGGGCTGGCGTGTGGGGGTGAATTATCGCACCTCCCGTGGCCGGGCGGAGGCCCTGGCAGCAGAGATCGCCGCCGCCGGGGGACAGACCGCCCTCCTGCCCGGCGATGTGTCTGACCCGGCCCAGGCGGCCGCTCTGGTCCGGGCGGCGGAGGAACAGCTGGGCCCCCTGGACGCCCTGGTGTGCAACGCAGGGGTCGCCCTGCCCCAGCAGCTGCTTACCGACACCACGGACGAGCAGTGGCGCCAGGTGATGGGGGTGGATCTGGACGGGGTGTTCTACACCCTGCGGGCGGCGGTCCCCGGCTTTGTCCGCCGGCAGCGAGGGGCCATCGTCACCGTATCCTCCATGTGGGGGGTCACTGGCGGCTCCTGCGAGGTGGCCTATTCCGCCGCGAAGGCGGGGGTCATCGGCCTGACCAAGGCGCTGGCCAAGGAGCTGGGGCCCTCCCACATCACCGTCAACTGCGTGGCCCCCGGGGTCATCGACACGGAGATGAACGGGGGACTGGATAGCGAGGCCCTGGCCGCTCTGGCGGAGGAGACCCCCCTGGGCCGGATCGGCACGGCGGAAGAGGTGGCGGAGAGCGTGTGGTTCCTGGCAGGGGGCGGCGCCCCCTTCCTCACCGGACAGGTGATCCAGCCCAACGGCGGGATCGTGATCTGACCGCGGGAGCGGGAGAGAGGGAATAGCGCCGCCGAAAGGCGGCATACTGAAATGAGACGACCCCCCGAGGGAGAGGGCGGACCCCTTTCACGCCGGGTGGGTGGGAAAGGAGGTCCGTGATGCGCGGGAAGCGGTTCGTGTACGGCTCCTACCGGGGACGGAGGAGCACCACAGACGTGTTGAAGACCATAGCCCTGATCCTGGCGGTACTGGTGGTGCTGGCCGTGGCCGGAGTGTGGATGGCGCAGAAATACATCGTCTACGACGACGGGGGTTATCACCTGGAGCTGCCCTTCTTTCAAAAGGAGGGACCGGCCCAGGAGCCGGAGGACCTCCGGGTGGCGGTAGAGCCCGCCGCCTCCCAGCCGGAGGAGACACCGGAGGAGGGAGAGCCCCTTCTGGCGGCGGTGACTGTTCCCCTTTCAGCGGTGGAGGACGGCTCGGCGGAGGCGCTGGCCGCCCAGGCAGGAGCCAACAGCGTCCTGCTGGACATGAAGACAGACCGGGGCCAGCTGGGCTTCGTCTCCCAGCTGGCCATGGCCGCCTCGGCGGGGGTCAACGCCGGACAGGCGGACATCAACCGCCAGCTCCAGGCCCTCAACAGCGGGGAACTGTACACGGTGGCCCGCCTGTCCTGCTTCCGGGACCACGCCCTGGCCAAGGATGAGACATATGCCATCCGGACCAACAGCGGCTACCGGTGGACCGATCCGGAGGAGCTGCGGTGGAGCAGCCCAGCCAGTCAGGCGGTCCAGGACTATCTGGTCGCTCTGATGGTGGAGCTGGCCCAGCTGGGCTTTGACGAGATCCTGCTGGACAACTGGGGCTATCCGGCGGAGGGAAATCTGGGCTATATCAAGCAGGGGGATGCCTACGACCTGGAGCACCTGTCCCAGCCGGTGGAGGAGTTCCTCGCCAGAGCGGAGGCGGCTTTGGAGCCCTACGGGACGCGGCTGGCCCTTCGGAGCACCTGGGCGGTGCTGGAGGGGGATGAGAGTCCCGGCGGCCAGACGGCCCAGCTGCTGGAGCGGTATGCCCAGCGGGTCTGGCTGGAGGCGCCGGAGGACGGTATGGCGGACCTGCTTTCCCAAGCGGGGCTCCCAGAAGGAGAGGAGCGGCTGGCCCTGCTGGTGGAAGAGCTGGACCCAGACCTGGACTGTTCCCAGGGGATCTGGGACCCGGAGGCGTGAACTCCGTACGAGGAAACAGGCAAGGCGTCTGAGTGAGAGCTCAGACGCCTTGTTTTTCTCCCAAAGAGGGCGGAGCCATGTGGCTCCGCCCTCTGGAAGATAGAATTTACGCGTGGGCCCCGGCATGGGTGTAGGAGGAGGGGGTGGGGGCCGCCTCCCGGGCGGCGGCGGGGGCTTCCCCGCCCTGCTGCTTGGCCAGCGCCTTGGCGTTGGCCAGCATCAGCTTGATGCGGTTCTCCTGGTTGATCTTGGTGGCGCCGGGGTCGTAGTCGATAGCCACCACATTGCTGTACGGATAGTCGTCCTTCAGCTTGCGCAGCATGCCCTTGCCCACGATGTGGTTGGGCAGACAGCCGAAGGGCTGGGTGCAGACGATGTTGGGGGTGCCGGTGTGGATGAGCTCCAGCATCTCGGCGGTGAGGAGCCAGCCCTCTCCCATCTTATTGCCGTCCCCCAGATAGCCCTGGATCATTCGGTGCAGGTCCTGGAAGGTGCCCGGTGCACGGAAGCGGCCGGAGCGCTCCAGCGCCTGGATCATGTCCTTCTGACAGGCCTCGATGTACTTCATAAAGAGCTGGCAGGCAGCCTTCTTGATCCACTTGCCGCCGTACAGATCCACGTCCACTACCCGGTTGTAGATCTTGAAGATCATGAAATCGGTGAGGCCGGGGACCACGGGTTCGGCCCCCTCGGAGAGCAGAAAGTCCTCCAGATTATTGTTGCCCAGGGGGGAGAACTTTACATAGATCTCACCCACGACGCCCACCCGCACCTTCTGCTCCCCGGTGACGGGGATGGAGGCAAAGTCGGCGCAGATGGCGTCAAAGTTGGTCCGCATCTGGCCGCGGCTCATCCCCTTACCCTGCTGGAAGCCCTGGATCAGCCGGCCCTGCCAGGTGGAGACCATGGCGTCAGTGGCGCCCCGCTCCCGCTCATAGGGCCGGACCTGGTTGGCCACATTGACGATGATGTCCCCGTACATCATGGCGTAGACCATCTTGCGGATGATGGGGAGAGTGAGGGAGAAGCCGGGATTTTTCTCCAGACCGGACAGATTCACCGAGATCACCGGCACAAAGGCCAGGTCCGCTTTTTCCAGCGCCTTGCGCAGCAGGTGGATGTAGTTGGAGGCCCGGCAGCCGCCCCCGGTCTGGGTGATGAACAGGGCCACCTTGTGGGGGTCATAGCCGCCGTGCTTGATGGCGTCGATCAGCTGTCCGATGACCAGCAGGGCGGGGTAGCAGGTGTCGTTGTGGACATATTTGAGCCCTTCATCGATGATGCCCCGGTGGTTGGAGGTGAGCATATCCACCTTGTAGCCCTCCAGCTCCAGCAGACGCTGGAACATCCCGAAGTGGACGGGCAGCATCTGGGGCATGAGGATGGTGTACTCCTCCTTCATCTCCTTGGTAAAGAGGAGACGGCCGGTGTCGTCATATACTAGCTTCGCCATATCAAAATCCCTTTCTGCCGATAGTCGCAATAAAATCAGGAATGGGGAACGAAAAGTCAGGAATTGAGGGGGCCGGCTGTGCCGGCGAGTTTGAACCGGTCCCGCCGGAGCGGGTCGGTCCCAGTTCCCTCATTTCTGATTTCTAATTTTCTTTTCGCGCATCAATGGCCGCCATGAGGGAGCGGATGCGGATCTTGACGGCGCCCAGGTTGCTGATGTCGTCGATCTTCAGCTGAGTGTACAGCTTATCCCCGTCCTCCAGAATGGAGCGCATCTCGTCGGTGGTGATGGCGTCGGTGCCGCAGCCGAAGGAGACCAGCTGGACCACCTGCATGTCGGGCTGGGTGCACACATACCGGGCGGCGTTGTACATCCGGCTCTGGAAGGTCCACTGGTTGAGCACCTTCCGGGGGGCGTAGCCCTCCAGATAGCTCAGGGCGTCCTCCGTGACCAGCACGAAGCCGAAGGAGGTGATCAGATCGTTGATGCCGTGGTTGATCTCCGGGTCGATGTGATAGGGGCGGCCGCACACCACGATGATGTTCAGCCCGTGGGAGCGGGCGTAGTCGATGTATTCCTTGCCGGTGGCGCGCACGTCGTGGACGTAGGCCTCATAGGCCTCGTAGGCGGCCCGGGCGGCGGCTGCCGACTCCTTTTTGGGGATGCCGAACTCCTGATGCATCAGCTGGGCGATGCGCTTGCCGAAGTCCTTGTGCCGCCACAGGCCCACATAGGGGTCCAGGAAACGGGTCTGCTTTAGAGAGGGCACGTTGGCGGCGATCAGCTCGGGGTAGTAGGCCACCACCGGGCAGTTGTAGTGGTTGTCTCCGATGCCCTCGTCGTTGTTGTAGGACATGCAGGGGTACCAGACAGCGTCCACCCCCGCCTCCACCAGGGCCTCCACGTGGCCGTGGAGCAGCTTGGCGGGGTAGCACACTGTGTCGGAGGGGATGGTGCGCTGCCCCTTGAGATACAGCTTGCGGGAGGACTCAGGGGAGAGGACCACCTCAAAGTTCAGCTTGGTGAAGAAAGTGAACCAGAAGGGGAGGTTTTCGTACATGTTCAGCCCGAAGGGGATGCCGATGCGGCCCCGGGAACCGTCCCCCTCCCCCTTGCCGTGGAGAGCACGGAGCTTCTGATACTTGTACCGCATCAGGTCGGGCAGGTGGTGGGGCTCCTCCCCCAGGGGGCGGGAGCAGCGGTTGCCCGAGATAAAGCGCCGCCCGCCGTCGAAGGTGTTGACAGTGAGGGAGCAGTGGTTGGTGCACAGACCGCAGGTGGCAGGCTTGGCGGTGTGGGTGAACTTCTCCAGGTCCTGGGAGGAGAGCAGGGCGCTCCGCTCCAGGTGCAGGTCCCGGGCGGCCAGAGCGGCTCCGAAGGCCCCCATGATGCCGGCAATGGTGGGCCGGGTCACCTCCCGCCCCAGCTCCCGCTCAAAGGAGCGGAGCACCGCGTCATTGAGGAAGGTCCCGCCCTGGACCACGATGTGCTGGCCTAAGTCGTCAGCGGAGGCGGCCCGGATGACCTTGTAGATGGCGTTTTTCACGATGGAGATAGACAGGCCGGCGGAGATGTCCTCCACGCTGGCGCCGTCCTTTTGGGCCTGCTTGACGCTGGAGTTCATGAACACGGTGCAGCGGGAGCCCAGGTTGACGGGCTTTTTGGCAAACAGGCCCATCTTGGAGAAGTCGGCGATGTTGGAGCCCAGGGCCTTGGCAAAGGTCTCGATAAAGGAGCCGCACCCGGAGGAACAGGCCTCGTTGAGCATGATGGAGTCCACCGCGCCGTTGCGGATCTTGAAACACTTCATGTCCTGGCCGCCGATGTCGATGATGAAATCCACATCGGGGTTGAAGTGGGCGGCGGCCTTGTAGTGGGCCACCGTCTCCACCAGGCCCAGGTCACAGGAGAAGGCGTTTTTGATCAGGTCCTCGCCATAGCCGGTGACCGCCGCGCCTTTGATTTGGATGCGGTCGCCGCACAGCTCGTAGATTTTTTTCAGCTGCTCCAGGACGATGGAGACCGGGTTGCCCAGGTTGGAGTGGTAGTAGGTGTAGAGCAGTCCGCCGTCGGCGGTGATCAGCGCGATTTTGGTGGTGGTGGAGCCGGCGTCAATGCCCAGCCAGGCGGCGCCGGTGTAGGTGTGTATGTCCACCTCGGGGGGGTGCATGGCGTTGTGACGGGCCAGGAAGGCGTCGTACTCCTCCTGGCTGTCAAAGAGGGGGGGCATGGTGTCCACCAGGCCCACGCTGTCCACGCTCTTCTCCAGCCGGTCCAGCACCTCGTCAAAGGAGCGCTCGCCGTAGTCGGAGGAGCACAGGGCCGCGCCCATAGCGGCGAAGCAGTCGCCGTCCTCGGGGAACACGGCGTGGTCGGCGTCCAGATTCAGGGTCTCCACGAACCGCTGCCGCAGGCCCATGAGGAAGTGGAGGGGGCCGCCCAGGAAGACGATCTTGCCCTTGAGCTCCCGGCCCTGGGTGAGGCCGGCCACCGTCTGATCCACCACGGCCTGGAAGATAGAGGCCGCCACGTCCTCCTTCCGGCCGCCCTGGTTGAGGATGGGCTGGATGTCGCTCTTGGCAAAGACGCCGCAGCGGGAGGCGATGGGGTAGATCTTCTCGTGGCGCAGGCTCAGCTCGTCCAGCTCGTTCACCGTCACGTTCATGAGGGTGGCCATCTGGTCGATGAAGGCGCCGGTGCCGCCGGCGCAGGAGCCGTTCATCCGCTCCTCCAGCGCGCCGCCGAAAAAGATGATCTTGGCGTCCTCGCCGCCCAGCTCGATGACGGCATCGGTGTCCGGAATGTAGGTGTTCACCGCGGCGGCGGTGGCGTACACTTCCTGGACGAAGTCCAGGCCGGCAGCCTTGGCCACCCCCAGGCCGGCGGAGCCGGTGATGACCAGCTTGACCCGCTGGCCGCTGAGCTGGCCCGAGATGGACTTCAGGGTCTCACAGGCCCGCTCCCGGGTCTTGGAGTAGTGCCGCTCATAGGAGCGGAACAGCAGCTTGTTCTGTTCATCCAGCACCACCACTTTCACCGTGGTGGAGCCGATGTCGATACCGATGCGCAGACTCATAAATCAAGAAACTCCTACCGTTGGGACGCCATAAGGACCCAAAATAATCACTTCTAATGATAGTGCAGGCGCAAAAACTTTACAACAATCTTAACGGATTCTTAACGGCTGAAAACGCAGGAAATACGACTTTTTTATGCCGGAAATCCGTCAATTTGACAACAGGGGGAAAATATGCCGCCTCCCACAGGCACAAGGGCCGGGGGGAGGCGGACGGGGTGGCGTCAGGATATCTTTACGCCCACACAAGAGGCGCGAGGCCAGGAGACAGTGGCTGTCAAGCGGCCCGATCCCGATCCTCCTGCCGGTCACTGATCTGCACCAGAGCGTGGCACATTTCCCTGCTGGACAGGGAGAGACGGCCCAGCTCCCCACCGCCTTCGCCGCAGAAGATCAGGCAGGAGTCATAGTACAGCTCCACAGGGTCCAGGGTACCGTCCTGGGGATTACTGGAGGACAAGAGCTGCCGCACCTCCTCCACCAGGTCGGCGTCCCGGATGGAGGCGTACCGTCCGGTGAGAGAGCCGAAGTATGCCGCAAAGGAATGGGCTTGAGCAGCCACGGTGGAGAGGTCCTGGAGCCAAGACAGCTCCTGGACCCATTGGGCAGTTCCGCTGGGGAGAAGGGCCAGGGGAAGCGGACCGTTCTCTTGGGCAAGGATCAGACAGCAGTTCCGCTCCTGCTCAGCGAGATAGAAGACTGCGCCGTCTCCTGGCCCGCCGGAAATGCGGAGAAAGGGAACAGTATCCGGGTCAAAGTTCACGGAATCGGTGGGGTGCCCACCGCCGGAAAGGAAGGTGACCAGCTGTGCCCTGGCCTCTGGGGAGGAGATGAGGGGCGCAGTGCTGCTGTAAGCGCGCCCCTTGCAGCACTGGACAGCGTCGGCCTGCCGGATGGCGGAGAGCAGGTCATCCTGGGTCTGAATGGAGGGGGACTGAGCTGAGAGACGGAGGAGCTGAGGAATGGTGCTGCTGGGCAGGGCAGCCACGGGGACGGCCCCGCTGGCCGCCCCGTCCAGATAGGGCAGGACATAGACCGGGCCGTTGGATGAGGGATAGAGGTAGAAATACATCCAGTCCTCCCTCATGGAGAGGGCCAGTTGATAGGAATATGGAGCCATGTCCGAGAACCCGAAAGCTGTCGCATCCCTGCTGTCGTCATACTCTACCGCCTTGAGCAGGAACGACCGGGCCTCCTCCAGGGCACCCTCCTCCTCTATGGGAGGATACCCCGCGCTGGAGACTGGCGGCGCTGTGAGATGGATGGACCGAGCGTCCTCCACGGCCGCCGCATACCCGGCGTAGCTGTATGGGGAGGGGGGACCGCCCCCGAAGGCGAGCACCGCCGCCAGCGTCAGGAGCACCGCCGCTGCGGCCAGAGCGGCTTTTTGGGGGCGGTCCCTCTTCGCCAGCCGGGCCACCCGCTGCTGGATGGCCTGCCTGCCATCCGCCATGGCGGACACCATCAGCCTCACACTCCCACGATAGATACGGTCCAGGAAGGAGCAGACCTCCGACTTTGCTGCCTCCTCCCGCCGCACACATGGGTGATACTGCGTGTCCCGGCCCACGGGTGTGCTGCGGACCAGTCCCTTGGCCTCCATCTGCTCCAGAGTGGTGATGGTGGTGCTCTTGGCCCAGCCTGCCCGCTGGGAGAGATCGGTGGCCAGCTGCATCACTGTCTGAGGCGCATACGCCCACAGACAATCCATCACATACCATTCGCTCTGAGTTAGACAGACTTCTTTCCGCACCACCATCCTGTAGACCCTCCTTTTGTCTATTGTATAGACTGATTATAGTAAGGAGGGTAATAAAGTGCTAAGTAAAATACATGATACCCCTCCGCTTATTTCTATTTTTTAATTATACCACAAATAAAGGAGTTATGTCGAATTATTCATGTGCGTTCCAAGGTATAGCTAAAAAGCAAGTGTACTTTTTGTTTAGTACACTTGCTTTTCGCAACCTTGTTTGTCAATCGTCAAGTTAATGATAATTTCTACTTCCTTATCACTATAAAGTCAGGCTTTTGGAGCTTTTTCTTTGCAAAGGACGGTTAAAATCGATATTTTGAAATTTTAAAGAGGTATAGGAGAACCACCCAACCGGCCCTCTGAGCCGCGCCGCTTTTTTGCGCAGACGGGACAGCCGCTTCCGCAAAACCTGTTGTCGGGGGATGCTTGCCACGCATGGCCGCAGACGCTGCATTTCCACCATACTTTTTTGTTGGACCGCGCAGAACAATCTTGCGGTGTTTTGGTGTTCTTCCCATAATTCCATTCCCCAAGCAGGTCAGGCCGTGCTTCCGCGACGCTGCCCAACCTTTTGGAGCGATCCGCACAATAGGGACAGTTATGTCCTCTCCGGCTCCGGTTGGAAACAGAGGCTTTCCATTCATGCCCCTTCTCACATTGCCACCAAACATTCCTTCCGCTTCCCGGCGTCACATCCCGAGGTGTCAGCCCCTTATTTCTCTCCGGGTGCCACTGGGCGGCAATGGCAGGGTAACAGGTCTGCAAACAATATTCCTTGCTTGGGCGATGGCCTGAGCAATATGGGCAGCCATCCCCGCGGATCCGCTTGTTGATGGTACTCTGCCAAACATGCCCCTTTTCACATTGCCACCAAATCTTTCTCCCGGACTGCGCAGAAACCTGATCCGGTGTCAGCAACGCGTTTTTTGAGCCGTCCCACTGGGCGGCGAGCTCCGGATGAGTCACAGACAGGCGCAGGTGCGGGTAGCACTTGAGGTATTGGCCACGGGGAATCCCCTCCCCTTTCCGCTGACGATCTTTGATGCTCGCCTGCCACACGAACTCCCCGCGCCGCCACCAATACTTTTTGCCGGAGCAATAGAGCACTTGATCCGGTGTCAGTGGAAAATTGAGTTTGTGGTCCCACTCCCGTGCCAGCTCCGGATACCGCGCAAGCAGGGAATTGTCCCCGCAAACAGCCCGGTCATTGCAATAGGGGCAACGCTTTAAAGGTACCAGCTTGTTGAGATGGCTGGGATCACATTGCCACTCATGACCTTTTTCACATTTCCACCAAAATTTTTTATTTGATTGACACGCTATCTCACTGGGCATAACCGGCAAATTTTTTGTGGGGTGCCAGATCTGAACAAGCGCAGGATCCATCGGCCGCATTGGGCCGCATCGCGTCACGGTCCTCGGATGACATATGGGGCATCTGCTTTCGCGGGGATTGGTGCGGGAACAGATGGCTGCCTTCCAAACATGTCCTTCTGAACATGCCCAGTATACTTCTTTTTCAGAGCCGGGAACTACATCATAAGGCGTCAGGGGGAAATTCAACTCGGGATGCCATTGAGCGGCAATTTCCGGCCGGAGTACTGCCAGGCAGTTTTTCTCATATGCCCGGAGATTGGCACAGAAAGGGCAATTTGATTTATGTTTCGTTCGATTGGAAATCGTTGCTTGATACTCCTGCTGACACTTTGGGCAGTGCCACCAAACTTTTCGAGGCGAGCCGCTGAATACAGTATCAGGCTTGTCAGTATTGCGGGCGCTCCACTCCCTCGCAATCTCTGGATATTCTACCGCCAGGGTGCGTTTCTTTCGCTCATGAAAATACATTTGGTTGATTGCATATTGATCCCGCCGGTGGTGAAAATCAAGCGGCGGCAAATCAAGATAGGAAAATACAGCAGCGATCATTTGGTCAAGATACCGGTCTCGCTCGTCAAACCTGTACAGAATTTCCGCCTTTTGAATCACAATCGGCCCAGCCAGTTCCCTGCTGTCACAGATGCGAAGCACCTGATACCCCGCCTCCCGCAGAGCGCGGTCTTTCCGTTCCGCCCTCTTTCTGGCTGCCAAACTGCTGTGGTAATAATACCCATCATGTTCCAGCACCAATTCGCGTTCAGGCAGAAAAATATCCATTTTATATTTTCGGAATGGCTCCTCACAGGTGCAGCTCGGGCAGGCCTGCCGCAAATAATAGAATAATGCGCGCGCGGGATAGGACATTTTAAAGTCCTTTGCACATTGGGGACAGCCTCGTCCCAACGACGTCCGATTGGAGATTCTTGCCAACCATTTGTGCGAGGGATTATACATGCATTTCCACCAAGCTTTTTGGTTGCTGTGCGGTAAAAAATCTTCCGGCTTTTGCCCGCTGTTTAATACATAGTCCCACTCCACGGCAATTTCCGGATATTTTTCAGCCAGATTATAGGTTGTGGACACACGCTCTCCGGAGCAGTAGGGGCACACCGGGGCTCCTGATTTTCGTGCTTTCTCTGCTGTTTCAGCGCGATCACAGATTATGGCCTTCCACCGATGGTTTTTTGCACAGTGCCAATAGACGTTTTGATTTGAATGGGGCAAACAGCTTTCCGGCGGGAATGGTTTTTTTTCGCTGTCCCATTCATCCTTCAATTCCGGGTACTCCGTCGCCAGATTGTAAAACGGGCTGGGTTTTCGGTGTTCGCAGAAGGGACAGGTTTGGACCACCGGATGCCTTGTGGCATGATTCAACGTGCGCTGCCATGACAGCCCACAGACATGGCAGCGGAACCTCACACGCTTTCCGGCGGAAAATCCGATTTCTTCAGGAGCGCACGGGTTGTTCCCTTCCTGATAAAAATGGAGCAGCAGATAGGCGTGATTTTGGATGCACCAGTCTCGAAAGCTCATTTTAGGCTTCATTCAATTTGCTCCTTCATCTAATCTGATTGAATACGGGCTTCTTTTCGCCGCTAAACCGCGCCCTTAGATCACAACAGTTTGTTGAAAAAGGGAGTTTATTTGCGTATGCGCTACAATCCGATTTATTGTCTCAGAAGAAACCTTATATTGGCTTGCGTAGGCCTCCTCACAAAATAGTTTATATTCCGACATGCCTCTTCTATTTTCTAGAACCATTTTAACGAATAGACCGCAGCAGGTCAAGGCAGAGTGAAGCCGCCCCCGGACGGTGAAGCCCAAAAAGAAAGACATGACCTGTTGGTCATGTCTTTCTTTTTGGCAGGGGGTAACAATTCCGAACCCTGGATCTATAAAAGCCTTGCGCCGCAACGGTTACAAAACTCGGTCCCATCTCGCGCATAGATTTTCAGGCCTTTTTCATTATAAAATTATGCCGGAACCGATATGGCAGAAGCAGATAGGTATAAAGACTTATGAGTCCGCATCTTCTCCAGATGGAGCGACGTTTCCCTCGATCATATCTACAACTATCTGACTGAGCTGGGTCGCATTCTTTGATGTAATAACTGGGACCCCAGTCTGCGCTTCAATTGCTTTCCGCGCATCGCCAGCAACCTTTCCACCGGCACGTGCAGTCTCTATATTTTCGCTAAATGTTACCGGCTCTTTCTGCTTTGATATTTCTGTAGTCGTAGCCTCGGCCAACATATTCAAAACAAGTTCCAGTGTTGTCATATTATCGCGGAGATTTTCTTTTGTCAATCCCTTGAGCGTTTTGTACTGCCGGGTCGTCATCCCTGACCACGCACGGGATATCTCATCAGTCAGGATGGCGTATTCCACACCCTTCTGAACACCGCGGGCATCCCATTCATCGGTGAGTTCCTTTCTCACCTGGATCGCCTGAAGGCGCTGGTTGATCCACTCGCGGGAATAGCCTTTCTTCAGATAGGTTTCCAGTGCGCGATCAATGGTCAGCTCCGGATCAATCGTTTCCTCAATGCGTTCCCGTCCCACTTCTGCCAACCAACGCTTGAAGGGCTCTGCTTTGTGTGACGGGATGGATTGGATGATTCGAAGAAGCTGTTCCGTATCCGCTACATCAGTTAACCGCTTTTTCCCGTCAGCGGCGGTCATTTTCAACTGGTTACAAGATGTAACCGGTTCAAAGCCCTCGTCAACAAGACGCTTTTTTGTAACCTTCCAATAGTTCCTGGCCGCTTGATAGTCCGGAGCATCCGTCAGCACAGCCACCACATCGACAATGGAAAAATACCATTCCTCTTTTTCTTCATCCCATGCTGTGCGGATACGCTTATCTTCAAAAAGCTGAATCTTATCATCCAGGCCCATACTCATTTCTCTCTTTCTCTATGTTATCATCAGGTGGTCAAGCAGCCCCTGGCACCCATCCGACACATCCCGCCATGTGGCTTCGAAGTTGTCGGTGTACCACGGGTCGGCCACTTCCTGATTGGGGCGGTCCGTGTAGTCCAGCAGGAGGTGCATCTTGTCCGCAAAGTCTCCGCCGCAGATGCGGTACATATCCCGGAGGTTTGCCTGGTCCATCCCGATCAACAGGTCGTACTTCTCGTAGTCGCTGTTCACGAGCTGTCGTGCGGCGTGGCAGGAACAGCCGATCCCATGCTCCGCCAGTTTGCGCTGTGCAGGAGGATAGACAGGGTTCCCAATCTCCTCCCGGCTGGTCGCCGCGGAGGCAATCCGGAATTGACTCTCCAGACCGGCTTTCTTCACAAGGTCTTTCATAACATACTCGGCCATTGGGCTCCGACAGATATTGCCGTGGCAAATAAAAAGTATCTTTTTCACGTTCTCCGCACTCCGTTACAGTTTCTTTTTCTTCAGTATAGCAGATATCCTCCGGTTCGTCGAGCCTATGAAGCCCCCACGCGCCATTCTGGATCTGTCTGAGCAATTCTGCCTTATTCCAGCCATGCTCCAGTGCGGCATTGAGATACCACGCCCGTTCCTCCGCTGCTTCGCAGGCTTCCAAAATCGTCACATTCTGCGTCCACGCCAGCTTCAGCGCCTTTTCAAGCCGATCCGGTGTATTCCCATAGGTCAGATAAAACAACCGCATACGGCGTAGATTACGGGGTGAAAAGCCCTTTCGCTCCGGGTATCTCGACTGGAGGTATTCAGCGGCCATGACTGCTGCGCCCTTCTCCGTTCTGCCGCATACGGCCCTGCCGATCTCACAGTACAGTTCCATCTCTGCCAGATCGGAGCCCATCAGGACATCCAGGGCCGAATACAGAGAAGAATAATCGCTTGGTTTCCGAATGTTCATGTCCGCTCCTTTCCGGCGTGTCCGCCTTGGTAAAGAAAGCCGTAAAGGAAAACGCGGAAGAACATTCCGCGCTTTTCTTTACGGCTTCCACCGATCATATAGCTTGTACGATTTAATTTCAGAGAAGGATATGCCGCGCCTCTTGACAGCCGCGGCCTCCTCTTGGATATACTCTTTTTTATTGATACGATGTTGAAGCAACTCAAAGGTATGTAAAAAAGTCAGCCACCAAGCAACAGATCTCGCCGTTCTGGTCCTTTCCCCAGTACCAGTAGTAGACTCCGCTTGGAACGGTAAAAAGGGCCGCTGAGTAACTGCCGTCCGGAGAGATCCCGGCTGCGCATCGTATTCCCCAGCGCTCCTGATTCTCCTTCAGAATCTCATCCAGGACCATTTCATGCTCCAAATCTGAAAACTCAGATTTCATACAGGCATCTTTGAAATACTGGCCATCCATAAATCCCGTTGTCGACTCGCTTACAACATAGCCGCAGTTCCTGCGGCGGGACCGCTCAGTATCCCATAGTGTTTTCGCCGCTTTGAAAGTCACTGGAGGCCGATCTGTAAAACAGATCTCCGCAAACGCAAGTACGCAGTCCCTGTCAGAATGGGCAGTATATGCGAACACCGGATACATACCGGGACGGACCTTTTGCTGAAACGCCTTCCGTTTGAAGTCAGCGATTTCGAACCGCAATGTTGGGTCTGCCATCACGATCTCGCCTGTCGGCAGACTGATGAGGCCGATGTCGTGGCTCTGAATAACAGACTTGCCGTATCGGTTCTGCAAGCTGGTACCATCTACCGTGTGTATGATCTTTAGATTGTCCTGTGCATCCATATTATCATCCTCTGGAATTCAATGAATCTTTCAAGCGGTATTATAACTCCCTATACCATGACTGCTCCATCACTATTGTACCCACTGCATCCCAGAACTTCAATCCACATTTATTAGTCTGCTGATTTCCAATGTCAGGTCACATTTTAAGAGCTATTTTCCCGCTTTCATTTTATCATCTAACTGTTTTCTCGAAAAGAAAGCTGTAAAGGAAAACGCGGAGACGGCTCCGCGCTTTCCTTTACGGCTTCCGCTTATTATATCACTTGCACGACCTGCTCCCAAAGGAGAATGTGCTTTTTGTCCACCGCCTGATTGTCATGAAGATGGCCGAACAGCCAGTAGTGGTATCTGGCCCGGTTTTTGACTTCCTCCAGAAAGTCTGTCAGCCGGTCCGCCCGAGCGTGGGGGATGATCTTTTGCGTTATGCTGGTGGGGGCGCAGTGGGTCAGAATGTAGTCCACCGCCCAGTCATGGGCGTCCAGGTTCTTCCGGGCCTCCTCATACTCCTCATCGGAGTGAAGTTCCTCTGTCCACCAGGACACGCCCTTGACCCGGAACATGGCCCTGGCCCGCCGCATCCGCCAGTACCGCTCCTCGAAGCCCGGTTCCTCGGGGTCCAGGATGCCATCCTGAATATCGTGCGAGGACGCTCCACCCATGGTGAAGAATGTGTATCCTTCGATGTCAAAGACCTGCCCACGCATGAGGTGCAGCACATGGGGCCGTACTTCATGGATCCTGCCTCCGTGCCACAACCTTTCCGGCAGCGCGTTCAGCATGGCAAAGTTCTCGTGGTTCCCATCCAAGAAGGCAGTCGTAAAAGGCTTGTCCTCCAGCCAGTCCAGCCAATACTTCTCCGCGGGTGTTCCACCCCAGAGTCCTCCAAAGTCGCCTGCGATGATTACCATGTCCTCGCGGTTCATCTTTTTCTGCTCCGGGAAGTATTTCATCCCAAGCCGCTGAAATCCGCCGTGTGTATCGCCTGTGACATAGACGCTCATGATGCGTTCCTCCAATCCAGTTGTTCGATCTCCTGCTCCACCTCAGTACCGTTCCGGAAGGTAACCCGGATCTTGTCTTTTGCGAGGACGGTCACTTTCTCCACCAGCTGGTAGACCACGCTCTGATCCCATTCTGTCAGCTCTGCAGCATAGGCGCTCATGGCTATCGAGGCGGCTTTGAGCCGCTGGCTTACCAGTTCATTTTCCTGATAGACTTGCTTGATCCGCGACTTATGTTCCTTGAGATCCGCCATTGCGTTGGATATCATGCGGAACCGCTCCGCATAGTCTTCCGTGCCACCCGCGGCGGACGCCTCCGCCAGCAGGCTGTTGAACTGCTTCTCCAGTTCCTCCAGCATCCGGTCGATGTCCGCGAGGCTCATGGTCTCACCGGGGATGGGCGCCAGTTCCTGCTCCATGGCCCCCATCAGCTGGACTTCCAGGGCGTCCCTGCTGTCCATCACGCTGTTGATGGCGTTCAGGATCGCCTGCTGGAGCGGCTTTTCCTCCAGCGTTTCAGAGTGTTTACAGTATTTTGCCCCATAATCCAGGCGGCTTCCGCACCGCCACACAGCCCGTTTCACTCCGCCCTTGTTCCAGACGCACCGGCGATAGCCTGTCCCGCAGTGGCCGCAGAACATGAGATTTGTCAGGATGTACTTCCCGCTGTACTTGCTCCGCCCGGTGGGCGCGCTCTTGCTGGTACCGCCTGTCTGTGCCCTGCGCCGGGCTATCTCCAGCTGCGCCGCGTAGAAGACGTCCCGGCTCACGATCCCCTCATGGTGGTCCTGGACCAGATACTTGGGGAGCTGGCCGTTGTTCTGGATCACCTTTTTGCTGATGCAGTCCTGGATAAAGGTCTTCTGGAGCAGCGCGTCACCGCAGTATTTCTCGTTGCTCAGAATACTCAGCAGGTTCTTGATGGTCCACTCCTGTTTTCCTATCGCGTTCAAGGCCCCCTGCGCCTCCAGCTTGCTCTTGATGGCCCGCAGGGTATCTCCGGCCAGATACCGCTGATAGATAAAGCGGACGGTCTCCGCCTGCTCCTCGTTGATCACCGGCCTTCCGTCCGGGCCCTTCTCATACCCAAGCATCCACTTGTACTGCATCGTGACATGGCCGGCTTTCATGGACCTTCGCTTCCCCCAGCGGACATTGGCGCTGGTGTTCTCACTTTCAGACTGGGCGAAGGCGCCGTGTATGGCGATGAGGAACTCGCTCTCCGGATAGATGGAGTTGATATTCTGTTCCTCAAAGATGACCGGGATACCCAGTTCCCGCAGTTCTCGGGTATAATTGAGGGTGTCCACCGTATTCCTTGCGAACCGGGAAACGGCTTTGGCCAGGATCATGTCGATCTTTCCCTGGCGGCACATCCGGATCATCTGGAGGAATTCCTTCCGCTTACAGGTGGAGGTGCCGGTCTTGCCCTCATCCGCGAACACCTTTACCATGGTCCAGCTGGGGTTCTTCATGATCTTCTCGGTGTAGTAGGCAAGTTGGTTTTCATAGCTGGTGAGCTGCTCCTTGCTGTTGGTGGATACACGGCAGTAGGCCGCTACCCGCAGGTGCCTCTTTTGGGCCTGCTCCTGGGGCGTTTCCTTCTTGGCTGGGATCACAATGACTTTCGGGGCGGTTTCTGTCATGGCTGTTGTCCTCCCTTCATGATCTGGCCGTTTTTCAGCCGGACCTGAATGCCTTTTCCTCTGTATGTGATCTGTCGGACGCTCTCACACAGGAGCTCCCGCTCCAGTTCCTCCATGAGCGGATGGTTCCGGAAGAGCTTCTGGAGCCGCGTCGTCTCATATTCCTCCGCCCCAATGGCGTTGAGCCTGTGTTCCGCCAGCCGAAGCGCCATATTCCTGGTCCGCTCTCCATCTACAGGCGGGGATTGGAGAGCTTCCTCCAGCTCCCGTCTCAGTTTCCTGCTCTCTGCCGGGTCCTCCATTTCTGTCTGGCCGGAGGCAATACGCTCCGGGTGCTGGACAAGACGGTTCAGAAGCGTCAGGGTCTGCTGTTCCACCCAGGCAGGCGGGGGACCGCCGCACAGCCGCCGCAGCTCCATCTGTGCCGGCGTTTTTCTGACCGGGACCGCCCGGTCCCTGCGGCGCTCCTGAGCACCGCGGTACTGCTCCTCCGGGAGTATGGCCGGATACCGGTCTGTCCCGCTGTATCTCTTGTCCTCCAGGATGCGGGCCACCATGTTTTTGTTCCACAGCTTTCCCTCGTCATAGGCAATTCCCCGCTCTTGGAGTGCCTCCACCAGTTCCTGATAGGATGCCCCGGCCAGATAGGTCTGGTAGATCCAGCGGACTGTTTCCGCCTCTGCCGGATGGGGAGTGTACTCTCCGAACTCCATCCGATATCCGAAGGGCTGCTTTCTGTTGCCCGCCATCAGCGCACCGTCCTCTCGATGGTCTCCGTCAGCTCCAGCCCGTTGATCAGCCGGAACCGCAGGCATTCGTTGTTCTCCACGATGATCTTTGCAACCAGCTCGCTGAACAGCTCCTCATCGAACGCCTCCAGAAATTCCGGCCCGGTTTCCAATATCTCCAGCAGGACTTGAGTCTGCCGGATGGTCTGATCCTCCTCGGACTCCAGAAACCGTTCCTTTTCCAGTTTGGCGGTGCGGAGCTGTTCAGCCAGCGTGTTGCTCCGGGTAATATAAATGTCAGGATCGACAAGGCCCTGCTGCTTCAGCTCGGCCAGTAGTCGCTCCTGACGGACGATATCCGCTATTTGTTTGTTCAGTTCCACGATGTCCAGGCTCCAGAGCAGTTTCCTGTTTTGGGCTGTCTGGAGGTCTGTGAGCAGTTGGGAGAGGACTGGCATTCCGTGATGCCGCAGCTTGTAATACAGGCGGAGGAAGGCACGTTCAAATTCAGATTCCGGGATCTGCGTGATCTGACATTTGTCAGGCGACTTATCGTGGAGCCTGCAGGTCCAATAGGCGGATTCCCTACACTTTTTTCGTTTGAATATGGAACCGCACTGTCCACAGATGACGGTACCGGTCCATGGATATGTAACTCCGGACTTTGGGTGAATCACCGCGCCTTTCTGCTTCAGCAGTGCCTGTGCCCGGTCAAACAATTCCCGGTCAATAATAGCGGGATGGCTGCCCGGTACGAAATATTGGTCATACTCACCTTGATTTCGCTTCTTCCTGTGGGGCAGTGTTCGGGTGGTATAGGTCTTTTGTGCCAGCGAGTCACCCGCATATTTCTCATTGTGGAGGACATATTGGATCGACGTTGTCTGCCAGTATGGGGTCTTATCTCTTGTGGGGATCCCGTACCGCGTGATCTCTTTTGCGATGTCCTCCATGCTGCGTCCATTGAGGTATCTCTGGAAGATCAGGCGGATAATCTCGGCCTCTGCCTCGACAATCTCCAGCCCTCCTTTGACCAAGCGGTATCCAAACGGGGCCTTGCAGGTGATGAAGCTGCCCTTTTTCATTTTCTTCTGGTAGGTCCAGCGGATATTTTCAGAGATAGCTTCACTCTCTTTCTGGGCTATCATGGAGAAGATGGCTGTCAGCAGCTCGCCGGACATCTGGGCGGTATCGATGCCCTGCTCCTCAAAGCAGACCCCGATCCCCAGGTCCCTCAGCTCCCGGACCGCCATCAGGCTCTCACTGGTGTTTCGCGCGAACCGTGCGGTGGATTTCGTCAGGACCTTGTCGATGCGGCCTCTGCGGCAGTCCTTCAGGAGCCGTTGGAAGTCATCCCGCTTCTCCGCGGAGGTCCCGGTGATCCCCTCATCCGCATATACGTCCACAAACTCCCATTCCGGGTTGCCGGTGATGAGTTCTGTGTAGTAGGCATTCTGCGCGGCAAAGGAGTGGATCTGGTCCTCAGAGTTGGAACTGACGCGGGCGTAAGCGGCCACACGCAGTTTCCGGGTCCGGACCGGCCCGGAGGCCGGGATCATGATAACATGGGGGGCGCTGTTCAGTGCGAGGGATCCACTGATCGCTGTCTGTTCGTTCATCTAAATCACCTCTGTTCAGCCACACACAATACCCTAACTTTCTCTGAAAAGCTATACTCAAATGCAACAACTATTGAGGCGGATATATGACGTCCGCTCCTGTTTCCACCCGGAGCCGCGCGGCGATCTTCCGAGCCTCCGCTTCGCTGATGATACTGGCGTCCCGCAAGGCACACAGCAGGTTTACCATACCAATGTAGTTTACATTCGCGTTCATGCTCTTTCCCTCCAAATCAGGCTGCCGGTCCTATCATCCAAAGAGAAACCGGGTGGTTTTTATCTCAGAAGGATTGTGTCATATCAAACCCTTCTGATTCTTCCTGGTCCTCGAAAGGAGTCTCATCCAGTTCTTCGGGCAGTGTTTCATTGGGGATCTGCATCGCGGCTGCAAAGCGCGCTATGGAAAGAACCCGATCAAGAGACAAGTTCTTCTCTTTGACACTTTGCACCGCTATGTTTTGATTCTTCAGTTCTGTCATCGTATCAAGTGTTTCTGAAAGGTCTCTCCCCAGCCGATTCCACGAAGAAATTAGCAGGACCTCAAAGTCATGCTTCGCCGCGCCAAGACGCACATACTTCAGGCTGCTCTGGCTCGGGGAATAGTCAGCGGCAACCTCCGTCACCTCATATCCTGCTTTATCTGCGTACTCCAGCAAAAGCGACTTCTGGGCCTTCAGGTCTTCATCGGTCCTGGCTTTCAGATACAGCCATGCTTTCTTCTTTTCCGCCATAAGCTTTATGCCTCCCATGATGGTACGCCAGAGATAAGCTCCGGCGCACAGCCAATCCTTCATTCGTTTTTCAGTCGTGTATGAAAACAAGCGGGGGCCGCTCCACGATGTGTGGTAGCATTGCGATACCCTTCAGGGCGGCCCCCGCCGTTTCTGACATTTGCGTTTCCAATGATGGCCCTATTCGACACTACTTCCCGAGCCGTAGGCGGCAGGCTTGGACCGCGCGGGCGCGCGTCACGGGAATCTCACCCCTCCGAGGATCTCTCCGAGCTGCCCCCACTGCTTGTGGCTGTGGCTGGACAGGAGTATCATTACTGGATTGCCGGCGAGGGTCGGGCAGGACTCCCGCGGAGTCCTGCCGCAATGCGAAACAGCCCGCCACAGGCTGTTTTATGGACGGATGGGAACCGCTCTGCACCTTATTTGGCCGTCTTTGATGCGGGGGCTTCCCGCACAGATGGTCTTGGCGCATCCTCCAATGTCGCTGCAGCCTCCCTCTCGGGGGCCTCTCGCCAGCGGACGTATCCAAGCTGCCGGATATGACCGCCTCCCGGCGGTGCTTTTCAAAGTTCAATGAGGATATGTTTTCCTCTCACTTAATCCGACAGAAAAGTGCCTTTTTGAAACCATCATTCAAAGTGTTTTTTTATTTTCTCTATTGCAGAGATAACAGATTTTCTGACTGCAGTATGGGAAATCCCCTCTATCTCTCCGATCCGTGTCAGGGTATATCCATCCAAAAAGAGGCGGAGTCTGCGTTGCTGGAGATCAGTTAGGACATTGGATGGCCCATAAAGAATGCGTTTAATCTCCTGCCTAAGATATATTTCCTCCAGCGATGTCATTAGCGCACCATTCTCCCTTGGGTTGATATCTTCCATGGCTCTGTAGTCTTGATGCCGTTCATTTTGTTTTTCCTGCCTGTTTTCCTCCAAAACGAATTCGCGAGCCAGAAGATTGAAGCAAGGAAAACTCAATTCAACAATCTGCCCGCTTTCTGGGCTCTTGGGATAAAGGGAATCAATATGGACAAACACAGCATCTGGTTTCTCCAGCAGCAATGTGCGGTGGCGCTTCTTAGTTAGCTGAAACCACTCAGATTCGATGCCGTTTTTCGCTATTTTAATCAGCATTGCACTGTTCCTCCTTTTCTAAACATTTGGAAAGCCAAATGCCAGAAAGGGAGGGCCACGGCACCTTATCTGGAAGCCATAACAAGCAATATAGCTTCCGTCTACGTAAAATGACAGGAATTCAGAAATCCTGATTAAATCTGCATTAAGAAGTCCACGGGGGAATCCTGAGGCTGCAGGTGGAGGTTTATCCTCCTTTTTTGTATGACCAACCTGCTTGCCTCGGCAACTTTTTGTTCTTTTCCCCCGTGCTGCCCTGAAAGCAGTGTGGCTTGGCTTGATCAGACGGAACAACTTAATGCGGCGATTGGCATCTGCCATGTCGCATTTCTCCTTCCGCTCATGCGGCCGGCACACAGACAGCCAGCATCACCCCCCTTTAAATCATTTGGTAGTCGGCAAATGCGGCTGCCTTACCGATTATATGATTCAGTTTGTCGGATATCATGGTTGTTAAATGGTGTATTGTGTTACACCAAACAAGAGAATTACATCGCATTCAACTGTAAAAAGATGTATTGTAAAATATCTTTGAGGTGAATTGCGATGTACGACTTCTCCTACCCATTGGGAAATGCGGTAAAAAGTACACGGTATCAGCGCGGCCTGACACAGCTTCAAGTTGCGGAAATGGCTGATATTGATGTGCGGACCGTGATGAATATTGAAAATTACAAGGCAAATCCGAAAATGGAGGTGCTGTTTCCTCTAATCCGAACTCTCCGTGTTGATGCCAGAACCATCTTCAACCCGGAATTGGAGCGGGATGCCCCTATGTTCCAGCAGCTTCGACTGATGGTAGAGGAGTGCAGTGAACAGGAGGCCGAAGCACTGATCCCGGTGGTGGAATCCGTCATTGCCGCACTCCGGGCAAAGGATGCCATCGAAATTGGGTAGAAACTACATAAAACAAAAACAGAGCCTGCTGATCCCCTTTCTTTGGGGAAAAGCAGGCTCTGTACTTTAAGTATCTGGCTCGTCGCTTAATACCATCTTCAGTTTTACTACATTGACCCAGTACTCTTTTTTGCATTTTGGACAGTAAAGCGGAAATTTTATCAGAACGGTTTCTTCATAAACTTTGACTCTCGTTTTGCTGCCACACTGGGGACAGCAGATCCATTTTGACTCGTTCTGCATACCATCACTTATCTCTTCACTTCACAACATGAAATTCCTGGTTCGAAATTTTCAGCATCTGCACCATCTGCGCCCGGGTGCAGGTGGCATCGGGAGAGAATTTTCCATCGCCGGTGCCGTTGGTGATGTTTTGCTCGTAAGCCCACTGGACGGCTTTCGCATACCAACTGCCCTCCGGCACATCTGTAAACGCAGACACGTTACTGGCGGGAGCGGGCGAACCGGCGGCCCGCCACAAGAAAGTGGCCATCTGGGCTCGGGTGCAGGGGGCGTCTGGGGAGAACTTCCCGTCGCCGGTGCCGCCGGTGATGCCCTGTTCCACAGCCCACAGCACCGCGTCATAATAGTATGCGTCAGCGCTCACGTCCGTGAACGGATTGGTGATGCTTGCCTTGGGGAAGCCGCTGACCCGCCAGAGGAATGTCACCATCTGCGCCCGGGTGCAGGAGACGTTGGGACTGAAGGTGGTGTCCGACGTGCCGGAGGTGATGCCCTCTTCCACGGCCCACAGCACTGCGTCGTAGAAGTAATCGTTCTTGGAAATGTCGGTAAACGGGTTCTCCGTCCCGGTGTCGGTCTGCTTGAACCTGGCTGTCACCGTGACCTGGCTGCCGGGCATGGGGAAGGTGTACTTGCCGTCGCCCTTGTCCGTCAACGCCAGTTCCTTGCCGTTCTTGTCCTCTGCGGTCAGCGCATCCAGTTCATAGCCAGCGTCCGGCGTTACCGTGATGGTCACGGTGTCGCCCTTGGAAGCATATTTGTACCGGACGGCCAGAACGCCGCCCTTTGTTTCAGTGAGGAGGATGGAATAGCTGGGCTCACTGTCATCCGAGCCGCCGCCAGGCATGGGATCGGGGTCGGGGGTCGGATCAGGGTCAGGAGTCGGTGTGGGCTGGTACTTCAATTCCATCTTTCCGCCCGCGCCGGTGATGTGTTCCGAAACCAGCGTCAAATCCGCATCCTTCTGCGCCACGGTGACGGCATAGTGTGTATCACCGCCGCTTTCACCGGTGACCACCCGAATGGAATGACCCGCGGGCAGGTAGTTGTCCGGAAGGACAAGGTACGTTTCTGCATTCTCTTTGGTCACCGCTGCACCTCCGGTAAACACCATCACATTATAATCGGTGCAGTCGGCGGTGAAGGTGCCGCCGTTTGCGATTTGGAAAGCGCCCTTATACTCGGTGCCGGAGCTGCCATTCACGCCGAATACCGCAACGCCGCACGCACCGGAGATATTCACCGTGCCATCAGCGCCAGTGACCATCTGTCCGCAGCGGATGCCGCTATCGCCCTTGACCGTCAGCGTGCCGTTGACGGTGATAATGGAATCCGCGTTGCCGGAGGATCCGATGTTGATGCGCTCCATGGCGTTCAGCACCGCGCCCTGTGCCACGGTGAGGCTCATATCGCCGCTTATGCTTTGGACAGTCAGCGGTGCGGAGCCGGTGATATGCACTGTTGGACGATAGCTGCCGCTTACAGAAACCGAGTTTACAAGGCTCTCCTTGCTCATAACGATTTTGATTTCCCCGCCGCTTGCATCCGGCAGGGTCAGCGTTCCGGTCAGCGCCAGACCGTTCAGGGTCAGCGTTCGGTCCGCATTGTCCCAGTGGTAGCCGTCGATTTTCAGATCGCCCTGATCTGCGTCGGCACTGCTCAGGTCAAGATTCTCCATCTTGTGATTCCCAAGCTCCACCCCCTCATTGGTGTAGTATGTAATGCTCGTACCGCTTGGCACCTGTACCAGACCGGAGCCGGTCAGGCGCAGCCCCTTTATATCAGCAGGCGTGGCATCGGGCAGTGAAACGGTGCTGTTGTTGATCAGGGTGCCGTGGTTGGTCAAACAGGATATTTCTTCACTCTTTTCAATCTTCAGCGGCACTTCCTTCGGAATAGTTAGCGTCGCCCCTTCGGAAACGGTCAGACGAATCGTCACGATTGCCTCTTTGCTGGACACTGTCCCCACAACGAAGCTGCCTGGGTCTTGATCTGATTCCCACATGATCGGGGGAAGATCGCTGGTTCCGTAGGCGGTAAAGTTCATGGATATGCTGGGTTTTTCCTGCTCTTGCGGTGCCTCTGTTGTCATCACACAGACCAGGCCGTGGAACGCAACGCTGTCCGCAATCTCCGGTTCCACGCTGCCGCCAAAAAACGTGTGCAGTGTGCCGTTTCCGGTGAAAGACACCTTTGTGCCAACCTCATCCAGAGACTGAATTTCAGACAGGGAATTCTCCCCAATGACTTTCACCTCTGCGAGATTCCCGGCAATGGGGGCAGTGCTGCCGGCGTTCAACAAAACGGCGTTGGCAGTTCCGGTTTTGGTGCCATCGCTTGTCTTGGAGAACATCACATAGCCATCTCCTGCCTCGTAATAGACAGCAGCTTCGGAACTGGGCTCCATATACACATCATCGACGGCGGCCTTTTGGTAGTATTCGCCGTCCCACAGGAGTTGCGGTTCGATGTCATTTGATCCATTGCGCAGTAGCACCGGAATATCGGAAGTAACTGTGGACGCGATGGGAGCCATGGTATCAGAACACTGCAATCGGGTGACAGTCGCCGCACCGCATTCGTTCAGGGTCATGCCTGTGACCACAGGGGCAGAAGTGCTCTCACCGGCGATGTCCACCGTCTCCGCGCCGGTGATGGTCAGACCGTTGGCATCATTGCCGGAGCACACAATGCCGCTGCTCTCCATCTTCACCGTTCCGCTGGCGTTGATGCAGTGGACACCGTTTGCGGAATAGAGCAGGCTGGTTCCGCCGCCTCCAATCGTCACATTATGCGCTTCCGTCACGGTCAGCGGACCAAATACCGCCATGCCGCCCTTGTTGACGATTTCCACATCTCCTCCGGCGTTGAGGGTGACGGCGCACTCACCGCCGTTGTCATCTGCAATCAGCGGGATAGCACCGCTGCCGGTGATGGTCACACCATCTCCAGCGGTCACATTCAGTTTTGGGGCGGTCACCGTTGAGACGTTAGCTGGCGAAGCCTCAGTTGTCTCATCTGTTCCCTTGATGGTCACCGTCTTACCTGCAAGCATAACGGGGTTTTGGGGGGTATTCACGGCACTGTTCTTGGCGGAAGAGATCAGGATATCTCCCCCGGTGGTCAGATCCAGCACCACATTCTGGACAGCCGAGGCATTTACGCTGCCCAAGGTAATGCTGCCGGAAAATCCCTCCGCTGTGGTCAGTGTGCTTTGAGGGGAACCGGACACCGCGCTGTTGCTGCCGGAGGCCGCAATGGTGAGATCCCCGTTTCCCGCAAGAGTCAGGGTACCGTTATAAAACGACAGGCCAGCACTGTCGCAGGTAATCTCCACCGTTCCGATAACGATCAGCGTGCCGTTGTCGTAGGTCAGGTAGTTCGTTTCGGCAGATTCGCCGGTTTTCTCGGTAATCCCATCAACTGTTGCAATGTAAGACTTGCCGCTTTCCAAAGCTGTACCGGCAAGCGTTACATTACTGGGTACCGTTTCTCCTGCCGCCCACGCTGTCGCGGGCAGCAGGCCCAGGCACAGGGTCAGGGCGAGAAACAGGCTGAACATTCGTTTCTTCATCAGATCGCCTCCATATAAAAATGTGGGACAAGAGGGATCTGCCCCCGGAGGGTCCCTCCGGGGGCAAGGGGCTCCCCCTTGCCAATGAGCTTTCATTAAACAGGCGGGGCGGGCTGGCCCGCCCCGCCGATGATCTGGGTATTACACTGCGTCCGAAGCGTTTTTCAGCATCTGCACCATCTGGGCCCGGGTGCAGGTGGCATCGGGGGAGAACTTCCCGCCGCCGGTGCCATTGGTGATGTTCTGCTCATAGGCCCACAGCACTGCATTGTAGTAGTAAGTTTCGGCGCTCACATCAGAGAAGGGTGTTGTTCCCGTAACCTCGGTGGAACCGTTGGCTCGCCACAAGAAAGTGGCCATCTGCGCCCGGGTGCATGGGGTGTCTGGGGAGAACTTCCCACCGCCGGTGCCGCCGGTGATGCCCTGTTCAACAGCCCACAGCACTGCATCATAGTAGTAGGCATCGGCACTCACATCGGAGAAGGGACTCGTCGTGCCAATCTCGGGGGTGCCGCTGGCCCGCCAGAGGAAGGTCACCATCTGCGCCCGAGTGCAGGAGACGTTGGGACTGAAGGTGGTGTCCGACGTGCCGGAAGTGATTCCCTGCTCCACCGCCCATGCCACCGCACCGGCGTACCAGGAATTTGCGGGTACATCGGTGAAACCCATGACCTGTTCGGTGTGGACCAGCAGGTAGCGGGAGAGGTGGTCAGTCTCAAAGACAAAGCAGCCGCTCTTGGCATCATAGCTGCCGCCCTTGTTCTCAATGGAGCCGTCGTCCCGGATGTACCAGACCGCCAGCGTGGACGTGTCCTCGCCCTTCTCAGGGATGTAGGGGATGGAGATGGTCAGCCGCCCGCCGTCGAAGGCGGACTGCTTCACCGTCCCGACCACGATGTCCACGTCCACCACCACGGCCACCTGAGCCAGCGCGCTGACGGCCTCCTGCTGGGCATCGGTCAGATTGGCCTGCTGGACGGAGACGGTCACGGTTTTGCCGGAGGCGATGGATTCCAGCGCCGCTTCGTCCAGTCCCACGGCGCCATCAGGGAGCCGGATCGTCAGTCCTGTGTCCTCAGCATCCTCGGTTTTGGCAATGACCGAGGCGGGCAGCTTCACGCTGTCTACCTTGGAAAGCCCGGAGAGATCTACCGTCACCGACTTTGCCCCATCGGCAATGACTTTGTCGATTTCCTTTCCGCTGACGGACACAGTGGCGGTGCTGCCGGAGATCGTGGCGCTGAGTTTGGTCCCGCCGTGATCCGAGGACACCGGGACCGAGACGGACGGAGTAGAAGAACCGCCGCCTCCGCCGCTACTGCTCCCACCGCCGCTGCTGGGCAGCTTGGGAATGACCGTACCGGAGGCGATTTTCTCACCGCAGCCTAAGCAATAGGTATCACCGGTATAGCCTTCGGTGGTCGTGGTTGCTTCTTTTTGATTCCGCACTTCTGTTCCACCCGTATGGTTACTCGGATTCTTTTCTCCGTAGGACTGTCCGCAGATGGAACAGTTCGCCGGAGCCTTGCAGGTGGCGGCAGTGCCCGGGGTGTGGTCTCCGGTCTCCTTGTGGGAACCGTCGTTTTGACAGATCCGCTGATGCTGGGTCTCACTTACTTTCTCCCACGCACCCCAGTTATGGTTCAGAGCCGGACTGGTGATCTCTGTGAGTTCTCCTTTCCCTGCAGAATCTGAGAAATTTTTGCCGCAGACAGAGCAGTGCCAGTATTCCACATTGCCGGGAGTGGTACAGGTAGCGTCCACTGCGGGACTATGGGTCAGTGTATGGGGTACAAGCTCGCCATACACCATATGGCAGACGTCGCAGACTGCCCGCGCCTCACAAGTGGCGGAACCACCGGAACAATTTGTGGTTTCTGTATGACTGCTGTCGTTTTTGCAGGTATGGGTATGAGTTCCGTTTCCATTGGATTCCCACGCATTCCAATCATGGTTATTGTTGGATGGTGTGATTTCATAGCCGCACGCCGTACAAGTCTGCGGGGTGGTACAGTTGGCCGGAGTGCCTGGAGTATGGGCGGCGGTTTCGGTATGGCTCTGATCCCGCTGACAAGTGCGGGTATGCTGCTGGGCGTCGCCGGTGTTTTCCCATTCGCCCCAGTCATGACCCAGCTCTTTCCCGTAGGAACCTCCACAGCTTGTGCAGATAGCTGCGTTCGTGCAAGTGGCGGAGCCGCCGGAGCAGTTTTCTGTTTCCGTATGGCGGCTGTCCCGCTGACAGGTGCGGGTATGGGTGCCGTTGCCATTGGAAGTCCACTTACCCCATTTATGGTTCAGAGCCGGACTAGTGATCTCTGTGAGTTCTCTTGTTCCTATAGAATCCGAGAAATTTTTGCCGCAGACAGAGCAGTGCCAGTATTCCACATTGCCGGATGCGATACAGGTGGCATCTACGGCATCATACTTTGTTAATGTATGGCCTCCCAGCTCCCCGTAGGCAGTTTGGCAGGTGCTGCATACCGCCTTTGCGGTACAGGTCGCTGTGCCGCCACTGTGCTCTGCTCTGTCAAGTTCCGCACCGCACTTTCCACAGACATACCAGTGATGCGTTTCATCATGCTGCAAGGTTTTATCTCCGTCGTGGGCGCAGGTGCTCACAGTAAAGGGTTTGCTGAAGCACTTATAGCCGTCGCCCGTTACAATCTGGACTTTATACGAAAAGATCTGGCCTGCGGGCAATTCGGTAATGGAGAGCGTCTGGCTGTCGGCACCGGTATATTTCTCAGTCAAGCCTTGCGTAATATAAGAATTCGTAAGCGAACACCACTCATCATCGATGAATCTATACCAGGTATAGGTCAGGCCTGCACTCTCATCGGATGTGACCGACACTGTCAGCGTCACAGAGGTGCTGTCCTTTGTGTCGAAGGTACTGCTGGAGTAGTCCGTCTCGCTGTTCGGATAGACCTTTGTGCTTTTGATGGGCGCTGGCGTGACAGTTACATTGTCTACGCTGGCAGTGCCATCCTCCCATGTGCCGTCGCTTGTTTTATAGCCATATCCATCCGCCAGATATTCATTCGCCGGAACATAAAATTTACCCCATTCAATCTTTTTATATGTGCCGCCGCTCAGGCTGGCGCTGCTGCCATCGTTTTTTACGGTCAGACCCATGTATGAGCCGCCGCCCAGCTCCAGCCTGCCGCCGTTCTCGGCCGTGATGTAGTTGATCTTGACCGTGGAATTTTTCACCACAGCGCTGCTACCACTGGCCGTCACACCCCAGATCGTACCTGTGCCGGTGACTGTCAGCTGGATGCCTTTCACAGTGATCGTTAAATCCGAGGCGTTTTTGCCATTCACGTCCAGCGTTACCGGCCCACGGGTCAATTCATAAGAAGCCCTAACATCCTGATACAGCTTGAGCGTCTTTTCGCCATCAGCCCCATTGGCCGCTGCGATGGCCGCGTCAAGGGTCAAATACCAGCTTGTTTCATTGCCGGCAGTCAGGGAGGCCGCCATCTGCTTCTGACAGACACTGCAAGTGCCGGTTTGCTCATCCACAGTGTGGGTATGGGTCTTCACAGTCACATCGTTAAGTTCTGAAACTCCGCTGCCTGATATGGCGCTACCGCTCTGATCGTAGTAAGCCGCACCATCCGCCAGCAGGCTACTGAGCACGCCAAAAGAAGCTGTGCTCAGCTTAGTGAAGCTGCCTCCGGCAAGCCAAGCTGTGCCGCTCCCATATAAGTAAAGTTCGGCAAAGGAGCCGCCGGAGACCGTCCCCTTCGCACCGTTGCCATAGGTCACTTTATCAATGCCGGTTCCGGTAAAGCTGCCGCCGTTCACATTCATTGTTCCGTCGCCCTCGACGACAACCGCAGCACCAAAGCTGCCGCCTTCCACAGTCAGCGTACCTTTAGTCACCGTAACATCTTCACCAAACGCAGCTGAGTTCTTCACCACTGCCGTACCGCCGTCCTCGACATTCAGGTATTGATACGCACCGCCGCTGAAGACCGCCTCTGCGCCGGCGGCGGCAGTCACAAGGCCCAGGTAGGTGCCGCCCACGAAAGACGCCTTGCCGTTGACGGTGATATGACGGAATTGACCGGTTTTGAAGGTCACATCTGCGCCGGCGGCGATGGTCGTAGAATTGATGAGATGCTCTCCGCCGTCCACAGCAAGCTTTCCGGTCAGGGTGACACTCTTAATGCCGATACCGCCGGTGCCATCGTGTACATCACAGAGCGGCATCAGGGTCGCATCAGTGCACCCTTCGGCGCTCCAGCCGTTCAAGGTCTGGATGGCCTCTACATAGCCGTCCCCGTTTTCGATACCGCTGTCCGCCGGGAACCAGGCCGTTCTTGTTTTGCCATCGGAAGCAGTGGCTGTTATCTTAACGACCAGCGCCTTGCCGCATTTGGAGCACACAGGCTTTTCTGCCGTATCATCACTGCACGCGTGGACGCACTCTGCGAACTGTACCTTGTACGCCTTATAACCCGTCAAGCCCACAATTTTAGTGCTCTTATCAACGATGCTCCATGTACCGTCCCTTTCGCCGTACAGTTCACACTTTGCATGGTTGGTTTTCAGCAGGCCGCCGACGGTAAGGTTCTGGTCAGCCTTCTCGGCCAGCGTAATTGTTTTGACGGTGCAGCAGTGGGCGTTGTCCTTCCACAACTTCACGCTATAACCGGTTCCATTACCCTTTCCCAGGAGCAGTTCCTGAATCGTACCGGTGTAAGCTTCCAGCGCGCCGCCGGTACGAAGCTCCACGTACGAAATGTCGCCGGTGTAGGAGTCGTCAACCGCCAGCGTTCCGTTGGACCCAACCGAAAACTTGACATTGAGCGCCTGCGTTCCGCCGCCCTCGCTGGAATCCTTGACCGTCAGTTTTTTGTTGACATTGAAGAACTTATCCTCGCTGGTGATCGTCTTTCCATGCAGATCCAGCGTTATAGTATCGGAGGCGGAGCAACTTCCATTAAGGTTCACATCCCGCATCAGTGTTATCGTGCTGCCATCCCACGCATTCTGAAACGCCTTTGCAAGCGTCTGATAATAGGCGCTCTCGCCTATACGTGCATCGAACTGCGTATGGCACTTTTTGCAGGTGTAGCCGGTATCGTCCATTTCATGTTCGCAGAGGGAGAGATAGACCTTGCCGTCCTCGCCCAGACTGGTCACGCTGTCGGCGGCGTCCGCCTTGAAGTTCTCGGCGCTGAGCGTCACGCCGCTTGCTGCCGGTTCGGCGATGGCCAGTGATTTGCCGTAACCGGGCTTTATGCCTTCATACACGCCCACACGGATGACCGAATCCTCACTCAATGCGCCTGATACAAGAATGGGCAGCTTCCAATCATTATTGGCGTAATAACCGGCCTTCACCGAGCCGGAAACAGTGAGCTCAGGAGCTGAGCTTTCCTTTCCGCCGTAGTAAACGTCATATTGATTGTTGCCGGTAACGGTAGCATCGGTGAGGGCGATAGTGCCGTTTCCATAGATGCCGCCGCCCGCGAAGGTGCTGTTGTTTCCGGTGATCTTCACATTCTTGACGGTTACCCCTCTCTCCGAATAAATGCCGCCCCCGTGGCCATAACTTGTATTCCCCGTGGCGGACGCCTTGTTGCCGGTGATCGTGGCGTTGGAGATCGAAACATTGCCGGCGTTAAAGTGGATATAGATGCCGCCGCCGTTGCCCTTGGTGGCTGTGTTGCCGGTGATGGTGCCGCCGTCCATGGTGAAGCTGCACTGCTCACCCACATATACGCCGCCGCCACCGCCGTCGGATGCGCCTGCGGTGTTGTTGGAGATGGTGCCGCCGTGCATGGTGAAGCTCGGCGCTGTGACATTGGAGTTCGTCGTGCCGATAAGGAACACACCTCCGCCGGCGCTGCTGCCTGCTTCATTACTGGTAATCGCACCACCATACATGGTAAAGGACGAGCCAGTCTTAATGTCATTATGTGAGCCAATCTCTACACCGTTTACAAAGCCGGTAATCGTGCCCCCATAGAGGTTGAATGTGCCGCCGTTGATGGACACGCCGCTCCCGCTTCCGCTGCCCTGGAGCTTACCCGTATTGGCGCAGTCGGTCAGCGTCAGCGAAGCGCCGCTGCCGATGGTGATTTTGCCGTTGATCGTCTGCCCGTTCAGGCAGAGGTTGACCTCGCCTTCTGGCACAGCCCAGTCGCCCGACACGGGCTGCGTCAGATAATAGTTGCCAGCAGAATCAGGCAGGGAATCGGCAGTTGTCCATGTTACAGCAGTATCATGTTCGTGTCCGTTGACATCTCCATTCCCGCCGCAGACGCAGTGGGTATGTACATCGCCGCTTTCATTAGGGTCGGTATGATATCCGCCGCTTCCGGCGCTGTTCTGCGGATAGGTTCCGAAATAAACGCTGCTGGCCTGCCCGCCGCTGATGTTTGCGGCCGTTCCGCCGTCCACAAGCTGTATCGCCTTGCCGGTGTCTGCTCCGGCGGCGAATGCCGTCTGCGAAACCGTGGAAATCATCAGCGCGGCGGAGAGCAGCACAGCGGCAAACCGTCTCCAGTTTTTTCTTATGTGCTTCATCAGATCGCCTCCATATAAAAATGTGGGACAAGAGGGATCAGCCCCCGGAGGGGTCCCTCCGGGGGCAAGGGGGTTCCCCCTTGCCAATGGTTTTGTCTGCGGTCACCCAGCGCTGCCGGGTGGTCCCAGGATGCGGTACAGGGTATTTTCCGGCTCGCCCCGGGGCAGGGGCTTGACCAGAAATCCATCTGCCCCCATGCGCTGGCTGCGGGGGGCAAAATCCGCATCCTGGGTCACCCACAGCACCCGGACTCCGGGGCGTATATGCCGGGCGTAGTCGCAGTAGTTCATGCCGTCCGCCCCGTCAACCGCCACAACTGCCAGGTCGCAGGGACCGCCATGCTGCAGGTAGTATGCCAGCGTCACCCCGTCGGAAAAGGTTTTTATCTCTCCCCATGGGGACAGCACCTCCCTCCAGAAGTTTTCCCAGCTGTCACAGATCAGCGCGATCATCCCATCGCCTCCCATCGTTCTTTTACTCCACACCGACGCAGGCCATCGGCCAGTTCCTGATCGGTACAGTTCAGAGGAAGCAGCATGGCCGCCCCTAAGTCAAAGGCCGCCAGGCCGAATTTCTCGTCGTCGCTGAGCCACAGCAGGGGCAGGGCGGCAGACCGTTCCCGCAGGGCTGTGGCCAGTTCCAGCCCCCGCGCCCCCTTCATAGCCACCACCCCGGCATCATATCGGAAGCCGGGGACGGAGCGGATCTCCTCCGGGCAGTAGAACTCGTCAAACTCCAGCGCCGCCCGGGGCGCAGCCCGCCGCAGCCGTTCCTGCCACAGATCGGACTCCATAAACGGGGCACAGATGGCCAGCTTCATCCGGGCGCACCTCCTTCCACTAATTTTGAAAATAAAAAACACCAGGCTTTCACAGTCTGGTGTCATCTATACGGTATCAGGTTGTCAAGGGAAGCGCAAGGTCATTGGCACGAAGTGCATTTTTTTGGCGCGAAATACACGTCCGGGCCGGTGGATTTATGGTATACTGAAACTGGGATTTTATGCGGACGGGAGGGATCAATATGACGCCATACCGCATTGCCGTGGTGGACGATCTGGAGCGGGACCGGGCGTGGCTGGCGGAGAAGCTGGCGGACTATATGGCCCGGGACCGGTTGGAATACGAGTTGACCGCCTTTGCCAGCGGAGAAGGGTTTTCTGCGGCGCTGGAGCAGGGCCAGCGGTTCAATCTGGTGTTTATGGACATTTACATGGACGGCATCACCGGCATTGAGGCCGCCCAGGCCCTCCGGGCCAGGGACATGGACTGCAAGCTGGTCTTTCTTACCACCAGCGAGGACTTTATGCGCCAGGGCTTCTCCCTCAACAGCGCCCACTACCTCATCAAGCCGGTGAAGGACGAGGACTTTGCCCAGGCCATGGCCAACTGCCGCCTGGGGCGGGCCCTCCAGGTACCCACCCTTGCCGTCACGGTGGAGGGGCGGACGCTGGAGGTGGACACCCGCCAGATCCGGTATCTGGAGGTACAGCAGCGCAGCGTGGTGCTTCACACCACCCGGGGAGACCTGCCCCTGGGCCGCAGCTTTTCCGCCGCGGCCGCCCCGCTGGAGCGGGACCGGCGGTTTCTCCTGTGTTTCAAGGGAGTGTTGGTGAACATGGACCACATCGCCGCCCAGACGGGGGACGAGCTGCGTCTGGACAACGGGAGCATCCTGCCCATCGCCCCCCGGCGCAGGCGGGAGATCCTGGCCCAATACCGGGCCTATATGTTTGGAAGAATGAGGGAACCGTAATGAGGAAAAGAAACAGAGGGGGCGCTCTGCTGTTGGTGCTGCTCCTGACCCTGGGCGGCGCTTGGCCTGCCTATGCCGCAGAACCTGAGACCCCGCCGCCTGCGGCCACAGAAGAAAGCGGCCTGCCTGCGCCGGAACCGGAGGAACCCCCGCAGCCTGCGCCCATGATCTCCGCCGTCGTGACCGGCTTTGCCGGAGACGGTCTGCCCGCTCTGCCCGCCGTTACCCTCCCGGTGCGGCAGACGGGCAACAGCGACGACGATCTGGAGCCGCTATACAGGCTGGCGGTTCAACAACAATCGGTGACCGCCCTTGTAACGGCGGGGGAGGAGAGCCGGCAGGAACCCCTGGGCGTGGCCTGGGATTTTGGCGACATCGACCAAACCAAGACCGGGACTTATCAGGCGGTGGGGCGGATTGAGCTGCCCGAGGGCTACGTCCTCGCCGAGGGTGTGCCGGGGGCACTGTACATCCCGGTCACGGTGGAGGATCAGTCCCCGGAGGTCATCACCGCAGTGGAATCCTGGTACCCCTATACTGACGCATTTGCCCTGCCCCTGGGCAGTGATTTGGAGGTTCTGGAGGAGAAATTTTGCTTCTCCCCCTATACCCTCCAATGCGAAACGGAGAGTGGGAAAACCGTGACCGCTGCCATCGAGTGGGACTTCTCCGGCGTGGAATTCCAGACCGTGGGGGTCTATCTGGCGGTGGGCACGGTGCTCCTGCCGGAAAACACGGTCTTTGGGGATGGGCTTGTTCTGCCCCAGATCACCGTTCCCGTCTCCGTCCAGCAGCAGGGCAGGCCGGAACTCAACTGCCTTCTGGCCGCACAGGGGGCACTGGTCTTTCCCTGGGTGGCCCCACCCGGTGATCTGGCTGCTGTGCGCGTATGGCTGTCGGAGGATGGCGGGCCGTGGGAGGAGATTACGGACGGAGCCTACTGGGATGAAACCCAGCTGTCCCTGTTCACCGATCTTCTGAATACGGGGTGCCATTACCGCATCCAGGCCGACTACGATGGCGGACAGACGGGAATCTTATCCTTTCTCTACGCCGACGAGATCGTGCTGGAGGGCTACCACGACGGGGACCGGGACGGCGGGGACACCGGCGGAAATCCGCCCCAGGACATCGTCCAGCCTCCCGCTGACACTGGGGATGACCGGACCGACGCCGCCCCGGAGCCATGGGAGCCGGAGGAGGATGACCTGCCCCGCCGCCCGGAGACACCAGAGGAAGATCCGGAGGTTTCAAAACCGGAGCCCTTTCAGGAGCGGGTGACGGAGACCGAAAGCCTGCTGTCCGGGGCCCGGGTGCTGACCATGGCCCAGGTGGGGCCGGTGCGCTTTTCCAAGCAGGGGGTGACCCTCACCCTGTCTGACGCCGCCTTAGACGCTCTTTCCCTCCATGCTGACAGCGTCTTTTACATTGAGTTGTTTCCCACGGAGGACGGCTTTTCCCTCACTGTGGAGGTGGACGGGCGGGGAATATCCGATTTTCCGGACTGTGAGGTGATGCTGCCAGTCACGCTGGAACAGGATGGAGCTGTCCTCGTGCTGACGGGGGAAGATGGTACGGCCGCTGCCGGAACCCTGAATGCCGAGCGGGGCATCGCGGTCTTTCCTATCCGGCATACGGGCCGGTACACCCTGTCAGAGATGCTGACCGAGCAGTCGGAGACGGAACCCGTGCCGGATGCACTCCCCGCCGCCCAGTCGGAGGAACCAGTCACAGCAGAGGAAGAAGCCGGGGCCGCCGTTCCCGCGCAGACGAAGTCCTGTGCCGTGTCCACACAGCCGTCTGACTCGTCGGAGCAGACCGCTGGGGAGCCTGCCGCCCTTTCGGACAGCCCGGAGCCCGAACTCCCGGAGCAGGCTCCTGCATCTCAGGAGCCTAAAGAACTGTCCGAGCCGTTTCTGCCTAAACGGGCAACAGTCCTCTCCGCTGCTCTGGTTCTCCCGGGCGGGGCGGTGCTGGTTGGCCTTGGAGCCCTTCTCTGGAGGAGGTGGCGGCGATGAAGCCTGTCCACCGTCAGCTGCTGGCCCTGCTGCTGGCCGTGGTGCTGGGCTCCGCCCTGTGCCTGAGCCTGTATGTCTGGGACAACAAATATACCCGCCCCGGCGCCCAGCCTATGGACGGCCTGCTGACCCTGACGGATGAGGAGCTGGAGCAGACCGACCTCCACTTCCTCATCCACGGCTGGGCCTTCTATCCCGGCGTGCTTCTCACCCCGGAGGAGTGGACGGCACACGGCACGGAACACTACATGATCTACACCTCTATCGGGGAACACACCCGCTTTGACCAGCCGGACGGGGTGACGCCCCATGGCTACGGAACCTATGTGCTGACCCTGGAGCTTCCGGAGGATCCCGCCCAATACGGCCTGGAGCTGCCGGAGATCTACTCCGCCTATCGGCTCTATCTCAACGGAAATCTGGAATTGCAGGTGGGGGAACCGGACTTGGAGCACTACCAGCCCCGCACCCAGAACCGCATGGTCACCTTTACAGGAAGCGGTTTCACCACCATCCTGCTGGCGGTGCGGGATGACTCCCATTTTTACAGCGGGCTGGTCTATCCCCCGGCCCTGGGCACACCCCTAGCAGTCAACCTCAGCCGGGGGCTGCGGTTGGGACTGGCGGTATGCGTAACGCTGTGCGGGGTATTGGGGGCGGCGCTGGCCGCCTATTTCGGTGTGCGGATGCGCCACAAAAACGCCCTGCTTTTCGCCCTTTTGTGCCTGGCAGGATCGCTGTTCACTGCCTACCCCATTCTGCACAGCGCCGCCGCCCTGCCACCCCGGCCCTGGTATGCCTTGGAGATCTCCGTGGGTTATGCCATGGTGGTGCTGGTGGTAACGCTGCAAAACCGGCTCTGTCAGACCCGACGCCCAGTTGCCCTGACGGTGGAAATCGCGGGCTGGCTGTTTTGCCTGACAGCCCTCTGCTACGGACTGCTGTCTCCATACCTGACGATCCCGGTGATGAAAGTATTCTCCCTGCTGATTTTCTGCTTCAAGATTGGTTCCGCGGTCTATCTGTTGGGAGCGGCCCTCCGGGCGGTCCGGCAGCAGGTCCCCCAGGCTGCGCCGCTGTTTTTCGCCGCCGCCTTCTATGCAACGCTTCTTCTCTGGGACAGACTGCTGCCGGCCTTTGAGCCGGTGGTCACCGGCTGGTTCGGTGAGTGGGGCAGCTTTGCCATGACGCTGACCATTGGGTATGTCCTCTGGCGGGACATCGTCAGCGCCTACCGCTTCAATCTGGCCTTCGCGGCGGAGTACCGGCAGATGGAGCGGCAACTGGCCATGCAGGTGGAGTACGCCGACCAGCTCGCCCAGCGCTCCGACGAAAACCGACGGCTCATCCACGACTTCCGTCAGCACCTGCGTACCATCACGGAGCTGGCGGGACAGATTGAGAGCCGTCCGGAGACCGAGGAACACCGCCGGGAGCTGCTGCGCTATCTGGAGGATTTCCCTTCCGTTTTGGCACGGCGGCCCGGGGTGTCCCCCGGCAGTTTCTGCAACCGGGCGCCGGTGGACGCCCTGCTGCAATATTATAGCGCCGCCACCCAGCGGCAGGAGATCCGGGCGGACCTGGCTCTGACCATTCCGGCGGGGGTCCCTCTGGGGGACGTGGAGTGGTGTACTGTTCTGGGCAACCTGCTGGAAAACGCCCTGGAGGCCTGCCAGCGCCAGAGCCGGGGGGAGCGGCGGCTGTCCCTCACAAGCCGGGCCACGGAGGGGACCCTGTTCCTTCTGGTGGAGAACACCTACGACGGCCGGTTTGACCGGTCGGAGGGACATATCCTCTCCCGCAAGGAAGGAGGTGTCCGCTGTGGCATCGGCCTGAGCTCGGTGCGGGAGACGGTGGAGCGCCACGGCGGGACGATGGATCTCTACCCCGGAGAGGATGTCTTTCAGGTGGGGATCACCCTGCCGATTCACAACAGATGATGAACACTCAAATTAGTAAAGAGAAGATTACTGTAACGCGCCCACAAACTTGTAGTAGATTGTGATGATTTTCTCCTTGCCGATGCGGTTGATGAGTTCGTTGAGCATACTTTGTCATACATCGCAAAAGTTGCGAGGGCATTGGATGTAATTTCTATTCCTCGCTCAATTCTCTTCTGTCTTAGTCTCTCCTTAGTAGAGTGGGATCTTCTGGTTGGTTCATCATGAACCTATCCTCGGTCCACCGCCAGGGCAAAATCTCCCCCTGGCGGTGGATCTTTTTATTTTGAATTCACACCAGCCGGTATAGATCGGAACTGAGACTCCCATTCTCCCGCCAGCGCGGCTCTCTGGTGAGCAGACCGGCTCCGTAGAGATCGTCCAGCGCCCGCTTGACCGTGGAGCGGGAGAGACCCAGTTCGGCGGCTATGGTCCGGATCCCAGGCCGGCACCGCCCCTCACTGTCGGCGTGATCTTTGAGATACATATAGACCGCTCTGGCCCTGTGGCTCAGATCGGAATGGTAGATATCCTGAAAATAAGCCATACACGATATAGTCAGATGAGCGGCAATCATGGCTCGATAATATTAAAATACAACTCCGGTGTGGTCATACTGGTGCACAGATCCTCAAACAGTGTCATATCTCCACTTTCTGTTGTGACAAGCTTAGCGATATTTTCCTGATCACTGTTTGCAATGGCAAGAATGCCGGTGCGGACGGTTGAGAGCGTCAAGTCGGCCTCCGCCGTGCCATCGTCCTTATAATACAGCAGGACGCCGTGGTGGAGCTTCAGGAAATAATCCTCGCCGTCCGTGAGCTTAAGCCGGATGGTAAAGGACGTATCTGCAAGCTTTTCTGTATCGAGCATGATACCCATGTAGTCTAACATTGTCTGCGCATCCATGCCCTGCGCCGTCGTGCCGGCACCGATGCTACTGACCTGTGGATAGCTGCCTGTACCGTTTCGCAGCTCATATGCTGCGGCGAGATACGCGTTGCGCCACGCGCCGGACTCCGCCTGATAGCCAAGCTGCTCGAGCGCGTCCGCGCAGAGATACCGCGCGTCCATATTTTCAGAGTCTGCGAAGACGAGCGTGTTTGTGATCTGCGCGACCCACTGGTATTCGCCCTTCTCATAGTCCGCGCGCGCCTGTTCGAGCACTTTTTCGGGATCGCCGAGATATTCGACGAGCTTTTTCGCGTATTCGCTCGGCTCCAGCTCGTTCAGGTGCACGGGATTCGCATCATACCAGCCCATGTATTTCTGATATACCGCGCGGACGTTGTGGCGAAGCGTGCCGTAATACTGCCGCGTGTACCAGACCTTATCCAAAGCCTCCGGCAACTCGATCGTGGCGGCGATCTCCGTCGCGGTGTAGCCCTGATTGATGTACAAAAGTGTCTGGTCGTGGATGAATTTATAGACAGCGGCGGTATTGGTTAGATATTCCTGCACCACATCGGCTCCCCAGTGCGGCCAGTTGTGTGACTGGAACACAACCTCCGCGTCCGAAAAGAGCGTCTGCGCCTGCGTGATGTACCGCGCCCAGTCGTTGGCGTCGCGTACCTCTGCGCCGCGCAACGTGTAGAGGTTGTGCATCGTGCCGGTGCAGTTTTCCGCCATCCAGAGCGCCTGTTTGTCAGGGAAATACGTATTCATCTCCGCGGGAGACTCCGTGCCCGGCGTCAGCTGGAAGACAGCCTTCACGCCGTCAATTTCCGTCTCAAAGAGTGTGTCGGTGACCTCATATGTCGGTGCGAGATAGCCCGTGCCGCCCTGCACGGCGGTCAGACCGATACCGACGGAAAGCCGTCCCTGCTCGCTGTACGGCAGGAAACTGCCGTACTGGTAGATCGCGCGGCGCTTCATCGCCGTCCCAACCAAGATGTTTTCCTTCATGACCGCGTCGGCAAAGCCCTGCGGCACGATGATGGCTGTCTTGCCTGAGGCAATTTGCTCGTCCAGCGGAAGCGATGCGTCCGCCACATCTTCTGCGCCGATCAGCCCCTCGATGCCGCCGTAGTGGTCGACATGCGCATGACTAATAACGACAGCGACAATGCGGTCATCGCCCATCTGCTCACGGAAGAGCTTCAGTGCCTCGGACGCAGTATAGCGGCTGCTGCCGCAATCCATGATGATCCAGCCGTTTTCACTGCGGACGAAGGTGATGTTCGAAATATCATAGCCGCGCACCTGATAGATGCCGTCCGTGACCTCAAACAGGCCGTAACGGGCGTTGTACTGCGTGTTGCGCCAGAGGCTTGGGTTTGCAGACGTGGGCGCATCGCCGCTTTCCCGCACGAAGTCATACGCGTCCTGCGACCAGATCGTCATGCCGTTTTCGGCCTGGATGACGAGCGAGTCCGGCGCAAAGATGAGGCCGCGGCCTGCAAATTCGGCCTCCTGCTCGTCGTCAAAATCGAGCAGCTGATAGACCTCGGCGTTGGTCTGCGCTGTAATTTCTGTTGCAGCTTTGCTTTCGGCATTCAGCGGTGTGGATTCTTTAGATGGCGCTTTGTCGCAAGCGGTGACAGAAAGCAGCAATAAGATCATGAGTGCTGCCGCAATCATTCGTTTCATGGGCACTTCCTCCGTAATGAATATGATTGTTTAAAAAGAATCCGGCGTTCAAAACACCGGATTCTGAAATGATTTATTTCCCAAGTACACAGGAGAACTTGATCTCCTTTTCCACTTCACTCAGGTCGAGTTCACCACCGTCGGCGACAGTGATGCGCACTTCATAGAGCGTTCCGTCGGTGAGTTCCGTCACAGCCTCACCGGCCTCATCCGTGATCGACCATAGCTCAGAAGCGACCTTCGCCAGCTTGCCGTCCATGCCATAAGCGTAGAGCATCAGATCAGAGGCGCTGCCAGACAAATTATTCATGCGGAAAGCGACCGTGGTGTTAGGATGCACATTGCGGATAGTCACAGTGCTGCGCCAGCTCGCGACCGTACCTTCGCCGCCGGCCTGCTCAAACTGCTCCTGCGAAAGGACGTTTCTTGCCGCCTTGTCTAAGTCTACCTCACGATACGGCATCTCCGGCAGATACACAAAGCGATCCTGCAAGCGCAGCAGCTCCAAATAGCCCGTCGGGCAGTAGAGCGCGTTGCCGCTGTTTCCGGCGTACATCCCAATGGCCATATTGTTGTAGCCAAACCTGTTGGAAACATCCATCGTAAAGACGGTCTCGCCGGTCTCAAAGTCCAGAATGATGTACTGCCACATCCCGGTGGTCAGATCCTGCACGTAGCCGTAGATATAGCCCGTCGCGGTGGAGAGCTTGAGCATCGATGTATCGCTCAGGTCATTTCGAGACCAGATGCTCTTCATCTCATAGCCGCTATCGGTTTTCACGGTGTCCACGCGCTCGACGCCCGGGGCAATCATAACATTACCCTTCATCAGCCAGTTCTGGTCATAAATGTTGGCATAGCTCTGAATTGAGGAGTCGCTGTTGGGGTCGGCAAGACCTGCGTTGCCTGCGCCGAACCAGTTGCAGACAATCGTGCTGACCGTGCCTTCACCGTCGTCATAGACGATCGCAGAGTTCTCAACCGCCACCTGATACCCCTCGGGCAGATCATCCAAAACCGGCATACTGGCTACGACCTCGCCGGTCTTCATGTCGAGCGCAAGAAGCTTCACGGGGTCTGCGTTGTCGGTGAACATCACAAGGTTCGGCGTCAGCGTGGGCGAGCAACCGCCGCCCCATGCAAGACCGCCGCCGGTGGTCTTATCGCCTTCACCGCTGACCTTTGCACCAACGCTCTCATACGGCGTGCACCACGCAACGTCCACGCCATTGTCGGCGCGCAGCAGATAGCAGTTCATATTGGTCAGAATGACTGCGCCGTCACGGGAAGCGGCGATGCCGTTTTCTGCACCCTCGCCGGGCGTCAGCTCATAGACGAAAACTGCCTTCGAAAGATCCGTCTGTTCGCCTCTTAAAATCGCATCGATGGCCGGACGGGCAATGTAGCCGAGAACGCCCTGCTGCTGGCGCTCGGGGTAGATACGGAAGCCGCCCGTTGCAAACCAAAGGTTTCCATCGTAGTCAAAGACCACAGACAGAAGATTCTGCGTCAGCTCCTTGCCGAGCGCAGCCTCAGCTGCAGCCTTGATGTCGATGTCCAGAACCTTTTCAAATTCCGGAATGACGCTGCCGTCTTCCTCCGTCGCACGCAGCATCAGCACATGGTTGTTGCTGGTGGGGCAGACGATACGGTTTTCGGAGTCAAGGAATGTGTAGGAACTCTGGATGACGTAACCACCGCCGTCGTGCTGCTTCGGGGAGAAATAGCCGAGCGTCTTCGTCTCTTCGGCGTTCAGATCGCGGATGGCGATGCCGCCGAGCAGCGGCACGACCGCATGACCGTAGCTGTCAAAGTAGATGGCAGGGGAGGCGTTTGCGTTCGTCGTCTCGTAGGAGACATTGATCTCCGGATAGATGCCCAGCGGCAGAATTTCATCCGTGGAGTCGGTGTTGTACCCGTCGTGGTGAATATTCGCGTCGCTCTTTGCCATGTAGGGGTTTTCCTCCACCTGTTTGGGCTGCAAAGCCTTCACGGGCAGCGCGCTGGATAACGGCGCAGAAGATTCTGAAGTTGTACCTTCGTCTGCGGGTGTCTGTGTTCTACCACAGGCGGCCATTGACAGACACAATACTGCTGCCAGCATAAGGCATAGCGCAGAACGGATGATGCTTCTCTTTTTCATGAATAGTCCTCCTTGTTGGTTTCGGCGTAGTTGGGCCGGAGTTGAGCAACCAAATTTTTCTCGTTCAGCCAGACGCAAAGCCCCTGTTGGAAAGCTGCTTTTGTTACCGGCTCCAGCAGAAAATAATCTGCACGCAGTCGGAAAGCATGAAGCGAAAAATCCAGATCGCTGCACCAGATGATGCGCGTATTGCGGCAAAGCGCACGCAGATGTTCCACCGCATTCAATCCGTCGACACCCGGCAGGGCGATCACCGCATTGGTCGGCGGCGTTTTCCGTGTGGTTTCAAAAAACTGTTCCTGATCGCGGAATGTTTCAATTACGGGAAACCGTTCACATTCGGCGCAGAACTGCGAGATCTGCTCTGTAAAAAAAGCTTCTTGCGCTTCACTATTTATCAGCACGGCAATTCGGTACACAGCGCTCCTCCTTTCTGCCGTCGTTGACGTTTTCTGCTTGTCAGTATACGAATGCGCACACGCTTTTCAAGCTGTTTGGCACGAAAGCCCCGTTTCCGACACGAAATCTGGCTTTGCTGGTGTGCCGGGGCAGGACATCTGTGATATAATCATACTGGAGTTTTTTACGGAGGGGAGGAGTAGGTCAGCATGAGGATTGCAATTGTGGATGATCTCAAGACCGAACGCGCACTGCTGAAAGAACGCTTATCGCAGCAGTTGGCGCTTCGCGGTGTGGAAGCGGATATTTTGGGATTTGAAAGCGGCGAGGCTTTTCTCGCGGCAGAAAAAGAGCGGCGCTTTTCGGCCGCGTTTCTCGATATTTACATGGAGGGCTTAAGCGGCATGGACGCAGCGAAGGAGCTTCGAAAGACGGACACAGACTGCCTTCTGATCTTCACCACGACGTCTACCGATCACGCGCTCGAAGGCTTTCAGGTACGGGCACTTCACTATCTCGTGAAGCCCTTTTCCGAGGAAGAACTCTCCGGTTTGCTTACCGAAATGCTTGCAAAACTGCCGCGTCCTGAGCCGGTTCTGACTGCGAAAGTCAGCGGCAGCGACGTTCGTCTTCGCTATCGGGACATTATTTCCGCCGAGCATTTTGCTCATAGGATCAACATCCGCACCACCGCCGGAAAAACGCTGGCCACGCGCCAAAGCTTCAAGGCGTTCACCGAGCCGCTTAAAAAAGATCCGCGCTTTTTCGTCTGCGGCCGCGGTGTGATCGTCAATTTAGAGCACGCCGCTGATTTCCGGGATGCCGCCTTCTGTATGACCGACGGCAGCCGTGTCTATGTCAACCAGGAGCTTTTGAAGCCTGCCCGGCAGGCGTTTATGGAATTTCTGCTGCAAGGGGAGCGTATGAGATGAAAGATATTCTGCGTCCGATGCTGGAACTGTTCGTCGCACTCCCTGGCCTTTTGCTTGCATATTTCCCTGTAAAATCCTATCTGAAGCAGTCGCCAAGAAACCTTGCCGCCTGGCTTCTGCCGCTGATGGCGGGCCTGGGCGTCGGCGGCGGGCTCGTCTGCTATCGGCTTCGCATTTCTACTGTTTTTGTCCTTGTGGGTATCACGCTGCTTGCGATTGTCCTGTATACCAGAACGCTCCGGATATCCCTCTGGAAATCCAGAACGATCGCGCTGTCGATCTGCGCGGTATTTGCCTGCCTGAATAGCCTTTCCAGAGCCGTCAGCGCGGCGATTGTCCTGCATATGCAGCTGCCGCCGGATGGGCCATGGTTCTGCTTTGCTGCCTGCGTTTTTTATAACGCAGTTTGCTGGGTTTTTGTGCTGGCGGCATCCTATCCGTCGACCCATGCGGTGCGTGCGATGGTCGAGGACGACAATTTTGCACAGACATGGTATGTGTTCTGGGTTTTACCGCTGGGGTTCATCCTTTTAAACCTGTTCATGATCCCGCGTTACCAGACAACACTTCAGACAGGAAGGGTCCTGCAGGGTTACATTGTGCTCAGCATCGCGCTTCTGGTGCTGCTTCTCTGGTTCAACACGATTTTCCTTCTGATGGCGAACAGCCTCAACCGCAACGCAAGATTACAGCAGGAAAACCAGCTGCTTTCCATGCAGCAGCAGCGCTATGAAAGCCTCAAGACCGCCATTGAAGAGGCCCGGCGGGCGCGGCACGATATGCGCCATCAATTAAATCATATTTCTGTGCTGGCCGAGGCTGGTGAACTGGAGGACTTGAAAAGCTACCTTGCAAAAACTGTCTCCCGCATCCCGAATCTCGATATGTGCTTCTGTGAAAACCGTACGGCGGACAGTGTTGTCGGCTATTACTGCGCTCTTGCAAAGCGCGAGGACATTCCCTTCCGCACCAAGCTCGATTTGCCGGAATCGCTTCCGATCGATGAGGTCGATATGTGCCTGATCTTATCCAATCTACTGGAAAATGCGCTGGAAGCCAGCCTTCGCACCGCACCCGCCCGCCGGCAAATCGAAATAACAGCATATGTGCATGCCAAGAGGCTTCTTCTGATCGAGGTCGTAAATGCATTTGACGGTAAAGTCAACGAAAAAAATGGCGTTTTCCTCTCATCAAAGCGAAAAGAAAGCGGAATTGGTATCCAGGCTGTCAACCATATTGCGGAAAAAAACGGCGGAACAAGTACGTTTACCCATCAGAATGGCGCTTTCTCCGCCAAAGTCATGCTCTGTGGATAAGTGGAAATACATACTACTCCCAAGTAACCACAAAGCTCCCCTGGAAAGCGTTTGCCTTCCGGGGGAGCTTATGTTTTACTTCCATGCAGCTCGTGCTTTTACAGTCTGTATTCCAGCTGGCAGTCGAACGGTTCGGCCTCTACATGCTTTTGCAGGGGCTGGGCCGCATCTACACAGCCCAGAGAGCGGTAGAACCGCTGAGTCTCTATGGCGGAGTGGGCGGAGAAAGCTCCACTGGCCGCTGTCATTCTGTTGTCAGCCGTTTGCGGTCTGCGGGTCAATGATGATTTCCACAAACCGCCACAGGACGGTGGCGACTTCGGCTCTGGTGGCGGTTCCTGCAGGGTCAAAGCGATTGTTCGTCTTGCCCGCCAGGATGCCCGCCTGCTGCATGGACTCAACTGCCTCCTTTGCCCAGGAAGAAATGCTTGCGTTGTCCGCAAAGGTCACGGCTTCCAGGGCTTTCGGAACTGTGTAGCCCAGCTTGACAGCGTAGTTCTTCATAATGACCGCCATCTGCTCCCGGTTGATGTTGGTATCCGGGGCGAAGGTGGTGTCTGTTGTTCCGCTGACGATACCGGTCTTTGCCGCCCAGTTGACATACGGTGCATAGTAGGCATCGGCTTTCACATCGGTGAATTTGCCACTCTGGTAATCAGCAGGATCAACACCCGCCAGCCGTCCAAGAGCGGTGACAAACATCCCTCGGGTCATGCCGGTATTGGGGCTGAATGTGGTTTCGCTGGTGCCATTCAGCAACCCACGGCTGACCACAAAGAGAATGTTATCCTTAGCCCAGTGGTTTTCGATGTCGGTAAAGGCTGGCATTTTAGCATCATAGCCCACGCCGTAAACACCGGGCTGTGTCAGCTCAAAGATGACTGCCTTCTGGTCGGCATTATAGTTGGACTTGGTGATCCACTGGGGCTTACCATTTCCATCCACAGAAACCGCATAGAGGTTGCCGGTCTGCTCGTTCTTTGTCGGTGTGTACGGAATGGCAATGCTGATAGTCTTTCCATTCAGGTTGCTCAGCTTGGTTTCCTTGCCGTTTTTGACTTCCCACAGGGAGATGTCATAAACGGGGCGATTTCCGATAGTCACCTTTGCCTCAATAGAGGAAACGGTAGTTTTCTTCACCTTCAAGATAATGTCGCCGCTGGTCTGGCGGTTCAGCTCCTTGAGGGTATCCAAGGTGAAGCCGAAATCGGTCATCCGGTCTGTGTCGATGGTGAAGCGCTTGACATTTTCCTTCACCAAAGTATCCAGTGCATCCGCTTTCAGCGTGATTTGTACACCGTCCAGCTTCTTATCAATCTCCACAGGGACTTCCACCGCAACACCATTTTTCTGATTACCATGCTTTTTCGCATCATCCTTTGCAGCCTTGATGGCATCCGACACCATGGGATTGGTAATGGTCACATTGCCCTTAGCGTCTGTCTTGACCTTCTCACTCTGCGCCGTGGTGGGGACATTGGGTTCGTTCACATCGGGGCGTTGGATGATGGTGGCATCGTTGTTAACGGAACCCTCCCCATCATTGGAAGATGAGCCGCCGGAGGAGGAACCTCCACCGCCGCCGGTGTACGTCCAGTGAGCGTAGACGATGGTATCTGCATGGAATATGGTATCCGTCGTGATCTTTATGCCGCCGCTCTTTTCGGTGTACCAGCCGTCGAAGCTGTGCTTGCTTTGAGATGCGCTGGGCAGAGAGGTCAGCTTCTGATTGGTGGTGGTCATGCTGCCGACAGAGGGCATACCGCCGTTTCCGTCAAAGGTGACGATGAACTCGGTAGCGGTGTTTTGCTTCGTAATCAGCGCAAACCGCGATGTGGATTTGTTCCCTGCGCTGTCCTGTGCGCAGAGGGAGAGAACACCGCTGTTTTCATCCAGCGTACCGGGAATGGTAAAGGTTCCGTCGCTGCCTGCATTGACCGATGCACCATCATCTCCGTAAATGATTTTGCTTCCCGCATCCGCTGTGCCGGTGATCTGATACGCACCCGTGGTCATATCGGCATAGAATACCGGATCGGAGAGCGTCAGCATGGGTGCTGTTTTGTCCACGCTCACCAACAGGAATACGCTGGTCACATCCTTTGCGGTGCTGTTCTCAATCTCGGAAATGCCGTCGATTTTGAACATCAGGTTGCCCTCAAAGTTGGGAATTGGATAAGCGCCGTCAGAATCCGTCGAAATCTCGTTGTCGCTAGTCTTGTCCATTCTTGTGACTTTGTAGGTGACGTTCTCGGTCGTGCAGCTTACCGTCAGCACATCGTCCTTGCCGTCCACATAGGCGCGATATACGCCATGTTCATCGGCTGTGCAGGTCGTTCCATTCACGAAGAGCATCATATCCAGCGGCGTATATTCAGGCAGATACACACCATTCTCCGCAGACTCGGTTTCCGCGCTGTAATACTTGCCGCCCTCGATGGTTTTATAGGCACTAACGCCCACCTTGTAAGTCTCGTTTGCAGACAGGTTTTTAGACTTTGTTGTTTCTTCTCCACCCACAGTCAGCGCCATATTGATGGAGGTCGTTTCTTTATCGAGGTCGTAACCAAAGCCGGTGTCGATCCAGTCGTTGCCGTCTTTCTGATAAATCGTCACGGCGTAGCCGTCGGCATCAGTCACGGCACCCCATGTCGCCGTCATGATCTCGTTTCCGGCCAGCTCCAGCGTAACAGTTTGGGGTGCGGTCGGCTGGTTTTGGTTCTGATAGCTTACCCGAGTATTAAACTGCTGATGGTCGATGGCGACAAGGCCGGTCAGGGTTTCCTTTTCGCCGTTCTCGTCGATGCTTTCCACGCTTTTTTCTGTCATCAGGAAAGAGGTCACATAATATTCGCCCGACGGGGCCAGCGCACCCATGGAGGGAATATTGACCGAGATGCTGGAGCTGTTCGTTATCTCCTGCTCGTCGATCAGATAATCCGCGCCGCCCTTTTCTTTGGCAAAATAGGTGCGAAGCACATACTTTGTGTTTTCCTCGGCGTATTTGATCTCACCGGACACCTGCTGATTGTTCAAAGTCAACTCCAGTTCTTCAAACGGAGCAATGGAAACGCCCTGGGATTTCTGCGTGTCAAGCGAAAGTGAACCCGTGTTGACCTGATAGGTTCCGGCATCTTTCAGCCGCAGGATCGCCACGCGGTAGTCCTTATTGTCCGTCTTGTTATGTATGATGTCGGTGGTCGCGTTGATGTCCTTGTTTTCATCGATTTGCCCATCTTCGCTGTTTTCTGTGTCATAGTTCACCCAATGGATTTCGAGTTTGTCGCTGCTGTTTTGCTTCGTAACAGACAGGCTGTTTTTTATTTGCTCTTCGGTGACGGTGTTCTCAAACGCCAGCAGAATGTACGGCGTTTCGTCTGTGTCGGCGCTGACCGTAATTTCAGTTGAGTTCGTACTGTTTGCAGGGGCAGACTCCCCGGTATCTTCCGAAGATGCAGCTTGTTCAGTAGAGTTCGTACTGTTTGCAGGGACAGACTCCCCGGCATCTTCCATAGGCGCAGTTTGCTCGGTTGAGTTCGTACTGTTTGCAGGGACAGACTCCCCGGTATCTTCCAAAGACGCAGCCGGCTCGGTTGAGTTCGTATTGCTTGTCGGGGTAGATTCCCCAACAGCTTCCAAAGACGCAGCTTGTTCAGTGGGGCTCGGACTGCTCATCAGGACGGTATCTTCGCTATCTTCCAAAGACATAGCCTGCGCCACTGGCTCAACGCCTTTTTCCGACCAATCCCATTCGGGTAGTCTGCCAAACCACTTGGTTTCCACATCCCAGCCGCCACCCCTGCGGAAGTTGGTCTCCACGATATTCGGCACAAGCACCCACAGCCGCGCGTCGATGATTCCGGCATACACGCCGGTCATCGCGCCGAGGTACACGTCGATATTGCTGAATGCCTGCTTCATGCCCTCGTCAACGCTGACATCCTTAATCGGGAACTCCGTCTGTCCGCCCACAATGAGGTCAACGTCCCAACTGCCAAGCTTCCAACCGCCGATCACAGGCACATCGCTTGGGACCTGCACTTTGCTTTTGACAACAGCGTTGGCGCCGATGGCGAGATACAAATGCTGTTTATCATTTTTCGTACCCGTGCCGCCAAACGCGCCTAGCTCGATGGAGGTATCCAGGATAAACACATCTATTTCGGTGTTCGGCAGATCCAGCTCAAGGGCTTCGGAGCCGACAAAGTAGATGCCCGTGTAGTCCGTTCCGTTATAAGTCCGCTCCTGCCCGTTTAGCTTGAGGGAATATCCGAAACTGTCGATAATCGAGGCGTTCGTGCCAACGATACCTACATCGCTTGCCGTGAGGGAAATCTCGCTGGGGCCGATAACAACGTCGCCCTTGCCCTCAATGAGATGAAGATAGGTGCCTTTCAGCGTACCACGCAGTTTAAGAGGTGGGATAGCAAAATAATCGCCGTTTACCGTGTCGGCCAGGTTGCTGAAGCCCGCGCCGCCGCCGTTGAGCTGTCCAACGGGCACAGGCGGAATGAGGGGGATGCCGGGGCTGGCCGCGACATAGAAATACAGTGTGTTGGGGAGCAGGCTGCCGTCCTTTTGGCTACGTGTCAGTTCCAGCTCCGCCTCCGTTTCAAAGAGGTCAAAGGCATTTAACTCCAGACTGAAAGCGTATTTTTCCTTGCCCTTAAAGGTGTTGACCTCGCCCTCGACCTTTGCAAGCTCCAGTGACAGCGTTTTTGCCGTGTCAAACTCGCCCGTGGCGTGAACCCCGTTGACCGTAAATTCATTTTTCTCATTTAAGCCGTAGCCCAGTTCCTCAAGGGTAAAGCTCGCGCCCTCAAAAACAGTTTGGAAGCCGATCTCGCCGCTGAACACAAGATTTCCCGCCGCGTCGGCGGTGGCCTGTTCCAGCTTCGCCGTGGCATAGGGGATGTCCACATAGATCACGGCATCGTTCTTTCCGGGGTCGATCTCAAACGAAAAGCCGTCCTGCGTGAGTTTGATTTCCAAGTCCTTGCCGCTGCCGCTGTTTGGCTGATAGAACTTGAAGCTGGGCGCGTTCAGGCTCAGGCCGCTATGCTCAATCGTACCATCCTTTTTGATGATGAGCTTGCCATTCGATTTGTCCCACGTCGCCGTCACGGAGGGCGAGAGCAGCGCCGCCCCGCCGGTAAAGGTAAATTCCGCGCCGTTTTTGCTCTCGTACTCGCCGCTGATGAGGGCGACGGGGTTTCCATACTGCTTTTTCAGCGCGTCCAGCGCCGCATCGTCAGCCACATATTCCACCGTTACGCCGCCGTTCCCGTTTGCAAAGGCGGCTAAGCGCTGGGCGTTAATGGAAATATCTACCTTGTCCGGTTCTGACGGAACGTCCTCTGCGCCTTTCGCCAGGTTGCGGAAGCCCCAGAGGAAGCGCTGTGAATTTGGATAGTCCTCGCCATCGCTGAAATAGTAACCAATATCGTTTCTGCACTCCACGCGGGTGCTGTTGGGGTTATTGCCCGGCGTGACACTGACCGTATCGGGCAGATAGGCTTTGATGGTCTTATTCTCATAGTAGCCCGACAGTCCCACAAAAGGATTTGCCCAAGTGTAGCCGTCCACATAGACCTCGGTGATGTAGTTGTAGCACCAATCAGTCCCCTGTGAGAAAGATTGCCATGTATCCAGATTTTCTACCTTGCTCGTGAGCACGGAGCTTTCGGTGGATATTTCTACCTGCTCATCGTAATTGTAGACAGTGCGGCTCATTTTGATGGCAGGGCCGTCGGTGGCGTTCGCATGGCCCATGCCGCTGAAGGCGTCGAGGGTATAGCCCCATATAACTCCCATATCACCAGTCAAGGAACCGAATAGGTCATCTCTATTATTGTTAATTTTTATGTTATCAATGGACGTCAGCACGCCCCATGTGTCTGCCGACGTTTCATTTTCCTTGAGCTGCACAAGCTCATAGTAAACCGCAGTCGTCGCAGCAACGGATTTCCCGGATAGATTGACCGTCAGATCATACACCGCCTTGATAGCCTTCGCCGTTCCGTTCGGTGTCGTATCCACAAATTCTGCGCTTTTTAGGCGAAGTGTTGCAGGATGCGCCTTACCATAGCCATAACTTCCATAAATGATGAACTCACAGTATGGTTTTTGCCTGTCAATTGAGTTTGCGCTGTCCGCCGTCGCAGCCGGGGAGGTCGTGAGGGAACCATCATGCTTGTTCAGCGTCACGCGGATATAGTCATTTTGCAGGACGAGTGTTCCATCGGCCCGTGTTTCCGTCGTCACTGTCGAGCCGGTAGATGGCAGGATGTCCCCCACATAGGCGAGGGCCTGCGAGGGCAGGATGCCCAGCAGCAGGCAGAGGGTCAAAAGCAGGGATAGGAATTTTTTCATATTGCGTCCTCCTTATCTTTTCGTTCTCGTTTTTGTTTTTGCCTCTCCCGTTCATGCAGTCGCATACAGATGACCGTGATCACCACGGCCAGCGTAAACACCGCCACCGCCACCAGCACATATCCGCCCGCGCCCTCATGCAGCAAGATTGCGCCGTACATTCCTGCGGTGTCCATCGGCTGGCCCTGCACCGTCCCTACCGTTCCCACAAGGGATAGGAACAGCAGGACGCACAGGGCAGACAGACTGCGGATGCTCCGCCGCACCTGTCTGCGGCGGTGTTCCGCTATTCGCTTTTTTACCAGCGCAACACGCTTTTCTGTATCGTACATACACGCAAAACCTCCTCTCTGAAAACTCAGCTTAAAAAGCCTTTCATTTATATAGGTACAAAAACGCGGAAAAACTCTCACCCCAAAATCATATTTTTTCAAAAAATTTGGGAGCCGCGCAAAGGCAGCTCCCAAAGGAAAAAATCTATTTCATTATGGTGTCAGACGGCGGGCAAGCAGCTTTCCCACTGTCAGAATCAGCACAGGCAGAAGATAGGCGATATACTGCGCCGCGCCGCCGTAGGCAATCAGCAGATTATAGATCGCATGAAAGGTGATGGCCGCTCCCAGCAGGCCGCAGGTTCCGGCAATCTTCAACCACGTCCGCCGCCACACATACGCAAGCCCTCCTCCGACGATGGCCCCGCAGATGACGTGCATCGCTCCCGTCCCAATGCCCCGGAAGAAAATAAAGGAAAAATGTCCGGCCCCGTTTTGGATCAGATAGCAGACATTTTCAAAGGTGGCAAAGGAAAGAGCGGTGATCACAGCGGCAATCTTGATCTGTTCCGCTTTCGGCTCAAATACCAAGAGGTAAAAGAGCAGCGGCAGGAGCTTCATCACTTCCTCCACCACCGGGGCGATCTCCGCAGTTGCGCCAAAGGTGTCCGCCCCATAAAGTGCGGCGAGAAAGGTATTGATGTAAGCGGAGAGCAGACACGCACCCATTCCCGCAAGGCAAAACAGGAAAAACTTTGTCTGCCGCTTTCCCATGCACAGGGCGGCGATCAGCAGGGGCGACGCCATACAGATAAAAATATTTTCAATATAGGTCATCCCTCCACCGCCTTTCCTGTAGCGGGCAGCAGAGCGAAGATACAGGGCGTCAGCAGAAGATCAAACCAGCAATAGGGGCTGGAAATGGAATCTCCCGGCCAAAAGCAGCCGGAAGTCCAGAGGGCATATTCTGCCGCCACATAGCACAGTACCCCAATATGGAAATATCGCATATCACGCGCCGCTCCCGCCTGCGTCCGGGCGTAAGCAAGCCCCCGGATCGCATGATAGGAAACAACGATCATCATACCGCACCAGAGCAGATTGGAGAGGATGTCCCCAAAGGTGCAGTAAAACACGCACAGCGGAACGCCGACCAAGAGGGCAATCAGGGCTTTGCGTGTCGCAAAGCCCCTTTCCTCCGCAGAGGAAAGGGCGTATTGCAGGATGTAAAGAAAAATAACGCTTGCCATCCAGCCGAACTCCGACACATAAAAGACCTGCGGCGTTTCAGAGAATAAAAGCAGATACAGCGTCCAGTACAGAGAGCCGAGGGCAAAGCAGCCGTAAAAGCAGGTCAACAGAAAATACGTCTGTTTTCGGCTTTTCAGATACCAGATTCCGCTTAGGCTAAAGCCCAGCAGGGTAACGATGAATTGCAAAAGGTTACTGACAAGTTCCATCCGCATTGTCCCCCTTTTGCTCCTCCATCTGTTCCTCTTTGTTCAGCAGACGGATTCGGAAACACAAAATCGTCACGCATACGCCGAGAACAAAGGCGAGCAGCCCGATAACGATATATCCCAGCGCGGCGCTGCCGCCGAACATCGTTGCCGCTGTTTCAAAGCCGGAGGAAGTTCCCAGCTCGATTTGCTCCACAATACCGGGCATGAACAGGGAAACGCCTACGATCACCGCAAGACACGCTGCCACGCCGGAAACGGCGGCGATCCGTGCCTGCCGCAGCCTTTTTTGATGCTCTTTTTCCGCGATACGCCGTTTTACTTCTGCAATCCGTTCCTCATGGCTCAACATTTGTGATCCCCTCCCGTTCCAATAATCCGCGCAAACGCTCTTTTCCCCGGTACACCATATTGGTGATCTGCTTTACGCTTTTTCCCATGACCTCGGCAGCCTGCAAGTAGCTCATGCCTTCAAAATAGGTCAGATAAAGTGACTCCCGGTAATCTGGGTTTAATTCGTCCATGCAGAAATGCAAAATTTGATCTCTTTCCTTTGTTTGGACAACCTCCTCTACCAGTATTTGTCCGTCCGGTTCCTCAGTCAGATCGTCAAGATTGAAGGAAAGACGCTGTCTGCTTTTGTGGCGCAAAGCCATGTGCCGCGCCGTTTTATACAGGTAAGCCTTAAAACCACCGTCCCGGATGCGTGGCTTTTTCGTAAACAGATAGGAAAAAGCCTCTATCATCAAGTCCTCCGCTTCGTGAACGTCATGCAGATACCCGTTTATGTATAAGGTCAGCGGGTCGCCGTATTTTTTCATCAATTCGTCAAGTCCTGTTTCATCGCCGCTTATATATTGTCTGTATAATTCTTCATCGGAAATCATGTCATTCACTTCCTCGCCGTATCTTCTTTACAAAGACACTTCTCAGCGGTTTGTCTCTCTGCAATCCCGGCGATGTTTCTTAGATCGCGGGTCAGTGGGCTTCTCGGCGGTGTCTGGAATTGCCCATGACCGCCCAAAACGCTCCGCACCGGGAATACGCCCGTCTGTGCAGTATTGATTGACCCAACGCTCTGAAATCCCCCACTTGCGGGCGGCTTCCTTTATGGATAGATAGCCTTTCATTCGCGCTCCGCCTTTCCCAAAGATACATCAGGTGTCATGCTTGCTTTGTCAATATATCCTGTCTGAAATCTGCTGTATATATTATATGCGAATATCAGCATATTTTCAAGATGGGCTGCAGGAAGAAAAAAATATGGCTTTTCTTCCGGCTGCTTAAATCTTGAAAATCTACGGGGTCTCGTATATAATAAGAAGCGAAAGCGAAACAAAGGTTATCGTTTTCAAAGGCGGTGTGATAGAGTGTGTCCTTCTGGTGGATCCATCATGGACCTACCCTCGGTTCACCACCAGGGCAAAATCTCCCCCTGGCGGTGGACCTTTTTATTTTGAATTCACACCAGCCGGTATAGATTGGAACTGAGACTCCCATTCTCCCGCCAGCGCGGCTCTCTGGTAAGCAGGCCGGCTCCGTAGAGATCGTCCAGCGCCCGCTTGACAGTGGAGCGGGAGAACCCCAGTTCGGCGGCTATGGTCCGGATCCCCGGCCAGCACCGGCCCTCACTGTCGGCGCGATCTTTGAGATACATATAGACCGATCTGGCCCTGTGGCTCAGGTCGGAGTGGTAGATATTCTGAAAATAAGCCATACACGATATCCTCATGGGCGCAGGCTTTTCTGCCCATCAGGTGGCTCCTGGCCGTGATGGCCTGCTGAGGGATCGGCCTGCTGCCCCCGTCTGGCATCCGCCTTGTTGGATGCCGGCGCCGCGCCGCTTGCCGCGGGCATCCGCACATGTCGGCACATGATGGCAAGCTCCAGTTCCTGCTTATTGGCATAGGCCACAGAGCGGTCCGCTTTTTCTGGGATGCTGTATGGCTCCCCGAAGGTGATCCCCCATTCCAGGAACAGCCGCAGCCGGGTCCGCATGGGGTGGGTGCCGGTTTTCATGACGATGAAGTGACCTTTGGGGATAATAATAGCAGGCATTGCCTGTCCAAATTACTTGCATATAAAAAGGAACTGCCACGGTGATGTGGCAGTTCCTTTTGCTCTGGACGGTTTCGGTGATACCCTTATCAGGCCGGAGCATTTGGCATGGCCTTTTTCTTTTCTCAATTTTTCTTCATTTCCCTATTGACTTTTTATTTGCAGACTTTGCAGGATGTTCCGCAGATAATCTTGATCCAAAAACGTTTCCGCACGAACTTGCTGTCCATGTCGGGATTATGCCTGCGGAACCGATTGTACTCGGATGGAGAGAGAATTCCCTCGTTGTCCAAAACGGTGCAGATGCTCCATGAGCCCATCTCAGCCGCACTCATATCGACGATACGCCGTATGGCGGACGCATTTTCTTTATTGACGATTAGCCTTACTTGTCCTGCGTGTTACGCAGATACCCGTAGGGGTCAAGGGCACCCGGGTATTCTCCGCAATTGGCCTTGGTATGCAGTGAGGACTTGATCTTGGTGAAAATATCTTTGGATGCAATTTCTATTCCTCTCTCGATTCTCTTCTGTCTTAGTCTCTCCTTAGAGTATGTCCTTCTGGTTGGCTCATCATGAACCTACCCTCGGTTCACCGTCAGGGCAAAATCTCCCCCTGGCGGTGGACCTTTTTATTTTGAACTCACACCAACCGGTATAGATTGGAACTGTGACTCCCATTTTCCCGCCAGCGCGGCTCTCTGGTGAGCAAGCCAGCTCCGTAGAGATCGTCCAGCGCCCGCTTGACTGTGGAGCGGGAGAGGCCCAGCTCCGCGGCTATGGTGCGGATCCCCGGCCAGCACCGCCCCTCACTGTCTGCGTGATCTTTGAGATACATATAGACCGCTCTGGCCCTGTGGCTCAGGTCGGAATGGTAGATGTTCTGAAAATAAGCCATACACGATATCCTCATGGACGCAGGCTTTTCTGGCCATCTGGCGGCTCATCTCCGGGCTGTCCGGTTTTGGGGCAGGGCTCTCTCCCCGCTGCCGCCTTGCCGGATGCCGGCGCCGCGCCGCTTGCCGCAGGCATCCACACGTGATGGCGGCGCATGATGGCAAGCTCCAGCTCCTGCTTGCTGGCATAGGCAACGGGACGGGCCGTTTTCTCCGGGATGCTGTACGGATCCCCGAAGGTGATCCCCCATTCCAGAAACAGGCGCAGACGGGTCCGCATGGGGTGGGTGCCGGTCTTCATGACGATGAAGTGACCTTTGGGGATGGACTTGAGTTCGTCAGGAGTCATGAGGGGACGTTCCATCATCTGGATCGTCTGGCTTGGGTCGCTTTTCCCCTTGCTGATGTACCCGCTCATGACGGTGCGGCTGCCCAGCGCCTTGGACAGCACCTCGGCGGTCTGGGAGTTGGGGGCGAAGCCGCCAAAAATCGTATCCTGCACATTGTCCTGAATGATCTCCGCTCCTTCACGGCCATAGTTCTTTTCCAGCTGGGCGAGGGATTGGATGATCGGGACCAGAGTCAGCTTTCGGGAGCGTCCCGCCGAGAACAGGGGCAGGATGTCAAAGGCGGGCATGGTGCCCAGCTCGTCACAGAAGAGGACCACCCGGTTCTTCAGCTTCCCGCCATTCTCGTCCGCCACAGCGAACAGCTCACGGGAGAGCGTTTGAATCATGAGGCCGGCCATAAAGTTCTTGCTGGGGTCCTCCTCCGGGAGTATGAGAAAGATGGCGGACTTCTTCGAGGCAAAATCCTCGGCGTTGATGGCACTGTCAAAGCAGAGGACCTGCTCAAGCTCCGTATCCAGGAAGGCATTGAGGCGGGACAGGACGGTGGACATGACGGAATTCATAGACTGCTCCGCAGTGGTCAGGGCCGCGCCGGCAAACCACCGTGCCTTATGGGTGTCCGGCAGTTTATCCATGAGAATATGAAAGCTTGTTTTCCCCTTGGTCTTGCTGGGGGCCAGCAGATCCTGCACCAGTTTGAACACGCTGACGATGTGCCGCCGCTCCTGCGGGGCCTTGTCTGTGGGCGGCAGGTACTCTGCCAGCAAAAGGATAACGGCGGTGAGCAAGCCCTCTGCCGCGTCATAAAAGAATGCGTTCTGCCCGTAGTTAGAGGCGTCCCCCTCCGGGTTGACGATGGTCTTTGCAAGGATCTTGGCGTACTTCTCCGCCTTGGCGCGGGCGGCCAGGTTCTTCTCATCCTCACGACAGACATCCATGTAGTGGTTGATGAGGGTCAGCAGATTGTATCCATCCGAGCGAGTGGGGTTGCGCAGATCGATGACCGCCACCTGATAGCCGTAGCATCGGGAGGCAATGGTCCCGTAGTTCCGGGCCAAGTCTCCCTTGGTATCCAGCGCCAGAAAGCTCATACCGCTGGCGCAGGCATATTCGAGATTGGGGTAGAGAAAGAAGGCCGTTTTGCCCACACCGGAGGCGCCGATCATCAGGCAATGGATGTCATCGACATCCACGATAGCCCAGAGCGGTTTTGCTGTCGGTTTCTGCTTTGGACGCTTCCTTCTCGGAGCTCCTTTCCCTCTCCAGAGAGAGCGAACCTTTTCCGCCAGTTTTCCAGGCTTTTTCAGACCTCGGCCTCCCACGCAGCCCAGAACCATTCGAGATTGGGGTAGAGAAAGAAGGCCGTTTTGCCCACACCGGAGGCGCCGATCATCAGGCAATGGATGTCATCGACATCCACGATAGCCCAGAGCGGTTTTGCTGTCGGTTTCTGCTTTGGACGCTTCCTTCTCGGAGCTCCTTTCCCTCTCCAGAGAGAGCGAACCTTTTCCGCCAGTTTTCCAGGCTTTTTCAGACCTCGGCCTCCCACGCAGCCCAGAACCAGTCCCTGGGCAGTAGGCAGATCCTCGCCCCTGCGCCACAGATCCGGCCGGAAAGGGATATGTCGGTAAGTCTTCTGGATCTCTTGCTTCGTGGCCCAGCGGGCGGTGCCGTGCTGGCCGTCACCCACGGTCTTGGACTTGATATTGTTCAGAGAGCCCACCCCTGTGAAGTGTACTGCCGCGCCGATAAGCAGGAACGCTCCGCCGCCCAGCAGGATCAGAGGGAGCAGTTCTGTCGTTGTCATAGGGTCACCCCCAGTTCCATGTTCAGCGTTGGCTGTGTTTCCCGCTGTTTTATCTGCTCCGCCTCATATTGGATGGGGACGCCCGCAAAGGCGGCGGCCAGCTCCAGCCATCTGCGTCCCTGGGCAGTAGGCAGATCCTCGCCCCTGCGCCACAGATCCGGCCGGAAAGGGATATGTCGGTAAGTCTTCTGGATCTCTTGCTTCGTGGCCCAGCGGGCGGTGCCGTGCTGGCCGTCACCCACGGTCTTGGACTTGATATTGTTCAGAGAGCCCACCCCTGTGAAGTGTACTGCCGCGCCGATAAGCAGGAACGCTCCGCCGCCCAGCAGGATCAGAGGGAGCAGTTCTGTCGTTGTCATAGGGTCACCCCCAGTTCCATGTTCAGCGTTGGCTGTGTTTCCCGCTGTTTTATCTGCTCCGCCTCATATTGGATGGGGACGCCCGCAAAGGCGGCGGCCAGCTCCAGCCATCTGCCCGCCAGAGTTTTCTTCTCCTCTTGGGTACGGAGCCCCACGGCATCTTCCAGGGCGAGGACACTCTGGAATTGTGGGGCGAGCTCTCTGTGGCGTTTTTTCAAGCTCCCCCGGTTCCGGTGGGGGCGGATCCGTTCGCACAGCAATTTGGTCAACTCATCCTCTGTGGCCGCCATCCCCAGCTGCCGCAGCTCACGGCGGCAGGCCGCAACGGCCAGCGCCGACGCCTGTTCCATGCAGTCCATGGCCTGGTCGAACTGGCCCCAGTGCAGGTGGGTGCGGTACTGTTCGATCAGCCACGGGACTTCAATGTTCAGCCGGTCCAGCTTCACCGTTGTGCTCATGGCACAGACCCGTTTACAGACCTCTGGCGCCGCCATGAGCTGGGGGTGTTCCTCCGCGCTCTGCGCCTCCAGTCCGCATCGAGCTTTCACATCCTCATTCCAGTCCTTATGGATGGACTGGAGGACCGCCGTTTCAGCATAGCCCCGTTCGGCCAGAATCTCCTTCAGGCGGCCCGTGGCCTCGATGCCCGCCGCGTCATGGTCCAGGCAGAGGATGGGACGCCGGAACTCCGGCGCCTGCTCCAGCATCCACAGCATTGCCTGTTCTCCCACGCCACACAGAGCCACATAGCTGTGCCGCTGCCAGTCCTTTGGGTATAGCGTCAAAAAGGAGAGCAGGTCAATGGGCGCCTCGAATACATAGAGTCGGTCACTGGTCCCGTTCCAGTGGAAACTGTATCTGGGATCGCTGCCCTCCACATTGATGCGGAAGGTCTTACCTATGTCGCTGGTGCTCCGCTTATGGGCATGACGGACAACGCCGTGTTCGTCCTTTCCGGCGAACACGGCGTTGTGATATTTCTCGTCCTCATAGATCAGTCCGGCCCAGACAAAGGTACTCAGCACCTCCCGGTCGATCAGGCGCTTTTTCAACAGGTAAGCGTACACCCGCCGCATCTCCCGGCTCACTGGCGGCTGGATGAATTCCTTCTTCGGTTCTTCTCTCTTCCGGGGCGCCGGTTCATAGATCTGCCCCTGTTCACCTTCCAGCAGACGGGTGACCGCCTCCGGATAGCTGAGTCCACAATAATTCTGCACAAAGGAGATGGGGCCGCCGCCCTCCTTGGCCGCATGGTCGTACCATTCGTTGCCCCGAACGGTGACGCTGTGATCGCTGGCCATGCGGTACTCCGGCCCGGAGCGGATGAGCTTCTCGCCCTGCCGCCGCAGGAACTCCACCAGATCCACACAGCTGGCACGATATTTTTGTTCCTCGGTGAAATGGATATAGGTCATATAGTTGGTCACCTCCCAAGATTTTCAAGGTTTGGATAAGGAGGCATCACCTCATGCTGATCTCAGCATCCTCATGGTCATCGGGCTTATGCCCCATGGCCATTTTCTTTTCCCGGATCCGCTGTCTGAGCTTGCGGTCCGTGAACGTGACTGTCCTGATGGGCCCTCTCGAAGCCTGTTCCTGAAATATCCCACTCAGGTGGTGCAGGAGCCGGGTCGCGCAGGAGAGTATGGATAGGCCCTCGTCCATGTGGTCCAAAAAGTATTGGGCATATTCGTTTCCCTGAGCCGCTGAGAGAGCAAACCAGCGGACAGCGGCCTCCGGGTCCTGCGGCACTTCCTTTCCGATCAGAAACAGCTTGCCGAGAGCATACTGCGCATACTGGTTCCCCTGCTCCGCAGAGGCGGTCAGCCAACGGATCGCTTCTTCGATCTCTCTGGGGACATCTTCTCCACGAAGCAGAAGCCTGCCCAGCCGGTACTGGGCATACTGGTTTCCGTCCTCCGCCGAGCGCCTCAGCCAGTTCAGCGCAGACGGGATGTCTTTCGCCAGTCCCTCCCCGCCAGTCAGGAGCAGGACGCCCAGCGCATAGGAAGCTGTGTCACTGCCCTGTTCCGCTGCCCTGGTGAGCCATGCCGCCGCCAGCAGCGCGTCTTTCTCCACGCCCCGGCCATCCCGGTAGATCTTTCCCAGTTCATATTGAGCGTGGACCCGCCCCGCATCCGCCGCCTCTGTCAGCCACTCCAGCGTGGTCCTGAACTGCTCTGGCTCCGCGGCAGGATCTGCGAGCATGATTTTCGCCAACCGATACCGGGCGTATGGGTTGCTTGGCCTGCCTCTGTGATTCCGTGTCCCTTCCGGCCCTATGTGTTCCATATCCACAGACTGCTCAGGCTCTTTGGGTGCTTCTCCGTCAGCTTCCGGTATGTCCCGTTCAAGCGGCGCCTCCTCTGGCGCCGTTGGATCAAACACAGTGGACTCATATCCCAGCCGCAGCGCCTCCTCGATCACCATGTTCCGGATCCGCTTGAACTCTTTCTGACGGGAGAGGAGCAGCCGGGGAGGGAGGTCTTCCCTGTAGGTTCTGAGCACTTCCTCCCGGAGTTCATACCACAGTTCGTATGCCCGCGCCACTCGCTCGTCCCTTGCCAACTCATCCACGATCTCATCTACCACTGCTTTCAGTGGCGCTCTCAGGTAGCCGTACTGTTTTTTGCCGGATAGGTTCTTCAGCTTTCCGGCCAGATGCTCCATGAACTGTTCGATCCTCGGATTATCCAGCGTGCCCTCCCACATCTGCTGAACCAGTTCAGCCATGACCACTCCGGCCTCCTGGGTGAGCTCATCCCGCCGCTGAGTCTGCCGCTCATAGAGTTCGTGGAGTTCCTGATGGAAGATCCGCTTGGCCAGATCAGATTTGATCCGGGCGATCCCTTCTCTGGTGAGATACCCGGACCTGCCGTCCGCGCTGTAACAGACCATGTGGATGTGAGGGTGATGGCCCTGGTCGTGAAACGCCGCGTACCACCTGAACTGCTCCCATGGTATTTTCATAGCCTCGGCCATCTCCATGGCATAGCCGGCAATGAGGTTCTTCCATTGTCCCGCGTCATCGTAGCCCAGTCTCGCCGCGTCCTCCCGGCGCAAGGAGATAATGGGGAGCCACACGTTGCCGGGGTGACGGGCCACCTCGGCCGCAATTTGGGACAGCACCAGCGGAGCATCCGACCCGGTGAACAGGGCATGCGCTCCGGCGCGCTGTGCGCGGGGGCGGCTGGCGATGTAACTGACGTAGTTGTCCCGCTTGGCGATCTGGTCGTAGTTGTCCTCCAGAGCGCGGGTGATGAACTCAGAGGCGTTGCCGCGGGTAGGAGCGGTCTGGTAGTCCTCGTACTCGAACAGACCGCGGCTCAGCGGGAACTCCCGGAGGAGCTGCGCCACCATCTTCCGCTGTTCCTCCGTGGCAGGGAGCTGTTCATGCCCTATCGCCATGTGCTGGGCGCCCTCTCGGGTGGCCATGTAGCGGACGTAGTTGTGCAGATGGGAGGCGGCGCGCTCCGAGCCGCCCTTGAGGTAGGGGCACTTGAATATGACGCGGGGCACAGGCATTCACTCCCATCTATTATCAAAAAATAAGAGGGCGGTTCAAACGAACCGCCCCTGTTTCAGAGTCTGTCCTGATTTACTTCTGATCCTCCGCCATAAGCTGTTGCTCACAGAACTCCTGAAGGACTGGAATATCTGTGACAGCAGTTTCCCAAATGATATCCCTGCTCATGCTGCCATAGCTGTGCGCCACCAGATTCCGCATCCCTTTGATGGGCCCCCATTGGATACGGTCTGCCGTTGCCTTTCGGAACTCGACAGAAAGGCCTCCGCTCAATTCACCGATCTGCAAAATGCAAAAAGAAACCGAGCGTTGGTAATCGGCGTCCGAATCGAACGCCTCAAAGGATTCGCCATATCGGATGATCGTCTTTTTGATCTCAATACAATAATCGCGGATGTGTTCTAACCGCTGTCGGTCAGGCTGCAACATAGATATCCACCTTTTCTTTCCAGACTGCCTTTCGGAAGCTCTCCTCGCTTGGCATCCGCGCTTCCTGTTCCAGTGAGCTGACAGTGACCAGATCCACCGGCTTTCCCAGCGCTTCTTCCAATTCACAGTAGACCGCCGCGACTTGCAGCAGGCTCTTGATGTTCGTCCCTGTGGTATCGATCAGGAGATCGATGTCGCTGTCCTCTGTGGCGGCACCCCGTGCGTAGGAGCCGAACAGGTACACCGCGCGCAATCCATACCGCTGCGCAATCGGTCTTACGATACGGGCGATCTCATCCACTGCGTATATCATTCCGGAGCACCCCCTTTGACTGGCTTCATTATACTATGATCATATCCAGAACGCAACGGCAATAATCTTCCGGCTGCTCAGTCCCCGCCGTTCTGATACTCCACGGCGTCATCCAGAGAGATCATGCCGTGGGTCTTCTTCACCTCCTGGATACAGCGCCCCCGCAGTTCTCTCAGCTGTTCCTCCGGGATCTCCATGGCCGCGGCCAGGACGTTCATCATCATATCCATCTCTACCGCCAGCTTGAACAGCAACCGGCAGATGTGGTTCTCACTGCCCTGCACGGTCGCACGGAGTGCCGCGATGAGCATGGGGGGCAGAACGGAGAAGCAATCCTGGGAGGCCACATAGTCACAGTAGAACTGCAGCGCCTTCTCCACGAACTCGTTCTGGCTCCGGCAGTTGGCCAGCGGCATGGCCGCCTTGATCTTCCGGTCTGTGGCCGGATCGATCCGCATCAGGAATTTTATTTTTTCATCTGGCATTCAAAAGAAGCCTCCATTTCGTAAAATTGGCCGTGATAACACATTTGAAACCGTGGAAGCTGCTGGAACTGCGACATTTCCCGCCAGCCTGATAGCAGATTTGATAACACCGCTCAAAAAGTGATAGCATCGGTCCCTCCAAAAAGATGCGGAAAGGCGGTTGAAAGCGCCCTGAAACCGCATCCCCGGCCCGCATTGCGGGACGGTGTCTGAGGCCGTGATAACACGGCTTTATCCCGCACACTTTTCGTCCCCCCGGTCCACCCGCCCATTTGGGCCTCCAGCCGTTGCGCGCTTGCGGCACACAGCCTCAACGCTGGCTCTTCCTTCGCATGTGTGGCAGGGGGTCACCCCGCCCGTTGAAGCGGCACACGGAGCCGTACAGAGCGCACGGCGCTGGTATTCCTGTTCTCCGCGCGAATGAGAAAGGCCGGAGCGTCCGCTCCGGCCTCCGTGAGTGTGAGATCAGCGGGGGACAGCGTCCTGCTCTGACGCCTCCAGTGCTCCGGCCACAGCCTCCAGCTCAGAGCGCAGTTCCTCCCAGGTCAGAAGCTGCTTGCCGTCCTCCACCTCTGCCTCCGGGTCCAGGCATCCGCACAGCTCATCCATCTGGATGTCCGCCTCCTCCAGCAGAGCTTGGCGGCGCTCCGCGTGTTCCGCCGACACCGCTCCCCGGAAGAGCTCCCATACCTGCTCCATCCTGTGGACCGCCTCGTCACCGTTGGCCGTCAGGGCATCCTCCATGCCGCACAGATCTGTGACGGTCCTGGCCAGCTCCAGCAGGGCGGTGCGGCTCTCCACAGACTCCAGCTGCGCGGTGGTGTGGAGCAGTTCCCGCACCGCTTCGATCTGCATGGGGAGTCCGGCTGTGCGGACAAGCTGTTCATCCCCAATCAGCAGGATGAGCTCCTGCCCAGCGGCTGTCTGCCTGATACGCTGGATCTCGTCATCGATCCAGTTCAGATGGCGCGCGGTCTCCTCCTCCAGCTGATGGGCGGCGACATACAGCGCGAGGCCGTCGCGCATCCACTGGGCCGGTGGGACCGCATCCTCATCGAGAACCGAGAGGAGCGAGACGGTTTCGTGGGCGATGAGGTCGCACACATGGATGGGGGTGATCGTTTTCGTATTCATATTTTCTTCCTTTCCATTCCGTGTTTGGTGGTGTGTGCTGCTGTCAAACACGATGCTCCTTTGCGGCCGGAAAAGCTATTCAGCAAACCCACCGAACTTTTCGCTGTGGTTTCGGTCATGATCAACAGTTTCCAATAAGCAGGGGGCGGCTGTGTTCAGCCGCCCCCTGCTCAAATTATCTTGGCACATCACTTTGTGGTTTTCGCTTTTCGCCTCAGTCCGCTCCCGCATCGGGATGGTGCCGCGCGGCTTTGTGGTGGTCGGCAGAACGGAAAAAGGGGATCGCATCAATGAGATGCGATCCCCTGAATACTCCGCTGGTCACATTGTCAACTCGGGAGCTCCCGGCTGCTGTTCCTCCCGCAGAAGGAGGTCCAGGCTGTAGTCCAGTATCTTTTCCTTGCGCTCCGTCAGCATGGTGAGGTAGAACTCCCGCTGGATCGGCTGGAGCTCCGGGACACCATCCAGGAACTTTTGAATCCTGTCCAGATCAATTCGCGCGGTGACCCGCCTGAGCGCGTCATTGCACTCCGGGCAGCGCAGGGAGGAGATAAAATCAAAATACGGAATCTTCACACCGTGTTCTTCAACGGCAGAGGCTGGGAACACATAGATGCGCCGGTCAATCTCTTCCTGCGAATTCAGCACCTCCGCCATGTGCGGCAGATCCAACTGCGGATAGAGGCAGGAACCGCAGTCATAGATCGGCGCGATCTCCACGCTCTGCTCCTCCTCGTTTACCAGCAGACCCCAGTTGCCGTTGTGCCGGTCGAAGTTGCCCAGAAACGCATCCGCAATAAACATATCCCAGAAGAAGGCGCGGAGCTCATCCGCGGGATACAGTGTCTGCTCATTGACAGCCTCCAGAATGGAGTCCAGCTCCTTGCCGTAGCCATTCTGCTCACTGTCGATGCAGGTGTTCTTCAGTTGGGCGAACTCAATCAGCCGTTTTCCGCCCTCTGTGAAATCACGGCAGGCAACCACCAGCTTGCTCTTGCCTCGGCTGTCCGTGTAATTGCCCAGCAGGGTATCCTGTACCCGGAAGCCCAGCATCTCAAAAATGTGACAGGCCACATATTCGCTGATACAGCCGTTGGTGTAGCTCATCTCTTTGTTCCGGCTGGGGCGCGGAGGGAACTTCAGCATGTAGCTGGAGCCCTCATAGGAGATATTGATCTTGTTCCCATTCGCGCCGCCATAGGCGCGAAAACGGTTGACAGGGCAGTTGGTAAAATCGATCACAGATCATTCCTCCCCTCTACAGGTATTTTGCTCTCAGGTAGTCCGCCTGCTCCAGCGTGATGGCGTTGCTCCACTGGTTGGAGTTGATAGCTCCGTACAGCTCTCCCCATAGGCAGTCCATGTAGGACACATGGTCTTTCTCTCCCTGGATGTATTCGTCCAGGGCTTTTTGCAGGCTGGCCGGCAGATCTTTTTCCAGATAGGAGCGGTCCTTGGGCTTCCCATCCGGGGCCAGTCTCTGCTCCACCGTCATGGTCAGGAGCTCCTCCATGGGGATGTCCAGCGCGGCGGAGAGCTTGCCCAGCGTTCCGGCGCTGCACCTTGTCAGCGCTGTTTTGCCTGAGCAGATGTCCGCTAGCGTGGCCCAGGGGATCCCGCTGCGCTTGGAGAGCTGATAGCGGGAGAGGCCCTTTTCCCGCAGGATTTGTTGGATCGTCATATGCATCACCTGTCTCTGATTATATCGGCATCCCGATAACCAGTCAAGGGGGGCGGCCAGGGCAGAGGGAGCGGCTGTGCCTGCGGCCTCAACTCTCCGCAAGTTCAGGCAGCTCCTGTTCCTCCGGCGTCTTCTCGATCCAGTCCAGCAGATTCTGCGTTTCCATCAGTTTGGAGGCGAGCCGGAAGAGGGCCTCCCGGTGGTCCCGGCTCTCCAGCTGGATGGCGGTTTCAAACAGGCCGCAGACGTTGTCCAGCGTCTCCATGCCGCTGGCGTTCATGGGTAGCTCGCTCTCCGGCAGGACGTGGCGGGTCTCCTCCGGTTCGGCGGTCCCACGCGCCGCTTCCTTTTCCCGCGTGATCAGCTCCAGATGGGACACGGCGTTTTGAGGGTCGAGGCCCCATGCTGAGCCGATCAGGATGATGGCCCGCTCATAATCCTTTGTCTCCGCCGCGCTGCCATGGATGACCAGCATGGCCAGCGCCTCTTTGGTGATCCGATACTGTAGGTCCCTTGCCAATTCTGTGTTCATGTGATTTCCTCCCGTGTTGTTATTTTGCCGCAGTCCTCGGCGGCTGAACACACAATGCCACATCCCTGCGGGAAAAGCCATTCACCAAACCCAACGGGAAATACCCCCCATCTTTGGCATAGACGCCCAAGTCACATGGCCGGCCCGGTGGGCGGCTCCGGCGCCTCCGCCATGATCTGGGCGCTGTATTCCGCAAGGCCCATGCCCGTCTGCTCCTGGCAGTAGTCCTCCATCTTCCGCAGCAGGACTTCCTTTTCCGCGGCGTTGAGGTGATAGGAGAGGGCCGTCTCGCTGCCGTCCCCCCGGTGGAGCGCGATCTCCAGCTCATCACATACCTGACCGGAGTTCATATCATAGTTGGCGTAGACGTTCAGCCAGTCGCCGTTCTCCGCGGTGCAGACCTGGGTCCCGAACACCGCGTCCACGTCAAAGGACGTCTCCAGGTAAAAATTCAGGAGGCCGTCCACCTCGGAAATCTCCTCCGCCATCCGGACCTCCCGCGCGGAGAGATGACCCGCCGAGGTGATCTGCCTGCCGTCCAGCGCGTCCAGGAACCGTACCCATCGCTGGTCACTGTCGAGGTGCGCCTTGCGGTCCGCCTGATAGACCGCTTTAGAGACGTCCCCCATGGCAAAGGTCTGCCAGCCATCCATCACATTGACAGCGGAAAACTCCCGCTTATCAAAGTCCAGCTCAAAGGTGCCGGTGACCTTTCCTGTATTCTCCATGCGCACCAGCACCATGTCCTCAAACGCCTCGGGAGTGATCTCCTCCGCCTGATGCAGCATCTGCTCAAAGGAGGAGGCCCCGCGCTCTCCCCGCAGGTAGGATCGCAGGAGCCGGGCGGCATCCAGAAACTCCAGAGGCCGTTCTACCTGGAGGCAGCGGTCCTGCCCGGACTCCCGGATGCGGAAGATGGCGAACTTCCTCGCGGCCTCCAGCTCCTGTCTGGCCTGCCGATCCTCCTGCCAGAGTTCCTGACTGATGCGGCTGTACTCCTGCTCGGGAACCAGCTCGTTGATGAGCTGGTCCAAATAGTCCCCGAGCTTATCCTCCACAGTCTCATCCTTCAGATGGCGGCTCAAGGCGTCGTACCACCGCTCATCCAGCCACACACATATTTCTCTGCTTTTCATTCCGCAGCACCATCCTTTTCCAAAGCAGTTTGCCCTTCCGGTCTGGGCGCCTTCTCCGGGGGCTTTTCCACGCCGGGGCGGGCGGGACGTTTGGGTCTGGCCGGTGGCGGCGCCTTGCGGTCCAGAAACTCCCGCACAGCCTCCGGTACAATCCGTTCATATAGTTCCGTGAGTGCCTCATTCATGCGCTTCTGTACAGTGGTGTTCTCTTTCTTCAGATAAAATTCCAGGGCGTCCAATTTCTCGCCGTCAAAGGAGAGGGTGATCTCGGTCTTCTGCATTTCCGACGCCTCCTCCTACATCATTTGTGGAGCGTCTATCTGCGTCTCCGCCTGTTGTACGTTCCAGCTTGCCTCGGCCTCCCGCAGATACTGGCCGGCCAGGTCACGGTTCTCCCCGAACAGAGGCCGCACATGGGGGAAGCCGTAGTGCTCTCCCTCCACGCTGGTGTCATACCGGCCCAGGACATAGTGGAGCGGCACATCGTGCATGGTGAAGAACTCGCCGCGTACCGAGCAGGTCCGTTCGGACGGATTCACTGCTTCCACGACGCCGCCCCGCAGCTCGAAATCACCGGGGCCGCCGTATGGCTCCGTACCGACGAACAGCACGGTCTCGCCAGGCTTCAGCTCCCCAACCAGCAGACGGTCCCGCATGGCGGAGATGATCTCCCCCCGGTAGACGAACTGTTTCTCTGCCTGGAATTCGGCGTCGTCCATCTCCATGACGCTCAGCGCCTTTTCATAGGCGTTTTGGATCTGCTCCTGTGCCGCGTCATATTTAAAAATGTGTATCCCCAGGTCCCCTAAATAGTGGGTGACGCACGCCTCATCCGGTACCAGGAGCAGTTCCTCATAGGTGGCCACCAGATCCGCCGCTCGTTTGTACAAGGCGCCGCGCCCGGTCTCAGGTCTGTCCCGCGGGCCCCACCGCTCAGACTGGCGCTCCATCCGGGGGGCCACAAAGCTCACGTGGAGGTGGTCCCATATCTCATTGCAGAACCGGTCCAGATCCAGATGTTTTTCGAGCCGCTCTACCATCGCCAGTTCATAGACACCCAGGAGACGGCTGATCATTCCGGAGACCGCGACGCAGTGTTCCTCCCGCGGAACCCAGCTGGCGCAGTAGAATGTGTCATCTTTGAGGTCCAGCTCTGCCAGGAGCTTTCCGGGCGGCTCACAGAAAAGGTCCCGCACCTGCGCGCTGAAACGATCCGCGGAGATCGGCCGCAGGGAAATTCCACCGTGATCCGCAAGTGCTTGGACGGAGGTTTCCCCCTCCCCACCAGCGGCGTCCAGGGCTTTCGTGACCATGGCGGCCACATCCGCGATATTCCGCACCTCTTGCGAGGTAAACCATGCCGTGCGCTCCGCGTCCCGGACCTGAAAGTAACTGTCCATAAAACCGCCGCCCCCTTTTATTGAATAGTCTCCATGCTCTGGTCCTCCGGCTTATAGGCGTCAAGGATAGAGCGGAACCGCTCCAGCCGTTCCGGCTTCACACCGCCAATCACGAGTTCCGTACCATGCTCCCCGGCGCGGGATTCCAGAACGTGGGCGTCCAGCACATCGGAGAACCGCTTCCGCTCCGTGCGGGTCAGTTCTTCTTCCTGTTCAAGCGGTACTGGCTCTCCGCCCTGGGCATGGACGAGAGACAGGTCTTCGGTCAACTCGTATTGGAGAACGTCACGAAGGGAGATACCGGAGTTTTCCGGCAGGGACATGACGGTGCCCGCGGCCAGCATAGCTTCCGTGGTGAGATATCCACGGGCCAGGATCTCCTCGTTCGGCATTTGCAATCCGTTGTGAAGTACACCATAGAGATTCTCATCGCCAAAAAAATCAAGGAGGGTCTCTACCGCCTCGTAGAAAAGCTGTGTCTTTTGCTCCTCAGGAAGTTTGGTAAAGTAGCACGGCTTCTGGCCTGGAATTCTGGAGCAGAAGTTCAGGTGGTACGCTGTGTCGATCCCCGTATCAGTCAGCGCCGCCGAGGTCACCTCCCTGCGGTGCGTGAGCGCCTCCAGCAGCATCCCGTCCAGACCGTTTCCTCTGCGGACTGTGATCTCGGTCTGCTTTTCCAGCTCCTTGAAGCTGATGCTCCAGCTTCCGTTCTCTGTGGCCTCTGTGCCCTGATGGACGATGAAGTCCGCCGCCCGCTCCAATCTGGCGTTGAGGATATCCCGCATCCCCGGCAGGTAGGCGGCAAGGCGGGGATAGTCATAGCCGGCGGAATAGATCAGCACGCCGTCCCCGCTGCCCTGACCCAGCACCAGCAGGCAGTGGACGGCGCTGTCGTCCGCAAACATCCATCTTTTTGTTCTCCGCGATGAACGGCTGATTTGTGAGCGGTGTGATGACCAGCGCAGAAAATTGGTCCCGCGGCAATTCCACCACCTTTTCGATCTGGCAGTCGTCCATCTGAAAGTTTACTGGTTTGTTTAAGAGATTGGCTTTGATTTTCATTGCGTTTTCCTTTCCTCTGCCCTTATGGCAGATAGCCCCGTGGGTTTGTCCGCTGGCCGTTGACGCGCACCTCGAAGTGGAGGTGGGGGCCAGTGGAGCGCCCGGTGGAACCGGACAGGGCAACCACATCCCCAGCATTCACTATCCTGCCCACCGATGCCAGCAGCTGGGAGCAGTGACCGTAGAGTGTGGACAGCCCATCGCCATGATCGATCATGATGTAATAACCGTATCCGCCCCGGTTGTAGGTGGACACTGTCACCGTCCCCGGCAGGGCGGCGCGGATGGGTGTGCCTGTGGGGACTGCCAGATCCATACCGGTGTGTCCCCGCCGCTGCCCGGTGATAGGGTCGATACGGTTACCAAACTCGGAGGTGACCACGCTCCGCCAGTTCTCCCCGATGGGGGAGCAGAAGCCGTCCGCCCCGATGAACGGCACATCAGCCCCCTCGAAGCTGCTTCCCCCCGTATAGCCGTAGCGGATGAGGCTGTAGATGCTCTCCGCGTTGCTCCGCTGGTCCTCTGTGGCCTCCACACCCATGGTGGAACGGATATTCTGATAGATCACCTCCAGATCCTCAATGGACACGGCCACTGTATAGGTTTCTTCCTCCTCTGTGATGGTCCCGTCCTCATGTTCCACGGTGACGGTCCGGGTCCGCTCCTCGTAGGTGACAAAGCAGCTCACAAACTTCTGGCAGTCCTGTTGGCTGGGGCTGTCTGTGCCGAAGTACAGAGCATAAAAAAGGGCCTTGACGCGGATCTCGTCAAGGCCGTCTTCTCCTTCTGTCAATTCATTGATATTTTCAATGGATCCATCCAAGAGATTGAAGCCCGCGCGCATCTCCTCAATGTAGGCCCGGTACTCATCAGGGGTCTCAGACGGGACCTTGCCGCCGTAAAAGCACAGCTCCACAACGGAGAGGTTGTGGCTGGCGGTACCCGAACCCAGAGCGCACAAAAAGGCAATCAGCAGGATCACTGGAGAGAGAATCGCCGCCAGCACCCAACCGATTTTCTTTCTGGTGTTTTCATCAGTCAGGGCGAGGATGGCCGCCTTGACCAACGCCGCGGCTGTGGCGCTCATAAGCTCATGCCGTCCATGGAGGGGCTGTCCTGCTCAGGCCCGCTTTGCAGCTCCGACCAGTATTCGGTCAGCTCCGCCATTGTCTCCTCATATCCCTCGTTTTTTCTCTGCTTCTCCGCCCATGTCTGGTACTGCTCCAGATCCATCCCCCGATCCAGCAGGAGCTTTGCAACGCCGGCCGCCTGGTTATTGACGCAGACATACAGAGCGGCGTAGTTGTCCGCCGCCACCGGCATCCCGTGCTCCAGCAGCTTCTCCGCCATCCATTCCTGATGCTGGCCCGTGAGGGTGTGCAGAACGTCTGCCGCATAATCCCCCGGCTGGACGCCCTTGTCCACCAGCTCCATTGCGGTCTGGAAGTCCAGCCGCTCCGCAACCAGACGGAGGAGGTTTGGGGGCGCGGCGGCAATCTGCTCGGACGTACATTGGGCGATCAGATCTTTGGCCATGTTTCGATGGCCATTCGTATAGGCATGCAGGATGGCCACACCGGTGAGAGCGGGAAGCGGCTCTGAGAGACAGCTTTCCGCCTGCTCTATGAGAGACTGCACCCGCTGCCCATCTCCGGTATCCACCGCCCGCTTGCAGGCGGTCAGGTAGGCAGAGGGAGAGATTTTCGTTGCGGCAGACAGTATACTCAGAGTCATCCTTCTGCCTACCGCTCCCGGTCGGCCCGCAGTCTCCACCGCAGGCTGTCCGCTTGATCCAGTGCTTTGGGATAGCGTGCCCAGAACTCTGTTAACTCACCATCCTGGATCGCCAGCACTGTTTTATCATAGTCGCTCATGCGCAGAGGCCGCTGTCCCACCTCCTCCATATAGGCGGTGATGCTCCCGGTCATCCGCCTCAGAAGCTGCTCCGTCTGAGACATGGCCTGCTCCTGCCGCTCCCGCTGTTCTACCAACGCCTGGATGATGGTACGCTGCTCTGCGGGATCCAGATGGACGATCATGGCCTCCGGCTCCGGCTGTTCCCCGCAGCTAAGGTACCGGGCATAGGTTCCTCGATCTCCATGGAATGCCTTGGTGATGGCGGAGGAGATGAGGAACATCCGGTCCAGGTCCGCGCCGGTTTCGCCCAGCGTTTTGCCTGTGATAAAGTTCCTTGTGACTGTTCGATCATTTTCATACCATTGCAGAGATACATCCAAATAGATTCCTTCACTGCCACCGTAGTCAGTGGTGCAGAAGATATCCGCGCCCCGCGGGATCTCCCGGCCATTCTCCCAGTCACGGTTCATGAGAAAATACTCGTCCGGCAGGTACCCCATCCCCTCCAGACGGTGCCTCAGCTCCTCAAAGACCTCCTGCGCGGTACGCTGTCCGGCGTACTGCTTCCGCCGGGGATCTTCCGGGGACGGTTCCCAGCGGGATAGTTCAATTGGTTCCATTTTCGTTTCCTCCTTGGTTTTGTATGTTCATCCCATATCGCCGTGTGGCTACAAAATCAAGACGGAAAAGGCGGCGATATGACAAAATTCGGTTGACAGGGTTCAGCTTGTATTTTATGATAATCACATCAAACAGAAAGGATGTGCCCTGAATGGCCGCTCGCAGCACCGAAGAACGTATCGCGCTGATCGATGCGAAGATCTCCAAAAAGCAGGAGGAGATCAAGACTCTGGAAGCCCAGAAGCAGAAGCTCCTCCACCCGGTCACCATGAGAACTGTCATGGAGAAAGCAAAGGCCGCCGGCCTATCCGCGGAAGAGATCGCGGAGAAGCTGGGGCTTGAAATGTAATTTCATATCCTGTGGAGATGGACGGCACGAATGCGCCGTCCATTTCTTTACACATAGGGGACTGCCATTGACCTTCCAACAGATGCCGGCTTTATCGTCCGCCAGCTGTCCCGAACAGCTTTTCCTTATAGGGCGGCGCGTGGACCTCCAGCAGATACCGCTCGTTGCCGCAGCGGTAGAGGCAGACGCCCCGCTGGGGATAGCGGATGAGCTCGAACTCAGCAGGCTCCAGCTGGAGGTTGTCCATATAGAACTTCTTGTCCACACTGCCGGCGTTGAACAGGAACTGGTGGGTGGGGATGGCGAAGAGCGGCCGGGTCAGCTCCCGGACCCCATCCACGTCAAAGTCCTCCAGATTCTGGCTGGCCAGGATCATGGAGGACTCTTTCTTCCGTACCCGCTTAAGGCTGTTGCGGATGTATTCGATGGCGGTCAGGTTGCTCAGCCAGATATAAAGCTCGTCCAGCCCCGCCGCGGTATTGCCCTTGGTAAGCAGCTTGTCGCTGAGATAGGACAGCACATTGAACAGCAGGGCGTTTTTCACATTCCGGCTGGCCTGGAGGAGCCCCTTGACGCCGAAGACCAGAAAGCGGGAGGTGGTGATGTTGGTGTGGCCGTTGAAGAACTTGCTCTCCGCGCCCCGGCACATGGAGTGGAGACCCAGCAGGACCTCCTGCAGCAGTTCCCTTGGGTAGAGGGGATACTCCTCGCTGTCATAGTTTCGGTACGCCTCCTCGATCACGTCATAGAGGTCGGAGAGGACTGGATAATCCCTGGGAGACAGGGGCTGGAAGTCGGTATCGTCGTCCATGCCCCATTTGGCGTACAGCCGCCCCAGCATCAGCTCAATGGTATCAATATGCCGGTCTGAGAACTCCTTATAGGCCCGAAAAAAATCCTTGAGGAACGAGATATGCTGGCTGAGCCGGGTCTTCTGGCGGAACGCGGCGGGAGCATCCGGGTCATCCCCCTCGCTGCCGTCATCCCACAGCTTCGGTTCTAAGGGATTGATCCGGTACTGTCCGCTCATCAGGTCGATGAAGCACCCGCCCAGGTTGGAGCAGAGGTCCACAAGCTCATGCTCCGTGTCCAGGCAGATGGCGGACTTGCCGCTTTCCAGAATGTTGCACAGCAGGAGCTTGAGCAGGTAGCTCTTGCCCTGGCCGCTGTTGCCCAGGATGAGGACGTTGGCTGTGGTCTTGTCATCGGTGCGGCGGTCCAGATCCACGATGATGTTGGAGCCGTACCGGTCCCGGCCAATGTAGAAGCCGTTGGGGTCCGTCTTGCCGGAGTAGTTGAACGGGTACAGATTGGCAACGGATTTGGCCGGCAGCACCCGCTCAAACTGGGAGCCGAAGGTGTTGCGGCCCGCCGGATTGGAGGAGAGGAATCCCTCCCGCTGGCGCAGGAGGAGCCGGTCCGCGCCCAGCTTGCTCCGGATCAGCTCCGACGTCACCTCATCCCGCAGGGCGCGCAGACTGTCCGGGTCTCTGGCGGAGAGCTCAATGAACACAGCGCAGTGGATGAGGGGCTCGCTGTTCTTGCGCATGGAGGCGATGAGCGCCGCCACATCCTGGAGGTTGGCTTCCGCAGTGACCGCCTGCTTCATGCTGCTGGTGCTGCCCCGGTCCAGCTTGTTCTTGTTCTCCGCGTTGTGGATGATCTTGTCCTCCTCCGCCACGGACACCTTCCGGTTATAGATGTGCAGGGTCACGCCGCTCTTTTCCCCCAGGCGGCGGAGCAGAGCCAGCTCCTCGGTGCTGGCGGGGTAGCTCCGCAGGGCCAGGGTGCAGCGGTAGGTCCCGCCGCAGATGTAGTGGTCCGTGTTGAACTTCACGGCTGTGGGGGCGATGAGGTCCAGGAAATCCTTGACGCGGGGTTCCGAGGGCTTGGAAGGGACCCTTTTATTCGTTTTCTTCTGAACTTTTTTAGCCACGGTCCATCACCCCCCTCTCTCCGTCGCAGTCCTCAAAGCGGTCCGTGGTCACATCCTGCTGGTAGTAGACCGACAGCAGACGCTTGACGTCCTGCTCCTCCGCGAGCCGCACATGGAAGCCCTGGTCCCGGATTCGTTTTTCCATCTGGCGGAGCTGGACCTCGTCGCTCTCTCCGCTCTGCTGATCCAGCCGGAAAACCAGAACGAACTCCCGCGCCGAGGCGGTGGTGGTCTGGATCTCATCCAGATGGGCGGAGTCCTGCCGCAGCAATTCCCGCAGGGCGGGCAGTTCCTCCTGCTCCAGCCGCTGGCGGTACCACTCCTGATTGCGCTGAAAGGACTCGCGGGAGTCCAGCGCCAGGATACGCAGCTCCGGCATAGCGCACAGCAGGTGGGTCAGGGCCGTCACCCGGCCCCGGACCCCTTCCTCCGAGAGCACGGAGAGGTTATCCGGCTTGATGAGGAAAAAGGCCAGCTCTCCTTCCGCGGTTCGGACGCCGTAGCCGGTGAGCTGGCTGATGCCCATGAGCTGCCGTGCGGTCTGCCGCTGGCGCAGCTCCTGTTTCTGCTTTTTATTCAACCGCTTCCCCCCATTCGTAATACTGCTGTTTCAAAAACAGAAAATTGACGGCATAGCGCAGGAAGTCCAGAATGCTGGCGTCCTCCACGCGGATGCTGAGGAACGCGAAAAGGAATGTGGCCACCAGAGGCGGCAGGAAGCCGCTCTGCGCCAGAGCCAGGACAGAGAGGATAAAGCCGGTCCCGATGATAGCCACATCCCGCAGGGGCCACAGCCACAGCATGGCTTTGGCTCTCAGGTTTTCAGGGTAAATATAGATATTCGTCCCTCCCTTGGCAAACAAAATGGACGGGAGGTTTCTCCTCCCGTCCTGGATGATCTTTTGTTCATTACTGTGCGTCGTTGGTATGGAGTGCGGCATCCGCATCTCCCATGGCGGTTTCTTCCTGTGACAGTTCCGCTCTTAGGGGTACGTGTATTCTCCAGAGAGTGGGTTAAAGCTGCGGCGCCGCTTTTCCTCCTCGGTCAGCTCCGGCAGGACCTCCACTATGGGCGATCCGTCCGCTTCCGCCCCGGCCTCCCAGGCTGAGACGGCGTTTTCCACCAGACTGACCATAAATTCCTTTTGGGAGAGCTTCTTATGCGCGGCCAGGTATGCTTTGATCTGATGGAACAGCTCCTCCGTGACGGCGAACGCCAGCGTCCGGTCCCCCTTTTGGGGCGTGTACCCCTCCAGCATCTTGAGGGCCTTACCCTGTTCCCACAGAGCGAGTCCCTGTGTCACCAGGCCAATCACGAAATCCCGCTGGGACTGGCCCCCGTGGGCCGCCAGATACCGCTTGACCCGCTGGAACAGCTCCTCCGATACCGAGAAGGCCATGGTCCGGCCGCCGCTCTCTATCCGGGGCCGCGGCTTGGGTCCCTCATAGTGCTCCCGGATGATCCGCTCCATGAGGAGGCTGGTGGTCAGGCTCTCATCCGCCGCCACATCCTCCCGGATCTTCTGGTGGAGTTCTTCACATAAATTAATCGTCAGTTTTCCCATTTTGTAGGCTCCTTTCCTTTTGGTAGGCCAAGTATATCCCAGGCTATGGCCCAAAGCTATTCACCAAATCCGACGAAGAACCTGGCTAAAACGAAGCACAAGCAACAAGCCCTTTTTCGGAATTTTTGGTGGCCATTGGTTCCGATCATGTGTATAATCAAGATAACTTGTTCACAGGAGGGATCTGGGATGAAGCGGTGCCGCTGGGCGGACCCAAACTCGGAATTATACATTGCCTACCACGATAACGAATGGGGGCGGCCGGAGCATGATGACCGCAAGCTCTTTGAGATGCTGACTCTGGAGGGCTTCCAGGCAGGCTTGTCCTGGCTGACGATCCTGAAAAAGCGGGAGGCGTTCCGCAGGGCTTTTGACAACTTCCAGCCGGATGTGATCGTCCAATACGGCCCGGAGAAGGTGGAGGCGCTGATGGCTGACGCAGGCATCGTCCGCAACCGGCGCAAGATCGAGGCCGCGATCCGTAATGCCGGGGTATATCTCTCCATTCAGAGGGAGGTTGGCTCCTTTGACCGCTACCTTTGGTCTTTCACAGGCGGGAAAGTCATCCTGAATACGGATGATGAAGCGCGCGCTCATACAGAGCTGTCTGACCGTATCTCCAAGGACCTGAAGCACCGGGGCATGAGCTTCGTCGGCACCACGATCATCTATGCGTTCCTACAGGCTGTGGGTGTGGTCAACGACCATGAGCTGTCCTGCTTCTGTCATCCGAATAATCAATAAGAGACCGCTATGGTGATTCCCCGCATGATGAACTCCACACAGGGGATGGCCACGCTGTTGCCCAACGCCCGATACCGGGCGGAGTCCGAGGCGTCGGAGAGAGCCGTCCAGCCATCCGGGAACCCCTGGAGCCGCTCACACTCCAGCGGCGTTAGGCGGCGGATCAATCGGCGGCTATCTGCCTGTTGACATACCAGGTCTGTGGCATCTTTATACTGTCTGGCGCTTTCTGTAGAGGCCACATCGTTATCGTGAAATACGTCCACACGCTGTCTGGCATAAAGAATGCCGTCCTTTTCAGAAGGCGACCCGTGAGCCGCGTCTCTCTGTTCCACCAGCGGTAGATTGTTGCCTCCGGTCCCCGCACGGGCGGAGAGCGTCGGGGCAATGGTGTGTGGCCCGGTGTATCTGGCATCGATGCCGTGGTTTTCATACACCAGGGGTTGATGCCCGTGCTCCTGAGCCCGCAGGGTCCCCGTGATCCCCACCGTACAGTCCATCACGCTGCCGCCCTGGTCGTTCAGGCACAGGACAGAGGGCATACAGTTCCCGCTGGCTGTCCCTTTCAGCGTGGGGGAGATCTTCTCGGAATAGCCGATGCTTCCGGCCTTGGCTCCTGCCCCCGCAGAAAATCCGGCAACAAAGGTCTGCTGCTTCATTCCGGGTTGTGCCTGAAGCGCACCAGTAAGATCATGCAGATCCCGTACCTCACGCCCCAGGGTGGCTTCTCTTGCCGCTTTGCGGCAATTCACCTTCTCTCTCTGATTTGCGGCAAAGACCACGGAATCGCCGTTGATGAAGGTCTGCATCTGCATATTACTGGTGGCCATCAGCGTACCAGCTACACCATATAGATCGGTGTCCTCATCTCTCCGATTGATGTGATACGCTCTCATCTCCGCTGCCTGGAAATTCATCGGGAGCAGGCCGGCCTGAGCCATCAAAGCCCACTCCAGCCGCTCCGGCAGCGGTTTACCGCGCTCCTTTGCTCTGTGCAGGGTGCCGAGACAGGCTTTTGGACTCAGGTCGTGTCTCTCGTCAGGATCTCGCTCCAAGATGCTGGATAGATCACATTTGACCGGCTCTCTGGGAGCTGCTCCAGTGTTGAGCGGCGGGCCATTTTCCTGCCACGGGGATCGGAATTCCCAATAATGGCACCCGAACAGGTCCACATGGCCTTTGGACAGATCCAGGTGGAAATAAGGAATGGAAATCAGCGTGGACAGGGTTAAGGTCCCGCTTTTTCGTTTCGGAGGTCTCGCATATATTTCATCAGCCTCCTCCAGAGAGAACAGCATCATCTGGCCGTCGCTGTCGCAGTGCTGCATAGTCAAGCCTCCCATCTAAGACATCAAACAGGAGCAGGGGCGCGAGAGGGCCGGCAAAGTCCGCCACCAGAAAAATGCGCTTTCTCCGCTGAGCGACGCCCCAGAATTGCGCGTCCAGGCAGCGCCACGCCAGAGAGAAGCCGTTTTCCATCACGGCGTCTCCCGCGTCCGGCCACGAATAGGGATAGGACTGCGGGACCTCCGCGCCGATGTCATGGATCCGAATGATCTCCTCCAGCACAATACGGAAGTCCTCCCCTTTGGGCGATCCGCTGCTGAACGCGCCTGGAACATTCTCCCAGCACATCCAGCGGGGACGGATGTCGGCGCCGGTCCGGCCCCGTTCTCTCTCCGCTGTCCGCATTTCCTTTATGATCCGAATCTGTTCCATAAAAAGGCCGGAACGGGCACCGGATAATCCGGCGCGCGCTCCGGCCACGCTCAGGTCTTGGCAAGGGCTTCCCCCGCAGATGATGTCTACCGGGAGCAGCAGCCTGCCGTTCAACTTTGTGATGTCGCCCTTATGGGCCATGCCTGGGAAGCGCCGCCCCGTGACTTTCATGGGGAACGGCTCGATCTCGCTGGCCCAGAGAGTTTTGATCCCATACCGCTCCGCCGCGAGGGGGAAGCCTCCGATGCCATCAAACAGGCTCCCCATGGTCAGGTTCATCCCATGGACATCCCCATCCCCTCCGTAGGCGAGAGCTCCATGGACTGGATCTCCTCCGTGCTGACGCTCCGCACAGGGATGCCGAGACGCTCCGCCATCTCCTTTTCTCCCGCCATGCCGGGGCTGATCCGGTCCCCACACAGCCACAGCTCGTCACAAAGCCTTAGCATCCGGTTTCCCAGATCAATGCCCAGCTGCCGTTCCTCCGGGTCGCTGTCATCCAACATCTGGGTGTAGAGCAAGTGCGGACAAAATGGGGTCATCTCCTCCGAGATGGCATACCGGCATGCCTGCCGGGCGAACTGGAGGTTTCGCTTCACATCTCCGGACAGAGGGGAAGCGATGTAGACCACCTTGGCCTGGGTGTCTGTCTCCCTCTGGGGCTGATGCCGATATGAGGGATCATTGACTACCAGACCATTCACGCCTACTTCAACAGACTGCTCCATTTCCTCAGCCCACTTCAGGTACGCCGGGTCAGCTCCTCGCCGGTATGTTTCCGGCAGCCATTTTGCCGGGATGCTGAACGGCCTGGAGGAGTACTCTGTCTCCCGCCGAATGGTATAGGCAAGGGCCTCGTGGATTGCCGGGAGCAGGGGCCACATGGATTGCGGATCGTCATCCCGAAAGTTGACTTCAAACATGACTACATCCTCGTACCGCTCCCAGCTCCCGCTGTCATCCTCGTTCCACACATAGTCGGCGGAGGTGATGGTCACGCCTTCGTCATTGCAGTTGATCCAGATGGTCTTATCCAGATCAGGGAGGCGTACAGCCAGTGTCCCTACCATGCAGCCCCCTCCAGTGTTGCCGTAGATGCGGTCTGTGACTTCATACCGCATGATCTCAGGGTCTGCCTGTAGGGAAATTGTTTTGAGCAGCTCCGCCTGTATGCTCCGCTCCGCATCATACCCGCCCGGATACTCCACACACCGGTACTCCGCGGCGGGGTGGCGGTTGAGCCGCAGCGCCTCCATATCCCGGATCTTCAGTTCCGCGTCCCCACGCTCGGTAAAGAACAGGCGGCGGCTGTTCTCAGATAAAAAGCCGGACAGCCCCGCCATGGGACTCTCCGGCCTTGCATCCACCCAGATCGCGTAGATTTTAGGCGGATGGAATTCGTTTCCTTCTGTCATATTCATCTCCTATTTCGGCGCCACCGCGGCCGCGATGGTCCGGGTGGTGTTGACGGCGGCCTGCGCTGTGTAGACCGCGCTCATGATGTTGGCTCTCGTTGTGGTATCCAGGCCAAAGGTACCGGCGATCCTGGGCACCTCCCCCGCGGAGAGCATGAGCCCCAGTCCCAGCAGGGCGTGGTCCTTGAACACCATAAGGCCCGCCACCAGAATGGTGGATTGCAGAAAGGCGGTCAGGCACAGGCCGATGACCTGCTTCATCCACTGTACAAAGCCATCCACATATCCTCTGGGAATGCTGAACATATACAGCGATCCAACGGCGATCTGGATGAGCAGGATGCCACCCCGCTTCAGGTTTGCGAAAAAGACCTTGATCACCGCGTAGGCCATAAGGATGATGCAGAACAGGAGCATGATGGGGCTGGTAATGACGCCAAAGCCAAAATCCAGCGTCACCTGCGTCATATCCGCGATGCTTTCCACACTGCTGAGGTCTGTGATGATCTGCTGCCCCACATCCCCGATACTGGTCCCGTAGCCGGTGAGCCCGGCGCTGAGCCGGCCCTGCAGCGATACGGACAGGGCGTAGAGCCGCACGGGAAGGATGGTGAACAGGCTGACGGCCAGGAAGCCCTTGATGGCGCCCAGCGCCGTGTGCTGGAGATTGGCCCGGCCCGTGGTGTACTCAATGCCGAACTCAAAGGCGCACACCACCAGGCTCACACCATACAGCGCCCAGCCAAGCTGAGAAAAAAAACAGGACAATGGCCTGTACCCACTCCAGTTCAAAGATCTCCACCCCCATGTTGCCCATGGCGGAGAAGAAGTTCCCAAGGAAGCCCACGATCTGTCCGTAGAACCAGTCGATCAGGTTGTCCATGACTGTGGAGGCCACAAAGTCCCAGATAAACAAAGAAAAATCACCCCTCTTGCGAAAGGGGCGTACCGCCTGCGGCGGAATAAAAATGAGGGCCGTACAGACGGTACGGCCCTCATATAGTCGTTGCGACAGAAAGAAAGCGGGCACTGCTTCAGTGCCCGCGTGTCTTTATGCCAAAATTCAATTCCATATTAGCATACTCTCTGGTGCGGGGTATGAAGGAAATAAATTTGGGGTATCACATGGTCTGCTGACACTGAGGAGAGTGGTCTTTGAACACTTCCCCCTCAGCCGCGTAATAGGCGCTGGCTGCATCTCCGCCATCATTCATATGCTTCACAGCCCGAAGCATGCTGTCATGGTTTTGGGGTTCCATGAGGAAGCCCACCAACGCAAGAGCTGGCACATGGTCCAGACTCCCGCCAAGACTCAGGTACTGGGCCGCGCTTCGGATCTCCGTGGGCAGAACCACAGCAAGCGTATTGTAGAGTTGTCTGCTGATGTCGCGCCCATATTGAGCGTCCGCGTCATGAAACGCGCCGCAGAGGCCGCTGACAATTTCAGCAAAGGACTGATCAAAATCCTCGTTGATCTCATAGGCTGCCCGGATCCACTCGCTGAATGTCCCGTCCTGGCCCCCCAATCCCTGCTCCAGCGCGTAAAATTGGCGGATCCCCTGGGACAGATCTGAGCTGAACTTCCGTTTGTTTTCTCTGGTATCCCACTTTCCGCTTTGAAATTCCTCCAAAGCCGCATGGGACTCCTCCATCGCCTCCAGCGTTGGATCACACCCATTCTCTACCGCGTGATCGCTGATCCGCTCCAGCGGCCAGCCCTCCTTCAGAAGCTCAGCGGCGCCGCGAAGCTCAAAATAATTGAAGACAAACTTTTCTCCGTAATTGAACAGGGCCGCGGCGGTTTCCACGCTTTGATGCCGCTTGATGAGGGCGAGCTCCACATAGGAGCGGTCAAAAATCTCGGATTCTGTTTCCGTCCCGTCCCGGTCCAGATTTTCAGCGTATTCCAGCCAGTTTTTCATGGCCTGGTCAGAGACATCCGGAAGCAGGTCTGTTATCCTCCGCTCAAAATCTTCCCTGGTCATAGCGTCAGAGCCCCACAATGCCCCAGATGTAGTTTGGGGCCAGCAGGACGAAAATTAAGCACACGAATAGGATAGCGGGGCCAGTCCATTCAAACTGACCATGCTTCCGATAATCAAAATACGCCATTGCTAATTTGACAAAAAAAGCGATGGCCAGCACCATGCCCAGCGCCGGAAACACGACGCTGTCCACCACCGTTTTGATCTGCTCTGAGGCGTCTCCCCAGGTCTGTTCCACCGCATCCGCCACATCATCCGCGGCGGCCAGCGCGGGCATACAAAAAAGCCCTGCCAGCAGGAAAACCGCCAGCAAGACGCAGACCCATTTTTTCAGTTTCACAGGCTCTCCTCCTTTAAAATCACGTCTATAAAATCGATGCGGAAATCGCTTGATTTTCTGCTCCACCTCCTCAGAAACACAGCCGCCCCAAAAGCCTTGGAGCGGGGCAGTCGTGAGTTGACCACGCCCTCGATGTATTGCATAGTACAAGTTTAATCCATCGGATACTCTGCTTGCGTTGGAGGAAACAGTATGAACGAAGAGAAACTACGCTGTACACCCGGAAGCATCCCGCCTCTGACGGCGGGTTCAACGGTCAGGCTCAGGCCATGGTAAAGGCCGCCGCGGAGGCGGGATACGAGGCCGCTCCCCGCGGCTCCATTGTGAAGGCGATATGCGGAAGCAATTCGAAGCCCTCACTGGCGTGAAGCTGGACGATGACGTTTCTTGGGAGATTGTCGTCGTTCAGAAGGACCGATCTCTCTCCGAGTGGGGGGCACGGCCCAATAAGGCCGCGCCCCTGCTTTATTTGTCTTCCGCGGTAAGCCTCAGTAGCCGGTGCGGGGCAGGGGATTGGATGGCTTGTAGACCTTGGTCACCCACCGGCTGGTGGCCATGATCCACTGGCCGTCATAGACGCCGCCCGTATCCGCCTGGTTGGTGAACTGGGACCCGCCAGTGGCCCAGGAGACCACATTGCAGTACACCCGCGGGGCTTCCACCTGTCGGAAGTTGGCTGGGACGACGCCGAAGGACACCATGAACTGTGTCACATACTCATTGGAGGCCAGCCCCAGCGCGGCGGGAGATGCGTCCAGCACATAGAGCTGCTGGGTGCTCAGGTTATCCGCCAGGACGCGCCAGGTATCCCCGCTGAGGTTGGTCTTGTAGACCACCTTGTAATTACCCGGCACATTGTAGGTCCCGGTGACCAGCTTATCCAGCCGCACCGCCTGAGTGGGGAGCGTGTCCCTCCAATAAAACGAGGTGAGGCTGGTGGTGGAGTTGTTGGCGATGCCGCTGAGGTCATAGCGGATCTGCTGGCCCGGCATGACCTCCACATACCCTGTCTTCTTGATGCTGACGTTGGTATAGAGGCTCTTATTGGTCATAGCTGCCTTGACGATCTGGCCCTCATGCTCAATCTCCACCTCAATGGGCGTTTTGTCCAGGCCGTAGAAGTCCGCCGCCCTGGATTCAATGATTTTATAGCGGGCCAGAGGCAGAGGCTTGCTCACGGCCACACCATTTTTATTAGTCCGGATGGTATCCACCAGACGGCCCGTCCGGGCGTTGTAAATCTCAAACTCTGTGTTAGGGATAGGGGTCCCAGCGGGCCATCCGTTCATAGAGTTATAGTCGGCGCTGGTCTTGGTGATCTGGATCTGGCCCGTGATGGGGGTATTCTCCCACTCAACCTCGGTGACTTTTCCGGCTTGCACATAAACAGTCTTGAGTTGGTCGTCCACAATATAGCCCTCGTTCTCCAGCTCACGCAGATAGAATCGGCCAGAACTGGACAAATCATCAATATAGACATATCCCCGGTCATCCGAGGTGTATTGACAAATAGGCTTCCGATTGCTATCATAAAGCAAGAAAACGACACCAGGGATTCCCTCACCGTCCGGGTCCACCTTGTGGATGAGAATACCACTGATGGGCTGGTTGGTTACCGTCTTGCGGGTGACCTGTCCATTCTCCACAGTAAAATAGATGGGGGCGGAGTCCAGCCGGAACGAACTGGGGCAGTCCGTTTCCACCGCGTAGTAATTGCCGGCCTCCATAGGGAGATAGACCTTACCGTCACGTCCGGTGGTGACGGTATCCACCAGAGCGTCATCGCTGGTCTTACGGATCTCGAATGTAGTGTTGGGAATCCTTTCCGTTTTATCTGCTGCGTTGACCTTGGTGATCTCGACACCGCCCTCCGGTTTGTTATAAAAATACAGCGTCTGGGCCTCATCATCCTCGGTGATCTCAATGGTCTGCGGCGTGGGGTCCAAAACATAGCCGGATACCGTGGAGACCTCTTTTGCCGTAATGGTCATGCCGGCGGTGAGACCGGTGATGACCACACAGCCCTTGCTGTCGCTCACATAGCGGCCATTGTCCGGGCCTACATAGGCCCCGGTGGAGTCTGTCACCAGAAATTCCACTCCGGCCAGCGGTTGATCGTTTTTATCGCCGTCGTAGATGTACTTTTGGAGGATCAGCGTTTTCTCAGGATCATTATAAAACCAGAGGTGCTGCGTGTCGTCCGGGTTGACCACCACGGTCTGGCTTTGGGTTTCCGGATCAATGGTATAGCCGGGCACACTCTGTACCTCTGTTGCCACGACGGTGCCCGTGACTCCAGAGAGAATGATCTGCCCCTCGGAATTGCTCCAGTACAGGCCGTTGGAGGACAGCTTACCATTCTCATCCGGCAGGAACGAACCGTCTGCATAAGTGATCTTGAATTGCGCCCCCTTCAGCGGCGTTTTTTTGTCGGCTCCCGACAGCTTGTGGATGATCAAATTGCCCAGCGGCTGATTGCGGAACTGGAGGGTCACGGTCTGACCGGCCTTGATCTCTGCTGTCTGCGGGGTATCATCCAGCAAATAGCCTGGTTTGGCCCTGGTTTCACGCACCACCAGCACCGTGCCGGGGTCCTGATTCTCCACCAGGAAAGACCCGCTGCTGTCCGTCACGAATTTGCCGTTGGCATCGCCTACCAGCGTCCCATCGCTGGTGGTGACCAGAAATTCCACATCGGAAAGCGGTTCTTTTTTCTCGTCATCCGAGATCTTGGTGACCAGCAGAGCGCCCTTGGGGGAGTTGCCGAAGTGGACCTCCACGACCTCCTGGTCCTTGCCGGAGAGGTAGACTGTCTGAGGCGGTGTGTCGATGACGTGAGTGCCGTCGCTGGCGAGCTCCTCAATGATATAAGTGCCAGCTTCACAGCCGGTGACGGTAAAGGAGCCATTCTCCGAGGTCTGGTAGACGCCGATCACCGTGCCGCCGCTGCCGCTGGCGTTGCCGCTCAGATACCGGACTTGGAACCAGCAGTCAGATAAAGCGGCCCCTGTTTTGGAATCATACTTCCACACACAGATGGCTGAGAGAGGTTGGTTTTGGAAGCGGAAGGTATGGCTTCCCCCAGCCGGAATGAATACCTCCTGCGTGTCCTCGTCCGGCAGGGCGAATCCAGGGGCAGGCTCCAGCTCTTTTACCCGGTACCAGCCGTCCCGGAGGGAGATGTCCGGCTCGGAGAGAACGATACGGCCCTCGGAGTCCGTATAGTACACGCCCAGGTCGTTATACTCTCCGGTGGCGGTATTGTTGGAGGCGTACCAGACCTGCATCTTGACATTTTCGATGGGATCATGAGTGATCTCGTTTTCCTTGATGATCTCAATAAAAGGCTGCTTGTGGTTCTCAAAGCTGATCGTCTTTTCATCGCCGGCGTTCAGGCTGATGGTCTGGACCCGTTCCGATTCCGTTTCTGAGATATAATATGGGGAGGGAACGGATTTTTCTGTGATCTCATAGCTGCCGGGGTCTACCCGCTTGGAGACGGTTCCGTCCTCCCCGGTGGTCCACTCGTCCTTGTAGTCGCTGTCGATCCCCTCCACCAGGAAGACGGTTCCGGGGATCTTGATCGTGGGGTCATCCGCGTCTGACTTTGCGATGGTGAGCAGGGGCTGCTTCCGATTGACAAAAACCAGCTCTTTCTCATCACCGGGGCCAAGCCAGATGGTCTGAGTGGGCTCATCCCCGATCACATAAGGCGCAGGAACGGATTTTTCTGTCACTTCGAAACTGTCCACAGGGAGGGCCGTCAGGACCGCTTTTCCGTCCTCGCCGGTGGTCACATCGGTGTGAAAGCCGGAGTGGATACCCTTGACCTCAAAGACGGTGCCGGGGATGACGGTATTCTCGTCGCTGCCGTCCCGTTTCCAGATGGTCAGATTGGGTAGGCGCTGGTCCTTGGCGGTCACCTTGACGGTCCCACCCCCATCCACCGTAGCTTGATCCACATGGACAATGACCGGCTCCAGCAGGGTGGCCATGGGCGCCGGTACGGACTTCTCAATGAATGCGTACATGCCCTCGGTGACGTTGGGGACCACGATGCGGCCTGAGCTGTCGGTTTTCTCTGTGGCGATGATCTGGCCGTCCTTTACCACATGGAAGACCGCGTCAGGGAGGGGATCATCAGAATCGTCCAGCTTCAGCAGTTCGATTTTGACGCGGGCGTCATTTTCAAAAACTAAACTGACATCATGCTTGCCATCCCAAACAAATTCCTGTTTGACCTTGTCCGGGTCCGGGCTGAGGGAGTAGCCAGAGGGCGGAGTCACCTCCGTTGCGGTATAGCTGCCAATGGGCATGGTGTCCCAGGGCACGTCGGTCAGGTAGCCGCCTATGCCGGTCGTATATGTGCCCGTAAAACTGTTATCCACACCGTCAATGCGGATAACAGCGCCGGCAAGGCCCTTGGTGGGATCGTCCGCATCCACCTTGCGGATGGTCCCTTCGCTGGTGACCTCGGGCGTGTCCGTGAATGTGACGGTCACAGCCCTGCTGCTACCGTTGGGCAGGGCCACATACTGGGGTCCAGCGTTGTCGATCTGGTATCCTTCCGGTGCCTCCAGTTCCACGATGGAATATGTCGAGGCGTCCAAGCCTTTGATCGTATAGGTCCCGTCGCTCCCGGTCACGATCTCCTGCTCATAGGTCCCGTTTTCTGAGCGCACCATGAACCGTGCCCCAGGGAGCCCCTTGTTGGGATTGGTGGCGTCCACCTTCTTCACGGTCAGGTCGTACTTCTCACGGGTGACGTCCAGGTTCCCAATCATAATGGCCTGCACGTCCTTGGCCTGATGGGAGCTGGTGCTGGAGCCGGTGTATTGGTATTCGTAGACGGTACACTCGCCCCACACGCCCTGCTTGCCCAAATCCAGGATATATTGGGTGCGGTCACGGAAGGACATCCCGTCCAGCAGGTCATCAATACTGGAGTAGCTGGTATGCTCCAGATTGTTGTAGACGCACAGCAGCTCCTCGGCACAGGCGGTGGCTGGATCCGCCAGCAGGCCGGCCTTATAGCGCCAGATGATGGCCTGCACCCAGGCGTTCATGGTCCAGGAATAATCGCTGCCCCACACCTCATCTACGCCCAGGGCGTGAGCCTGGTCGGTGAACACGCCGGTGGTATGGGCGTAGTAGTAGGCCATCATGGTCTGTACGGTAGGGTCAGTGATGGGCTTGGGATTGCCCCAGGTCTGCCCCTCCAGGGACCAGCCCATGCCTTTCCCGTGCTCGGCGCAGAAGCCGATGGTGCTTTTCTGGTTGTAATCGAAGGTCATCTGATGGAGCCAGCAGGTCCCCAGGCTGGGAGACTCATAGTGGACGCCGTTGTGAGTGCAGTCCTCCATCTTGATGGAGCCGGGGGCGTCTGCCGCCAGCGCGGCGGTGGGCAGCAGACCCAGCATACAGATCAGCACCAGCAGCATGGAGATCATTCGCTTGTATGGGAAACAAATCTTTCGCATACCTTGTTCCTTTCCGAAAAAGGAAAGGCCGGGGGACCATGCTTCCCAACAATAAAAACAGGCTGCGGGGATCTGGTCCCTACGGCCTGTTTCTTTTTCTGCGTTTTAATTTATTGATGCGCGCGGCGCCGGAGTCTCATGCGGATCGCTCCGGCGAAGTGTTTACTGGGGTGTGACCGCCTCCTTTCTGGCTGATATAAAAGATGGCCTCTCGTTTGAGAGGCCATCTGGCTGGTGTTTATTCATATGGGTTGTGGGTGTTCGGGCAGCCTACGAACAGGTAGCAGTAGGTCACGCCGTCGCGCTCCGTCACGCCCACACCGATGCTGTCACCGTCTGGATCGATCATGGTTTCGAAGTGGCCGGGGGAGCTGATCCAGTTCTCCAGAGCGTGTTGGGCTGCATTCTCCGTGGCTGCGCCGGTGAACACGGTCAGGTTCACACCGAACCCGTAGGGATAGCCGCACGTCAGGGCTGCCTCACATTCCTCTTTCGTGTGATGCCAGCTATACTCCTTGTCGGAGATGCTTTGGGCTGCGTCCATCAGGGCTTCATTGACGGTCAGCTCCGCTACACCGTTCTCCCGGCGCGTCTCGTTGACCAGCCGCACCAGCTCCAACCGCACATCCGACACCTCACGTTGGTCCGGGCTGTCCCCGGTGGTGGGGGCCTGCGGTGCGTCTGGCCCCACGGTCAGCGTCAGGGCGCCGGTTTCCCCGGCCTGGTTGGAGGCGGTGATCTCCACGCTCCCCTCGGACTTGGCAACGGCCACCCAGCAGCTCATCACCTGTTCCACCGCCACCGTGTCCGGGTCGCTGGAGGTCACCGTGTACGCCGCCCCGCTGGGGCCGATTACAAGGCCGCTCCGTTCCCCCACTTCCAGTACAGCGCCCTTGTAGCTGCTCACCCGGATGGGAGGCGCCTCTGCCGCATGGGCTGCGGTGCCGGCCATCAGGATCCCGATCAGGATGCCTGTGGTCACCATCAGCACGTTCTTTCTTCTGCTCATACCGTTTTCCTCCTCGATGTTATTAGACTTTGCCTTTGCAAGCCCAACATATCAGAAAAGGTTTTGAAAGTCGAGCGGAAAGCGTTCGTGAAAAGGGAGAAATCAGCGTCTATTTTATGATTCGGGAATCAATTGGCCACCGCCACCACTTTCCAGCGGTTGTCCCGCTGATTGCGGACACAGGTGTACATGGTGATTTGGTCGTTGGCGGTGGGATTCAGGCCGGAGGTGTCATTTTCATTGACTTTTTCCACGGAGACCACCTCATAGGTTTTGGTCCCCAGCTTGGTGGTCAGGGTAACCTTGTCCCCGATCTCCAGCGTGTGGAGCTGCCCAAAATGGTTGTTGACACCCCTGTTGTGCGCTGCCACCGCAATATTTCCCCGCCATATGGAGGTATCCTCGAAGTGGCCGGCCCCCTTGGCCAATGTCTTGCTGTCCGTACCCTCATAGACCTTGACCGTCAGGTCGATGGCCGGGATTTTCAGGGTGGCCAGATACCCGCCCTTGTAGTAGAGATCATCCGTCACCTCCGTGTAGCGGGTAGAGGGGGCGGTCGTGTCGGGGACGGTCACGGAGCCAGTGGGACTTCCGGGCGTTATGACACTTGAGCCGCTCCCATTGACCACCGCCCCGGTGGCAGGAGCGCCGACGGGGGACAAGTTAGGCGTGAGATAGCTCCCGGTGTTCCTGGTATCCATGCTGGGCGTCCCAAAACCGGGTGGGATGAGAGCGGCGTTTTTGCTGACGTCCTCATTCTTTCTGGCACCGCCGTCCGCCGTATGAACTACCTCCACGGAAGTGGGTTTGCCATAGTCCGGACCGTCCGGGGCGTCGATGGTGTACTCCAGCGCGCTGGCCGGCAGGACCAGTCCCGCGGCAAGGCAGAGGGCAAGCATGGCTGTCATGGTTCGTTTCATGGTGTGTTCCTCCCATCAGGCGGACTCGCCGCCATCATCGTCCGCCTCACGGCGGCGCCGGATGAAGATTGCCGCTCCGATCCCCGCGCCCGCCAGAGCCACAATGCCAAAGGGAACCAGGACTGCCGCCCAGTTGAATTGGGTGGGGAGCTGGTCCTCCGGGGCTGTCACAGGCTGGAGGGGCGTGCCCTCGAAGATAGCCACATAGCGGGTCCGGTTCAGGGCGATCCGGCTGACCGTCCCGGTGTAGTCCGCCGTTACCGTATAGCCCTTGACGTAGCTGCTGGTGGCGGAGCCGGTATAGGTGGCCACCGCGGTAAAACGGTCCCCCAGAGCGTAGCCGTCTGAGGTGGCGGTATTGTCTGTCTGCCAGTCGATATCCTTGAGCGTCAGGGTCTTTCCGTTCTCCTCAATCGTCTTGGGGATGTACTGCGTATCCTGGCCCGCGAGGTTGGGATAGGACCGGGTGGCGCTGATCTCTTTCGTAGAACTGCCATACCCGGCCACCTCCACCCGGACGGTGTCCAGTTGGAGCGTCAGGGTGCCCATGAGTCCGTCATCGGTGACGAATTCACGCTCCTGGGGGAGCAGGTCAAGTACCGAGGCCATGTCCTTGTTCTTACTGGGGAGAGAGACGGTCTCTGTATGCTGCCGCTCCTCATGCTCGGGGAGCTCCTGCTTGAGCAGGTCTGTGAGCGTGTAGCGGAAGCCGTCCTGCTCAAAGTCGGACCGGGGGATGCCGGCAGGATCCTCCTCCGGGGCCAGGTCATAGATCTTCTTCAGCTCCGTACCATCCTCGCTCCGGGTCACCGAGGTTGGATAGCAGACCGCCGCAGTCTCGGCGGCAAGGGCGCTGACCGGCAGGGCCAGGGTCAGCATCAGCGCCGCGGCGCAAAGGCTGAATGCTCGTTTCATGGATGACCACCTCCTTACATACTCTCGCTATTCTGCGTAGACTCGGCCTGGTACTCCTGCTGGCGCTGGGGAAGTTGATACAGGGCCTGCTCATAGGCGTCCAGCACTGCCTGACGGAACTGCTGGCGGAACTCCCTCTCGCTGGGGAAGCAGGCGTCCCGGTACCCGCCGCCTGTGCGGTAATCCGGCATGGAAATGAAGGGCCCGTTCCCCACGTCCACCACCTTCAGGCCCCGGATGGTAAAACAGCCGTTCAGGTTGGCGGAGGCTTCCGCCAGGACCGGGCCGGAGGTATGGATCGCGTAGATGCGTACATTCACCTGGGTGGGCAGGACCTGTAAGCAATGCTCCTCCCGCGAGGAAATGACAGTGTTTTCTTCGTTCATGACAGCACTTCTCCTTTAGATTGTATTCTGGCAGGCGCCCTGTTTCGCGCGCCATTCCAGTCGTTTGTATGCCCAGGGAGTGATCTCCTGGGTTCTGGACCCGCCATCTTGGGTCACGGTATCCACCAGGTACTTGAGAACCAGAGGGTAGTGATAGGTCCGGCCCGCATTGCGGTACCGCCGTCTTAAATCCTCTGGCATAAGCCAGCCCACACCCGCGGCATATATCTGCTTGATCACCGGAGCGATATTCTGTTCACAGGAGGTTTTACAGCGCTCCGAAAGCGGCTTGGGTGCGGGGATGATCTGCCCGCCGTCCAGACAGTATCGGACGTCCAGATGCTCAGCCGCCGCCTGAGCCACTTCAAGCGCCTGCGTTTCATTCCGCCAAAGGGGCTGGACGATGCTGTCCGTCAGGAGGACGTCATACCCTGTCCGGTCAGTAGGAAAGAGCGGCAGGCACCGCACCAGCTGCAGGACCTGCACCCCATTGGACAGTCCAAACTCTTTCACTCTGTCATTGGGCAAACTGTGGTAATGCTCCAGCGCGTCCCGCCAGTTCAGGAACTGGGACAGCCGCCAGCCGGTCACGCCTTTGGGGTCATGCCCCAGCCGGAAATCGTCAATGGTATAAAAAGAAATCCTCATTTTCTTCTTGCTCCTCACTTCATCGTCATATCACCCATAGCTGGGTGCTCACTTTGCGTTTGTTCCATGCCTTTTAATTCCGCCAGTTTCTCCGCGGCCCAGTCCGGCAGAAACTGATCTTTCAGCACGCCCATAAAATCCGCCCGGTTCCAGCGGGTCATCTCCCCATCGCCCAAGCAGGTACAGCGGATGGAGCGTCCGATGGCGTGAGGACCGCACCCAAAACCGTCGTGGGCGTACCAGAGCATGGCGCCCTCATTCCAATAGGACTCTTTCAAGATGTCGGGAGAGAGGACCAGCACTTTGCCCTCGTAGTCCAGAGAGGAAAAGGAGTCTGGGTGGCAGTGCTCCGGTCCGAAAAGCCCAAGCGCCTGATACGCCTTGCAATACTGTGTGACAAAGCCATCCAGCACTGCCGGATGGCTCTCTACTACAAAATCGCTGTTGTGCCAGTGATCTGAGGGAATGCAAGTTCTCTTGGCCCATTGCTTATTCGCTGGGCTGAAGCGGCCATCCTGATCCTTTTGCTGGATCGTGTTTGACAGTACCCACGCGGTCCTTTTGTATCCATACTTTGCAATGACCTCATCCACACAGCCATTGTTCAGGTGCATCCCATCGAAGTTCTGGCGGATGCTCTCCTCAATGGCCCGCTTACAGGAAATATTGGCCTGGTGGCTGGCCCGCCAGAGCGCCAGTTCCCCCCGTTTCCGAGCCTCATTTGCGGAATAGGGATAGAGATATGTCTCAATCTCCATACACTACGTCTCCCAGAATCAGCCGCTCCTCCAATTCTCCGACACAGATCTCTGCGTCCCTGAACATCTCCAGCACCTCCTCCGGCACATCCCGCAGGTCATAGTCATAGTCCGCTTCGGAGATAGTCACCGTGTGTTCATCCTCGTCCACGCTGGCGCACAGCTTGGCTTTTTCCGGGATGCCGGCTTCCTCCCGCAGATAGTCCGGCAGCTCCACCTCGTCCCCGCCCCCAAAGGGGCACTCTCCGTCACAGCCATCGCAGTGGCCGCATACTCTCGCCAGATGGACATGCAGGTCCGTGGCCAGCTTCTGGAGGGATCTGGCGGCGCGGAGCAGCTCCATGGCGGTCATACGCTGCTTGAGCACCACCAGCGTGTCCTCCGAGGCGTGGAGCTCCACCTTGCCGCTGCTCTCAAAGCCAGAGAGCTTCATCGCTGCCGTGGGGATCTGGAGGCCCTTGGAAGTGGTTTCTTTTACAAATTTCATGGTCAGTCTCCTTCATATCAAAATCAAACAGATTCAGTTGGACCGAGGCCCGTTCCCGCTCATGCAGGTCGTAGTTGGCGATGAGCAGCTCGGCAAACTGGCAGTTGGGGTCATACCGCTGGCGGATGTTGTTCAGCCGGGTCACCGGCTCGATCTGGATGCCGGGGGCGTCGTACAGCTCCCGGACAAAGGGATCATCATTATAAGACAGCAGGAATTTCCCCTGAATGGACATCAGAGCATCCCGCAGACGGATGTGGTCTTTCTCTGTAAAGCCGTCCTCTCCGATATTTGAGTAGTAGCCTTCCGTGCAGTGGTAGGGCGGATCGCAGTAGAACAGGCTCTCCGGTCGGTCGTAGTGCCGGATGAGCTTCTCAAAGTCCTTGTTCTCAATGACCACTCTGGCCAGACGGCGGTGGGCCTGCTCAATGAGCGGGAAATCCGCCCACAGATCGTGGGGCTGATTGCCGAAGCTGGTGAGGGCGGAGGCGTAGCTCTGGCGGATGATCTGGTAAAACCACGCCGCCCTCTGGACCGATGTGGTCCGCTTGCGCCGCAGGGCCAGCCGCGCGCGGTCAAAGTCCTCCCGCGCGTTCAGTACGTACCGCAGGGAGCCCATGAGCAGGTCCGGCTTCTCCCGCACACAGCGGTACAGATTGGTCAACAGGCCGTTGAAGTCGTTATAGACCTCAAAGTCGTTGCCGGGATTCTTATGGAACAGCACCCAGCCTCCTCCGCCGAAGACCTCAATATACCGCTCATAGTAGAGGGGAAACCGCCTGACCACCTCCTCCCGGAGCGCCTTCTTGCCGCCCACCCAGCTCATAAAGCTGTTCAAGAGCCATCACCCCCTTCCAGTGGGAGGCGGGTCTGGGCGGTGTCGAACACATCCAGCGACCGGGTCAGCCCACGGATCGCCGGAGTCCAGCAGTTCTTCAGATACCCCCGCCTCCAGCAGCTTCCGCCTGCCGAAGTCCTTCAGGCCATCGCGGGGAACCCATTCATAGCAGTGCAGGTTCTGGCTGATGTCCAGGGCAAGACGGAGGTCACGGCAGTGCTCGAACTCCAGCGCAGCGGCAAAACGCTCCATGAAGTGGGGCATCCCCTGTCCCTGCTCATCCAGAACATAGCCCAGATCGCTCCCGTCATTGACCAGTTCCAAGGCGCTGTCATACTGCTCCATCAGATTTCCCAGCTCCGGCAGGCTGCACCGGACATCCAGCAGCATACAGTTTTCCAGGCTTCTGGTTTTCAACTCATCCAAAGCCAGTGCCACCTCATCAGGCCGGTCGGTCATGGCGGAGTAATCCGGCAGACGGAGCCACACCCCCTCTGGCACCGCCGAAGAGGCCAGCTTCACTTTCATACTCCAACCGTCATCCTCTGGGATGAGTCCCTGGCCGGTGTAGCGAGGTGCGGAGGGGTGTTCGGGGTACTCCACATAGCAGTTTCCTACGAACAGGCCGGGGTGCCGGTCCTCATAGCGGCGGCCCAGCGCCTCCAGGTCCGCATAGTACATGGCGCGTTCCGGCAGATGGCTTTCGTGCCGTAGATAGAAGCTCCCCAGCTGCGCATAGCTCCCCGCGGGGAAGCAGATCTGGTAATCCTCCAGCGAAAGCAGGCAGTTGACCGCGTCCACAGCCACTTCCGGGTCCATGTGTAATATGGCGGTTTCCAGTTCCCAGCCAGTCTTGCCCGCCAGCTCCTCCAGCTTCCCGGTCCGCAGGATCGCCGCGGACAGTTGGTACTGTTCCTTAACAGAGAGCGTGTCAAGGCGCTCCATGATCCACCGCTGCTCCTGTTCCATGAGCGGAAGGCTCATCAGGAGATCCCGCTTTTTCTGGATGTCCATCATATCATCTCCATTCCTTGCTCTTCGGCCTGCTTCGGCTCAACAATAGAGAAGCTGCTCCACCGCCCGCAGTGCGGACAGGCCACTGTTCCAGTACAGGCGCCATCGATCTGTTCCTGCGTCACCTCACCCGGTTTTCCGCAGCACTCGTTGATTACAGTGACGAGACTAGCGTGTTCCAGCACCTCCGGCCGGTATTCCCGATTAAACGGGATGAAGTTGACCCAGCGGGGGTTATCAAAGATGCGGCTGATATGGAGCTGTAGGGCCTTGTGCCGCACAGTTCGGGCGGAATCCTTGGCGTAGTTGTGCCGGCTCTCCCAGTCGGTCAGCGCCTCCAGAAGCTTCTGCTCCCCAGCCTTTTGGATGAGGGCTTCCGCCGCCTGGTACCACACGCCCTTCTCGATCTCACCCAAGCTTGTCTGTACGCCAATCCAGGCGCTGTATTGCTTATCCCGGCCGGCGCCGGTACTGGTTGGGTGGAGCACACCATACCGCCATCGGATGTCCTCAAAGCTCAGGCGTTCCATGTCGATCTCGCTCAGTGAGTTGATTTGACCGTTTCGCAATACAATCCCTCCATTTTTGTGCGCTTATGGCTTACATCCCCGTCATCTGGGGACCAGCGAATTCTTCCCTCTGCGGCTTTCCGGTGAAGACTGGAAGCGGCTGTCCGTCTGTTCTGCGGATCAGGCCATACTCGGTGATCGCCCCGTTTCCCTCCTCCAGCATAGTCCTGCCAATTTGGGCGGCCTGGGGCGTCTGGAACAGTTCAGACGGCAGATCCGGGTATGTCTCACGCGCCATCAGCTCCGCGTAGTCCCAGGTTTCCGCCACCTCGGGGAGCAGTTCATACTGCTCCGCCTCCTCCAGAAGCTGGGCGGCGTCCCCCAGGCTTGGCTGGCCGCTGGCCGCCAGGAGGGCCTTATATCGGACAAACTCTGCCTCACTCCAGGACCGCTTTTTCTGGGCAAGCTCACGGGCAAACTCATTGACTTGAGCCAGGCCTCCGTCCTCCAGAGCCTCGTCGATGGCATCCCGCAGGGAGGGGATGAGGCACTCTGTGCAGTGAAACGCGCACTCCTCTGCGGAAACGGCCTCCACCGCTTCCGCCGCCTGCCAGACGCCCTTGTCTATCGCGGGGAGGTTCAGGATAGCGGTCTTATCATTGTCGTACTGTGGGTCGTTGAAGAAACCCTTGCGGACCTCCAGCACCACTGGGGCCCCAGACCGCTGAAAGTAGGTTGTTTCCCCCGGCTGATATGCGTAGACAGGTCTGATCTCCCCGCCCAGCTCCGCATAGCCTCGGCTGGTGAACACGCCGCCATGATCCTCCTTGTGCTGTTCGCCCAGCAGCTTCAGCAATTCGATCTGAAAGCGGCTGCCCTTCTCCATAGTATCCAGCAGGGCCATGGCCTCGTTGGAGAGCATCTCGCTCTCATACAGAAATACCCCAAGCTCCTGAAGGTTGGAAACTTGAGGTGCCAGACAGCAGGCATCGGTATTGTAGGTCAGGTTGATGAGGTGCTCCATAGAGACAGAACCCCTGTGACGGCTCCACTCCATTGCCAGCAGAGTCTCCATCCCTGTGTTTTCCTCCGGTGTCAGTGCGGCCAGCCGCTGGGCCAGCAGATTCAGGTCATATAGATTGACGTTCCTGCCGATCATGCCGCGTTGGAGCCCGTCATACCCAACATAGAGAAGTTCATTGCCGCAGGATCGGCCATCCTTGATCCGGGCCTTTTGCAAGGCGTCATGGAACTCCGACCAAGTGGCCGGCATCCGCAGGGAGACGGCTGTTTCATAGCCCTTGGGGCCGTTGTTGCTGATCTCCACTTCAAATATCTTCTTAGCCAAGGGTCATTCCTCCCATCGGCTCCTGCTCCGGAGCATTGGAGTGCTCTGTTTGAGGATAGAGATCATTCACCGCCTCCAGCACAGTGTTCAAATCTCTGTTTCGGGTGATGTTCGCCAGATCCTCTGAGTGGCAGTATACCTCGCCGTCTCTTCCTACCGCGCAATGCGTCTTCTGCTTGCCCCGTATCTTCTCCGAAGTCACCTCAAGGCACCCATCCTCAATGATGCGTGTGGAGAATCCCTTTTCCCTCAAACGCTCCGACAGCTTCTCATAAAATTGCTCTGTTGCCTGATCCAGTTCCATTTCACATTCCCCCCATTTGAAGCGCATCCTGCTCGTAGGCTTTCGGGTCGGCGCCGGGAACATCCCATCCCGCAAGGCTTCCGATCTCCATAGCCTGCCGCTGAACAGGACTGACGCCCAGGTTTTCATTCATCTCATCTGCCAGTTCCACATTTCGCTCCTTATCGCCGGTATCCCAGTCCGAGAGATAGTAGCCGCTCTCGCCCCGCTTGATGCAGATGAGCTGGCCGGTGGTTTTCAGGATGGAAAAGCACAGCTCCGGCAGGCCCTCGGCCACCTTGGGGGCAAACCGTTCTTGCTCAGTCTGGATGCTCCAATCATCGCTCTGCCACAGATGGACATATAGCTCGCCGCCGTCCACTTCAATGGGCCGCTGCTCGAAGCCCTCGCCCCAGGCATCCGAAGCCTGTCCGGTGACATATTCTTTGAGCGTATCCAGCTCTTCGGGAGAGAGGGCGCCTGCCACACGGCATTCCGCCACACCCCAGAGCCGGCCATTCCGGCCTTCTGTGGTAAAGACCGCCGACTGAACCTTTTCGTTTACAGCATCATCCTCGCCATACCAGTGCATGAGGCCGCGCTCGGACTCCTCCGGCACACGATTTTTTACCAGGGCTGCCAGGACGCTCCCCTCATGATCCAGGAGCGTGCGGCCGTCCCACTCCTCGCTGTCCTCCGACATGTCCCCCCACTCGTCCCGTTCGTAGAAGTCAGCGGTGAGGGGCATGTACAGCTTCATAGTGGTGGGCTCAGGCGGCAGGACAGTGAAGCTGTCCTCTCCAATGATTAGGGCCAGACCGCTGCCATTGTCCCATTTTACATGGAATTGCCCAGCGTCATCGATGTTTTCCAGTGTGCCCATGGTACCGGACGGCACTGGGTGGTAGGGGTCTTTCATCTCTCTGAGCTTGATCCGGCTCCCTGCGGGGTACTGCTCCCGCAGAAAGGCCAGCCATTCTCTCGGCGGCGTGTTCATAGCGAAATTCCTCCCATGGTCATGCCCTCCTGGGGTGCATTTTCATAATCCTCCAGCGGGCGGGGGTTTTCCTCGCCGTAGAGGTCGTACAGGATATCATCCACCTGCTTGCGGACAACTGGATCATCCGTCAGCGTTTCATACCGGAATCCGGTAGCGGGATGGTCCGGCAGTTCCTCCCGGATGCACTGGAGGTACGCCTCTGCGTCCGTATATTCCACCTGCTCGCCGCTGGCATAGGTCACACGACCTATCACCGCAGGCTGCTCCGCCAAATTCTGCCGCTGGACACGGAGGTCGAAGGCCGTCAGATATGCCTGATAGTCGCCGGGAACAGGGTTGCATCGCAGACAGTAGCGGTAATTCTCTGTCTCTACGATATAGCCATAGTTGGCCGGCCAGCCGCCCACCTCTCCGCCATGGCCCCAACAATACTTGGTCATGCTGGCCAGATCTTTCAATACACTGGTTCGCAGCTCGTCCACGACCTCTTGTAACTCAGCCTTGAACTCAGGACTGTTCAGTTCCTCGGGACCTCGGGGCCACCAGGTGTGCCAGAACTCTTGTCCCTGGTGGCCGAAGTCCATTCGGACATGTCCAATGCAGCCAAGCCTCTGGTCCTCCTCCGGCGTCATGGCATAAAAAAGGGCCGCTTCATCGAAAGAAGCGGCCTTGATGGCAAATTTTCTGTCGTCCTGGGGATATTCCAAAGAATGTTCTTCACAAAACTGTTCCAGTGTCATTTCCTCGCCCAACAGGTGGAACGCACTGTTGACCCGGCGTGAAGCCGTTTCCTTCCGCTTAAGGGGGGTGGGGGAGAGTACCGTGCCGGCATGATACCTGGCGGTTTTGTCCACCAGGGCAATCTTTACGTTGGGGGACTGCCGCGTGCCCCGCAGGTCATAGCAGTACCAGTCCTTGGGGATCGTATCCCGCTGGATCAGCCAATTGGTAAACAGCACAGGGTTCCCAAACAGCTCGGCATGCTGCATGAAGTCCGTTCTGATGTTGATGCTCATAGGATCACCTCCAATTTTATAGCAACAACAATTACCACAAGTCACTGGGAAAGTCTACTATTTTTCGGTATCTACATAGAAATCTCCATTCCCTGCCCCTGCTCCTGTTCCGGCAGCTGGGAGAGACCCATGAGGCGTTCCGGGTCCACGATTACTTCCTCCTCGTTCCTACCCAAGAATACGGCATAGATGTTCTCTTTTTTGACCTGCGCCTCATATACCGTGCCATTTTGACCAAATCGATGAGCAAACCACTCAGCAACCTCACGGTTCAACGTCCACGAAAGCGCCTTAACATTTTGAGCGTTGTAGGAGGTCACGCCGCGGTAGACCGTTACCACATCGTCCAGGCTCTGGAACAGCCCACGCTCCTCCTCATCCATCAGCATCTGAGGGTCGATGGAGCGGAACATGGCCAGCAGGCTCCTTTTGCTGAGATTCGGGTCATCGTTGGGGGATTCTGTGCTGATCCACGCATACGAGAGAAACAGGGCCGCGTCCTGCTCGCACAAATACGGCGCCGCCAATTTCAAGTAACCCAACCGATACGGCTTGGTGACCAGCAGGAGCAGCCCCGCGGCAGTCTCCGCTTCATTGATCTGCTGCCTCACGTTTTCCCGCCAGGAGTGGAGCGCGCCGGGATCATCCAGCAGATTTCCAGCCGACAAGCTGCCGTCCTCATTGCGGATACCGACCAGTCCGCTGTCAGTAAAAGGGTGCTTGACAACCAGCGGCGATAGTTTCGTTGGCTGGATATCGAACCACAGCAGTGTGTGAGCCAGCGTCTTCAGGGCGGCAAGGTTGGTCTCCGCGGGCCACCTTCGTTTCTTCCCGCTCATCTCACACCCCCTTGGCGGCGGTTGAAATACTCACAGCCGGTATTTTTCTTTCCCATGGCCGCACCCCGCTCAGAACACCTGCTGGAGCGGCGTCTGGCCGTCAAAAGGGCTGCTCAGGCGGCGCACCAGGCCGAACTCCGTCTGACGGACGCCGTCCTCTTTCATGGAGTCCTCACCAAACTGCTCGAAATCCATATAGCCGTCTATGACGCTGATCAGCTCTTCATCCGCTCCGATACGCCGGAGTACAGACTGTCCGTATTCATAGCTTCCCTCGGTGATCCGCTCATAGTCGTCCAACTCCAGAGCAAGGCGCAGGGCACCAGGGAAGTCCGCTGGCGGCTCTACCGACAGGACCGCCAGGTATTTCAGCAGGTCGCCGTCTGGCATCTCCCGGATCGTCCGCGCCAGTTCGTTGGCGCTCTCCGCGCTGACACAGTCCATAGGGAGGAGGCCGGCCAGAGGCTCCATCTCACACTTGGTCTGGTAGATGGCAGCCTGGGCAAAGTCCTCGACGCCAAGGCTCCGCTTTGTCATATCCAGCTGGAGCTCCTCCGCTGGGAGATCCAGGCAGTATCTGATCGGGCCGGGGAGCAGATAAAGCTCAAAAATGGGTTTACTCTCCTGCACTTGCGGCTGTCCATTTTCCCGCCGCATCACATAGCCGCTGACAGTATAGGCGCCGCCGTGGCCGGCAAAATACTCCGCGCCGATTTTGGCAAAGTCCAAATACGGCCACGCTTCTTCGGGAAACCGTCGGTCGCCATGGAGCTGGCCGGCAACAACGACATATCTGCCCAGCTCCTCATCGGACCGCACATTGGGGACGAACGTGTACGCCTCCAACGAGTCTGAGACGCGGAGCACATCATCCAGGCTGCCGGCGCTCTCCGCGTCCAAAGCCCCGGAGAAGATATCCCGCTGCCGTTCGTCCATGCCGTCGATTTTCTCCGCCAGCCGGTTCAGCTTGTCAAAGGCGTCCGGATCGGTGAGACCGGCGCCTTTGAGGTGCTTGGCGAGGCTGGGGACGCCGCTGTCCACCCCAATGATCTGGACTTCTCCGGCATAGCGGCTGGCCGCGTCCAGCGCGGCAAACACTTCGTCCACCTCACCAGGAGTGGTAGGGAGCCGAAGAGGGACGCTCTCATAGTTGTCCCCGCGGGCCAGTTTTAACGTGATCATGTAAGTCCTCCCATCTGCGGCCCCTGTTCCATCCGCTCTGCCGGAATGTTCCGGGCCATGATCTCTTTCATTTCCGGCTTTGTTCCCAGATAGGCCACATAGCCCCGGTCCCCGAAGAGGCCGCCTTCCTCCTGGACACGGCGTTCCCCGTAGCTCTGGTAGTCGATGTAGTCCTCCAGACTTGGGTCCACCTCAAAATGGCCGGACTCCCGAATGATATACCGCCCATATTCCTCCGCGGTGCTGATGTCCGGTACCACCGTGAACTCATGGAGATTCTCCGCCAGGGACAGGACCTCCTCCGGCGTCTGGGGCCAGGCTGTGTCGAAGACTGTATGGAACTTCTCCAATGCCTGTTCATCAAACGCTTGGAGGTATCTGGTCAGCGCGTTCAGGGTGTCCAGATGCTCATTTAGCGGGCATTCGTGCCCAAATATACCCCTAACCGCATCGCTGACCTCGGCAAGTTTCAGCGTTGCTGTACATTGTTCCGGCCTGTCTACGCCCAGCCGCCGCACAGCACGGCTGATTTTGCTCTCCGCGCAGGGAAAATAAAGCATTTCCTGTTGTTCCGGGCGTCCATCCGCAGAAAGCATGACAGAGACCGTGCAGCGTGTGTAGTAATACTCCGGGAGGTGGCGCCCGTCATAGTCTTGTGACAGCCTCATGCAGTTGTCATACACTACGCCATAGGGGGTGATGACTCCATCTCCGCTCTCTATCAGGAGCAGGGCGGTTTCAGTCCCGTCCAGGTTGTCCAGTTCCTCCATTCTGGCGCTTCCGCCATTTAGGGTCATGTAGTGGTTTCGTCCAATACTCTCCAGGTCGGAAAAATCCGTGATGACCGTGACCTCCTGACAGGAGAAGGTCAGGTTGATGAGGTCGACGATATTGGAATAGTTATAGCTGACAGCCGCACTTTGGAACTGTGCCAGCTCCTGGTCCGTGAAGCTGTCCAGCCGCTTGGCCAGATAGTCCAGCTCATCCAGATTGACCCTGCTCCCCTCCAGCCGCTTCAGGATGGGCGGGCCATCCTGGACCTCCTGCACCTTGCAGTCACGGTTGACGGCATTTCCGATCTCCAGTGCCTCCAGCAGCTCCAAACAGTGGCCGTATTCCTCCTCCGGGATGGGGAACGAGATAGTCACCACGCCATATTCCGGGTGTACGGCATTGCTCAGCGCCATCTGCATCATGCTCTGCCCTCCAGTCTGTCAAAGGCCAGCATGGCCCTGCCGTAGTGGGCGATCAGCGCCGCGTTCAGGATCAGCTCCAAAGTCTTGTCTTCCACCAGTTTCCGGTCACACAGCTCCGGAATAGTGATGGTCCTCTGGCTCTGCCAGATCCCCTTTGCGGCCTGGAACAGCACATACTCCTGCTCGCTGAGTGTCCGCACGGCACTCCAGCTCCTGATGTCAATACCCCAGAGATCAAATATGCGGGGGATGGCGCAGCGTCGGAGTGTTTCCGTTGCGGTCAGCAGGTACATCGCCGCCAGTGCCCGGTGATCGCTCCGGTGTCTGGCCAGAAACAGGGCGTAAAGTGCCAGCCGGTCAGTGTGAGCGGAGTCATAGTAAGCGATAGACCGTTTTCCCCGGAGCAGTTCCTGGATCCGCTCCCCAAGTGCGGTTCCCAGCCACTTCCGGTAAAATTTAGCGGCCAAAGATGTATAGGTGACGGTTCCAGCCTCGACACGCTCCTCCAGCCAGGGGCAGACCTCCTCCGTACAGCCACCGCGCCGGTACTCCGTACAGTGCTTGCAGACTACGTCTTCCGGCCGGTATCGGAACCGGCAGAGGACGGTTTGCCCTCCTCCTCGGGGAGAAAAGTTGGGCGGCGTCATCATCTGCCGCTCCAGTTCTGCCAGGGGGGTGTCCTTGAGAAAATACTTTGTCATACGCTTGTCCTTTCCGGACAGAGCAGTGATCCCGAAAAAGGGCGCCCAAAAAGGCCGTTTCCCTCTGCGGGATCACGGCCTCGTCCTGTTTTATAATTTACATACAGTTACTTGCCGCCCTTTTTGAATCGGGCAGAAAACCAGCCCCGGTGTGATCGTTTGTGACCGATCACACCGGGGCCGTTTTTCCTATTGGTCTGTTTCTCAGCTTCGTCCCTTATCTGCGGCGTGGAGACGCTTAAAGGTCGGAGGTAAAGTCAGGACTGCGGCACTCGTCGATGCTGATGATATCGTCCAGGGGAACCGTTGTTTTGTCCTCCATGACCAGAACACGCTCAACCTCATCGATCCGCTTCAATCGTCCGGTCGTTGTAACATAGCGCCCGCCATCCTTTTTCCCGTCAGGCTGGAACCATGTCACCGACACATCTGGATGTTCATCGATCCGATCCATCAGCATCTGCTGTTTGAGGTCCAGAGCCGCTTTCACATCCTCATCCAGCTCTATGCGCCGCTCTGTTAACCGGGCAGTCTCCACGAGAGCTGCACTGTGTCCGCTCAAAGCCGCAAAAGGGGCAAACTGGGCGGCACGGTCTGAGCGGGACATCCGGGGATGCTGCCTGGAGGTGGGGTGCGGCATGTTCAGCATATCGTCGTAGGGTCCCGTCATGCCTGATGTCCTCCTATGGTTTCATTTCGTTCCTTTGCGGTAGCGCCCTCCTCCAGATTCATGCCTTTGAGAATGGCGTTCTTCCCATATTTCTTTTTTATATCCAGCATGGTCTCCTGGATCCTCCGCTCCCGCGCATGGGTGGCGCTTGCCTCCGCCTTTTGTTTTTCTCTGTCCGCATAGTCGGTGAAAAGGTCCATCTGTTCGCACCCGTCATCCATGGGGACAGCTGATTCATCCAGCAGGCGGTTGGCGCTGATGCTCAGCCGGCGGATCAGCAGGTCCCGATCCACGATCCGGTCATAGAGGCTGCAAACCGCTCTCAGCAGATCGTTGGCGGAGGAGGTGTAGTCAAAGTTTTCTGTGCCAACCGCGTGCTTGGGGATCTTCCGCCCGTAGCGGTCGGTGGTCACCGGCCCCTGATAGCGATGATTTTCCACAGAGAGATTTTCAATATCGTAGCCGACTGTGAGCACCAGCTGATTGGTGGCCAGTCCCTTATCCACCAGGTCCAAGGCCAGAGCGTCCGCCATCTCCCGCACGACCAGTCTGGCTTTCTCAAACGTATAGGGGCACTGGAGCACCTGGCCGGAGACGATACTTTTATGCTCCGGCTTATACGCTTTTACATCCGCGATGGTACAGGGTTCCCATCCCCATGCGTGATCAATGAGCAGTTCGGCGTTGACGCCGAAGAGTTGATACAGCAGTTCCTCGTTATGGTAATCTGTTGGTTTTCCTATGGCGCAGCGGGCGATGTCGCCCATCGTATAGAGGCCGCAGCCCTCCAGCTTTGCCGCGTATCCTTTGCCGACTCGCCAGAAATCAGTGAGAGGGCGGTGGCTCCACAGGAGCCGCCGATAGGTCATTTCGTTCAGCTTGGCTATACGAACTCCGTCTTTATCCGCATGAACATGCTTCGCTACAATGTCCATGGACACCTTGGCCAGATACAGGTTCGTGCCCATTCCCGCCGCGGCGGTGATACCAGTAGTTTTCAAAATATCCAGGATGATGGTTCGGGTCAGTTCCCGTGCTGTCATCTTGTAGGTATCCAGGTAGTCGGTAATGTCCATGAACACCTCATCAATGCTGTAGGGATAGATGTCCTCCGGAGCAATGTATTTCAGATATACCTGATAGATCCGCGTGCTCCAATCGATATAGTGGGCCATCCGGGGCGGGGCCACAATGTAGTCCAGCTCCAGCGACGGATCCCGCCGCACCTCCGGGTCATTCCAGGAGGAACCGCTGAACTGATGTCCGGGCGCGTTCCACCTGCGCTGGGCGTTGACCTCAGCGACCCGCTGCACCACCTCGAAAAGCCGTGCCCGACCGGAGATGCCATAGGCTTTCAGCGAGGGAGTGACGGCGAGGCAAATCGTCTTTTCTGTGCGGCGTTTGTCTGCCACTACCAGATTCGTGGTCATGGGATCCAGCCCCCGCTCCACACATTCCACCGAAGCGTAAAAGCTTTTCAAATCACAGCAAACATAGGTCCGTTCTTTCATGCCCCGGCCACTTCCTTTCAAGTCCTGATATAGTGTGTGCCCTGTGATAGCCGCTCATTCTGTCCATCTGACCGTGGATAGCGCCCTTTTTGCGGAGCTTTCCCGGTTTGTATGAGAGCCCGCCGAGCTTGTGGGATACCATTGATTATAGCACAAATGTTTCATTGGTTCTATGGAAAAATATATCCCGCAGATTAAAAATTAATTGCTTTGCTTCTTTTTTGTGTTTCTGCGTTTAGCGCCCTTTTTGAACGGTACAGGAGAAGACCCGATCTACATTTCCATCGTCACGTCCGGTTGTTCCTCCTCTGACATTGTCTCCAGTTCTCTTTCATTGGACTGGCTGACCAGCTCCGGCAGATCCGGCACAGCCCATCTGATCTGTTCCGACACGCCCTCCAGCAGCTTCTGCCGTTCCGGAGTGATGAGATATGCGCTCTCCAATGTTTCGCTGACACAGCGGTAAACCTCGGCAAGCTGTTCATTGGTGAACAGGCGGTGCTGATCCATGAGGCCGGAGCGGACGCAGAAGTCTTGTTTCGCGGACAGGTACCCATTGGGGCCGCTTCCGGGGTCATAGTAATGGCCTTGCCACAGCCCGGTTCGACCGCAGCTCCACTCCCATGTGACAAACTCAACTCCGTATCTGCTGGAGTGACCGGCAAGCACAGCGCCGTTAAACTCCGCCAGAAGCTTATAGTTCTCGCCCAGTCCATCCGCTTTCAGATCCGGGGCCTGCTCGATGAGTGTCATGTACTCCCTGACCACACCGGCAATATCTGTGACCCGGCCTCGAGCCACTTCTGCTGCAGGGTCTGTAGTATCATCCGTTCGGAAGCGGATGCCGCCGCTCTCGGTGACTTGGCACAGTCTGCGGTCGTTCCATTCAATTGGCAGGAGACCATCCTCCACAGGCTGTACGGTGTAACCGGCTTTCTGGAGAGCAAGTTTAAGTTCCGCAAAATAGGTGTGCTGTGTGTTGTCCATTCTGATTCCGTCCTTTCCTGGGCTTAGCGCCCTTTTTCATTTGCGCCGGAAAACGAAGAACCCCGGTCTGTTGATTCTCTGATACCAACAAACCGGGGCTCTATTTTTCGTATATAATTTTTCTGTTCTCAAGCGCCCTTTTTGGCTTGAAAAAGGGCGCCCGCTGCTGCCTTGGGTTTCAAAAAGTCTAAATCCAGAGTTCAAGTCCATTCGGTTTAAAAAATTCCTGTTCGGCATCTTTTTTTGAACTTCAGAAATTTTGAAAATAAAAAAGCCGCAACACCTTGGCACAGTAGACTTACAGCCCACTATATCCAAATTGTTGCGGCTTTTTGGTTGCGGGAGGAGGACTTGAACCTCCGACCTCCGGGTTATGAGCCCGACGAGCTACCAACTGCTCTATCCCGCGATATTTGGTGCCGGAGACCGGGATCGAACCGGCACGGGATCACTCCCACGGAATTTTAAGTCCCGGGCGTCTGCCAATTCCGCCACTCCGGCATCTGGTGTGGCTCCAGTCTCTCAAGTGCTTACTTAGAATACCACAAACCCAGGTGTCTGTCAAGAGAAAATTTTGAAGCCGGAGCAAAATTCAAAAACAGGCCCCGGACCGCTGAAAGTGGACTGGGGCCTAAGCTCGGATATGGGGCCAGAGATCGGCCAGCAGCCCCCGCAATCGGATGGGAAGGACCGCGTGGGATCAAAGCATTTGCCGATCTGCCTGGATGCGCCTTTTCAGGTCCAGCACCTTTTCTTCGATCTGGGCCATGACGGAGAGAAAAGCGCGGTCCTCTTGACCGCTGGGATCCTCCAGGCCCCAGTCCTCACGGTGGGAACAGGGCAGGGCTGGGCACTGGACCTGACAGCCCATAGTGACCACAAGATCCACCGCAGGCAGCTGTGAGAGGGGTTTGCTGTACTGGTCCTCCTCCATGTCGATGCCATAGACCTGCTTCATCAGACGCACCGCATCTGGGTTGATCCGGCCGCTGGGCTGAGTTCCGGCGGAGACGCTGCGGAACACCTCGCCGGCCAGTCGTCTGCCCAGAGCCTCCGCCATCTGGCTGCGGCAGGAGTTATGGACGCAGAGGAAGGCCACGGTGGGCTTTTTGCGATTCACCGCCCAGAAGGGGCAGCGGCTCCCAATGCACTGGCTGTTGTGCCTGCTGTAAGGACAGACAGGAACGGTCCGCTCCATCTCCACCCTGAGCCGCTCCCGGACGAAGTCCACGGCGGCCAGAATGGCCAGCCAGGAATCCCGCTTGCAGCACCGGGGGCCGCCCACCCTGCCGATGCTGTCCAGGGCCCGGGCGGTCATCTGATTGCTCAGCCCCCACGGCTCCTGGGCCAGAGGGGTGGACTCTGTGGCGATGGCCAGAAACTGACCTGCACTAATCCCCGCCCCGCAGGCCCCCCAAAAGCCGCAGGCCCCGCCCGGGACCTCTTTTCCGCGGCGGTACATCTCCTGAAGGGCCCGCTCCAGTTCCAGCCGGCCCCCGGCGTTGCGGTAGGCGGTGAGCAGCGCCGCCCCCACCATCACATGGTGCTCCGGGCCGTGGGTGTGGCAGAAGGGCAGCTCCATCATCCGGCGGACGATGGCCACCGGGTCGGCGGAAGTTTCAGCGAGACACAGCCCGAAGATGCTGTCCATCCCTTGCGTATGGCAGTCACTGCATACATAGTGGCCCTGAGCGCAGCGGGTCTTGCTGGGCTCCCACCTGTGGCAGATGGCGCACTCCATGTCCTCATCCCGGGTCAGGTACTCCAGCGGTGCGCCGCAGATCAAGCATTCCTCGGTATTCATGGCTCTCTCTCCTCCCATTTCCGCAGGGCGGCAAGCTGTTCCGGGGTGTGGAACCAGTGCTCCCCGCCCTCTGTCACAGTGAGCTCTGCATGGTGCCTCCGGGCGTATGCCTCTGCGGTCCGGCGGGGCGTCATGCTGTCCCCACTCCCATAGAGGATGCGGGTGGGACAGCGCCATGTGTGGGCCGGGTGCTCCCGCACCCAGACCAGGTAGTCCCAGGACAGGGTCTGGCCGAAAGAAGTGGGGATCTCGCCCTGTGCCCGAAGTTTCTCCTCCGTCACGCCAGCCCAACCCATCATAGTCAGGATCAGTCCCTCCATGTCCAGGACGGGTGAGACCAGGAGCGCGCGGGCCGGGTCCTCCCAGGCCAGCATGGCGAGGTAGGCCCCGATGCTGTTGGCCCGCAGAGAGACTGAATCCCAGCGGCGGGCGGCCCAGTCCAGCGCCGTCTGGATCTCCGGCACTGCGGTCCAGGGGAGCAGTTCCCCACCCTGGCCCCGGCGCGCCCCATGGCCGGGCAGGTCAATGGACAGCACCTGCCGCCCTTTAGGGCAGACCACCTGGGCGAACGCCTCCGCCTCCTCCTTGCAGCCCATCTGGCCGTGGAGAAATAAGTATCCCTGCGCCGCTTGGGACCCATATAACACCGCGGGGACGCCGCCGATGAGAAGGTGTTCTGTCTTGAAGTCCATCTCTTCCCCTCCTGCGGGTTCAGGCCCCGCCATGATCCGCTGTCCCGTGGGGGATGGCGACCTTTTCCACAAAAATCTGCCCATTGGAGACCTCCGCCAGCATCATGGTGATCTCCTGATGGAACCGCCGGGGGCCGCAGGAGCCGGGATTGAGCCAGAGGACGCCGTCCCGCTCCTCCTGCACATACCGGTGGGAGTGGCCGAACACCACCACGTCCACACCGGAAAGCTCCGCCGGGACCTCCTTCCTGTTGTGGACCAGGAAGAAGGTGACGCCCTCCAGAGTCACTGTGCGGTCGTGGGGAAGCTGCTCCGCCCACTCCTTGTCATTGTTGCCCCGGACGACATAGAGGGGGGCGTATTCCTCCAGCTGATCCAGAATACTCTGCCGGTTGATGTCCCCGCCGTGGAGAATGGCGCCGGCGTCCTTCAGACACTCCATCACCTCAGGCCGCAGGAGGCCGTGGGTGTCGGATAGAATGGCAAGCTTCATCGCGTCTCCTTCTCAGATGATGATGCCTTCACAGTGGTCGATCTCATGCTGGATGATCTGGGCCGTCCAGCCGGTGAAGGTTTTCAGCCGCTCCTGGAACTTCTCGTTCTGCCAGCGCACCTTGATGGACGTCCACCGCCGGGCCGGGCGGATCCCGGAGAGGGAGAGGCAGCCCTCCTCCGCATCGTAGGGGCCGGACCGCTTGACGATCTCCGGGTTGAACATGACCATATAGGTCCCCTCGTTGTCAAAGGCGATGATCCGCTTGTTCACACCGATCATGTTGGCCGCCATGCCCACACAGCCCGCCTTGTGATACGCCAGCGTCTCCAGCAGGTCGGCGGCGGTGGTCAGATCGTCCGGCGTGGCCGGCTCCGCCTTCTGCGCCAGAAAGGCCTCATCTTTACAGATCTCTCGAATCATAGTTGGTTCTCCTTACACAGCGGGCAAAGCGCCTTCCGGTCATGGTCTGTTCCAGATCCCCACGCCCGTCCGGCGTATGGGAAAGGTCCCCTTTGCGGGCAGCACCGCAGAGGGGACCTTACATCTGTTTCAGTATAGCGCTGCTTGCCAAACACGTCAACCGGAATTTCAAATTTGCGGAAGGTGCGGAGCATCATGGCTCATTGGTCAGCGCCGCTTTTTTTCCGCTCCAGGAACTCATTCAGCTCTGTGTTCAGCACGTCGGTGATGAACATATGTCCGGGGGCGTGGGTGATGACGATGGGGGGCTTGGCGTTCTCAATGGCGGCCTGGGGCGTGACGCCGCAGGGCCAGAACACGGGGATCTCCCCCTCATAGATGTCCACCGCCTCACCATAGTCGGGCTTCATCACATCGGCTACCCCCACCTGGGCCGGGTCACCCATGTGGACGGGTGCGCCGTGGACGTTGGGCATCTTGACTGTGATGTCATAGGCCTTTTGAGCGTTCTCCGGGGTCATGGGGCGCATGGAGCACACCATGGGGCCTTCAAAGGGCCCGGCCTTGACGGTCTGGATATTGGTCTTGTGCATGGGGACGTTGCGGCCCTGGGCGATGTGTCGGACCTCGATGCCCTCCCGCATCAGCGCCTCCTCAAAGGAGAAGGAGCAGCCGATGAGAAAGCCCACATAGCCCTCCTTCCAGTATTCCGAGGCGTCGGTCAGCTCCTTGGTGAATACACCGTGCTCATACACGCGGTACCGGGGGATGTCCGAGCAGATGCTGCCCCCCTCGCCCATATCGTGGGTCAGGGGCTGCTCCCCCCGGATGATCTCCAGAATGGGGCAGGGAAAGGGGTTCCTCCTGGCATACTCCTCGAAGTCGGCGGCGTACTCAGGGGGCAGGATGACCAGGTTGGCCTGGGCATAGCCCCGGCACATCCCGGCGGTGGGAAAGTCGATCCTGCCCTCCCGGATCAGCTGGCGGACCTCCGCAGGCTTTTTGTCGATATAGGGGGTAATGTCAAATGCCATACTGATATTCCTCCTGACCGTTTATGAATTGATGGCCTCCAGCGCTCTCAGGGCTGCCCGCTGGGCCAGCAGTGTGTACTGGGCAAATTCCACGGACACCTTGACGAACCGGACCTTGTCGCCCGCCTTGAGCTGGGCCAGATAGCGGAAATCCGCCGTGATCACGTTGGCGATCTTCGTATACCCGCCGGTGGTCTGCCGGTCGGCCAGCATGATGATGGGCTGACCAGCGGACGGGACCTGGATGGCGCCGAAGGCGATGCCGTCCGAGATGATGTCGCCGCTCTCTCTGTGGGCAATGACCTCGCCCTCCAGGCGGCAGCCCATGCGGTCAAATTCCTTGGTGACGGTATAGGTCCCGGACAGGAAGGTGCGGATGCCCTCGTCGGAGAAGGCCTCGTCCTGGGGACCCATCACCACCCGCAGGGGGTAGATGGGCTGGGGCTTGAACTCAGGGGTGAGGCGGCGCTGCTCCATGTTCTTCAGGCGCTCCACAGGGGCGCGGAAGCCGATCTGGTCGCCCTTCTCCAGCTTGCGGCCCTGAAAGCCGCCGATCTTAGCCTTCATGTAGGTGGAGCGGCTGCCCATGGTCTCCGGGATGTCCAGGCCGCCGGCGAAGGCGAGAAAGGCCCGGCACCCGGTCTTGGGGGCGGTGAAGCGCAGGACCTGGCCGGCCTTGACGGACACGGCCTGATAGCTGGGGATGGGTTTTCCGTCCAGAGTGGGGCCCAGGTCGCCTCCGGCGATGGCGATGCAGTTTGCCCGGTCGAATTGGAGCTGAGGCCCCATCATGGTACACTCCAGGACCGCCTCCCCCTGGGGGTTGCCCGCCAGGATATTGGCGATCCCGGCGGAGCGGGGATCCATAACGCCGGACACAGAGACGCCGAACTGCTGATAGCCGATGCGCCCCAGATCCTGGACCGTGGTGAGCAGGCCGGGGTTCAAAACAGTGATGCTCATTGTTCCGCCTCCTTTCTGGGGCAGCGGCGGCAGGTATATCCGCCGGCGGCCTCCTGGGCGGCGATGCGGTCAAATTCCGCCCGGTCGATGGCGCAGAATTTGATGTACTGTCCGGCCTCAGGCAGGATGGGCTTGGCGCGGCCGGCGTCATACATCCGCACCGGAGTGCGGCCGATCAGCTGCCAGCCGCCGGGCGAGTCGATGGGATAGACGCCGGTCTGACTGCCGGCGATGCCCACGGAGCCGGCGGGGATCTTCACCCGCGGGGTCTTCAGGCGGGGGGTGGCGATGGCCTCGTCCATGCCGCCCAGATAGGTGAAGCCGGGGGTGAAGCCCAGCATATAGATGAGGTACTCGGTGGAGGTGTGGATCTGAATGACCTCCTCCTGCGTCTTGCCCGCGTGCTCGGCAACGAAGGCCAGGTCGGGCCCCATCTCCTCCCCGCCGTAGAGGACGGGGATCTCGATCACCTCGCTGGGCGGGATCCGGATCTGATCCAGCTTGCCCAGCAGGCCCCTCAGTTCCTCCATCAGGGGCGCGCAGAGGATGACCTCCGGGTCATAGTGGATCATCAGAGAGCGGTAGGTGGGCACCGTCTCTACGATGCCGGGGATCTTGCTGTCCTGAAGGGCGATGTTATAGGCGCGGATCTTGGCGTTGATGGCCTCGCTGATCTCATTGCCGAATTCCACGCACACCGAGGTATCGCCCGTCAGCAGGAATCTGACGTCAGCCATGGCTGGCTCCTTTCTGAACGGCCCGGCGGCCTGGGATCCAGGTCGGCCGGGCCATTCGGCTTTCATTTTACTGGAAGAGCTGCATAATGCCGGGGACGGCCTTGATCCCAGCGTAGAGGGCGACCAGGGTCACCACGGCGCCAAGAACGGTCATCCACAGGGGGTGGTGATAGCTCTCGCCCACGATGCGCTTGTTGTGGCCGGCAATGAGCATCACGCCCAGGGTCACGGGGAGGATCAGGCCGTTGAACGCGCCGGCGATGATGAGCAGCGCGGCAGCGTTGCCCAGGACCACCATCATCACGGTGGAGAAGGTGATGAAGCCGATGACAAACTGACGCTCATACTTGGCGATAAAGGGGTGCAGGGTCTTGAGGAAGGACACGGAGGTGTAGGCGGCGCCTACCACGGAGGAGACCCCGGCGGAGAACAGGCACAGGCCGAACAGGCGGTAGCCGATGTTTCCGGCGGCCAGGCGGAAGGCCTCGGCGGCGGGGTTTCCGGCGGCGATGATGGTGGCGGCGTTGCCGGAGGCCATGGCACAGGTGCCCAGCACTGCCAGGAACAGCAGGATACGGACCAGGCCGGAGGTGCCGCAGCCCTGCAGGACGCTCCTGCGCACATGGCTGATATTCTCGGGGCCGGAGATTCCGGCGTCCAGCAGGCGGTGCGCGCCGGAGAAAGCGATGTAGCCGCCGCAGGAGCCGCCCAGCAGGGTGGTCAGGGCCAGCAGCAGATCCTTGTTGCCCAGGTTGCCCAGCTGGGCCAGGCTGGAGACAGCCTCACCCACCGGGGGCTTGGAGATGACCGCAACAGTCGCCACCGTGAGCAGGATCACAGCGGCCAGGACGGTGGCCACCTTGTCCATGATGGTCTTGGCGTTCTTGTTCACAAAGATGATGATGCCCAGACAGCCGGCGATGACGGCGCCGATCTTTTCGTTCAATCCGAACATGGCGTTGAAGCCCAGGGCCACGCCGCCCACGTTGCCCACGTTGAAGGCCAGGCCGCCGATGGCCACCAGAATGGCGATGACGACGCCCAATCCGGGCAGCAGCTTATTGGCCACATCCTGGGCGCGCATCCCGGAGACGGAGACCACGGACCAGATGTTCATCTGGGCAGTGATGTCCATGATGATGGCCAGCACGATGACCAGAGAGAGCGCGGTGCCGAACTGAGCGGTGAACTTGGACGTCTGGGTCAGGAAGCCGGGCCCAATGGCGGACGTGGCCATCAGGAACGCAGCGCCGAACAGGACCGAGCGGCTGGGCTTTGCAGCCTGCTGGTTCAGAGTGTTGGATCCCTTGCTCATGATATACCTCCCACATTTTGTTTCGATGGGCTGGAACAGCCCGCTTTGGATCGCTTCTCTTCCGAATCAGACGATCTGTGCGATGGGAGCGATGGCGACGCCATCGCCCTCCAGCTTGGCCCGGATGTTCTTGACAAACTCCACTGCGGAGGGGTTATCTCCGTGGACACAGATGGAGTGGGCCTCGATGGAGACCTCTTCGCCAGTGATGGCGGTCACCTTGCCCTCGGTGACCATGCGGATGGTGCGGGAGATGGCCTCGTCCTTGTCGTGGATCACCGCGCCCGGCTTGCTGCGGGGCACCAGGGAGCCGTCCGCCTGATAGGCGCGGTCGGCAAAGACCTCGCTGGCTACCCGCAGACCCACCTGCCTGCCGGCCTCCAGCATCTTGCTGCCCGCCAGCCCCAGCAGGATCACATCCCTGTCCACGCTGTAAATGCCCTCCGCAATGGCCATGGCCAGGTCCATGTCCTTGCCGGCCATGTTGTACAGCGCTCCGTGGGGCTTGCAGTGCTGAAGCTTCACGCCGTGGGCGGCAGTGAAGGCCAGCAGGGCCCCCATCTGATACTGAATGTACGCTTTGACTTCCTTGGGAGAGCACGCCATGTTCCGCCGTCCAAAGCCCATCAGGTCGGGATAGCCGGGGTGAGCGCCTACCGCCACGCCGGCGGCCTTGCAGGCGGCCACAGTCCGATCCATCACCAGCGGATCGCCTGCATGATACCCACAGGCAATATTGGCGGAGGAGACATGGGCAATGACGTCCTGGTCCAAACCGATGGTATAGGCGCCAAAGCTCTCACCCAGGTCACTGTTCAGGTCAACTTGATACATAAAAACCTCTCCTTTTCTTTTTTGATGGTTTCTGGTTCTGCAGGCCTCTGCTCCGTCCGGCGGCGAGGTGCACGGCATGTTCTTGTCGAAAACGCCAAATTTTTTGCATTTCCAATTTGATTTTAATTCATTTTGCTCCTCAAGTCAAGGGAATAAGCTCCTCGGTTCTGGGTATTATTGTGCTGCTATGAACCAAATAATCTGCTCGATCCAGCTGTCAGCGTCCCAATCCATGCGGCGGGCAGAAAAAGGCGGAAATTCAATTGACATCCCCCAGGGAAGTGGGTACAATAACCCAAAAGAAGGGACGATGACGGTCGGAACGGACGCCGCGGGGGGCGGCAGGGAGGGACAAGGGCTTGAAGCTTTCACATCGACTGGGTGGACAGTTTGAGGGCAGGCTGCTTTGGAGCCGCTGGCGGCGGCTGGCGGCTCCTTCTCTGTTTTTCCTGGGCGTCATTTACTATGAGGAGCTGTTTCTGAAGCTGTACTGCTTCCACGGGCTGTCCCTCGCAGGGGCAGTGTTCACCCTCCTCTTCTCCATCCCCATCGCCATGCTGCTGGGGGCCCTGTGCGGGGGGGTGGAGGATCGTCTGGGACGGCGGCTGTTGGTCCTGTGCACCGCCCTGGTTTCCCTTTGGATGGGTGCACAGACGGTGTACTATCACCTCTTTAAGACCTTTTTGACCATCTTTTCCCTGACCAAGATGATGATGGTGGCGGGGGCGTTCGGCAATATGGCGGTGGGCGAGATCCTGCTGAACTGGTTCCCCATTCTGATGATGGCGGTGCCGGTGGTGCTTGCGGCCATGCTCGGGAATCGGCTGCTTCCCGACCGCCCCATGGGGCGGCGGAACAATCTGCGCTGGCTGGCTCTGGGCCTCGGGGTGCAGCTGGCTGGGATCGTCCTGGTTCTGTTCTGCGGCGGCGGGGTGCTCTCTCTGCGGTATATCTATTTCCAGGCGGCAGTGCCGGAGCTGGAGGTGCAGAACTTCGGGATGTTCACCCAGACCGAGCTGGAGATCCGCCGGGTGCTGTTCGGCATCGACCCGGACGACCAGATCCTCCCCAAGCACCAGGGGCGGCAGACCCGCCGCTGGATCCAGGCGGAGCAGTCCCCCGCCGGGGAGGAGCCGAAGCTTCACACCATGGATATTGACTTCCAGGCTCTGATGGAGCGGGACCGCGAGGACCTGGAGCTGTCTGAGATGCACGGCTATTTTTCTAAGGTAAAGCCCACAGCGGAAAATGAGTGGACCGGCCGGTTCCAGGGGAAAAACCTGGTTTGGATCGTAGCCGAAGGGTTTTCTGACCGGCTGCTGGACCCGGTGCGCACCCCCACCTTGTGGAAGCTGGCCCACGAGGGCATCATCTGCGACAACTTCTATACCCCGCTGTGGGGGGTGTCCACCTCCGACGGGGAGTATGTGACCACCACCGGCCTGATCCCCAAGTCCGGGGTGTGGAGCTACTCTGAATCGTCGGACAACGCCATGCCTTTCGCCTTCGGTCATCAGTTCCGGGCCCTGGGCTATCGGACCATGGCCTTCCACGACTATCTGTACACCTACTATGACCGGAATCTCTCCCACCCAAACATGGGGTATGAATACTACGGAATCGGCAATGGGCTGGAGCTGGAGGAGGTATTTCCCCCCTCCGACCTGGAGATGATGGAAGAGATTGTCCCCCGATTCGTAGACGAGGATCACTTCATGGTCTACTGCCTGACGGTGAGCGGCCATCTGAACTACAACCGCGAGGGAAACGTCATGTCTGACCGGCACTATGACGAGGTGGCCGGCCTGCCGTACAGCGAGGGGGTCAAATGCTACCTGGCCTGCCAGCAGGAGCTGGAGCTGGCCATGGAGAGTCTGGTCCGCCAGCTGGAGGAGGCCGGCAGGCTGGAGGACACGGTGATCGTTCTGTCCGCCGACCACTATCCCTACGGCCTGACGGACGAGGAGTACAGCGAGCTGTTCGGCCACCCGGTGGACCCGGTCTTCGAGATCTATGAGAACAGCCTGATCCTCTGGAGCGCCGACCTGGAGGAGCCTGTCCATGTGGACAAATACTGCTCCAGCCTGGACGTGATGCCCACGCTGGCCAACCTCTTTGGACTGGAGTACGACTCCCGCCTGATGGCGGGGCGGGACATCCTCTCCGACACGCCCGGCTTGGTGATCTTCTCCAATTACAGCTTCCTCACCGATCTGGGGGCTTATAACTCCACTACCGACGTCTTTACGATGTGGGACGGGAGCGAGCCGGATCCGGACTATGTGGCGGAGCGGGTGGCAGAGGTCCAAAACCGGGTAGCCTACTCCGCATCCATTCTGGACAATGACTACTACCGTGTGGTGTTTGGCGATCCGGAGGACTGAGTCCCCGATCCAGGCGCTGAGCCGTACAGGCAGGGTAAAATAATCTGTAACCAATCTATAGAACATCCCCTATTCTATTATTCTAACTTCTGCCACTTCCTACGGTTTAACAGCATACAATCTGGAACGCATTCCTTTAAACGATTGCTTATAGGCCTTTTACAGTAGTATTTTTAGGATAATTTTCGTAGACTATTTAGAGCAATTCGGAAAAATAACCTACAAACAAGCAAGCCCCAGCATGTCGCGGTACACTGGGGCTTACTTGTCTACTTGAAACACATTCAAAAGAAACTTCTCATAAACATGCGTATATTTTTCATTGCCACCTGTAAATTCTGAGTACATTAGAGCTATTTTAGCCGCTGTGAACGGTATCCTCTTCAACAGGTCTGTCAAGTTATGTCTTTTGTATTCCTACCATTCCCCGGATCATCTCATACCACTTTGCCACCGTATGTCGGTTCACCCCGGCCCCTCTGGCGATGACACTCAGGTTCGTTTCATCGGGATGGAACCGCAGATACTGCCAGATCTGCTTCTGCTTCTTGGTAAGCTTATCCGGCGGCGTGATCCTACGCATCTGATCCAGGAGCAGCTTTCGCTCCGCCTGCATTTCCCGGATGAGCGTTTTCAGCTTCGCCTCGCACTCCTCCCGGGTGTGGGCGTAGACGCATTTGGAATGCTTGGTGCCGTCCGGCCAAGTGGGGGAGTAACGGCCCTCAAACAGGTGGTCGTTGATCTGGGTGATGCACCCGGTGCCGGGCTTCCGGGTCTTTCTCAGCACTGGCCGGAAATCTCCGGCTGAGCTCTGTTCTGTCTGAGACGGGCTCTCCTGTACCTTGTTGCCCAGTCCCCGGTCGATCTTGGCCGCCGCCTCGGTCTGCATATCCCCGGTGACATGGGTATAGATGTCCAGGGTGGTGGCCGCTGACACATGGCCCAGCATGGCGGAGAGGGTCTTCACATCCATGCCGCTCTCCAAGGACAGGGTGGCAAAGGTGTGGCGTAAATCGTGAAATCTGATTCTCTTACACCCGGCCCGCTCCAGAATAATCTGGAGCCGCCGTCGCACCGCGCCCGGCGTCAGGGGTACATCCTCTTTGACCGGCGAGGGGAACATCCACCGGGAGTCCACCGTCTCCCGATACTGCCGCAGCACCTCCACCACGCCGGGCGGCAGGACCAGTCTGCGGATGGAGGCCCGTGTCTTGGGGACGCTCACCTGGAGCCGCCCCTTCACCTCGTAGACCTGCTTGTTCACGGTCAGGGTCCCGGTCTTGAAGTCCAGATCGTCCCACTGGAGGGCCAGCAGTTCGCCCCGCCGCAGGCCGGTGCATAAGTCCAGAAGAAACAGTTCGAAATAACCTTCTGCCTGGGCCTGGATGAGGAACCGCTGGAGCTCCTCCCGACCCAGCACCTGCATCTCCCGGCCTCGCTTAGGCGGTAGCTTGCAGCCTACCGCCGGGTTGGTGCGGATCAGCTCCTCCTGCACTGCCTTCTCCAGAGCGGACCGGCAGGCGGCGTGGAGGCCGCGGACCATGGAGTCGGAGAGGCCCTTGCCGAACTGCTCCGTGCGGATGAGCCCCCCGCCCGTTTTCATCCGGGCATAGAACTGCTGGAGGTCCTTCTGGGCCAGCTGGTTCAGGGGGATCTTCCCCAGTTCCGGGATGATGTGCTGATAGATTTTCGCCTCGTAGTTGGCCTGGGTGGTGGGGCGGATCTGGGGCTTTACATAGGTCTGATACCAGAAGTCCAGCCACTCCCCAAAGGGCATCTCCGACCGGACCTTCTCCGTCCTGGGACCGGTCACCGTCTCCCGGAGCTGTTTCAGCTTTTCCTGGCACTCCCGTTTCGTCTTGGCCAGGACATTCTTTGTCTTGGGCAGGCCCTTCTCGTCATAGCCGATGACCACCCGCCCCTCCCAGCGGCCGTCTTTCCGCTGGCGGACGGAGCCTTCGCCCTTTTTCCGGCGCTTAGCCATGGCGGGCACCTCCTTCCGGCCTGTTTCTCTGCCACGGTTTCAGGTCCTTTCCCAGGAGATTTTCCAGAAAGCCGCCCACGATGTGGCTGGCCTCCTGCTGCATGTCCGGCGTCACATGGGTGTAGGTGTCCAGGGTGAAGCTGGCGTTGGTGTGGCCCAGGATGCCGGACAGGGTCTTGGCGTCCACGCCGCTGGTGAGGGCGTGGGTGGCGAAAGTATGCCTTAAATCGTGGAACCTGATCTCAGGCAGGCCGGCCTCTCTCAAAATTCGCTTCATCCAGTAGTAGGCGGCGCTGGGGCGCACCGGCTTCTCCGGAGCCAGAGGTTCCGGGAAGATCCACTGACTGACGGCGTGCTTTCTCCGCTCCTTCAGACGCTGGACGGTGCTGGGCGGCAGGCGGATGGTCCGCCGGCCCTGGCTGGTCTTCGTTTCGCCGATCTCCAGCTCCCCGGCCTTGGGAACGTTCACCGACCGGAGGATCTTCAGCGTCCCGGCCTTCTCGTCGAAGTCCTGCCACATGAGGCCGCAGATCTCGCCCCGCCGCAGGCCGGTGGTCAGCTCCGTGTAGAAGAAGTCCCGCCAGATCTCATTGCGGTCCACTGCCGCCAGGAAGGTGTCCATCTGCTCCTTTGTGAGAATTTGTTTTGGCTTATAGCTGGCCTTGGGCACCACGGCCCCGTCGGTGGGATTCCGGGCGACCACATGGGCCGCCTCCGCATCCTTCAGACACTGGTGGAGCATGGCGTGGATGCGGAGCACCATGGTGTCCGACAATTCGTGCCCGTGCTCCGGGTGGTCGTGGACACGGCCCTCGTGTTTCAGCTTTCGGTACAGCTTCTGGATGTCCATGCGGGTCACCCGGGAGACGATCTTATCCCCCAGGTAGGGCTTGATGTAGCACCGGATGAACTGCTCATAACTCCGCAGGGTGTTGGGCCGCAGGGTAGCCGCACCGTAGTCCTCCATCCACCGGCCCAGCCACTCGCCAGGGTCATGCGGCTGTCCTCGGTGAGCTCCATATCCTGAAAGCCCTCCATGTCCCGGTGGAGCTTGTCCAGCAGTTCCTTCTGGGTTTTCGCCAGGACATACCCGAAGATGGGCTCTCCGTTTTGCTTGTGGCCCACTACGATGCGGCCCTCCCAGCGGCCGTCCTCCCGTTTTCGCACCATGCCGTCGCCGGACGGCCTGCGTTTTGCCATAGGCTATCCCTCCTTATTTGGGCTATCGCATATTAAAAACTGCTATGCCCGATCCCTCTTGCCAGCAGGGGCTTTCCCCGGTACAATAGCAGCAAGAAAGGCGGCCTGCCCTATCTCACCGGCAGGCCGAAGTGCAAGCAGCCGAGGAGGACGAAACGATGCAGCACGAATGCAGAATCACAGTACTGGAGACAAAGGTATTTGAGGACTATCAGGAGCACTACCTGGCCAACCCCAAGTCGGGCCCCTGCCCCTGCTTTCGGAAGGGAGACACCTTTTTGCTCAAGCGCACCCCGGAGCGGGATGATTTTTACCGCCTGATGGACGGAAAATTCTGCGGGGAGGCGTGGGACGCCATCAGCCGGTATGTCTACACCGCCCTGCAGGGTGGGGCCATCATGCACAACTGGACCAATGACGAGCGGATGATGATCGCCTGCTGCAACGACGGGACCCGGCCGGTGATCTTCAAGATCGAACGGATCGACATCCCGGAAACCGAAGAGGAAAAACAGTGGCTTGCTAAGCAGAATTTCAAGAATACGGCAGAGGACGCCTATACAGGCTGAGCAGAGGGCCGGCTTCCCATTTCGCTTTCCCCGGCAAGCTCCACCTCCAGCTGCTCTTCGGGCTTATCCGTATACTGCCTGGACTCCTGGAGCCGCCGCTCCATTTCTGCGACTTCCTTTTGGAGCTGTCGGCGGCTTTTCGCCCGGTTCATTTGCAGGAAGAGCTGATATCGCTCCTGCAGGGTTTCTGCCTTGGGCGGAAACGTGATGACTTCCCCTCCAATTTGGTTGCCCTCCAGCTCGTTCCGGCAGATCTCATCATCCAGAGCCGCCATGTAGAGGGCGTACCGGGTGAACTCTTTGAGGGGCATTCGGATCATCCATTTCCAGCAGGCGGCGGCACCGGCCACTGCTGTCAGACTGCCCAAGGCTGCAATTTTATGACTGGTTTTCACCTTGCGCTACCCTCCGATATTTTGAATGTTTTGGCCGGACTGCTCCTCCAGAAAGCGTCGGAATCCCGGGAGGCTGCCGCCTGCCAGCGTAGCTTTCTCCACAGCCAGGGCGTGGTTCTTTCCCATCACCAGAACAAGGTATTCCACGGTCTCCGCCAGCGCAAGAATTTTATCATACTGCCACTTGGATTCCGCCGCAGCAGTCTTGACGAGAAAGCAGTCGGGGAAGAATGTGGTATCGGCGCAGTCCGTGCCCGGCAGGGCCTTACGCTTTGCAAAAAAGGCATTGAGGGCGTCCTCCTTCCAGTTGATCAGCAGCAGCGCCGCAATGACCGCGCAGTTTGCCGCCGTCTGCCAGATGTTCCCCCAGGAGAGCCAGAGGGATACTGCAAGAAGCCCGATGATGACCCAGGCCCAGACACGGATCATGCGGCTCCGTTTCGCCCGTACAGTCTTGCGGACCACCCGGGCCATGGCGGTCAGTGCTTTTTGATCGTATGTGGTGTGACAGGTGAATTCCATACATACCTCCCGTGCCATCGCGGCAGAGCGTTCCAAAATACTGAGCATCATAATAGCAGATAAATGCGTGTTTCTTATGAATTTTTTCTTAATTCTTCTTAATGTTTCAACCATCCCGTGAAATGTGAAAAACGGATCAGGGGGGGCAACCGCCGGTTGCTTTCCTTTCTGCTTCCGTTGTGATATGATCTACCCAAGGTGGTGATCAACATGGATACCAAAGAAATCCTCCTGGAACTGCGCACCAAGCACGGACTCTCCCAGGAGCAGTTAGCGGAACAGGTGCATGTGACCCGGCAGGCGGTCTCCCGCTGGGAGACTGGCGAAACGGTACCCAATACGGAGACGTTGCAACTGCTCTCCAGCCTGTTTGATGTCTCCATCAATACTCTGCTGGGCTCGCCCCGGCAGCTGATCTGCCAGTGCTGCGGTATGCCCCTGGAGGACGCCAGCATCAGCCGGGAGCCGGATGGAACCTTTAATGAGGAGTACTGCAAATGGTGCTATGCCGATGGAAAAATCGTCTACACAAGCCTTGAGGAACTGCTGGGTTTTCTGGAGAGCCATATGTCCAATGAGGCCTGGCCCCCGGAACAGGTCAGAGCCTATTTTGAAAATCAACTGCCAAAACTGGATCACTGGAAGCAGATATAAGCAAGGCTCCCACCCTCGGAATTTTAGAAGGTGGGAGCCTTGCTTCTATGCAGCGCAGATTTCTCACCGCTCTGGTATGGAATCCCGTGTGGGTTTGCAGTATAATGACCCAGTCATCCTGCTTTTTACCATTCTGGAGGAGATCCAATATGATCTTTCATGAATTCGGAGACTGTACGCTCCCCCACATCATGCTGATCCACGGCGGTGGGAACGCATGGTGGAACTACCTGCGGCAGGCCTGTGTTCTGGCCCGGCACTACCATGTCATCCTGCCCACTTTGGATGGGCATGGCGAAGAATGTCAAACGCCCTATGTCTCCACCGAGCGGACCGCCGATCAGCTCATGGACTATATCCAGCAGCATAGCGGCGGACATCTCTTTGCCCTGTGCGGGGTATCCCTGGGCGGCCAGATCGTGATGGAGCTTTTGACACGGAAGCCGGATCTTACCGAAAAGGCCATCATTGACGGCAGCCTTTGTTATCCACAGCCACCGATGGCCCGGTTTTGCATCGTCTCGGTATGGCTGTTTGGAGGCCTGATGTTCAGTAAACGGGCGTGCCGCCTTCAGCTGAAGCTTATGCCTAAGCTGCTGCCTGCAAAGATGGCTTATCCCCAGGAGATCCAGGAATACTATCTGCGGGACATGCCCCGAACGCCGCGAAAAACCCTGTACACCATGTACCGGACCTATATGGCGCAATATCGTTTGAAAGAAAGTGTGGGAAGCAGCCGCGCCCAGGTCATGTACTGGTACGGGGAAAAGGAAATGAAGTGCGTCAAGAACTCCGCCCGTATGTTCCAGCAGCTTCTCCCATCCTGCCGGATCTACGAAGCGAAAGGGTATGGGCACGGCTATCTGTCCGTCTATCTACCGGAGGAATGGCTGGGCATCGCAATTCCTTTCTTTGAAGAAGAGGGCCAAAATGCCTCCGGTGAATAGCTGCAAATAGAAAATAGGCATTTTGGTATACTGGAGGCCGTGGGAGAAGTATTCCCAGAAGCCAAGTACCAGCGCTGTACCGTCCACTTTTACCGCAATGTGTTCTCAGTCACACCTCGTTCCAAGGTGAAGCTGGCAGCCAAAATGCTCAAGGCGATCCACGCCCAGGAGAGCAGGAAAGCTGCCCGGGAGAAGGCCAAAGCCGTTGTGGAAGGGCTTTGCTCCATGAAACTGAAGGAGGCTGCGAAGAAGGTGGAGGATGGTATTGAGGAAACACTGACTTACTGCGATTTTCCCAGTGAGCATTGGACTCGTATCCGCACCAACAATGTCATTGAGAGGTTGAACCAGGAGATCCGCCGCAGAGAGTGGCAGCAGATAGGGCAGCAGCTCCACAAGTATGAGTATCTACTCAACAGGGAGTTCCATGCGGACAGGCCCAACAGAATATTTCTTACACCCACACGAAGCAAGGCGTACTATATCTATTTTTACAACCACGAGTGCATTCAGCTAAAAAACTGGAGTGGCGCCGCTCACGCTGCGCCACTCCGCTTAAAACTTCATATTTCCCTATATAGAGACCTTTTTGTGCTGTCCGCACAAGCTGGGGCAGTTCACGACCCTGTTGGGCCCGTTCAGCCTGGCTTTTTTGCTCCTATTGATAATGTGCCGGTGCGTCAGATATGAAATTCTGCCAGAGGCTGCATCAGCACAGCTTGGCCCCGGCGGGGATCTGATCGTCGATCATCAGCAGGTTCAGCTTTTCCTCGCCCTTCTCCGTGTGGACGGCAGAAATCAGCATTCCGCAGCTCTCCTGGCCCATCATCTTCCGGGGGGGCAGGTTGACGATGGCCACCAGGGTCTTGCCCACCAGCTCCTCAGGCTGGTACCAGGCCGCGATGCCGGAGAGGATCTGCCGGTCGGTCCCGGTGCCGTCGTCCAGGGTGAAGCGCAGCAGCTTATTGGACTTCTTCACCGCCTGGCAGTCCTTTACCTTCACAGCCCGGAAGTCGCTCTTGCAGAAGGTGTCGAAGTCCACCTTCTCGGTGAGCTGAGGCTCCACCTCCAGCGCGGGAAGGGCGGCCTTGCGGGCCTCCTGAGCGGCCTGCTCCAGGGCCTCCAGTTCCTTCTCAGCGTCGATGCGGGGGAACAGGTTGTCGCCCCGGACCACAGTGACATCCCTGCGGAGAGAGCCGAACTGTCCGGCGCTCTCCCAGGTGGAGCAGTCCGCACAGGCACCGATCTGGCGCAGGATCTCCGCAGAGGAATCCGGAATGAAGGGTGTCAGCAGGACGGCGCACACCCGCAGGGTCTCCAGCAGGTGGTACATGACGCCGGCCAGACGGGTTCCATTGGCCTCCATATCCTTGGCCAGCACCCAGGGGGTATTCTCGTCGATATACTTGTTTGCACGGGAGATGACCTTGAAGATCTCCGCCAGGGCGTTCTGGAAGGCGTAGTGCTCCATCTGCCCCTCATAGCGGCCCCGGAGGCCGGAGACCAGCTCCTCCAGCTCCCGGTCCTTCTCCGGGTCGCCGGCCTGAGCGGCAGGCAGAGTGCCGCCGAAGTACTTGCCCACCATGGACACGGTGCGGCTGAGCAGGTTGCCCAGGTCGTTGGCCAGGTCCACGTTGATGGTGTTGATGAGGGACTCGTTGGAGAAATTGCCGTCCGAGCCGAAGGGGAAGGTACGCAGCAGGAAGAAGCGCAGGGCGTCCACGCCGAAGTGCTCCGCCAGCAGATAGGGGTCCACCACGTTGCCCTTGGACTTGGACATCTTGCCACCGTCCAGCAGCAGCCAGCCGTGGCCGAACACCTTCTTGGGCAGGGGCATCTCCATGCTCATCAGCATGGCGGGCCAGATGATGGAGTGGAAGCGGACGATCTCCTTGCCCACGAAGTGGACGTCGGCAGGCCAGAACTTCTCATAGTCATCATATTTGTCGTTGAGGAAGCCCAGGGCGGTGGTATAGTTGAACAGGGCGTCCACCCACACATAGACCACATGGCCTGGGTCAAAGTCCACAGGCACGCCCCAGGTGAAGCTGGTGCGGGAGACGCACAGGTCCTCCAGGCCGGGCTTGATGAAGTTGTTCACCATCTCGTTCACCCGGGAGCGGGGTTCCAGGAAATCGGTGTCCTCCAACAGGTGCTGGATCCTGTCGGCGTACTTGGACAGACGGAAGAAATAGGCCTCCTCCTCCGCATCCTGCACCGGACGGCCGCAGTCGGGGCACTTGCCATCCACCAGCTGGGACTCCGTCCAAAAGGACTCGCAGGGCTTGCAGTACTTGCCCTCATACTTGCCCTTGTAGATGTCGCCCTTCTCGTACATCTTCTTAAAAATCTTCTGGATAGAGGCCACATGGTAGTCATCCGTGGTGCGGATGAAGCGGTCGTTGGAGATGTTCATCAGCTTCCACAGGTCCTTGACTCCCTTGGGGCCCTCCACGATGTTGTCTACGAACTCCTTGGGGGTGACGCCGGCTTCCCTGGCTTTGTCCTCGATTTTCTGGCCGTGCTCGTCGGTGCCGGTGAGGAACAGCACGTCACAGCCGCTCAGCCGCTTATAGCGGGCCATGGCGTCGGTGGCCACAGTGCAGTAGGTGTGGCCGATGTGCAGCTTATCGCTGGGGTAGTAGATGGGGGTGGTGATATAAAATCTCTTTTGTTCCATGGGTCTGATTCCTCCCGATGAATTAGTACATGATGTGATCAGCGGACCGTGGGATCCGGAGCCTGCCGCCCGGCTGTCCCGGGCGCGAATCGGCTGTAAGACAGGGCGGTCAGCCCGCCCAGGGTGCACAGCAGGAAAGCGGCGGTGAGCACCGCCCCGAACAGGGAGAGCCCGTCCGCCAGCGAGGCCCCGCCAAAGGCCATGCCCAGCACCGCAAACAGGATAAAGCGCCGGGGATGGGGACGCTGATAAAAAAAGGCTGCCTGCTGGTACAGGGCCAGCAGAAGGAACACACAGGCCAGCAGAGGGACCGATGACCGCAGCAACACCGGATCACGGGAGTAGGTCTGATAGACCTCCATCAGCCAGGGAAGGGCGGCGCAGGCAGGGAGGACAGCCGGTATCCGGGTCCGCAGCCCAGTGACCCCCCGGTAGTTGTTCCGCCCGGAAACCAGGGCCCCCACCGCCCCTACGGGACAGGCGGCCACAGTCACCGCAAAGACGGCGGGCATGATGTGGTGCACAGGATCCACCTGCCACGTCTGAATCTGCTCCATCAGCTCAGGGACCCCCAGAGCCGCGGCCAGCAGGAAGCACATCCCCACGGCCGTCATCAGGGTCATATATCCTGCAGAAGGACAGAGAAAGGCATGCTCCGGCTGCTCCGGCTGGGCTCCACCCCGGCTCAGCAGGAGGGCCGCCAGGGCCAGCGCCGCCATCAGCCCCCACAGAGCCAGAGACGCCGGCGCACCGGATGCGAACAGTTCTGTGGCCGGATCCAGAGCGGAAGTCCGTTGCCACAGGCGCAGGCCAAAGCCCGCCAGGCCGCCGGCCAGGGCCAGGGCGGGCAGAATATGATGCTTTCCCATTGAAAACCTCCTCGATCGCCGGGCCGCCAGGTCCGGCCTTCACTTCAGCTTTGGTCTGCCGGAGGATGTCCGGCTGCCGCCGGAGGGATCCCCGAACTGGAACCACAGGGCGATCATCAGGAGGACCAGGCCCACGATGGCCACCACGTTGGAAACCGCCTCAGGCAGAAGTCCGGCACGAAACATCGCCTCCGTCGCAGCCAGCAGAATCAGGGCGAACAGCAGGATATTCCGGGTGGTCCCGTTCATCCGCTTGCGGGTGCCGTCCGACGCAAACTCCGACTCCTCCACCGGCGCGCTCACCCGGCGTTTGGCCTGAGGATGGCGCTTCTTGTGTTTCTTTTGGCTCATGGACTCAGTCCTCCTCCTTCAAAATCACGGCTCCGCCCACCACCAGCGGACCGTCATAAAAGACAACAGACTGCCCCGGGGTGATGGCCCGCTGGGGCTGGTCAAAGGTGACGCGGCAGGTATCCGGTCCTGTCTGCTCCAGCCAAGCCGGCTGAGGCGTCATGCGGTACCGGATCCGGGCCTGCACCCGGATAGGCCGGTCCAGCCGTTCTGTGGGGATCAGGTTCAGTTCCTTCCCTGTCAGCCCCCGGTGGAACAGTGCCTGGTTGTCCGACAGAATCACCCGGTTCTCCTGGGGGCAGAGTTCCTTGACGTAGAGACGCCCCTGATTGGAGGAGACCTTCAGGCCCCGGCGCTGGCCCACTGTATAGTGGATGATGCCTTCGTGGACGCCCAGCACCCGCCCCTCTGGGTCACAGAACGGTCCGGGGGAATAGGTCCGGCCGGTGTGGTGGCAGAGGAACGCGGCGTAGTCCCCGTCCGGGACGAAGCAGATGTCCTGGCTGTCCCGCCGGCGGGCGCTGACCAGCCCTTGCTCTTCCGCAATGGCCCGGATCTCCTCCTTGGACAGGCCGCCCAGAGGGAAGCACACCCGCTCCAGCTGGGCCTGGGACAGGGACCAGAGGACATAGCTCTGGTCCTTCTCCGGGTGGACGGCCCGCTTGAGCAGGACCCGGCCGCTGCCGGTGTCCCGCTCAGTCCGGGCGTAGTGCCCCGTGGCCAGGCGGCCGCAGCCCAGCTGTCCGGCAACCTCCAGCAGCGCGCCGAATTTGATGGTCCGGTTGCAGGTCACACAGGGGTTCGGGGTGCGTCCCTGCTCATACGCCTGGACAAAGGGCTCCATGACCTGCTCCCGGAAGAGGCCGGACAGGTCCAGGGTGTGATGTGGGATGCCCAGCTGGCCGGCGACGGTCCGGGCATCCTGAAGGTCCTCCAAGATGTGGCACTGTTCCCTCTGGCCGGGGGCCAGGTCTTCTGGGACAAACAGGCGCATGGTAACCCCCACCGCCTGCTCCCCCTGCTGCCGGAGCAGCCAGGCGGCCACCGAGCTGTCAACTCCGCCGCTCATCGCCACTGCAATGGAATCGTGCAAATGATCCTCCTCCTCAGCCTGTTGGGTATGATTTCGATAGATGTTAAGTATACCACATTTTCAGGGAGGGTGCAACCAGTCGGGAGTGGGCCCTTTCCCCATAAAATACAGGAAAAATGCCCCCCTTCCCCCCTTGCGGCCCAGGGTCTGCTATGATAAAATAACTTGTTAAATCCTGTGAATATCAAATGTAGAGGGAGTGGACCCTTTTGCCGAATTACGAATCTGAGATCAAGCGTCGCCGCACCTTTGCCATCATCTCCCACCCGGACGCCGGTAAGACGACCCTGACGGAGAAGTTCCTGCTCTACGGCGGAGCTATCGCCCAGGCCGGCCAGGTCAAGGGCAAGAAGAACACCCGGGCGGCCACCTCCGACTGGATGGAGATTGAGAAGCAGCGCGGCATTTCCGTTACCTCCTCGGTAATGCAGTTCCAGTATGAGGGCTACTGCATCAACATCCTGGACACCCCGGGCCACCAGGACTTCTCGGAGGACACCTACCGCACCCTGATGGCCGCCGACTCCGCCGTCATGGTCATCGACGCGGCCAAGGGCGTGGAGGCCCAGACCCGAAAGCTGTTCAAGGTATGCGCCATGCGGGACATCCCCATCTTCACCTTCATCAACAAGATGGACCGGGAGGCCCGGGACCCCTTTGAGCTGTGCGAGGAACTGGAGAAGGAGCTGGGTCTGGACACCTACGCCATGAACTGGCCCATCGGCTGTGGCAAGGAGTTCAAGGGCGTCTACGACCGGCAGAATCGGAAGGTGATCCATTTCACCTCCAACACCAACGCCCAGGCAGCCACCGCCACCGAGATCGAGCCGGACGATCCCGCCCTGGCCGACCTGATCGGGCAGGCCAAGCGGAACCAGCTGGTGGATGAGATCGAACTGCTGGACGGGGCCTCCTGTGACTTCGACCTGGACCGGGTGCGCCACGGCAAGCTGTCTCCGGTGTTTTTCGGCTCCGCCCTGACCAACTTCGGTGTGGAGCCCTTCCTGGAGGAGTTTCTCCGCATGACGACCGCTCCCCTGCCCCGGAAAGCCGGGGATGATGTGATCGATTCCTTTGACGAAGACTTTTCCGCCTTTGTCTTTAAGATCCAGGCCAACATGAACAAGGCCCATCGGGACCGAATCGCCTTTATGCGCATCGTCTCCGGAAAGTTTGAGGCAGACCGGGAGGTCTACCACATCCAGGGCGGCAAGAAGATCCGCCTGTCCCGCCCCCAGCAGCTGATGGCCGCCGAGCGGGAGATCATTGAGGAGGCCTACGCCGGAGACATCATCGGCGTGTTCGACCCGGGCATTTTCTCCATTGGAGACACCCTGTGTGCCCCCAGCAGGAAGTTTTGCTTCGACCCAATCCCCACCTTCGCGCCGGAGCACTTTGAGCGCATCCGTTCTGTGGACACCATGAAGCGCAAGCAGTTCCTCAAGGGCGTGGAGCAGATCGCCCAAGAGGGCGCCATCCAGATCTTCAAGACCCCCTACTCCGGTATGGAGGAGGTCATCGTGGGCGTGGTGGGCACCCTGCAGTTTGACGTGCTGGAGTACCGCCTGCGCAGCGAGTACAATGTAGAGCTGTATAAAGAAGGCCTTCCCTACGAATACCTGCGCTGGATCGTACGGGAGGAGGACGCCCCCCCGCTGAAGGAGGAGGACCTGTTGCTGCCCAACGACGCCAAGCTGGTGGAGGACTATAAGGGGAACCAGCTGCTGCTGTTCGCCTCCCAGTGGTCCATCCAGTGGGTCAGCGACCGGAACAAGGGTCTGAAGCTGGCCGAGTTCGGCGGCGCGAAATTTTAAAAAGGGGACGGGAACATGAGACCGAAGCTGATCCTGACGGATCTGGACGGGACCCTCCTGCGGGAGGACAAGACCCTCTCCCCTATCAACCGCGCCGCCCTGGAGCGGGCCGCCGCCCAGGGAGCGGAGGTAGTGGTGGCTACCGGCCGCTTTTACGGCGGGATCCCTCAGGAGCTGCGGGACCTGCCCTTTCTGCGCTATTTCATCCTGATGAACGGGGCCAAGGTGTATGACCGCCGGACGGACAAGACGCTTGGCCGGGCGGAGATCCCCTGGGAGACAGTGGAGGCAGTCATCGATTTTCTGGAACCTCTGCACTGCTCGGTGGACTGCTTTCAGAACGACCGGGGCCTGATGGCCCGGAAATACTATGACCGCCTGGAGCAGTATGTTACTCACCCGCCCTCCTTCGCCCTGGTCAAGCGCACCCGTGAGCCGGTGGATGACCTGAAGGAGGCGGTGCTGGCCGGAGGGGGCTCCGTTCAGAAGCTCCAGGCCTATTTCCCCGATCTGGAGCTGCGGCCCAAAGTGATGGAGCAGTGCAAACTGGTGTTCCCGGATCTGGTCCAGGCCATCTCCATGCCCGCCAACCTGGAGTTCAACGCCCCGGACGCCACCAAAGGAAACGGCCTGCGCACCCTGTGCCGCTGTCTGGGGATCGATCCCCGGGAGGCTGCGGCATTCGGCGATGGGACCAACGACCTGAGTCTTCTGCAAGAGGCCGGGATCGGGGTAGCCATGGCCAACGGCGCCCCCGAGACGCTGGCTGCGGCCGACCTGACCGCCCCCTCCAATGAGGAGGACGGGGTAGCTCAGATCCTGTCCCGCTGGTTTCCCCCAAATACATGAAAATCGGGAGAGCGCCGCGGCGCTCTCCCGATTTCATCCCCGATCCAGCCTGGGCTGGATGACCGTCAGGTCCCAGTATCGCAGCAGTGCGGCCGCCAGGACCAGAAGAGAGGCCCAAACATTGATCCCGGCGGAGCATCCGGCAGCATCTCCCAGATCCTGAGCGCTCCTCCAAGTCTCCAGTGCCAGCTTGAAAAAGAAGGCCAGCGGTGGCAGGACCAGGGCGCCCGCGGCGCAGCGCAGACCGCCGATTTCCAGAAGAGCCCCATCCCCGCCGCCGGAGCACGCAGACATGCTATCCCGCTGGAGCCGGGCGGCCCGCCAGGAGAGGAGCAGGGTGAAGAGCAGCAGCGACAGGCAGACCAACACAATATCCAGCGTGTCCCGGGCCGAGCCCTCTCCAAAGACCAGCTGGGGATCGTGTCCGGTTCGGCGTTCCATGGCGTCACCCCCTGGCACAGTCTATGCCGGAGCGGAAAAATGGGCACAAATTTTCTGGAAAAGCCGGAGAAAATTTAGGAAAATGTGAATTTTTCTTCGGACGACTGGACAGGCAGGCCTCAGTTGAGTATGATATACACGGATCGAAATTTGACTAAAGCGGAAGGCCGGCCGGGCGTAAGGCGTCCTGCAGAACGGCCTGGGAGGTAGCCATGAGGCGAAGCTATTTGGGCGGGGTACACCCCGCTTCCTATAAAGAGAGCACTAGGCGCAAGCCCATTGTCCCCCTGGAGGAGGAGCCCAAGCAGGTGATCATTCCCCTGACCATGTGCAGCGGCGGCGGCGCGGTCCCGGTGGTCCGGCCCGGGGACCCGGTGACGGTTGGACAGGTCATCGCCGAGCCGGAGGGCAGCGGCGTCTATGTCCACGCCAGCGTCACCGGCCGGGTGCGCGCCATCGAGCCCAGGCCCCATCCCTGGGGCGGCAGCTGGGACGCCATCGTCATCGACAACGACGGGAAGGACACCCCCTGCCCCGAGCTGCCGGAGCCCATGGACTGGTCCCGGATGGACCGGGACGAGGCCCTGGACCGGATCTGCCGGGCTGGGATCACCAGCATGGGGGGCGGCGCCAGTCCCACCCACCTGCGCCTGCGCCAGGCGGTGGGCCGGGTGGACACCCTGATCGTCAACGCCGCCGAGTGCGAGCCCTATCTGACCGCCGACCACCGGCTGCTGCTGGAGAAGGGGGACCAGGTCCTCCAGGGAGTGCAGATGATGGCCCGGCTGCTCCGGGTGGAGCGGGCGGTGCTGGTGGTAGCCGGAGACAAGCTCAACGCAGTGGAGTTTCTGGAGCGCCGCCTGCGCCGGAAGAAGCGGGCGGTGGAGCTGCTCACCATCCAGACCCGCTATCCCCTGGGCATGGAAAAGCAGCTGATCCGCACCGTGACCGGGCGTGAGGTGCCGCCGGGTCAGTCGGCGCTGGATGTGAAATGTTCTGTGTTCAACGTGGCCACGGTGTATATGGTGCGCTCCGCCCTGATGAAGGGGAGTCCCCTGACCCACCGGGCAGTGACTGTGAGCGGCGGCGCGGTGGCCCGGCCCCGGAACCTCTGGGTTCCCATCGGGACCCCTCTGCGCTGCCTGCTGGAGTCTGCCGGAGGCCTGCGGGAGGAGCCCGCAGTCATCCTCACCGGCGGCCCCATGACTGGGACGGTCCAGGGGGACCTGGAGGCCCCGGTGGTGAAGAACACCAACGCCCTGCTGTGCCTCACGGACCAGGAGCACAACTCCGCCAGCCAGACGGAGACGGTGTGCGTCCGCTGCGGCCACTGTGTCTCCAGCTGTCCCATGAACCTGAACCCGGTGTCGGTCTATCGGGCCATGCGGATGGGCGAGCGGGAGCGGCTCCCGGAGCTCCATCTGGAGGACTGCATGGAGTGCGGCTGCTGCTCCTATATCTGTCCCTCACATATCCCCCTGGCGGATCTGGTCCGTCAGGCCAGACAGTTTCCAAGGGAAGGAGGCGAGCAGGAATGAGTCAGAACGGACCTGTGATCCGCCGGTCATCCCCGCAGATCGCCCAGGTGTCCAGCATCTCCTCCACGATGCTGGATGTGATCGTGGCCCTGCTGCCCGCCCTGGGCATGGCGGTCTATCTGTTCGGCCCCCGGGTGCTGGCCCTGACCCTGGTGTCCGTGGCAGCCTGTATGGGGGCGGAGTACGGCTACCGCCGGCTGATGGGGCTGAGCAATACGGTGGGCGACCTGTCCGCCTGCGTCACCGGCCTGCTGCTGGCCATGAGCCTTCCGGTGACCGCGCCCTACTGGGCGCCGGTGCTGGGCGGCGTCTTTGCCATTGTGGTGGTCAAGCAGTTTTATGGTGGGCTGGGGCGGAACTTTATGAACCCAGCCCTGGCGGGCCGGGCGCTGCTGTGTACCTTTCCCGGGCTGATGACCACCTGGGTGGATGCGTTCCAGAAAACTCCGCTGTTTGGAGCGGTGGACGCGGTCTCCTCCCCCACCCCCATGGCCCTGCTCCATGCCGGAGAGCTGCCCGGCCTGACCCTGAGCCAGCTGATGCTGGGGCAGCACGGAGGCGCAATGGGCGGAGCGCCGGTGTTCATGCTTCTGCTGGGCGGGGTGTACCTGGTGGGGCGGCGTGTGATCTCCCCCCGCATCCCCCTGTCCTATCTGGGGACCGTCGCCCTGCTGACCCTGCTCTTCCCCCGGGGAGATGGGGGTGCGCTGGCCTGGATGACCGCCCAGCTTTGCAGCGGTGGGCTGGTGCTGGGGGCAGTGTTTATGGCCTCCGATTACACCACCACACCGGTCACTTCGGTGGGACAGACCCTGTTTGGGGTGGGCTGCGGCCTGCTGACCGTGCTGCTGCGCTACTTCGGCTCCTACCCTGACGGGGTGGGCTGGGCCATTCTCACCATGAACTGCTGCGTGTGGCTGCTGGACCGGGCCGCCCTGCCCCGGCGCTTCGGCGTGGGCCGCTTTGAGGCGGTACGGGGCTGGGTGGCGCATCTGCGCACCAGCGCGGCGGCCATCCATTTCGTGCCTCCCAAGGTGAAGTTCCTGGCCCGTGCCGGTGACGGGACCATGCCCGGTGAGGGCTATCTGGACGAGCTGCGGGGCTCTGTGCGGCAGCTGGCAGCCCTGGCTGTTGTGTTTGCCGTAACCTGCGGCGTGGTGTTCGGGGTCCACCAAGCAACGGATTATGCCGCCGTCCGGGCAGAGACCGCGGTCCAGCAGACCCTGCTGGCCCAGGTCATGCCCCAGGCCACTGTACGCTCTGAGACCCCGTACCGCGCGCCTGGCGCACTGAGCATCACGGCCGGCTACAACGATAGCGGGCTGGTGGGCTACTGTGTGGAGGTCCAGGCCAACGGCTTCGGAGGCGTACTCACCGCTGTGGTGGGCGTCAACACCAACGGTGAGGTCACCGGCGTGGCAGTCACCGACCACCGGGAGACGGTAGGTGTGGGGACACAGGCTCTGGAGAGCGGCTACCTCAGTCAGTATACCGGGCGCTCCGGCACCATCCGCACCTCCGGCAGCAACGCAGTGGAGGCGGTGTCCGGGGCAACCGCCACATCAGAGGCGGTCACATCCTGTGTGAACCAGGCCCTGGCCATTGTGGCCAGCCTGGATACGGAGGGAAAAGTGGACTATGTGGATGGCGAGGTCTGACCTGGATCAACAGAAAGGAGGCAGCCGGATATGACGGCAGTTCAGCTGGCAGGGATCGCTTTGGCGGCCCTGCTGTCAGAAAACTTTATTTTAGTCAGCTGTCTGGGAATTGGGTCCCGGACCCAGGCGTTCCGGGATCCCTTGGACGCCTGGCGCACCGGATACAGCCTGACGGCGGTGATGGTAGTGACCGCACTGGCAGCCTGGGTGGTGAACCAGCTGTTGAGGCACTTTGCCCTGAGCTATTTCCAAACGCTGGCCTTCGCCCTGACAGGTCCTCTGGTGGTGGCCGGCCTGCGGTATTTTCTGCGGACCTGCATCCCGGAGCTGTCCCGGCGGATGGATGAAAACCTGTCCTCTGTCACCTCCAACTGCGCGGCTATGGGCACGGCGCTGCTCATTGCCCAGCGGGGCTACGGCCCGGGCGGAGCGTTCCTATACGCCCTTTTTGGCGGAGCCGGAGCCACAGTGGCGATGATGTGCTTCGCCGGTCTGCGGCGGGAGGTCAGCTTGACCAGCTGCCCCCGGTGCTTCCAGGGGCTGCCCATCAACCTGATCACCGCCGGGCTGATGGCCCTGTCTTTGGTTGGCTTCTATGGCCTTCATCTGAGCTGATCGGATCAACGAACGTACAAGCCCCTGGAAGCAAAGGCTTCCAGGGGCTGTTTTTGTGCTCCTCCGTCCCTCAGGTCCCCCCGTTACAAGGCGGCCGGCTCCAGCGCTTCCCTGGTGGCCAGGTTCATCACCGACACCTCAAAGGCTACCCGCTCCTCCGTCCGGTCCCCCAGGTTCTTGGTATAAGTACGGCTCTGGAGACGGCCTTCGAAGTACAGGGTGCTCCCCACCTCCATCCCGCCGCACTGGTGGGCCAGACTGCCCCAGGCGATGCAGGGGAGATAATCCGCCCGGCCATAGCGCCGGTTCACCGCCAGGATCATGTCACAGATCGTCCGGCCCAGGGGGGTGGACCGGAGGCTGGGCGGCTTGCACAGTGTCCCGGACAGGAGCAGGCGGTTCTCGTCCTCCCCCTGCTCCAGGAGCAGCTCCTTGGCAAACACGCTGATGATCAGCCTGCTGCCCACGCCGGAACGGTTGTTGAAGGTGCGGACCTCTCCATGGACCGTGACCTCCTCTCCCCGCTCCAGCCAGCCGCAGCCCTCCAGCAGCGCCCGGGAGGCCACCACGTTCACCTGATCGGCCACCCCGGACAGGCGGCTGACCGCCAGGGGGAAGGTAAAAAACTCCACCTCATGGTTGCAGTGGGAGAGGGCGGGGGGCTGGGCGACCCGGCCATGGAGGACCATCCGATTGACATCCGTCCCGGTCTGCTTCATGCTGTATCACACTCCTGACTCGTTTGTTCCCCCCATCTATATGACACTGCCCCCGCCGGTATGTCCTTTTTCTCCGGCGGGGGCAGTATACTTTGTTATATCATTTCATAATATTACAAAATAGGCCATTCATTTCGCAAAATACCAGCCCAGAAGGGCAGCCAGCGCCAGCTGACCGATCAGCAGGGCGGGCAGCCCGTATCGGAAATACCAGTGCTTCGTCTTGTGGCGGAAGGTCCGCATCCCCACAATGGAACCCAGGCTCCCGCCCAGCACCGCCGGCAGGAACAGGGCTTTTTCTGAGATGCGCCACGCGCCCCGTCTGGCCCTTCTCTTGTCCAGGCCCATCAGCAGAAAGCCGGCCAGGTTGACCAGCAGCAGATAACCGGCCAGCAGCGTCCACAGATCTCTGTCCACACCTATCCCTCCTCTGTGCTCATAAAACGCTCACAGCCCCGGGGGCGGCGGATGCCGCCTCCGGGGCCTGCTCTCCCTTCTGTACCTGCCCCTTTTACTCCAGGATAGCGCCCCGGTCCGCGGAGGACACCAGCTTGGCATAGCGGGCCAGGTAGCCTGTCTTGATCTTGGGCTCGGGACACACCCACTTGGCCCGTCGGGCGGCCAGCTCCTCCTCCGCCACCTTCAGGTTGATGGTGCGGGCGGGAATGTCGATGGCGATGAGGTCGCCCTCCTCCACCAGGCCGATGGTCCCGCCGGAGGCCGCCTCCGGGGAGACGTGTCCGATGGACGCGCCCCGGGTGGCGCCGGAGAACCGCCCGTCGGTGATCAGGGCCACGTCCTTATCCAGCCCCATGCCCGCAATGGCAGAGGTGGGGTTGAGCATCTCCCGCATCCCAGGACCTCCCTTGGGGCCCTCATAGCGGATGACCACCACATCTCCAGCCACGATCTTTCCGTCATAGATGGCCCGGATGGCGTCGTCCTCGCTGTCGAACACCCGGGCGGGTCCCTCGTGGACCATCATCTCCGGGGCTACGGCGGACTGCTTGACCACGCAGCCGTCGGGGGCCAGGTTGCCCTTCAGGACAGCGATGCCGCCGGTTCTGGAATAGGGGTTGTCCAGCGGCCGGATGATCTCCTCATTCCGGTTGACCACGCCCTCCAGATTTTCGGCCACGGTCCTGCCGGTGCAGGTGAGCGTTCCCGTGTCCAGCAGCCCGGCCTGCGCCAGCTCCGCCATCACGGCGTACACGCCGCCGGCCCGCTCCAGGTCCTCCATGTAGGTGTCCCCGGCGGGGGCCAGGTGGCACAGGTTGGGAGTCCTGGCACTGATCTCGTTGGCCATGTCGAAGGACAGTTCGATGCCGCACTCGTGGGCGATGGCGGGCAGGTGGAGCATGGTGTTGGTGGAGCAGCCCAGGGCCATATCCACCGTCTCGGCGTTGTGGAAAGCTGCCTCGGTCATAATGTCCCGGGGCCGGATATTCTTTTCCACCAGGTCCATGATCTGCATCCCGGCGTGCTTGGCCAAGCGCAGCCGGGCGGACCAGACGGCGGGGATGGTCCCGTTCCCCCGCAGGCCCATTCCGATGGCCTCAGTCAGGCAGTTCATGGAGTTGGCGGTGTACATCCCGGAGCAGGAGCCGCAGGTGGGGCAGGCGTTGTTCTCGTACTCCTCCAGCCCCTCCTCGTCCAGCTTGCCCGCGTAATAGGCGCCCACGGCCTCAAACATATGGGACAGGCAGGTGCGGCGGCCGTCGTTCATCGTACCGGCCAGCATGGGCCCGCCGGAGACAAAGATGGTGGGGATGTTCACCCGGGCGGCGGCCATGAGCAGGCCGGGCACGTTCTTGTCACAGTTTGGGATCATCACCAGGCCGTCAAACTGGTGGGCCATCGCCATGGCCTCGGTGGAGTCGGCAATCAGGTCCCGGGTGACCAGGGAGTATTTCATGCCCACATGGCCCATGGCAATCCCGTCACACACGGCGATGGCGGGGAACTCCACGGGGGTGCCGCCGGCGGCCCGAACACCGGCCTTGACGGCCTCGGCGATCTTATCCAGGTTCATGTGGCCGGGGACGATCTCATTATAAGAGCAGACTACGCCAATGAGGGGGCGCTCCAGCTCCTCCCGGGTGTAGCCCAGGGCATAGAGCAGAGAGCGGTTTGGGGCGGCGGGAGCCCCTTTTTTCACAACGTCAGAGCGCATAAGGCGGACCTCCTGAGAATCAGAATCTTGTGTCATATAGTATAACACCCGGGCAGTCGTGTCAAGGGAAGTCCGCACCCCTTTGGGGAAAAACGGCGGTCCCCCGACGCCTCAGCTCCATCGGGCCAGCGCGGCCCTCGCCAGGCCATAGCCCAGGGCCATACACCCCGGGAAGGTGGCCAGCCAGGCCAGCAGGACAGACCGGACCACCCGCCGGTCCACGCCCCGCGGCCCCGCTGCCCCAACCCCCAGCAGCGCCGCCGTCCTGGTGTGGGTGGTGGAGACCGGAAGGCCCAGCAGGGTGGCCACCAGCAGGCACAGGATGCCCGCCAAATCGGCCGAAAAACCCTCCCGCGGCCCCAGGGAGACCATCTCCCGGCCCACGGTGTCAATGATCCGCCGTCCCCCCAGGGCGGTCCCCGCCGCCATGGCGGCGGCGCACAGCACCATCAGCCAGAGGGGGACCCGGAGGATCTGCGTCTCCTGCCTCCCCTGGGCCAGGGCCGACCCCAGGAGGAACACACCGATGAACTTCTGTCCATCCTGGGCCCCGTGAAAAAACGCGGTCCCCGCCGCCCCCGGGATCTGACACAGGCGGAACAGCTTGGAGGACAGGGGCCAGCGCCGGGTCAGCCGCTCCGTCTGCCGCCCCGCCCAAAGCCCGGCGGCCACAGACAGGACCAGCCCCAGCAGCACCGCACCCCACCGCTGCCAGCGGATGCAGCCAAGGCTCCCCTCCAGGGCCAACGCCGCCCCGGACAGTCCCGCCGCCAGGGCGTGGCTCTCGCTGGTGGGGATTCCCCACCACCAGGCCGCCGCCGCCCACAGGACCACCGCTCCCATTGCGGCGCACAGGGCCAGGGAGGCCGCCCTGGGCCCACCGCCGAAGGCGGCGATGGAATAAATGGTCTCCACCACCGATGGGTACACCGCTGTGACGCACAGCACCCCCAGAAAATTGCACACCGCCGCCAGGGCCACCGCCCTTCGGAAGGACAGGGCCCCGGTGACCACCGCCCCGGCGATGGCGTTGGGGGCGTCCGTCCAGCCGTTCACCACCAGCACCGCCAGGGTGAGGAGCACAGAGACTGTCAGAGCCGGGTTTTCCACCATCAGGGCAAAAAATGTGAAAAAAGAAGCAGACATGAAGCTTCACCTCATGCCCACTGTATGCGCCGCCCCGGCCGGATAGCCCAGGGCGCGGGGACGCCTGTGTCAATCCTCCCCGCGCCCCGCCCCAGAGGGAGGAGGCGCGTGCCGCTCCCGGGCGGCGTCCCGTGGCTCAGAGGCTATCCCGATGGCCCCCTGTCCGTATTTGGCCCGGATGGCGTCCGTGGTCCGGGCCAGACGCTCCAGACGCGCCCGTTTCTCCTCTCCCCCGCCGCTGAACAGCGTCTGCTGAACGGACGCTTCCTCCTCCGGGATGAGGGCAATGGCGGTGACCGTCAGGGCCCGCACCGGCCGCTCCATGGTCCAGCAGCCCTCCGCCAGCTCCATTGCCGCCCGGGCGATCTCCCGGCCCAGGCAGGTGGGGACCTCCAGCCGTTTCTGGCGGCTTAGATCCCGGAAGTCCGGGTCCCGGATCTGGAGGGCCACCCCGGTACACTTCATCCGGTGCCGCCGCAGACGGGCGGCCACCTGTCCGGCCAGCATCCCCACCCCGGCCTGGAACTCCTCCCGGCCTGTCAGGTTCCGGGCGAAGGTGTTCCCGCTGCCCACCGACTTGGGCGGGGTATACTGCCCCGCCGGAGCCACCGGGGCCCGGTCCAGGCCGTTGGCATAGTCGTGGAGCTGCGCTCCGTGCCGGCCCAGCAAGTGGAACAGGCTCTCCCGGTCAAAGCGGGCCAGGTCCCCAATGGTGCGGACGCCGAATTTTTTCATGGTCTCCGCCGCCGCACGGCCCACATACAGCAGATCTCCCACCGGCAGGGGCCAGACCATCTGCCGGAAATTCTCCCGGGTGATGCAGGTGGTGGCATCCGGCTTTTTATAGTCGCTGCCCAGCTTGGCAAACATTTTATTAAAGGAGACTCCCACCGAGATGGTCAGACCGAACTCCTGGCGCATCCGGCGGCGGATCTCATCGGCCAGAGCCGTGGGATCTCCTCCGAACAGGTGGAGGGTGCCGGACACATCCAGCCAGCTTTCATCGATGCCGAAGGGCTCCACCAAATCGGTGTAGTCCTGGTACATCCGGTTGATCCGCCTGGAAAACTCCCGGTACACCCGGTGGTGGGCGGGAAGGAGCACCAGGTCGGGGCACTTCCGTTTGGCCTGCCAAATGGTCTCCGCCGTCTGGACCCGGAACTTCTTGGCCGGCTCATTTTTGGCCAGGATGATGCCATGGCGGCTCTCCGGGTCGCCGCACACCGCCACGGGAAGATGGCGTAGCTCCGGGTGGTCCAGCAGCTCCACCGAGGCGTAAAAGCTATTCAGATCGCAGTGAAAAATGATCCGCTCCATGGTCCTCCTCCTCTCCCGTTCCCGGAGCTCCGTCCTCCTGTCTGAGGAGGCTCCTTCCGCCAACATTATACCGCCTCCCGCGCGGAAAGTCAAACGTCCGTTCTATTTTTTGTTGACAGTCTCCGCCATCCCTGATAGGATAGGGACAAGAACAGGAGCCGGGAGGGAGCGCCATGGAATATATCCCCGCCAAGCACATTCTGATTCGGACCAAGTCTACTGCCTGGTTCGGCACCGACCACACCATGAATCTGTACCGGGGCTGCTGCCACGGCTGTCTCTACTGCGACAGCCGCAGCGACTGCTACCACATCCCGGACTTTGACCGGGTGACCGCCAAGGCGGACGCGCTGCCCCTGCTCCGGGACGAGCTGGCCCGGAAAGTCCGCCCGGCCTTCATCGGAATGGGTTCCATGAGCGACCCCTACACCCCCTTCGAGGAGGAGCTCCTCCTCACCCGCCACGCCCTGGAGCTCATCGACGCCTACGGCTGCGGCGCGGCGGCCGCCACCAAGAGCGACCTGATCCTGCGGGACACCGACCTGTACCAGTCCATCCAAACCCACTCCCCTGTTGTCTGCAAGGTCACCGTCACCACAGTGGCGGAGGACCTGGCCGCCAAAGTGGAGCCCCGCGCTCCCTCACCCGCCCGGCGACTGAAGGCGGTGGAGGGCCTGGCCCGGGCGGGGATCTTCTGCGGCGTGCTGCTGATGCCTGTGCTCCCCTTCCTGGAGGACCGGCCGGAACAGGTTCTGGAGGTGGTGGACCGGGCGGCGGACGCAGGGGCCCGGTTCGTCTATCCCGGCTTCGGGGTGACCATGCGCCAGGGACAGCGGGAGCACTTCCTGCGGCAGCTGGACCTGGCTTTTCCCGATCAAAACCTCTCACGACGGTATCTGGCCCGGTACGGCAACCGGTACCAGTGTCCCAGTCCCCGGGCACGCCAGCTGTGGGAGGTCTTTACCCGCCGCTGTCAGGACCGGGGCCTTTTGTACCAGATGCCCCGTATTATTTCCGCCGCCACCCGGAACTATGGAGACCGCCAGCTGAGTTTCTTTTCCTGACCCGCACCCGTGCCGTTTTCTCTTTACGTCATTCGCCAAGCATGGTATGATAGAGGTCACAAAAACACGCAGGCAGCGGCTGTCCCCGCCCGCTCCACTCCGCGGCAGCACAGGGGACACCGCCCATGGAGGAGCAGACAATGACAGAATGGAAGAAAAACGCGGTCCACCCCCTCCGCATCGAGGGCTATACGGCGGAGGGAATGGGAGTGGCCCGGCTGGAGGGCCGGGTGGTCTTTGTCCCCTTCACCGCCCAGGGGGAGCTCTGGCGGGTCCGTTTGGAGAAGGTGCGCCCCCACATGGCCTGGGGCCGGGGTTTGGAGCTGTTGGAACCCTCCCCAGAGCGGTCTGAAGCAGACTGCCCCCTGTTTAGTCGATGCGGAGGCTGTCAGTTCCGGCACCTCACCTATGCCGAGGAGCTGCGGGCCAAGGGCCAGCGCATCGCCGACGCCCTGGAGCGGGTGGGCGGGGTCCGGCTGGCCCTGCCCCCGGTGCTGGGTGCGGAGTCGCCCGACCGCTACCGCAACAAGGTGCAGTTCCCCGTGGCCCCCGGACGCCGGGGCCCTGCGGTGGGCTACTACCGCCCCAGAAGCCACGACGTACTGGATGTGGCCGACTGCCTCCTCCAGCCGGAGACCGTCACCGCCCTGCGTCTGGCCTTTCTGGGGTGGATGGAGGACTTCCACGTCCCTCCCTACGAGGAGACGTCCCGCTCCGGCCTGATCCGCCACCTGTACGTCCGCACCAACCGGGCCGGGGAGGCCCTGTGCTGTGTGGTGGCCAATGGAAGCTCCCTCCCCCATACCCATGAGCTGGTCCGGCGGCTGCGCCAGGCTGTCCCCGCGCTGGCCGGGGTGGTGCTCAACCAAAACACCCGGGACACCAATGTGATCCTGGGGCCGGACTACCACACCCTCTGGGGGCGGGATTTTCTGGAGGAGACCCTGTGCGGCATGACCTTCCGCCTGTCTGTCCCCTCCTTCTTCCAGATCAACCGGGCCCAGACTGAACGCCTGTACGCTCAGGCTCTGGACTTCGCCGGGCTCACCGGAACGGAGACCGTCCTGGACCTCTACTGCGGCATCGGCACGATCTCCCTGGCGCTGGCCCAGCGGGCCGCCCAGGTCATCGGCGCGGAGATCGTCCCCCAGGCCATTGAGGACGCCAGGGCCAACGCCGCCCGGAACGGCGTGGACAACGTCCGCTTCCTCTGCGGTGACGCGGGACAGACCGCCGCCCAGCTGGCCCGGGAGGGCATCCGCCCCCAGGTGATCTGTGTGGACCCGCCCCGGAAGGGCCTGGCCCCGGAGGTGCCCGCCATCCTGGCCGGGATGGCCCCGGAGCGCATCGTCTACGTCTCCTGTGACCCCGCCACCCTGGCCCGGGACGTGAAGCGCCTGGCGGAGCTGGGCTACCGGACGGTCCGCGCCCAGGGGGTAGACCTGTTCCCACGAACCGCCCATGTGGAGACGGTCGCGGAACTGGTCCGCACCCCCTTCCACTCCCCCTGCCATTTGGAACAAACGCCTTAACTTTTTGTAAAAGCTCCCTGCATTTCTCCCTTGTTACGGGTTGCCAGCCGCAGGATTTTGGGATACAATAAAATATCACCACATCACCACAATCACACCGATCCGGTGCAAAGGAGGGACGTCCATGGAGATCACGCGGTATGAGCGCCATGGCGTCCTTTTTGATTCCTGCGCCGCCATGGAGGAGGCCGGCTTTCCAAACGGCTTTTCCACCCGGGTGGGGGGCGTCTCCCCCCCGCCGTGGGACTCGCTGAACCTTGGGGCCTCCTGCGGCGACCAGCCGGAGCGTGTGGCGGAGAATTTCCGCCGCTTCTGCGGCGCTGTGGGGACGGACGCGGACGCTCTGGTGAAAAATCATCAGGTCCACGGGGATCTGGTCCGCCCGGTCACCCGGGCCGATGTGCTCCCCTCCCCGGGCGCGCCCGGTACTGTAGAGGCCGACGGCCTGATCACCCGGACCCCCGGCCTGTGTCTGACCGTCTTTTCCGCCGACTGTATCCCGGTGCTGCTGTGCGACCCCAGGAAGAAGGTGGCCGCGGCAGTCCACGCCGGATGGCGGGGCACCGCCCTGGGCATCGCCGCCCGGGCCGCGGAGGCCATGATCCGGAACTTCGGCTGCCGCCCGGGCGACCTGATGGCGGCCATCGGGCCGGGCATCTCCCTGTGCTGCTTTGAGACCCACGGGGATGTCCCCGCCGGGCTGCGGGCCGGTCTGGGGGGCGCCGCGGAGGCGTTCATCCACCCGGTTCCCGGCACGGACCAATACCATGTGGACCTGAAGGGCGCCAACCGCCGGTGGCTGCTCCAGGCCGGCCTGTCTCCCCACCGTATCGCGGTCTGTTCGGACTGCACCGCCTGCGACAGCGCCGCTTTCTGGTCCCACCGCCGGCTGGGCTCCCACCGGGGCAGCCTGGCCTCTGTGATCCAGATCCGCTGAGGTGCCCATGAGACGACAAATTTTCATTCTCTTTCTCGCCTTCTCTCTTCTGCTGTCCGCCTGCGGCTCAGAAGGCGGAGCCGCCTCCTCCTCTTCCGCATCCTCCCCCCCGGCGGAGGACCACTCCGTTGGCGGCTCCCCCGCTCCGGAGGAGTTTGCCGCCCCCCTCACCCTGGCCGCCTATCCCACAGCCAGCTTTCACCCTGTCCTCTCCGGGAACAAGGCCAATCTCACCCTGGCCCCTCTGCTGTACGAGGGGCTCTTCGCTGTGGACAGCCAGTTCCAGGCCGTCCCCCTGCTGTGTGAGGGCTACACGGTCAGCGAGGACCGGCTCACCTGGACCTTCACCCTCCGGTCCGGAGTTACCTTCTCCGACGGCACTCCCCTCACCGGGGAGACGGCGGCCCAGGCCCTCCAGACGGCGCTGGATCCCTCCTCCCGGTACGCCGGCCGCCTGTCCGGCGTCCAGTCCATCCGGGGCGGTGAGGGACAGGTGGTCCTCACCCTCAGCCAGCCTAACAGCTCCCTCCCCCTTCTGCTGGACATCCCCATTGCTCTGGGGACCGGGGCGCGCCCCCTTGGCACCGGCCCCTATCTGCTCACCGACAGCGGTGGAAGCCTCAGCCTCACCGCCCGCTCCGACTGGTGGCAGGGCTCCGGCTCCCTCCCGGTCCAGGAGATCCGCCTGGCGTCGCTCACCAAATCGGACGAGCTGGTCTCCGCCTTCAATTCCGGAGAGGTGAGCCTGATCGACGTGGATCTGACCGGAAACAGTGAGCTGGGCTCCTCCGGCAGCTATCAGGTCTGGGACTACCCCTCTACCGACCTGCTCTATCTGGGCTTCAACGCCTCCCAGGGGCTGTGCCGGGACCCGGAGGTCCGCCGGGCCGTGGCCCGGGCCATCGACCGGGATTCCCTGGCGGAGACTATCTTCGCCCGGCACGCGGCGGCGGCGGCCATCCCGGTCCACCCCGTCTCTCCCCTTTACAATGAGGAGCTGGCCAAGCGGCTGGCCTACGACCCGTCCATCCTCACAGATCTGGACCTGAAGGGGCGCTCCCTGACACTGCTGGTGAATATTGAAAATACCGCCAAAAGCGCGGCCGCCAATGAGATCGCCCGGCAGCTCCAGGAGGCCGGGCTCCGGGTCACGGTGGAGCGCCCCCCCTGGGAGGAATACACCACCGCCCTGGCCGCCCGGGACTTCGACCTGTATCTGGGGGAAGTCTATCTCACCCCGGACTTCGACCTCTCCGCCCTCATCGCGCCCGGCGGCGCGCTGAACTACGGCGGCTGGGAGGACAGCGTCATCTCCGGCCTGCTCTCCGCCTTCCGCACCGCGGAGGGGGAGCTTCGGCAGTCCGCCGCCGCCTCTCTGTACCGCTATCTCTGCCAGCAGGCGCCCATCGCGCCCATCTGCTTCAAAAACGGCTCGGTCCTCACCCAGTACGGGCGGCTGGACCAGCTGAATCCGACCCAGTACAACGTCTTTTATGACCTGTCCCACTGGACAGTTCCATAAGAAAAGATCCCGGCCATCCCGCGGGGCGGAGCGGACCTTCTGCACCGACTCCGGCCTCCGCAGCGCGTATCCGGGAATCAACAGAAAAAACGTGGAGGAATGGTTATGAGCGTTTTTCGATGCTACTCAGAAAAGAAGCCCGGCTTTGACGTAGAGGCCCAGGGCCTGTGCCATCAGCTGCGGGAGCAGCTGGGGGTGGCGTCCCTGGAGTCCGTCCGGATCCTGAACCGCTATGACGCGGACCACATCGATCCCGCGGTCTATCAGGCGGCCAAGACGGTGGTGTTTTCCGAGCCCCAGGTGGACGACATCTGGGACGAGACCTATCCCGCTCCCGACACGGTCCACAGCGTTCTGGCGGTGGAGGCCCTCCCCGGCCAGTTCGACCAGCGGGCCGACTCCTGCGCCCAGTGCATCCAGCTCCAGTCCGGCGTGGACCGCCCCCTCATCGCCTACGCCAAGGTCTACCTCCTGGGCGGCCAGCTGTCCCAGAACGAACTGGAGAAGATCCGCAAGTACCTTATCAACCCGGTGGAGAGCCGCGAGGCCTCTGTGGACAAGCCCGCCACCCTGGTCCGGGAGCACGCCGCCCCCGACCGCGTGGCTGTGGTGGAGGGCTTCACCGCCCTGGACGAGAAGGGGCTGGCCCATCTTCTGTCTGAGCTGGGCCTGGCGATGGATCTGGATGACCTGAAATTCCTCCAGACCTACTTCCGGGACGAGGAGAAGCGGGACCCCACCATTACCGAGGTGCGGGTGGTGGACACCTACTGGTCCGACCACTGCCGCCACACCACCTTCTCCACCCATCTGGACGCGGTGGACATCGGCGCCCCCGCGGTCAAGGCCGCCTATCAGCGGTATCTGGACGCCCGGGTGGAGGTCTATGGGGAGGAGAAGGCCGCCAAGCGGCCCCAGACCCTGATGGACATCGCCACCATCGGCACCAAGGCGCTGAAAAAGCGGGGCCTGCTCCCCGAGCTGGATGAGAGCGAGGAGATCAACGCCTGCTCCATCAAGGTCCCCGCCGTGGTGGACGGCAAGGAGCAGGACTGGCTGCTCATGTTCAAGAACGAGACCCACAACCACCCCACCGAGATCGAGCCCTTCGGCGGTGCGGCCACCTGCATCGGCGGCTGCATCCGGGATCCCCTCTCCGGCCGCGTGTATGTCCACCAGGCCATGCGCTTCACCGGCGGCGGCGACCCCCGGGTATCCTTTGACCAGACCCTGGAGGGCAAGCTGCCCCAGCGGAAGCTGGCCCAGACCGCGGCGGCGGGCTATTCCTCCTATGGCAACCAGATCGGCCTGGCTACCGGCCATGTGGCCGAGGTGTACCACGAGGGCTACATCGCCAAGCGCCTGGAGTGCGGCGCTGTCGTTGGCGCTGCTCCCGCGGAGAACGTCCGCCGGGAGCGCCCCGCCCCCGGGGACGTGGTCATCCTGCTGGGCGGCCGCACCGGCCGGGACGGCATCGGCGGCGCCACCGGCTCCTCCAAGAGCCACAACAAGAAGTCCCTGACCACCATGGCCTCCGAGGTCCAGAAGGGCAACGCCCCCGAGGAGCGGAAGATCCAGCGTCTGTTCCGGAACGGAGAGATCACCCGCCTCATCAAGCGGTGCAACGACTTCGGCGCCGGCGGCGTGTCCGTGGCCATCGGCGAGCTGGCCGACGGCCTGGAGATCCAGCTGGACGCAGTACGCAAGAAGTACGAGGGCCTGGACGGCACGGAGCTTGCCATCTCCGAGAGCCAGGAGCGCATGGCCGTGGTCGTCGCCCCGGAGGACGCAGCCAGGTTCATCGCCGCCGCTGAGGCGGAGAACCTGGAGGCCTATCAGGTGGCCGTGGTCACCGAGAGTCCCCGGATGGTCATGCACTGGAAGGGCCAGACCGTGGCCGACCTCTCCCGTGAATTTTTGAACACCAACGGCGCGGTGAAGCACGCCGGCGTCTCGGTCTCCCAGTCCAAGGGAGCAACTGCGCAGGCCCCCGCCTCCCTGCGGGAGATGGCCTCCAGCCTGAAGTGCGCCAGCCGCCGGGGACTGACCGAGCGGTTTGACGGCTCCATCGGGGCGGGCAGCGTCCTGATGCCCTTCGGCGGAAAGACTCAGCGCACCCCCGCCCAGGCCATGGCCGCCCTGTTCCCCGTCCTGCCCGGCCAGGAGACTGACCAGGCCAGCGTCATGTCCTGGGGTTGTGACCCAGAGGCCCTGTCCGCCGATCCCTACCAGGGGGCCCACGACGCCGTCTATACCTCCGTGGCCAAGATTGTGGCCGCCGGCGCCGATTATAAAAAGGCCTACCTGACTCTTCAGGAGTTCTTTGAGAAGCTGCGGGACGAGCCTCAGCGCTGGGGCAAGCCCTTCTCCGCCCTGCTGGGCGCTCTGGACGCCCAGCTGGAGCTGGGGGCGGCCGCCATCGGCGGCAAGGATTCCATGTCCGGCTCCTTCCTGGACAAGGACGTGCCCCCCACCCTCATTTCCTTCGCCATCGCCCCCGTGAAGGCAGAAGAGGTCCTCTCCCCCGAGTTCAAGGCCGCGGGCCATTCCGTTTACCTCTTCGGTTCCGGCGATGCGGAGACCTGCAAGTCCTCCTGGGAGCAGTTCCACGCCCTGTGCCAGGCCGGGAAGGTAAAGGCCGCCTGGGCTGTGGAGAACAGCCTGGCCGAGGCCGTGATGAAGATGTCCTTCGGCAACCGGATCGGCTTCCAGGCCGGTATGGAGGACGTCAGCTGGTATCTTCCCCAGGTGGGCGGCATCGTGGCTGAACTGACTGAGGACGTCAATCTGCCTCACGTCCGCCGCATCGGTGAGACTACTGAGGTCCCCATGGTTGCCCTGCCCGGCGAGGCCGTTTCTATTGACGAGCTGCTGACCCTGAACGACGCCGTCCTGGAGCCCGTCTACCCCACCAAGGCGGGCACTGCCGAAACCGTGGCCCCCATCTCCTGGGACAAGCGCTCCATCGCCGTCTGCAAGCACAAAGTGGCCCATCCCAAGGCGGTCATCCCCGTGTTCCCTGGCACCAACTGCGAGTATGACACCGCCCGGGCCTGCATCCGTGCGGGCATCGACCCGGAGATCGTGGTGGTGCGCAATCTGACCACCGATTTCCTCACCCAGTCCGCCCAGGCCCTGGAGCAGGCCATCCGCGCGGCTCAGATGGTGGTCATCCCCGGCGGCTTCTCCGGCGGCGACGAGCCCGAGGGCTCCGGCAAGTTCATTGCCTCCTTCCTCCGCTCCCCCGCCCTGGCGGACGCCATCATGGACCTGCTGAAGCACCGGGACGGCCTGATGCTGGGCATCTGCAACGGCTTCCAGGCCCTGGTGAAGCTGGGCCTGGTCCCCTATGGTGAGATCCGGGATATGGACGAGACCTGCCCCACCCTGACCTATAACCTCATCGGCCGCCACCAGTCCAGCTATGTGACCACCCGTGTAGCCAGCGTGAACTCTCCCTGGATGCTCAAGAGCCAGGTGGGCGACCTGCACACCATCCCCATCTCCCACGGCGAGGGCCGCTTCGTGGCCCCCAAGGCCGCCCTGGAGTCCCTGATCGCCAACGGCCAGGTCGCCACCCAGTATGTGGACGCCGCCGGTCAGCCCACCATGGACATCGCCTTCAACCCCAACGGATCCATCGCCGCCATCGAGGGCATCTTCTCCCCCGACGGCCGCGTGATGGGCAAGATGGGCCATCTGGAGCGCCGCGGCCAGTATGTGGGCGTCAACATCCCCGGCAACAAGCACCAGCCTCTCTTCGAGTCCGGCGCCGAATACTTCAAATGATCTCTTCCAACTGCCGCTCTCCGGTCCACGCCGGGGGGCGGCAGTTTTCCACCGTCCGTCCGGTTGCTGGGGATAAAAATTTTTCTTGTCCGCTATCCAAGGGCAGAAAAACGTAGTATAATAGCTGTGCTGGATGCGCCGGCAGGGGCCGGCGGCCTTCATGCGCAACGCCCAAAGGAGGGATCCATCCCATGAAAACAAAATTTACCCCGGAGTACAGCGGCACTCTGCGGAGCCACCTGCTCACCGTCCCCAAGTGCATCTCTGAGTGCGGTGGGATCCGGATCTTCGGCCGGCGGATCAAATCCCTGGTCTTTTCCACCGATGTGGCCATCATCAAAAACGTCAATGCCGACGCCATCATTGCGGTCTACCCCTTCACCCCCCAGCCCTCCATCACCCAGGCCATCATCAGCGTGTCTGAGGTGCCGGTCTTTGTGGGCGTGGGCGGCGGCATGACCAACGGGGACCGCTCCGTCCGCCTGGCAGAGTTTTCTGAGCACCAGGGCGCCTCCGGTGTGGTGGTCAACGCCCCCATCTCCAACGAGACCATTGCCAAAATGAAGGCGGTGGTGGACATCCCGGTGGTCACTACCATCGTCTCCGGCGATATGGACATCGCCGGACGGCTGGCCGCCGGGGCGGACATTCTCAATGTCTCCGGCGCGTCCAGGACCCCGGAGATAGTGACCAAGATCCGGGCCGAGTTCCCTACCGTCCCCATCATCGCCACCGGCGGTCCCAGGGAGGAGGACATCCTCCGCACCATTGAGGCCGGAGCCAACGCCATTACCTACACCCCCCCCACCACCGGACAGCTCTTCGCCGACATCATGATCAGCCACCGGAAAAACTTCAGCCACCAGGACTGATGCCCCCCGGTCTCCGGCCCGTTCCGGAGGCCGGGAAAATTTTTTGATTTTTTTCAGAAAAAGTGTTGACATTTTCCTTGTCATCCTGTATACTCATCCTTGCCCTGTTCGAGAGGACAGGCCAACAAGGCGGCATAGCTCAGGTGGCTAGAGCATGCGGTTCATACCCGCAGTGTCCCCGGTTCGAATCCAGGTGCCGCTACCATTTTACTAAAGTTCGGACTACGCGTCCGTTCCCATATAGAACGGCCCGGTGGTCAAGCGGTTAAGACTCCGCCCTTTCACGGCGGCAACACGGGTTCGAGTCCCGTCCGGGTCACCACTTCTTCACTGCCGTTTCTCCTATATGGAGGCATAGCTCAGCCGGTAGAGCGTCCGCCTCACACGCGGAAGGTCACAGATTCGAGTTCTGTTGTCTCCACCAGAAAGAAAACCACGACGAATGTCGTGGTTTTCTTCATTTTGCCTTCAAAGCAAACAGCCCGGCCACGCGCCGAAGGCGCGTGGCCGGGGCTTTGCTCTCCGTCGGGATCACTTGTCCGCCGCTTCAAAATCCGTTTTATTCCCGGTGGTCCTCCAGCACCGCGCCGGCCCGGTAGGCCTCCAGCAGGTCCCGCAGGGCGTCGGCCTGGGCTTGTAGTTTTTTGCCCACATCGGTCTGTGCGATCTTGATCCGGGCCTCCATGCGCTCAAATACCTCGGAGCTGCTGGCAATGTCGATATTCTCCTCGATGGCGGTCTTTTGGCCGCAGAAGGGCTGGTGAGAGACCAGCCGCAGCACCCAGGAGTTGTAGATCAGGGTGTAGCCCGCAATGCCGGTGGTGGGCTGATAGGCCTTGCAGAAGCCGCCGTCGATGACCAGCAGCTTGCCGCCCCCCTTGATGGGGCTCTCCCCCTTCTTGGACTTCACCGGGATGTGCCCGTTGATGATATGGCAGTGTGGACCCTCCAGACCGAACTCCTTCAGCAGGTCGTCGCACACCGCGGGGTCCTGATAGTAGGTGTAATAGGCGTTTTTCGGCTCCGTCCAGGCGGACTCGTCCTTGATGAGCCGACGCTCAAAGGTAGTCATGCGGTTTCGGCCAAAGATGGGACTGTTCCGTCCGGCCCACAGGAACCAGAGGAAGTCCATCCCCTGCTGCCGCTCCGGCGAGCCGGGCTTGTGGTAATAGGCCTGCCGCGCGGCGGTGTCTGCAAAGTCAAAAAACTCCTTTCCGCTGCGCGCCTTGCCGCCCAGGGTGAAGGTGAGCAGCTGCCCATCCTCCGTCATGGGAACGCAGCCGTGGAACAGCAGATTGCCGTTGAAAACCTTATAGAGGCTGCCCTTGGAGTACAGGAAGCGGACGTGCTTTTGCAACTTCTCACTGCGCTGGAAGGAGGCGGTGAGCTGGTCGATCACGCTCTCCTCCTCCAGCGTGAGGGTATAGGGGTCCTTGGGATCCACGGTGGGGAAGTCGGTGTCCTCCAGGGGATAGGTGACGTCCCCGATGGTGATGCAGCGGTTCTCATAGTCGATCTTGTCCAGCAGCAGCCGGTCGGCCATGTCGTACTCCGGGTGGCGGAGCAGCTTCTGTCCCTCCAGCTTGAACAGGATGATGGTGATGGCCTTGTGCATCCGGGCGGAGAGCAGCTTATCCTTCTCGCTGTACTGGTCGGCGTCCGGCCCGGTGAGCTTGACCGCAAAGCGGTGGACATCGCAGTCCCGGTATTCCTCGTTGGCAAACACAGACAGGGGGCGCAGGGAGATGCCGTATCCCGTCTCGATGACCTCCAGGTTGTTGTAATGGATGGAATTGGCCAGCACCGTGGCCACCAGGGTGCGGGAGCCGCAGGCCGCCCCCATCCACAGGATGTCGTGGTTGCCCCACTGGATGTCCACACTGTGGTACTCCAACAGGGAGTCCATGATGATGTCCGCCCGGGGCCCGCGGTCAAAGATGTCTCCCACGATGTGCATATGGTCCACCGCCATGCGCTTGATCACCAGGGAGACCGCCTCAATGAACCGGTCCGCCTGTCCCAGGTCGATGATGGTGTTGATGATATTCTCATAGTAGTCCCGCTTGTCCGCCTCATCATAGTGGGTGTGGAGCAGTTCATCGATGATATAGGCGTAGTCCTTGGGCAGGGCCTTGCGCACCTTGGAGCGGGTATATTTGGAGGAGACCCAGCGGCAGATCTCGATGAGCCGGTGCAGGGTGATCCGGTACCACTCATCCATGTCCGGCAGCAGCTGGTGGAGCTGTTCCAGCTTCTCCTCCGGGTAGTAGATCAGGGTACACAGCTCATCCCGGTCCGACCGGGAGATGGTGGCGGCAAACAGGTCGTCCACCTTTTCCTTGATGACGCCGGAGCAGGAGTTCAAAATGTGGAGAAATGCCTCATACTCCCCGTGTACGTCAGAGATGAAGTGCTCTGTGCCCTTGGGCAGGTTCAGAATGGCCTGAAGATTGATGATCTCACTGCTGGCGGCCTGTACCGTGGGATACTGCTGGGCCAGAAGCTTTAAGTAACGCAGTTCTTCCTGGGAAAATGACTTTTTCCGTTTCATTCGATTGCCTCCTTCGATACGCTTCAGGTTCGGATGGCTTTATTATTTCATATTTAGGAGGCGCTTGCAAGGGATTTCAGATCCTTTAACAAAAAATTAAACAGTATCGTGCCTGGATACGGCGTCTTTTTTGTCATTTTCCCCGTTCCGGCTTTTCCCCTTCCTATTTCAAAAAAATCGTGCTATACTGAACTATATTTCAGGCAAGGAGTGAGTTTTTTGGCGCAGACCCATAAAAATGAAGAGCAGCTTGCCACCGCGCCCATCGGACGGCTCATGCTGAAGCTGGCCGTACCCACGGTGGCGGCCCAACTCATCAATATGCTGTATAACATCGTGGACCGCATCTACATTGGACACATCCCGGAGGTGGGCAGCACCGCCCTCACCGGCGTGGGCGTTACATTTCCTATCATCACTCTGGTGTCCGCCTTCGCCGCCTTTGCCGGACAGGGCGGCGCGCCCCTGGCCTCCATCCAGCTGGGTGCCGGGCAAAGGGACGAGGCCGAGCGGATCCTGGGCAATTCCCTGGTCCTCCTGCTGGCGGCCTCCCTGCTGCTGACAGTGGGCTTCAGCATGTACAAAGAACCTATTTTGTACGCCTTCGGCGCCTCGGATGCCACCATTGGCTACGCGGTGGACTATATCCGCATCTATCTGTTGGGGACGATATTCGTCCAGCTGGCCCTGGGGCTGAACAGCTTCATCAGCGCCCAAGGAAAAGCGCTGGTGGCTATGCTCAGCGTGCTGATCGGCGCGATACTGAACATCGTGCTGGATCCCATCTTTATTTTCCTTCTGGATTGGGGCGTACAGGGCGCGGCCCTGGCTACCATCCTGTCTCAGGCGGTGAGCGCCTGTTGGGTCTTTGGATTCCTGTGCAGCCGTCACAGCGGCCTGCGCATCCGCCGGAGCAACCTCCGTCCCAGCGCCCGGGTCATTGGCCGCATCGCCTCCCTGGGCGTGGCCCCCTTCATCATGCAGTCCACTGAGAGCCTGGTCACCGTGGTGCTCAACACCGGCCTTCAGACCTACGGGGGCGACCTGTATGTGGGCGCTCTCACCATCATGCAGTCGGTCATGCAGATGATCGTCATGCCTGTCCAGGGCATCACCCAGGGGACCCAGCCCATTATGAGCTATAACTACGGCGCGGGCAACTACGCCCGAGTCCGCCGCACCTTCCAGCGCCTGCTCACCGTCACCCTCACCGCCACCTGCTCCGCCTTTCTCGCCGTGATCCTGTTTCCCGGCCTTCTGGCCCGTATCTTCACGCCTCAGGAGGAGACGATCCAGCTGGTCTCCCAGGTCATGCCCTTATTCTTCGGCGGGATCTGGGCCTTTGGGGCACAGATGGCCTGTCAGATCACCTTTATGTCGCTGGGGCAGGCCCGTACCAGCCTCTTTCTGGCCCTCCTGCGCAAGGTGATCCTGCTGGTCCCCCTGGCGCTGCTCCTGCCCCGGATCACCGGCAGCGTGTTCGGCATTTTCGCCGCCGAGCCCATCGCCGACATCCTGGCCAGTGCCACGACCCTCACCCTGTTCCTGCGCAAGCGCAAATCGCTTCTTCCCGTATCCAGCGGCGAAACTTCTGTATAACGAACAGCCGCCCGCCGGAGATGCAGAAAACACATCTCCGGCGGGCGCTCATCTTTTCTCGGTTCGGACGCCTATGCGGTGCGGCTCACACCGCCGGTCCCCCCTTCAGGTGGGTCCCGTTGAGCACCGCCTCCGCCAAAGTCTCCCCCTCATACCGCAGCTTGAGGGAGAAAAACGGCTCTTCCTCCCGGTCCAGCAGGGCCAGGAAGATGGCGTCCCCCTCCCAGTGGGGCAGCTCCAGCAGGCGGCTCTTGGGGATCCACTCCAGATCTCCCTCGTCGCACTCCTTCAGGGTTCCGGTAAAGCCGTCGGCGGTGAACAGGTGCATATACTCCGTGGGCCACCGGTCGGAGACAAAGGTGACGATCCCCCGGTATCGGTAGTCGGTGAGGGTAAGCCCGGTCTCCTCCCGGGCCTCCCGGAGCAAACAGTCCTCCGGGCTCTCCCCGTCCTCGAACTTGCCCCCGATCCCGATCCACTTGTCCTGGTTCAGATCGTGCTTCTTCTTGATCCGGTGGAGCATCAGGTACTCCTCTCCCCGGCGGATATAGCACAGCGTGGTATTGATCATGTCAGGCCTCCTTTAGGCAGAAGCCCAGCTTGGCCGCTACCCGGCTGTACATGGGGGTAGGCACCCCGTACTTTTGGCCCAGGCGCACCACCTCAAAGATCAGGCCGTCCACCTCAGAGGGCTTGCCCGCATCCAGATCCCGTTTCAGCGAGGTAGAGGCGTCCGGATCCAGGGCGTCCTGGATGGCCAGGCTCCGGGCCACCGGGTCCTCGGGGAAGGGATGGCCCATGGCCTCGGCCAGGGCCCCGATCTCCCCCACCAGAGCCTTGAAGTCCTCCCGAATCTGCCCGGGGACCTGCATCCCAGCCACCTTCACATTGTGATAGATGCCGCAGGCCGCCATGGGAGAGACCACAGAGAACTTCATCAGGGCGTCCCGCTGGATGTCCCGGGACAGGATGGCCTCCACACCGCACTCATTCAGGTCCCGGGCCACCTGCTCCAGCTCTGGGCGGTACTCCTCCGGCGTCCGGGGTCCAAACACCACCCGGAAAATATCCCCACTCATGTGGATGGTCCCTGGAGCCTTGATCTCCGCGGCGATATAGATGCACCCATCGGTCACCAGGGCGGGGGCCAGCTCCGGCTGGAGCCGTCCCCCCGTCCCATAGAGATTCAGGATGGGGATGACGATGGTGTGGGCGTCGCACAGCCGCTTCAGAGCAGGGACCGTCTCCGCCAGAGAGTATCCCTTGACACACAGCAGAATCACGTCAGGACGGCAGGAGCAGTGCTCCGCATCTTCCGCCTCCACCGGAATGGCAAAGGTCCCATGCCGGCTCTCCAGCACCAGGCCGTTTCTCCGGATGGCCTCCAAATGGGCGCCCCGGGCGATCAGTGAGACGTCCTTCCCGCCCTGGGCCAGAAAGGCCGCCAGACTGCCGCCGGTCCCTCCGGCGCCAAACACCAAATACTTCATCTCCGCATCCCTCCTGGAGCATTTTCCCGTCCAGTATAGCATGGAGCCCCCTCCCGCGCAAGTGCTTCCCCGGTGCGCCGGACAGGACGGTCTATTTCGTCTCCCCCCTGGAGACAGCTGAAAAAAAGAATTGACAAACAAAAATTTTTAAGGTAAGATGTGAGAAATTCCAAATTGCGCAGGCGTTTGGAAGCGTGACCATGGCAATGACCGGGCAGTAGGCGGGTCTGGACGTGCAGAGAGGGAGCGGTCGGTGCAAGCTCTCCGAAAGGACCCAGAGGCTGAAGCTCTCCCGCGAGCCGCTTCTCTGAACGGGGCCTTCCCTGAGTAGGAGAGGACGGATCCCCGCCGTTATCGGGGCATGAGCGCACAGGCAGACCGCCTGTGAAGTTAGGTGGTACCACGGAGCAATGCGGCTTCGTCCTATCGGGAACGATGGGACGGGGCCGCTTTTTCTATCTCAAGCGGAGGTGACAGAAGCATGACTGGAGCGGAAGCCCTGATCGAGAGCTTGCTGCAAGAGCAGGTGGAGCATATTTTTGGATACGCCGGTGCGACGATCTGCCCGGCCGTGGACGCCTTGAAGGCCCACCCGGAGATCGGCTATACCCTGGTTCGGACGGAACAGAACGCGGGACACGCGGCATCCGGCTATGCCCGCATCAGCGGCAAGCCTGGGGTGTGCATGGTGACCTCCGGCCCGGGGGCCACCAACCTGATCACCGGCATCGCCACCGCCTATCTGGATTCCATCCCCATGGTGGCCATCACCGGCCAGGTCCCCAGCTACCTGCTGGGCCGGGACATCTTTCAGGAGGTGGACATCACCGGCGCGGTGGCCCCCTTCTCCAAGCACAGCTACCTGGTGAAGGACGCCAACGACATCCCCCGGGTGGTCAAGGAGGCCTTCCACATCGCCTCCACCGGCCGCCCCGGTCCGGTGCTCATCGACATCCCCATCGATGTGCAGGAGCAGAGCCTCAAGCGCTTCGCCTATCCCGCCGAGGTGAATATCCGGGGCTATAAGCCCAGCGTCCGGGGCAACGACCTTCAAATCAAGCGGGTGGTGGACGCCATCGCCCAGTCCAAGCAGCCCCTGATCTGTGCCGGCGGCGGCGTGTGGCTGGCCGACGCCCGTGAGGAGCTGCTGGAGCTGGCCGAGGGTTCTGAGATCCCGGTGGTCAAGACCATGATGGGCCTCTCCCTCCTGCCCACCGACCACCCCCTGAACATGGGCATGATCGGCGCCCACGGCAACCACTGCGCCAACCAGGCCCTGGCTAAGGCGGATCTGCTCATCATGGTGGGTACCCGGGCGGCTGACCGGGCGGTGGTGGACCCCCGGGAGATCCAGCGCCGCATGGCTACCATCCACATCGACGTAGATCCGGCGGAGATCGGCAAGAATATGCAGGCCGCCATCCCCCTGGTGGGCAATGTAAAGGTCATCCTGCGGCAGATCCTGGACCGGGGCGCTCCGGTGACCAACTCCGCCGCCTGGCTGGAGCAGCTGACCGACTACCGGCGCGCGGAGCTGAACCGCCGCTTCCCCCATCGGGAGGGCTATGTGTTCCCCGGGACCGTCCTGCGGAAGCTGGGCGCCCGGCTGGACGACGACGCGGTGGTGTGTGTGGATGTGGGGCAGAACCAGATCTTCACCTGCAAGTACCTGCCCCAGAAGAACGGACGCCTGCTCACCAGCGGCGGTCTGGGCACCATGGGCTATGCCCTCCCCGCCGCCGTGGGGGCCAAGGTGGCCCGTCCCGACCGCCAGACCGTGGTGGTGTGCGGCGACGGCTCCTTCCAGATGGCCATGAATGAGCTGGCCGCCGTCCGGGCCGGCGGTCTGGATTTGAAGATCGTCCTGTTCCGCAACCACACGCTGGGGCTGGTCCACCAGATCCAGTGCTCCGCCCCCTATCACGGCCCCTTCGGCGTGGCCCTGGACGGCTCCCCGGACTTCGAGGCCATCGCCCAGGCCTATGGCATCCCCAGCCTCACCGTCCGGGACGAGGACCGGCTGGACGGCGTCCTGGATCAGTTCCTGGCCGCCCCGGGCTGCGGCCTGCTGATCTGTGAGGTCCACCCTGACGTGGGCACCAACGACTGAGAGAGGGAGGAGACGCCATGAAACAGACTATTTCCGTTCTGGTGGAAAACCAGGCCGGCGCGCTGAACCGGATCACCGGCTTGTTCTCCCGCCGGGCCTTCAACATCGAGTCCCTGGCCGTGGGCGTGACCGACGACCCCACCATCTCCCGCATCACCATCATTGTGGACAGCGGCAACAGCGTGGTGGAGCAGGTGGAAAAGCAGCTCAACAAGCTCATCGAGGTCATCAAGGTCCGCACCCTGGAAGAAAACGCCCTCATCGGCCGGGAACTGATGATCCTGAAGGTCAACGCCAACAACAAGACCCGCCAGGATATTATGACCATCTGCGAGATCATGGGGGCCAAGGTGGCCGACATCTCCCCCACCTCCCTCACCCTGGAGCTGTCCGACACCCCCGACCGGCTGGACACCTTCCAGTCCATGATGCGCCCCTTCTCCATTTTGGAGGTGGCCCGCACCGGCATGGTCGCCGTGCAGAAGGGCGCGGGAAAAATCTAATTCCTCATTCCTAATTGCACATAAGGAGGCAGCAGTTTGAAAGTACGAGCCACCCAGGCCATCATGGAGTGCCTGCTGGAGCAGGAGGTGGACACCGTCTTTGGCTATCCCGGCGGGACCATCCTGAACCTCTATGACGAGCTGTATCATTATCAAGATAGAATACATCATGTATTGACCGCCCATGAACAGGGCGCCGCCCACGCCGCCGACGGCTACGCCCGCTCCACCGGCAAGGTGGGGGTGTGCTTCGCCACCTCCGGCCCGGGGGCCACCAATCTGACCACCGGCATCGCCACCGCCTATATGGACTCCTCCCCCGTGGTATTCATCACCTGCAACGTCAGCGAGGGGCTGCTGGGCAAGGACTCCTTCCAGGAGGTGGACATCACCGGCATCGCCATGCCCATCACCAAGGCCACCTATCTGGTCCGGGATCCTCAGACCATTCCTGATGTGATGCGCCAGGCCTTTGCCGTGGCGGCCACCGGCCGGCCCGGCCCGGTGCTCATCGACTTTTTGAAAAATGTCACCTTCCTCAACACCATGATCGACTATGAGTTCATCCCCTGGGACCAGAACCGGGGGACGGACAGCATCCGCCAGCTGGCGGTGAGCCACGGCCTGAAGGCCCCCGAACCCGACCTGGGGGACATCGACACGCTGGTGGACATGATCGCCCGGTCGGAGCGCCCCCTGCTGATCTGCGGCGGCGGCGTGGTCCGGGGCCGGGCAGACCAGCAGTTCCGCACCTTTGCCGAGAAGCTGGACGCCCCGGTTGCCATCACGGTCATGGGTGGCGGCGGTTTCCCCGGCGCCCACCCCCTGACCACAGGGATGATCGGGATGCACGGCTCCCAGGCCAGCAACGTGGCCTGCAATGAGTGCGACCTGCTCATTGCGGTGGGCTGCCGCTTCTCTGACCGGGTGGCCCTCCAGCCGGACACCTTCGCCAGTCAGGCCAAGATCGTACACATCGACATCGACCGCTCTGAGATCGACAAGAACGTCCTCACCGACCACCACATTGTGGGCTCCGCCAAGCGGGTGCTGGAACTGCTCAACCAGCGCCTTCCCCAGTATCAACATACTGAGTGGAAGGAGCACATCCTCCCCCTGCGGGAGAAGCAGCCGGTAGAGCGCGGCGCGGACCGCCTGACCCCGGGACAGATCCTGGACGCCATCCAGCAGGCTGTCCCCAAGGGCTCCATCGTGGCCACCGACGTGGGGCAACATCAGATGTGGTCTATCCAGCACTTCCACTTCGACTACCCCGGCCAGCTGCTCACCTCCGGCGGCTTCGGCACCATGGGCTTCGGTCTGGGAGCGGCCATCGGGGCCAAGGTGGGCAGCCCGGACAAGGTGGTCATCCATACCACCGGAGACGGCTGCTTCCGAATGAACTGCCATGAGCTGGCTACCGTGGAGCACTACCACCTGCCCATCATCACCGTGGTGTTCAACAACGGCACCCTGGGCATGGTCCGCCAGTGGCAGCACCTGATCTATCAGGAGCACTACTCTGAGACCACCCTGGACCGCGGTCCCGACTTCGTGAAGCTGGCAGAGGCCTACGGTCTGAAGGGCCGGCGGGTCACCAACCGCGCGGAGATGGAGCAGGCCCTTCAGGAGGCCCTGTCCTGCGGCTGCGGCTACGTCATCGACTGCCAGGTGGATATGGACGAGATGGTCCGGCCCATGGTGGCCGGCGGCGCCCATATCACTGATTTTCTGCTGAAGTAAGGGGGCGGCACGGATGAACAAGACCTTTGATCCAGAAAAGAAGCTCTACACCCTCTCCCTGCTGGTCCAGGACATCCCCGGCGTCCTCAGCCAGGTCGCCCGGCTGTTCTCCCGCAAGGGATATAACATCGAGTCCATCGTCTCCGGCGAGACCAGCCAGCCCGGCCTGACCCGCATCACCATCGTGATCCTGGGGGACGAGCTGATGGTCAATCAGATCGCCGCCCAGTGCCGGAAGCTGATCCCGGTGCAGGTGGTGAAGATCCTGGACGAGGAGACCTCCATCCAGCGCGAGTTCGCCATGATCAAGGTGCGGGCAGAGGACCGGGCCGCCCGGGACGAGGTGATCCAGATGGCTAATATCTTCCGGGCCAACATCATCGACGTGAGCCGGGAGACCCTCACCGTGGCTATCTTCGGGGACAAGAGCAAAACCTCCGCCCTGATCCGCCTGCTGTCCGACTTCGGCATCCTGGAGATGGCCAAGACGGGTACCCTGGCCATCGAGCGGGGCCTCAGCTCCATCTACGACGACAGCAAGCTCCGCACCGAATACAACTACGGCAAAAACGTGCTGTGATCCCAGTGTCAATCCATCGGCCGGCCGAATCCTCGGCCCACGCTGTTTTGAATTGTAGTTTAACAACGTCATACCAAAAGGAGTGCATTACAATGGCAAAGATGTATTACGCAAAAGACTGTGACATCAACTATCTCAATGGAAAGAAGATCGCCATCATCGGCTACGGCTCCCAGGGCCATGCCCATGCCCTGAACCTGAAGGATTCCGGCTGTGACGTGTGCGTCGGCCTGCGCGCCGGCTCCAAGAACTGGTCCGTGGCGGAGAAGGACGGCCTGAAAGTCATGACCGTGCCTGAGGCTGCCAAGTGGGGCGACATCGTGATGATGCTCATCAACGACGAGGTCCAGGCCGATGTGTATAAGAGAGACATCGCCCCCAATCTGGAGGACGGCAACGCCCTGGCCTTTGCCCACGGCTTCAACATCCGCTATCAGCAGATCGTCCCCCCCAAGGGCGTAGATGTGTTCATGGCCGCTCCTAAGGGCCCCGGCCACACCGTCCGCTCCACCTATGTGGCCGGGAAAGGCGTGCCCTGCCTGGTGGCTGTGGAGCAGAACGCCACCGGCGACGCCATGAAAATCGCCCTGGCCTACATCGCCGGCATCGGCGGCGCCCGCGCCGGCATCATGGAGACCACCTTCCACGACGAGACCGAAACCGACCTGTTCGGCGAGCAGGCTGTCCTGTGCGGCGGCGTGGTGGATCTGATGAAGTGCGGCTTCGAGACTCTGGTGGAGGCCGGCTATGCCCCCGAAAATGCCTACTTCGAGTGCATCCACGAGATGAAGCTCATCATCGACCTGATCAACAAGGGCGGCGTGGCTGCCATGAACTACTCCATCTCCGACACCGCGGAGTTCGGCGAGTACGTCTCCGGCCCCCGCGTTCTGCCCTATGAGGAGACCAAGAAGAACATGAAGGCGGTTCTGAACGACATTCAGGACGGCACCTTCGCCGGCCGCTGGATCGCCGAGAACAAGAGCTTCGGCCGCACCTTCTTCAACTCCAAGCGGGCTCAGCTGGCTCAGCACCAGATGGAGATCGTGGGCGCCGAGCTGCGCAAGAATATGCTCTGGGGCGACGACACCGATCTGGACACCGCCTCCAACTGATCTGTATGACTGAAAGCAGGGGCCCCGGCTATGCCGCGGGCCCCTGTTTGTCTGTGAAAAAATCCGGCTGATGCCGGATTTTTTCATTGCCAGAGGAATCAAAAAACACCAGGGGCGGCTTTCGCCGCCCCCGGCGCGTCTCAGTACGGAGCGTCCGAACCGGATCATTCCGGGGTCTGTTCGGACTTGCTGTGCCGGGGCTTCTGCTGGGCGGTCATGGCCTCGTGCTCCAGGCGCAGCTCAGTCCAAAGCTGCTGGGAGTTCCAGCTTTTGTTGGTGGGGGTGAGCATCGCCTTCAGGGCGATCCGGGGCAGGCCGGCGCGGTTCATCGTGGTCAGGATCTGATCCAGACGGCCCTGAGCCAAGCCGCAGAACACCAGCATGGGCTCCAGAAAGGACTCCTCCACCGGGCGGCTCTCCTCACTGCGGGACAACAGCTCCTCCAGCGTCAGCCCGTACTGTTCCGGCGCGACCTGCCGGATCCGAACCCGGAGCATGAGAAAGATCTGACGGAGCTTGGCCCACTCCGGGCCGGAGCAGTTGTACATAAGAACAGTCTCACCTGTCATAGGGATCCCTCCTGTTGAAGCTTGGGCAGGGGCGGGGCATTTTGTGCTCCGCCCCCGTTTTTGAGATACGGTCACACGCAGGCCAGCGCCTGCTCCAGGTCTGCAATGATGTCTTTTGCATCCTCGATACCGACGGAGAAGCGCACCAAATCTGGGGAGACTCCGGCGGCGGCCAGCTCCGCATCGTTCATCTGGCGGTGGGTGGAGGAGGCGGGATGCAGCACACAGGTCTTGGCGTCCGCCACATGGGTGGCGATAGAGGCCAGCTTCAGCCCCGCCATGAATTTCTCCGCCGCGGCCCGGCCGCCCTTGACGCCGAAGATGACCACACCGCAGGTGCCGTTGGGCAGGTACTTCTGGGCCCGCTGGTGGTACTTGTCTCCGGGCAGCCCGGCATACTGCACCCAGGCGATCTTGTCGTGGCCCTGGAGATACTCGGCCACGGCCTGGGCATTCTCACAGTGTTTCTTCATGCGCAGAGGCAGGGTCTCCAGCCCGATGTTCAGCAGAAAGCAGTTGTGGGGGGAGGGGATGGAGCCCAGGTCCCGCATGAGCTGGACGGTCGCCTTGGTGATGTAGGCCCCCTCCAGACCGAAGCGCTGGGTGTAGGTGACCCCGTGGTAGCTCTCGTCCGGGGTGGTCAGGCCGGGGAACTTGTCGGCATAGGCGTTCCAGTCAAACTTGCCGCTGTCCACGATGGCGCCGCCCACGGTGAGGGCGTGGCCGTCCATATACTTGGTGGTGGAGTGGGTGACGATGTCACAGCCCCACTGGAAGGGGTGGCAGTTCACCGGGGTGGCAAAGGTGTTGTCCATGATGAGGGGCACGCCGTGGGCGTGGGCCGCCTTGGCAAACTTCTCGATATCCAGGACGGTGAGGGCAGGGTTGGCGATGGTCTCGCCAAAGACCGCCTTGGTGTTGGGCCGGAAGGCGGCGTTCAGCTCCTCCTCAGAGCACTCGGGATCCACGAAGGTGAACTCGACGCCCATGCGCTTCATGGTGACGGAAAACAGGTTAAAGGTCCCGCCGTAGATGGAGGTGGAGGAGATGATGTGGTCTCCGCAGCCTGCAATGTTGAAGATGGCATAGAAGTTGGCCGCCTGCCCGGAGGACAGCAGCATGGCGGCGGAGCCCCCCTCCAGGGCGCAGATCTTGGCCGCCACCGTATCGTTGGTGGGGTTCTGGAGTCTGGTATAGAAGTAACCGCTGGCCTCCAGGTCGAACAGCTTGCCCATCTCCTCGCTGGTCTCATAGCGGAAGGTGGTGGACTGGACGATGGGGAAATTGCGGGGCTCGCCGTTGCCGGGCCGGTAACCGGCGTGGAGGCAGTCGGTGGAGATCTGATAGTCGCTCATGGAGATTCCCTCTTTCTGAAAAGATAATATTCCAATATTAAGAGTAATGAGATCGGGCGTGCTTGTCAAGAAAAAAGTGAGGGTCTCAGTCCCCGGGGGCGGACAGAGCCTCCTGGTCCAAAATGGCCTCCTCCGCCTGCATGGTCTGGTGACTGCGGGAGTGGTAGGTGTGTCCGGCGGACTGGATCTGGACGGCGTCCACCCCGTCCACCTGACTCAAAGTGAGGACCAGGCAGTAGTCCGCCAGGGTGAGGGACACATCGGCCAGCCCGCCGTACTGCTCCGACAGGCTGAGGGTGAGCAGACCATCCTCCAGGGACCAGCCCTGGAGGGTGAGCCCCTCGGGGAAGGGCGAGGTCAGGCCGCCCTGGGTTGGCCCGGAGAGCAGAGCGTCCACCATCTCCTCCACCCCAGCTCCCCCCGGACCCTGGTAGGGCTGGGAGCGGATGGCCGGACCGTGGGGCGTCCCCCTGGCCGGATCCGCGCAGAAATAGAGCAGCACACCGGAGCTGTCCCCACTGCCTCCGCAGCCGGAGAGGGATAGGGCCAGGGCCAGCGCAGCCAGCAATGCGGCAGGTCTCACAGGGGCTCACCTCCTACCTCGGGAGTCTCGCAGGGGAAGCCGGCGGAGAATACGCTGCCCTCGGGCTGGCGGCGCTGGGCTGTGATCCAGCCCCCGTGGCGGCGCACGGTGTCCCGGACAATGGACAGCCCCAGGCCGGTGCCCCCCGCGGCCCGGGAGCGGGCCTTGTCCACCCGGTAGAAGCGGTTGAACACCTTGGGCAGTTCCTCCTCCGGGATGCCGATGCCGGTGTCGGCCACCTCCAGCAGCACCTGGTCCCCGTCCCGGCAGACGGAGACGAACACCTTTCCGCCGGGCAGATTGTACTTGATGGCGTTTTCCATCAGATTGAAGCAGATCTGGTACAAATCGTCCTCGGTACACCGCAGGGTGCAGCCGGAGCGCAGACTGGCCTCTACCGTGACCTGGGCGGCGTCTGCCACCGGGGCCAGCATGGACAGGGCCCGCCTGGCCACAGCGGCCAGGTCCACGATCTGGGTCGCCCCCACCGGCAGGCTGTCCAGCCGGGTGAGGGAGAGCAGATGCTCGGTGATGCGGGTCAGGCGGTCGGCCTCCTCCCCGATGTCGGAGACGAAGTCCCGCAGAGTCTCCCGGTCCATCTCCTCGCTCTGAAGGATGGAGTCGGCCAGCAGGCGGATGGAGGCCAGAGGGGTCTTGAGCTCATGGGAGGCGTCGGAGACAAAGCGGCGGCGGACCTCCTCGGTGGTCTGAAGGCGGTCAGTGAGCTGATTGAACTCCTCTGCCAGGTGGGCCAGTTCGTCCTTCCCCGCCGGCTGAAGGCGGTGGCCGTACTCCCCCTCGCCCACCACCCGGATGGCCCCAAGCAGCGCCCCGATGCGGGCGGTGAGCACCCTGGAAAAGAGCGCGCTCACCGCCAGGGCGATCACCGCCAGCACCAGGGAGATGGTGCGCAGGTTCTGCTGAAGGTTCATCAGCAGGGCCCCCTGGGTCTCGTCCCGGTCGCGGATATAAATGGCGCCGATGGTCATGTCGCGGTACACGATGGGGGCGGCGGCGGTGGAGAGGAGGGTGCCCTCCTTGTAGGCCGAGTAAAAGACGTCATTGCCCTGGAGCGCCAGCACCACCTCCTGAAAGAGGGCGTACTGGTATTGGGGGGAGGTTGGCTGTTCCGCCGATCCCCCGTCCTCCTCCTTCTCCTGCTGGGTCAGGCTGTCATAGAGCAGCAGGCCGGAGGGGTCGGTGACCAGAATACGCTCCAGCCCCATGCTGTCCAGCCGGTTCATCACCCGGGCCACCTGGTCGGCGGAGAGGGACTCCAGCTCCATGAGGGCGGAGGACATCACGGCCGCCTGGCTGCGCAGGGAGTCCTTCTTGGAGGAGACCAGCAGGTCCTGGGCGGCCAAAAGCGGGTAGGTGTTCAGCAGCACCAGCACCAGGGCCAGGATGGCCAGATAGCTCATGGCATATTTGACCTGGAGGCGGGCGAAAAACGGGATCTTCTGTTGTTCCTTCTCTGTGCTCAAGGGACTTCCCCTTTCTGGCGGGCTTCGGTCATTTGGATGGAGCGGCGGAGACGGGGCGGCTGCTGAGGTAGTAGCCCACCCCCCACTTGGTGCGGATGTATTCGGGGTTGGCGGGGTCCAGCTCCAGCTTTTCCCGCAGGCGGCGGACATGGACGTCCACTGTGCGGTAGTCCCCGATGTACTCATAGCCCCACACCACATTGAGCAGGTTCTCCCGGCTGTACACCCGGCCGGGGTTGCGCATGAGCAGCTCCATCAGGTCGAACTCCTTGGCGGTGAGGTCCACCGGGACCCCGTCCTTCCAGGCGGAACGCTCATTGGGGTCCAGACGGATGTGGCCCACGGTAAGGGGACTTTTGGCCGCCTGGCGCTGCACCGCCGCGCCGGAGCGGCGCAGCAGGGCGCGGACCCGCGCCTTCAGCTCCAGGATGTTGAAGGGCTTGGTGATGTAGTCGTCCGCCCCGCACTCAAAGCCCATGATCTTGTCCGCGTCCTCCCCCTTGGCGGTGAGCATGATGACAGGGACGTTGGAGAACTCCCGGATGCGCATACAGGCCTGGAGCCCATCGATCTTGGGCATCATCAGATCCAGGATGATCAGGTCAAAGTTGCCCTCCCGGGCCAGCTCCACGGCTTCCTCCCCGTCATAGCCGGTCTCTACCTGATAGCCCTCATTTTTCAGGTTAAAGGTGATCCCCTTTACCAGGACGCGCTCGTCGTCCACGACCAATATTTTTGCCATAGCTTGAAACTCCTTTTGTTCTGAAAACGGTAGGCGGCCGGGTCAGGCCGGGGCGGAGGCCGTGATATACGGACGCAGGGCCTCCAGGGTGGCCTCCCCGATCCCGGAGACCTCCATCAACTGGTCCACCGTCCGAAAGGGGCCGTGCTCCGTCCGGTAGGCGGCGATGGCCTCCGCCTTGGCCGGGCCAATACCCGGCAGACGCTCCAGATCCTCCGGGGCGGCGGTGTTCAGATCGATGATTTCGCCCTCCAGCAGGCTGTCCGGGCGGCCGCCCTCATCGCTCCGGCTCCCATCGGGCTGGAGAGGGACGCTGCCGTCCGGTCGGGCGGCGGTGATGGTGTACGGCTCCGGGCTGCTGTGTCCCGCCAGGAACCAGCCGCCTGTGAACAGGACGAAGCCGGCAGTGAGCAGCAGGGCCCACTTCTCATACCGGGGCAGATCCGCCATATTTTTCTCCCTCCTGACGCTTGCGGAGCGGTGGGGCGTTTGTTATAATAAAGTTTACATATTATTGGAACGCCCGTCCCGCCGGTTCCAATTCATCTTTTTATTATACCATATACATGGAGAATTGCCCAATGAAAAAATCACGTTTTCTGTCGCTGGTCCTGACGCTGTCTGTGCTGGCGGCCCTGTTCCTGCCGGTGTCCGCCTCCGCCCTGGAGGAACCGGCGCTGAACTGCACCCACGCCGTTCTGCTGGACGCCAATTACAATGAGGTCCTGTACGAGAAGGGTGCCTATGAGAAGGCCTATCCCGCCAGCATCACCAAGGTAATGACCGCCCTGCTGGTGCTGGAGGCCATCCAGGAGGGGAAGTTCGCTCCGGATACCCCCATCACGGCCTCCGCCTCGGCCGCCCAGATCCCGGAAGGGAGCTCCACCGCCAATATCAAGGCGGGAGAGGTGCTGACGGTGGAACAGCTGCTGTACTGCCTGCTGCTCCCCTCGGCCAACGAGGCGGCCCAGATCCTGGCGGAGGCGGTGGACGGGGATCAGGCGGCCTTTGTGGAGCACATGAACCAGCGGGCCAAGGAGCTGGGCTGCCAGGGGACCCACTTTGTCAATGTCCACGGCTTCCACGACCCCAATCACTATACCACCGCCTATGACATCGCCCTGATGATGCAGGCGGCCATGGAACATGAGCTGTTTCAGACCATCATCACCAGCCCCAATTATGTGATCCCCGCCACCAACCTGTCGGAGGAGCGCACCGTCCGCAACACCAACGCCCTCACCTCCAACTGGACTTATACCGGCTATCTCTACCGCCGGGGCACCGGGGGCAAGACGGGCTCCACCGACGAGGCGGGCAAGTGCCTGGTTGAGACGGCGAAGGACGGGGACACCTATCTGATCTCAGTCATCCTGGGTTCCGGTCCGGTGACGGACGCCAATGGAGAGGAGCGCCAGGGCCAGTTCTATGAGACCATCCGCCTGCTGGACTGGGGCTTTGACAACTTCCGCCGGGTCACCCTGGCCCCGGAGGGCACGCTGGTGGCCAAGGTCAAGGTCAACCTGTCCACCCAGGCGGACGAGGTGAACGTCAAGCCCCAGGGCGAGGTCACCCGCACCCTGCCCAAGGATGTGGACCTGGACCGGGTGGAGATGGTCCCCCGCCTGTTCAGCGAAAGCGTGGACGCCCCTGTGGAGGCGGGGCAGGTGCTGGGAACCATGGTGCTCAGCTATGAGGGGACGGAGTACGGAACTCTGGATCTGGTGGCGGACACCTCGGTGGAGCGGTCCCAGCTGCTGTACTATAAGTCTCAGGTGGAGCACTTCTTCCAGAACTCCGGGGTCAAGCTCATCCTGGCAGTGGTGCTGATCGTTGGGGCGGTGGTCCTGCTGCGTCTGCTGGTGTTCCGCCGGTCCCGGCGCTACCGCGCCGGCATGGGGGCGGGCAGACGGGGCCATTACAGCGGACGCCGCCGCCGCTGACCCCCTTCCGCCGCAGACGCTGTGAACAGAGCGGTCAAAGCACCAAACGCCGCTTTTTCTGTATCGTCGGCAGGAGATCCAGCCTGTCAGAAAGGGGCCGTTGCAGCTACAGACTTTGGCTCCAAAGCAGGGATCGGGCCATAAAAAACGAGTGCAAACTGCCGTTTTGACAGTTTGCACTCGTTTTTCTTCTGTCTGTTTTACCGCATCCCCTTTTGACCCCTCAAAAGGCCGGAAAAGGCAGCTGCTTCTCCGGGCGGATCACCTGGACAGGCCTCTGTTCCGGGTGTAAAGCGCCACGAATGCACATTCAAGAGCACGCAAGGTATCAGCGGGAATTCCGCCGCCCATGTTGTCCCACATCCCCTCAAACCAGGAGGGATCCTTTCCCTCGTCCAGCAGCCGTTTGGCACAGTCCACAATGACGTCTGTGTCATGCCGATGGTGAACCAGGCACATCAGGGATGGATACTGATCACGCCAGGCATCCTCCAAGGCGATCGCCTCTTTCTTGGAAATGACCTTGAGTTTTGGTTCAAGCTTCTTCCATGCCCGGGTGCTGACCGGCGTCCATCTGCACTCCTCCTCTGTGTAGCAATAGGTCTCGATCCCGCTGCTCTGGTAGATCCGATCGCCCAGTTCTCCGCCCAGATAATAGCTGACGAAAACATCTGTATAAAATCGAACGGCTCTCACCATCCAAAAATCCAGCTTAAAAAGTTCGGCTTTTCGCCCAAAATCGTTTCCGCAAATATCGCCAAAAAGTTACCGTCACAACGCTGTTCCAAACCGCTTTTCATCGCGTTTTTCAACTTCTCTCACAAATGGCCCACGTTCGCTTTCACGGGCGAAAGCGGGTACACACTCGGCTTTCAGAGAAAAATCGCACACAACGGCTTACACGCCGAAACAGGGGCCTTCCTTCCCTCGGCCACAGCGTGGCTTTGCGCTGCCAGTGAAATCCATTTTATTCCGCCACGCTTTTATATACATACATTTCCCGGTTCTCTGTGGACCACCACCATCAGCAACAGCTCCATCTCAGACCATCTTTCATCGCGTTTTTCAGCCTCTCGCACAAATGCCTCACGCTCGCTTTCGCTCCCGAAAGTGGGTACACCACTCGGCTTTCGGAGAAAGATCGCACACAGCGGCTTACACGCCGAAACAGGGGGCGTTTCGGATGGGGGCGCTATTACTACCCTCGGACTGTTTCACACGTTTCGGAAACCCTGCGTGGCCGGGGCTTAAAACGGCAAACTTTGCCGCTTTTGGGTCTTGGTTGGGAGTGCTCCCGAAGAACGCAGAAAGCCTTCGGAGCAGCGATGCGCTTATGTGCGTCGCTGCTCCGAGGCGTCGCGGCCCCGCTGGGCTGCGCGACTCTGCTGCTCTTGCTTCGATCCGCTTTGAAGGGGTCACTTCAGGCGGTGGCGGAGAGCGCCGAGAACGCGTACCCGCCCCGGACCGTGCGGATATAGGTGTGGCTGCCGCCCAGCTTTCTGCGGAGATTGGAGACGGTATTCGCCACGACCTTCAGGGTGTCCGCGCTGTCCCGACCCCACACGGCAAAAAACAGATCCTCCTTGGAAAGCGTGACCCCCGGATTGCTGGCGAGAAACAGCAGCATATTGAACTCGATCCGGGTCAGCGCCAGCGCGGTTCCGTTTTGAAACGCCTGTTGGGAACGTCCGTCAATGGTCAGCTCCGGGAAGGTGAGCGTGTGTCGGGAGCTGAGAGAGACCCGCTCTGCGGCGATGTCCTCCCGCCGCAGAAGGGCCAGGATCTTTTCCTCCAGTTCCCCCTCTGCCCCATTTGCTTGAATGATGATCATGGTGTGTCTGTGTGTTACTCCGCGTCCAGTTCGTGGAGCAGGTTGACCATCTCAATGGCGCTGACCGCACAGTCGTAGCCCTTATTGCCCGCCTTGGTGCCGGCCCGCTCGATGGCCTGCTCGATATTTTCCGTGGTCAGAACGCCAAAGAGAACGGGCACGCCGCTTTCCAGAGAAACGGAGGCGATCCCCTTGGAAACCTCGTTGCAGACGTAGTCATAGTGGCTGGTGGAACCGCGGATCACCGCGCCGAGGCAGATGACGGCGTCATACCTGCCGCTCTTTGCCATCTTCGCCGCCACCAGCGGGATCTCAAACGCGCCGGGGACCCACGCCACATGAACATCGTTCTCCCGAACCTCGTGCCGCAGCAGGCCGTCCAGTGCGCCGCTGAGGAGCTTGGAGGTGATGAATTCGTTGAACCGGGCGGCTACGATGCCCACCTTGATGCTTTTGGAGACCAGCTTTCCCTCGTAGGTTTTCATATTTAAGTACCTCTTTCTTTGTTAATATTTCAAAATGTGTCCCATTCGTGCCTGCTTGGTTTTCAGGTAGAACAAATCATGCGCTGTTGCCGCCATCTGGATCGGAACCCGTTGGGAGATCTCCAGACCGAACTCGGAGAGCTGATACACCTTGTCCGGGTTGTTAGTCAGCAGGCGCAGACTCTTGACACCAAGCTCCCGTAGGATCTGCGCACCGAGGAAATACTCCCGCTCGTCCCCATGGAAGCCCAGAGCCAGATTGGCCTCCAGCGTGTCCATGCCCTGCTCCTGCAATTCATAGGCCCGCAGCTTGTTGATGAGGCCGATGCCCCGGCCCTCCTGCCGCATATAGAGCAGGATGCCCCGGCCCTCGTTTTCAATCTGGGTCATGGCGGCGGCTAACTGCTGTCCGCAGTCACAGCGGAGAGAGCCGAAGGTGTCTCCGGTCAGGCACTCGGAATGGACCCGGCAGAGAACGTCCTTCCCGTCGCCGATGTCGCCCTTCACCAGCGCGACATGGTGCTCGCCATTCAGACGGCTCACAAAGCCGTAGGCTTTGAAATCGCCGTATTTCGTGGGCATATTCACCGCCGTGACCTGATCCACCAGCTTTTCGTGGCACTTGCGGTACGCCTGCAGGTCCCGGATGGTGATGAACTTGATGCCAAACTGCTCCGCCAGCGTCATCAGCTCGGCGGTGCGCATCATGGTGCCGTCCTCCCGCATGATCTCGCAGCACAGGCCGCATTCCTTCAGCCCCGCCAGACGGCACAGGTCAACGGTGGCCTCCGTATGGCCCTCCCGCTCCAGCACGCCGTTTTTTTTCGACAGCAGGGGGAACATATGGCCCGGTCGGCGGAAATCCTCCGCCCTCGCGCCCTCCTCCACGCAGGCCATCGCCGTCACGGAGCGCTCGGCGGCGGAGATGCCGGTGGTGGTGGAAATGTGGTCGATGGACACCGTGAAGGCCGTTTCGTGGTTGTCAGTGTTGTTCTGCACCATCTGGGGGAATTGCAGCTTGCGGACAAAGGCCTCCGACATGGGCATACAGATCAGGCCCTTGCCGTGGGTGGCCATGAAGTTGATGTTCTCCGTGGTGGCAAACTCGGCGGCGCAGATGAAATCGCCCTCGTTTTCACGGTCGGGATCGTCTGTGACCAGAATGATCTTCCCCTGTCTCAGATCTTCCAGTGCCTCGGGAATGGTATTGAAATTCATAGTAAAATCTCCTTGTCAAAAGCCGCAGCGCAGCAGCATTTCTTTTGTGAGGTTGCTTTCGTTCGTTGTGGTATGCGGTTTCGGTTCTTCCGGACGCAGCAGCTTTTCGATGTACTTGCCCACCACGTCGGTCTCCAGATTCACCGGATCGCCCCGGCGCCGCTGGCTCAGATTGGTCTGGGTCACCGTATGGGGGATGGTGGACACGGAAAAGCCCTCGCCGTCCACGGCGGCCACCGTCAGGCTGATGCCGTCGATGGTGATGGAGCCTTTTTCCACCACATAGCGCAATATCTCCGGCCCCGCGTGGACGGTGTACCAGACGGCGGTATCGTCCCGGCGGATGTCGGAAATGTGTCCGACACCGTCCACATGGCCCGCTACGATATGCCCGCCGAAGCGGCCGTTGGCAGGCATGGCCCGCTCCAGATTGACCACGCTCCCCGCCGTGAGTCCCGCAAGGGACGAGCGGTTCAGCGTCTCGTGCATCACGTCCGCCGAAAAGCCATCGGGAAAAAGCCGGGTCACTGTCAGGCAGATGCCGTTCACAGCGATGCTGTCTCCGATCCGGGTCTCCTCTAAAACAGTTTTCGCATGGATCGTCAGGACGGCGGAGTGCTGCCCGCGCTTGATGTTCCTGATCGCTCCGACTTCTTCTACGATTCCTGTGAACACGGATATTTCACCTCGCTTTCTATCAGAAGATCCTCGCCCAGCCGTTCCAGCCGGCTGTTTTTCAATCGGAAGGCATTGGTCGGAACGGGGACGCCCACGCCCTCCACGGGGGTTTTCGCGTCCCTTCCGCCGAACAGCTTTGGGGCGATATACGCCTGCACCTGCTGCACGATGCCGCATTCCAGCGCGGCCCAGTTCAGCGTTCCGCCGCCCTCCAGCAGGATGCTGTCGATCTGTTCCCGCCCCAGCCGCTCCATGAGCTGCCGGAGATCCACATGGCCGTTTTTCTCATTCAGGCAGAGCACCTGACACCCGGCCCTCCGGTAAACCGCCTGCTTTTCCGGGTCGGTGCAGCAGGTGGCGAGGATGGTCTGGATCTGTTCTGCGGTGGCGACCACCTGCGCCTGCGGCGGCGTCCGCAGATGGGTGTCGCAGATGATGCGAACGGGGTTTCGCCCGTTCTCCATACGGCAGGTCAGGAGGGGATCGTCCGCCAATACCGTGCCCACGCCTACCATGATGCCCCGGAACCGGTGGCGCTGCTGCTGGACATGGCGCTGGGCCGTCTCGCCCGTGACCCACTTGGACGCACCCGTATAGGCCGCGATCTTGCCGTCCATCGTCATGGCGTATTTCATGCAAACGAAGGGCCGCCCGGTGGTGATGTAGTGGAAGAAGATCCTGTTCAGCGCGTCACATTCCTCCCGCAGAACGTTTTCCGTTACCTCCACGCCGCGAGAGCGCAGAATCGCCACGCCCTTTCCCGCCACCAGCGGATTTGGGTCTGCGGAGCCGATCACCACCCGGCGGATGCCGGATGCCAGGATCGCATCCACGCAGGGCGGCTGCTTTCCGTGGTGACAGCAGGGCTCCAACGTCACATACATGGTGGCTCCGGCGGGGTCGGCGGTGCAGGCTGCCAGCGCGTTGCGCTCCGCGTGGGGTTCCCCGTACCGCTCATGCCAGCCCTGTCCGATGACCGCGCCGTCCTTTACGATCACGGCGCCCACCATGGGATTGGGCGCCGTCCAGCCCCGGCCCCGTTCCGCCAGCACCAAGGCCAGACGCATAGATTCCACATCATTCATACCGTTACCTCCAAAAGAAAAAGCCCTGAACGAACCGTTCAGGGCAAGACAGAAAAACACAAGATCCTTGTGTAAAAGCAAAGCTCCGGAATGCAAACACATCCCAGAGCAACTTCCATAGACGCAAAGCAGTCCCCTGCGTTGCGTTGTCATCTTCTTTCATCCAGACTGTACTGTCGGCTTCGGAGTTTCACCGAATCATGCCTTGCGGCTCGTGGGCTGTACCACCGGTAGGGAATCACACCCTGCCCTGAAGATTTTCTATTCAATTACGGTGAAAGTATAGCACGGCGGCAGGTGGATTGCAAGGTCATTTTGCAAACCGGGACAAAACCGGGACGGCCAGGCTTTCGGGGCGGGAGGTCATGTTGGGATAGCTGGTATGCCTTGGCGAACGGAAATCTCCAGTTGACCCACGACGTGACCCACGAACAGAAGAAACGGGGCGGAAATAACGGAGAAAAGCGTATCTGCGGGTGAGGAAATCCCGTGACAACCCTGCTTTATTCTCCCAAAATTCGGCAGAAGGCATCCCTATCGAATCTTCACGGCGTTTTCTGCACTGGGAGAATCCTGGGTGATGAGCGCCAGAGAGGTGTTCCCGCCGCCTCGGGTGACGGCGCTGCTGGGGATGGCCAGCGCATCAGAGGCCTCCTCCAAAACGATCTCCGCGTCCACATTCATACCTGGCAGCAGGCCGTCGCTCTCATCAATCCGGACAGTGACCGGATAGGAGGTGATCCCGCCGGAGGTATTGCCCGCCACAGAGACCTTGGTGACCACGCCGGTAAAGGTCTTGCTCTCCACCGCTTCCGCAGTGATCTGGACCGCCTGCCCCACCTCCACCGTGGAGATGTCCAGCTCGTCGATGTTCAGCGTCATCTCCAGATAGCTCAGGTCGTAGATGGTACACAGCGTCTTGCCCGATTCCACAGTATCGCCGGCCTTGTACTCCTTGTCGATGACTGTCCCGCTGATGGGGAAGGTGATGGTGTAATTCTCCAGCTGTTTCTGCGTGTTTTCCATAGAAAGCTCCGCATTTCTCAAGCTGTCTGCCGCATTTTGGATCTTGTCTTCCAAATCATCACCGCCCAGGGTGACCAATGCCTGTCCCTTGGAAACAGTGCTGCCTTCAGCGGCATGGATCGCGGTGGCGGTGCCGCTGGCACTGGCTGTGACCGTGCTCTCCGACTGGTAAGTAAAGGTGCCGTTGCCCGCGCTGCCCAAACCGTTGATGGAAGCCGCGGCCACCTGAGACGCGCTGAGACCGCCGGGATTTTGCACAGCGATGGTCACCTCGCGGGTCACGGTGTTTCCCGTGCCGACTACCTTGCTGCCGGAGATGGAGCGGACTGTTCCGTTCAGTGTTTCAAAGGAGCCGTCCAGCGTCACCTGAGCAGCCTGGCCCAGCAGAAACTTCCCGGCAAAGGCCAGGAACAGAAGCGCGATCACGCCCAGGATCAGCCACCGCTTCCCATGCTTGGGGTGAGGAAAGGGCCATGTCCGCTTGTTCTGTTTTTCCTCTCGTACTTGGGCATCGGGCGCCGGTTTCACTAAGGTCATGTGTGAAAAGCTCCTTTCACGCCGTACTTACGCCTTGGAGTGGTACGGCAGATGATACCTGATGATAGCACCCTTTGCTGAATAGACGCTGAAAAGACTGCGAACACGCTGTAGGCGCTTCTTCCCCTTTCCCTGTAAAATTCTGTTTTTCAGCTTCGATTCAGCGTTTTTGTGTAGTATAATGCCAAGGGGGCAAACCGTCTTCCACCGGAGGCTGCTATGAAAGTATTGATTATCGAGGATGAAAAGCTGCTGGCCGACTCCATCCGGTCAGTTTTGGAGCGCAAGGGGTTTGAAGCGGAGTGCGTCTACGACGGCGAGGCCGGAGTTGAATATGCGGAGTTGGGAATTTATGACCTGCTGATCCTGGACGTGATGATGCCCAAAATGAACGGCTAGCAGGTGGCCCGGGAGGTGCGGGCCAAGCGCTGCGGAACCCCCATCCTGATGCTCACCGCCCGCTCCGAATTAGAGGATCGAATTGAGGGACTCAACGCTGGGGCCGACTATTACCTGACGAAGCCCTTCAACATCCGGGAGCTGCTGGCCTGCATCAATGCCCTGCTCCGTCGGCAGGTGCCCCAGGTGGATCAGCTGATGTTAGGAAATACCGTCCTGGACCTTGGCGCCTGCACGCTGTCCTGCGGAATAAAATACGTCCGCCTGTCCGCGAAGGAATTCGACGTGATGCGCTTTCTCCTTCAGGCGCAGAGCAGTATCATCTCCAAGGAAGTGATCCTGGCCTGGGTATGGGGGTATGACTCCGAGGCGGTAGAGAACCATGTGGAGGTCTATGTGGGCTTTCTGCGGAAAAAGCTGCGCAGCATCGGCTCCAACATCCGCATCGAGGCGGTCCGGCGGCTGGGCTATCGTCTGGAGGTGGATGAGACGTGCTGAAACGTCTGCGCACCCAATTCGTCGCTGTTATCATGGTGATCGTCACCATTATGCTGTGTACGGTCTTTGGAATGCTTTATTTTTTCACCAAAAGCAACTTGGAGCAGGAGAGTCTCGCCATGATGCGGGCAGTTCCTGTGGGGATGATAGCTCCCGGCCAGCCTCTCGCGCCTTTCGCTCGTCCAGAAGAGGAACCGGAACAGGTCCGCCTCCCCTTCTTTGTTGTGCAGGAGGAAAAGGATGGGACGCTGTCCGCCATCGGCATCGGATATTATGATCTGGCTTCCGGCGAGTCCTTTGACCAGGTCTTTTTACAAGAGCTGATCCAGGAGGTGACCCGGTCTGGCAGACCATTTGGAGAACTGGAGCAATATCATCTGCGCTTTCTGCGTGTAGACAGTCCCTTTGGACAGCGCGTTGTCTTTGCGGACATTACCAGCGAGCAGTCCACCCTGAACAATCTGGTCAAGAACTGTATCCTCATCGGTGTCCTCTGCTTTTTTGCATTTCTTGGTATCAGCATCCGGTTGGCTGCCTGGACGGTAAAGCCGGTGGAACGGGCCTGGCAGCAGCAGCGCCAGTTCGTTTCCGACGCCTCCCATGAGCTGAAGACCCCGCTCACTGTCATTATGACCAATGCGGAACTGCTGCAAGGCAGGGAGGACGACCGGGAAAGTCAGATGCAGTTTTCCTCGAATATTCTCACCATGTCCCGGCAGATGCGGGCCCTGGTGGAACAAATGCTGGAGCTGGCCCGGGCGGACAGCGGTCAGGGAAAGACCGACCTCCGTCCGGTGGATCTGAGCACCTTGGTGGCAGACGCTCTGCTTCCCTTTGAGCCGGTATTTTTTGAACAGGGGCTGGAACTGTCCAGCCAGATCGACGATGGGATCACAGTCCACGGAGATCCTGGACGCCTCAAAGAGGTGCTGGATATCCTGCTGGACAATGCCCGGAAATATACCGAGCCGTCGGGGACTGTGAGCGTCTATTTAGAGCGGTGGGGGCACTACCGCTGCCGCCTGACCGTAAGCAATCCAGGCACTCCCCTCTCTGAGGCTGAACAGAAGGATATTTTCAAGCGCTTCTATCGGGCCGATCCAGCCCGGAGCCGGAACGGAAGCTTTGGTCTGGGCCTTGCCATCGCCAAGTGCATCACAGCGGAACACCACGGGCGCATCTGGGCGGAGAGTATAGGTGGATATAACCACTTTTTTGTCGAACTGCCTATTAAATGACCGGGTTCATCAATCAACCTGCACAAAATCAAAGCAGAGATATGCGCCCTGGAACAACAGGATCGTAACCACCGCGACTTGGGAAAATGGAACCCTGGTACGATGTACTCTGCCGGATACATGGGGGACAAAACACAGCACAAACGCCCTCACAGTCTTCCGGCCAGCTGTATGAAGTACGCCGCTGCCTTGTTCCCCAGTGAGGAGGCCATCAGCAGATCAGCGGCGGTAAGCAGCATCAGCAATCAGCCCTCTGCCGCAGCGGGCCAAGCCAGGCTCTAAAACCCTCTACGGATGTCCATAGGCAATCAGCGGCTCTCCGGCCGCCACGCCCAAGCTAGCGGTGTAGTAGAGGACAACCCCGTCAAACTCCGCCCGCACCTCTTGGATACACCGGCCGGACAGGTCCTCCAGCCTCCCCAGCAGAGCCCCCGCCTTAACACTGTCGTTCAGCCCTGCCGCCGGATGCCACAGACCATCGGCGGCGGACTCCACATACCGTGCCTCCGCGATCTCCACCTGATCCCGGAACGGGTTCCCGCCGGGCAGGATGTCCAGGTGCCTCAGCAGGGCGCGCACATCCTCGCAGCAGGCATTCACCTCGGTCTCCGACCATAGGCCCAGCCCGCCCCGCTCAATGAGCAGCGCGGGAATGTTTTTCTGCACGGCCCAGCTGTATAGGCCGTTTTGGGCGGTGGAGCGGACCCGGTAGGGCACTGTCAGCGCCCGGGCGGCCGTCAGGGCGGCCCGGTTCACCGCCTCCGTCCCCGCTGTGGGGAAGAACACCAGCGGATAGAGGGCCTCGTTGCAGTCCCCGCTGTGCAGGTCGGCCAAAAAGTCGGCCGCCTGGTAGAGGGCAGTTTCCAGCGCGTAGGCCAGCCGGGCCGACAGGGTGCCCGCCGGATCGCCGGGGAAGGCCCGGTTCAGGTTGACTCCGTCCTCCGGCACCACCTGTTTAGCTCCGGCGTAAAAGCCAGTGGGATTGGCCAGGGGCAGGAGGATGACGTTTCCAGACAGTTCCGCCGGATCCAGCTCCACCGCCAGGCGGCGCAGGGCCTGCACCCCCACATACTCGCAGCCGTGAACCCCCGCTGTGACCACCAGCGTCCTGCCCGGAGCCGCTCCGCACAGGCAGAGGGTCTCCAGAGGCTGTGCGCCGGGCACAGGCAGAGGGACTCTCACCTTCCGCCCTGGCACCAATGCCATTCCACAGAATATCATACTGCGACCTCATTTTCTTCTGTATCGAACACCACAATAGACTCCAGCAGCCGCCGGGCGTACTCGTCCTTTGTCTCGCTGATGCGGCATACCGGAAGATACTCCGTCACACGCCCCTGGTAAAGAAAAAGCACATCGTCACAGAGATAGGTGATGGAAGTCAGGTCGTGGGTGATGAACACATAGGTCAGCCCCAGTTTCTCCTTCAGTTCCCGCAGCAGATCCATGACCTGGACCTGGGTGTGGGCGTCCAGGGACGAGATGGCCTCGTCAAAAAGGATGACCTCCGGACTGCAGGCCACCGCCCGGGCGATACATACCCGCTGGAGCTGGCCACCGGAGAGCTCATGGGGAAAGCGTCCGGCGAAGTCAGCGGGCAGGCCCACCAGCTCCAGCAGCCGGGCAGTCTCCCGGGCCCGGTCCAGCCGGCGCTTTCCCCGCCGCTCCCGGACGGTGAGACCCTCGCCGATGATCTCCTTGACCCGGAAACGGGGATTGGCGGAGGTGGTGTAGTCCTGAAAGACCACGCTGAGCTTGTTCTGCAGGTTCCGCCGCCCGGCCCGGGAGCCGTAGACGGAGACCCCGTCCAACAGGGCCTCGCCGCTGTCCGGTCTGAGTAGGCCGCACAGCACCCGGCCCATAGTGGATTTCCCACTGCCCGACTCCCCCAGAATGCCCAGACAAGTCCCCTTTTTCACAGAGAGGGATATGTCGAACAGCACCTGTTGTCGGGTGTGGCCAAAGATCTTGTCCTGCCGCTCACTGCGGAAGCTGACGCAGATATTCTTCAATTCAAGCATAATCCCGCTCCTTTCCCGCCAGCACCTGCCGGTACCGGCGCATCACGTCCGCCCGTTTTTCCACCAGCAGCCTGGTATACAGGTCCTGGGCGTGGTGGAGGATGTGCTGAAAATCCCCCTCGTCCACCACGCGGCCTTGGTTGAGCACCACGATCCGGTCTGCCACCCGGGAGATGGCGTTCAGATCGTGGGAGATGAACACCATGGCGGTCTGGTTTTCCTGCTTGACCCGCAAAAACTCGTTCAGAATCTCATACTGGGTGATGGCGTCAATGGCGGTGGTGGGCTCGTCCGCAATGAGCAGTGCGGGCTCCATGGCGGTGGCAATTCCTATCATGATCCGCTGGAGCATCCCGCCGGAGAGCTGGTGGGGGTACTTCTCCAGCACCTCCTCCGGGCTGCGGATGCGCATTTTTTCCAGCAGCTCCAGGGAGCGTCGGCGGATCTCCTCCCCACTCCAGCTGTTGTGGGCGGCGAAGCTCTCGGCGATCTGGTCTCCGACACGGTAGAGGGGATCGAAGCAGGTCATGGGATTTTGCAGCACGATACCCACCTGGCCGCCCCGCAGACGGCGCAGCTCCTCCCCGCTCTTCTCCAGCAGGGCCTCGCCCTGAAACGTTGCCGTGCCGGACACGGAAAAGCCCTTGTCCAGCAGGCCCATGGCCGCCTTCATGGACATGGACTTCCCGCTGCCTGACTCCCCCAGGATACCCAGGCACTCGCCTGGCCCCACCGCAAAAGAGACACCCTTTACCAGCTCCGTGGCGCGTCTGTGCTGCCGGAGGGTCACATGCAGGTCTTTCAGTTCCAGAACAGGAGTCATTTATTCACCTCCTTGGGGTCCAGCACATCCCGCAGGGCGTCGCCCATCAGATTGAAGCAGCACACCAGGGCTACGATGGCGATGCCTGGGGCGATCATCTGGGTAGGATTGCTGGTCAAAACCTCTTTGGCCTCGTTGAGCATGGCGCCCCACTCCGGCGTGGGCGCCTGGACGCCCAGGCCCAGAAAGGACAGGGTGGAGATGTTGATAATGGCCCAGCCCACATCCAGGGAGGCCAGCACCGCCAGGTCGGAGGTGATGGAGGGCAGCAGATGGCGGAACAGGATGAACCGCTCCGGCATCCCCACGCAGCGGGAGAACTGGATGAAGTTGCGCTCCCGGTACTGCATGACTCCGGTGCGGATCATGCGGGCGTACCAGGCCCACTTGATAAACACGTTGGCGATGATGACGTTCTGCACATTGATGCCCAGCAGGCCCACCACGGCAAACACCATGATCTGGCTGGGGAAGGAGAGCATCACATCCACCACCCGCATGATGACCTCCTCCACCACACCCCGGAAATAGCCGGCCATGATGCCCAGCGCCGCCCCCAGTGCAATCGTGCCCAGCATGGTCAGCAAGGCCAGGCCCAGGGTAGGCCGGATGCCATAAATCAGCCGGGAGAGGACGCACCGGCCCAGGTGATCAGTGCCCAGGGGGTACTCCAGGCTGTACGGTGCGAATTTGTTGAGGATGTCGGTGGCGTAGGGGTCATGGGGTGCCAGCACCGGGGCCAGCAGTCCCACCAGGGCGATGAGCAGCACCACCGCCACAGTGATGACCGCAGCGCGGTTATGTAAAAATCGTTTTCCCAAGGTTCAGTTCTCCCTTCTCAGCCGGGGATCGGACACAGTCTGCAAAATATCGAATACCAGATTGAACACCACGAACAGTACGCCGATAAACAGCACATAGGCCTGGATCACCGGTAAGTCCCGGTTGAAGATAGAACTGATACACAGCGTCCCCAGCCCCGGCCAGGAGAATACGTTCTCCACCACAATGGTGCCGGCGATCATCTGAGGAATGCTCATCCCCATGGCCACAATGCAGGTATGCATGGAATTTTTGAGCACATGCTTTACCCAGATAGATTGCTGGGGCAGACCCCGCACATTGGCGTAGAGCACATAGTCCTGCTTCATATTCTCCAGCATATTGTTGCGGATGAGCCGGATATAAGTGGAGATATAGCTCAAGGCCACGGTGAAGGCGGGGAGGATCAGGTGACGGAAGGTACCGCTGCCATTGGTGGGCAGCAGACCCAGCTTGACGCTGACCAGCCACATGAGAAGCAGCCCCACCCAGTAGGCAGGCATGGCGGTGGTGACAAAGACAAGCCCCCGCATGAGCTTGTCGAACCACTGGTCCTTATACACGGCACATAGAAACCCGATGGGGATACTCAACACCAGCACAATGACGAAGGAGGCCGCCGCCAGCTGCAGGGTGGCGGGCAGGCAGCGTGCCAGCTCTCCGGCCACTGTACGGGCAGGGTTGACGTAGCTGATGCCGAAGTCCCCGCGCAGGCAACCCAGCACCCAGTCGAAATAGCGCACCAGGAAGGGCTTGTTCAGCCCCAGCATCTCCTCCATCTCGGCGACGGCCTCCTCGGTGATGACAGGCATCTGTTGTACCCGCAGGGCCACCTCCGCCGGGTTGGAGGGAATCAGATTGATAAATACAAAACAGACAAAGGAAATGGCCAGCAGCAGCGGGATCGCCATCAGCAGCCGGCGGATGACATAGCGTTTCATAGATGCCCCTTTCCGCTTCATTTTATAGAGCCAGCATGAGGGCCGCTTCCTTGGAAGCGGCCCTTGCTGACAAATCACGCAAAGTACATACTGGCGAAGTCCACATCATATTGGTCGGTGCCGAAGTGGACGCCTTTCAGGTCGGAGGTATAGAGGGCCTTGTTGGTCTCAAAGGTCAAAGGGATGTAGACTGCATCCTCATGGAGCCTGGTAAGCACGAAGGTATATAGTTCCTGGCGTTCTGCCTCGTCAGTAGAGGTGAGAATGTCTGTGATGGCTTGGTCAATCTCTGCCTTGTCCTCCAAGCCCTGCTGGGCTGCGTAGTCTCCGTACACCGGGGCCCGCATGGCCGCCAGGGAGGACTGGGGGTCATAGGGCATACCCCAGCAGATGTTGAACACCATGTCGAAGTTTCCCGCCTTCATATTGTCCCGGTAGGACTGCTCCTCCTCACCGTGGATGTTCAAAGAAATGCCCAGCTTCAGGTACTCGCTCTGGAGGTACTCGGAGATGGTCTTTTCGGTGACGCTGTCACTGTTATAGAGCAGGTCCAGGGCCAGCTTCTGACCGTCCTTGACCCGGATGCCGTCGCTCCCCACGGTCCAGCCAGCCTCGTCCAGCAGGCGGGCGGCCTCGTCCATGTCATAGGCATAGGGCTCCAGTCCCACGTCGCAATAGGGTACGGTGGCGGCATAGAGGGTGTCGGCCGCCGGCTCCAGACCGTAGAAGATGCCCTCAGAGATGGCCTGCCGGTTGGTGGCGTGCTGGAGGGCCTGACGCACCGCCTTGTCCCCAAGGATGTCATGAGTGGTGTTCAGGACAATATGGCGGGTGGAGGTGGGGTCGGACAGGCCAACGGTGAACTTTTCGCTGTCCACATATTGACTGATTGCGTCGGCGTCCAGCATATTTTTCCCGAAAATCAGGTCGATCTCACCGTTCTCCAGTGCCATGATCCGAGTCTGGTTGTCCGGGATGACCTTGACGGTGATCTTCTGAATGGCTGGCGCTTCGCCCCAGTAGTGCTCGTTGCGCTCAAAGACGGCGTACTCGTCAGTGACGAAGTCGGTGAGCACATAGGGGCCGGTACCGATGTAGCCGTTGACCCCGTCTTTGGTGCTGCCATCGATCATGCAGTTGGGGGAGATCATGGCGAAGGGCCGGATGCAGGCAAGCTCGGTGAGCATGGGGTAGTAAGGCTCGCTCATCTCGATGACGAAGGTGTCGTCGTCCGGGGCGGACACGCCCACCAGCAGATTCATCATCTCCAGCCAAGTGTGGCGCTCTCGATTCTCCAGAATGGCGTTGAAGTTGGCCAGGATGGCGTTGGCGTCGCAGGGAGTGCCATCGGAGAAGGTCACGCCATCCCGAATGTTGAAGGTGTAGGTCCGGCCGTCCTCGCTGATAGTCCAGTCCTCAGCCAGGCAGCCCACATAGCCCTCGCTGGTGTTACTCACCAGCGTGTCATAAAGAATGCTCTGGGCATACATCTCTCCGGCATACAGGTGGGGGTTCAGGTCCCGGATATCCCGGTAGTTGACAAAGATCAGCTCGTCCCTGGCGCCGCTCTCACCGCCCGCAGAAGCGTCGTTGGCTCCGGACTGGTTTTCTGCCCCCTGGCCGCATCCGGCCAGGGCAGTTAGGATCAAAGCGCCACTGAGCAGCGCAGTTAACAATCTCTTTTTCATAAATACCTCCAGCTTTCAGGTTACGATTTCGTTCCGTGCCTTGTCAGTATACACTAGTTAGCAATAGCTTACCAGAGGTCAAAATTTTATGGAATGCTATAACTGAAGATTATACCCATGCAGCATTTCACCAAACCGGTCCACCAGCCAGCACGCCTGGGGTGAGAGGGGACGCTCAGGCGTCCGGACATAGCCAATCTGGAGAAAGGGCTCGCAGCCATTGATGGACAAGGGTTTGATGTCATACCGCTCATAGGGCTGATACATGAAGTTCAGGCCGAGACTGCACACATCTGTGTGGAGCAGAAAATTGGTGACAAGGTGGTCACTGTTGCTGTATACCACGTGCTTCATGACGCTGGGGTCGATAACGCCCATGCTCACCGTCTCCAGGTGGTGCTCCATGGAGAAGAAATCTCGCACCCCCCGCATAAACTTCAAGCTAGGCAAATCGGAAAAATCCACGCTGTCCGCATGGTAGAGGGGGTGGTTAGGCCCTACATAGACACAGATGCTCTTTTCACTCTGGGGAACAAATTCCAATTTTTTATGTGAGAGAATATGCTGAAATGTTCCAGCCTGCTTTTTTGCCACATAGACGATACCGATCTCAGCGATTCCCTGGTGGACATGGTCGGTGATCTCCTCCACTGTGCCCTCATGGTGTTCGATATGGATGGCAGCCCCCCATGTCTGATAGAAGTCCACCAGCAAGCGGGCCACCATATTACTAGGGTAGGTGGACAGGCTCAAATTGTCCTGCTCGTCCGGAACGGCCAGGGATGAGATCGTTGCGGCCGTCTTCAGGATCATCTGTGCATGTTCCAGCACGATCTTTCCATAGGCAGTGGGCTGTACACCCTTTGCGTTTCGAATCAGGAGGGGCCGCCCCAATTCGTGCTCCAAGGCACGGATCGATTTGCTGATATTCGGCTGGGTCATATACATACAGGCCGCCGCCTGTGAAAAGCTGCCACGCTCACAGGCGGTCACAAAAATTTCCAGCTGTTTCATGTCCATAAACTGTAATCCTCCAGTTTTGCAGTTCGCCTTCGCTAACCGCATTATACTTTCTTTTCTGGAGATAGGCAAGCACGGTTTTCACTTCATCCAACAAGAGAAGAAAATTGCTTTTATTCACTTCTCTATCCGTACAAAGTCTGAACCTCGTATCAGATCGTTCTTAAGCTGGTTTAAATAAATTTCCCTATCTGATCGGTTGACAATCATACGGGGGCGGGACCAACCGTATCCCGCCCCCGTGTATTTACCTGACGATGTTATGCCGGTTCAGAGGCTCCAGCCGGAGAGTCAAGGGAAACGGCCCATTCTTTAGAGAGAACAGGCATGCCCGTGCGCCGGGCATCACCTGCGCCCAGTTCCCTCGGTCTGCCATAAGTTCCGCCAGCATCCATCTGCCTCCTCTCCATAGATCTGTGTCCCAACTCCCTACCAGCCGAACAGCCCTTTCTTTTCTCAGGGCTCCTTTCGGATCTCTCCCACGTCATAGCCGGTGGCGGGAGTGGCCGAGCACAGGGCATCCTCGTCCAATTTCGTTTCCGCAATCACGGTGGTTTTATTTTTGCTTCGTGACGAGGTAACCTTCTTCACCGGAAAAGCTTTTCGCACCGCGTTGTTCACATGGCTCTCGTACATGCCGCACATCATGCCATTCACCTGGATCATGTATTTCCATATCATTGGCTCCTCCTGACAGTTCAAAAGTTATCATACGCTAACTCGCGGATATAAAAAAGAACGGGAACACCGGACGTTCCACTCAGCAGAGCAGGCATCCCGTCCTGCTTTAGCTCAGCGCCACGTCCAGCGCCATCATCAGGGTGAAGCCCAGAGCAAAGGACAGGACCCCCACATTGGAGTGCTCCCCCTGGGACATTTCCGGGATCAGTTCCTCCACCACCACATAGAGCATAGCGCCGGCAGCGAAGCCCAGAAGATAGGGCAGAGCCGGAAGCAGCAGCCCGGCGGCCAGAATGGTCAGTCCAGCGCCCAAAGGCTCCACCGCACCGGAGAGCACGCCCCCCGCAAAGGCCCGAGCCTTGCTCATCCCCTCGGCCCGCAGGGGCATGGAGATGATGGCCCCCTCGGGGAAGTTCTGAATGGCGATGCCCAAAGACAGGACAAAGGCACTCATTACAGTGATCTGGCCTCCTCCGGCCAGAAAGCCCGCATAGACCACCCCCACCGCCATCCCCTCGGGGATGTTGTGGAGAGTAACGGCCAGCACCATCATGGTGGATCGCCGTAGCTGAGTTCGGGGTCCCTCCGCCTGTTGACTTCGCTGGTGGAGGTGTGGGATCAGGTGATCCAATCCCAGCAGAAATAGAATACCGGCCCAAAAGCCGATGACCGCCGGCAAAAAAGCCCAGGCCCCCGCCCCGGCGGACTGCTCCATGGCGGGGATCAGCAGGCTCCAGACGGACGCGGCCACCATGACGCCGGAGGCGAAGCCGGTCAGCCCCCGCTGCACCCGGTCCCCCAGTTCCCTTTTCAGAAAAAAGACGCAGGCGGCGCCCAGCGAGGTGCCCGCAAAGGGGATCAGCAGGCCATAAATTACGGGTGTTTCCATCGGTCAGACCGGCTCAGGGTTCCACCTGCCTGTGCTTGTGCCGCCCACAGCAGTGTCCGCCATTGTGATTCCCGCAGCCGCAGCCTCCGTCCGGATCGGTGGGGTTCAGGTGCAGGAGATCCACCTTAACGGTGCTCTCCTGCGTATCAATCTGATTTATCAGTTCCAGCATTGCTCATCCTCCTTCAAGTTTCTGCGTTTAGTGGAATGGCAGATCGTCCACAGTTAGCAATGACTAACCTCTGAGTAATTATACAACCTGCCATAGCGTCTGTCAAGAAGCAGACTGCCGCGTGGGATTTGATTACAGACTGCTGCGGGGGATTTGATTGCTCCCGCGGCAAAGCACTATTTTCTCTTTGGATTTTTGCTAACCATACACCGCAGTCTACAGGGCAGAAAACTCACCACCTTGCGAGAGCGGCAGAGCGTATACCCGAAGAAGGTCAGCGAACTTCTGGCGCAGCTCTTGACCAAGACGCAGGTGGACAAACTGCCGGAGGCGACGAAGCCTCTAGAGCAGATGGCAGAACAGGCTGGGGAACCGAAAGAGAAGCGTTTTTCTCCGCCCAAGATCTGTCTTCCCAGTCTGTACCTGCCGCGCCTGTCTCCAGCCCTGTTGTGGATCCCCGTAGTACTGGTGGCCTTGTGGGCGATGTGGTACAGCTTGGACACAGCCTGGAATGCGATCCGTCCGCTGTTCGGGTGAGCGACAGCACTACCATGCACCAACGCTTCGACCGCAAAACTTTGCGCACAGAGCAGGAAAAGAAAATCACCCTGGGCCACAAAGAGGACGACCAGGAGGAAGAACAGATCTGGCAGCAGACAGCGGATGTCCTTGAGGAAATGATCAAGGAGACCAGAAGCAGGCTGGCCACGCTGATGAAGGAATTGGAACAGGCCAAAGAGAAAGCGGCTGATTTGAAAAACTCTGCTGCTGCGGTCCAAAAGGAATACGACAAGATCATGTCCTGGGCAGACCTGTATGCCGGAAGCAGCATCGAGGGGAAGAAGATGATTCTGCGGCAGTTGATCGATAGGGTGAACATCGGACGGGATTTTGAAATCGAAGTGGAATTCAAGATCAGCGTCGCACAGTTCTTCGACTTCCTGCATCCGGAAGGGGACAAGAGTGTGTACTATCGTGCATCCTGAACACATGAAAAAACTCGGGAGATCTCAAAACGAGATCTCCCGAGTGTGGTGGACCCGAAGGGGATCGAACCCTCGACCTTACGGATGCGAAGGAACAAAAATGTATAGTTTGTGCTGAGATTTGACTATTTCTAACGGTTTTCGCCAACAATTATTTCTTCTTTAGACCTCTCCTGACCACTTATTTCCACGGGTTCCGAGGACCTCTGTGGTATGTGTTGTGGTCATCAAACGAGCCTCGCCGGAAGGTCCCGGCGAGGCTCAAGTGGTATCTGTGCTTAGATGGTACCTCTGAAGGGTCGATTCGTCAACGGTTTCTTCGACAGAGCAACGCAGGAAATGCTATGCTGATACAAAGAATAAGGCAAGAGATCACGGAGCAGCTTGATCGGAAGCGGACCTTTTTTATCGCTTACACTTGAAAAAGCAATCGATAAAAGCGAGCGATGAGCCAGTTTATGGAGAGACTGCTACGCCATAGACGAAAAAAACGGCCTTGCATATTATTCCCTAAAAAACAGTTGCTATTTTGATAAAATATTGATAAAATACTGATAGGAATGATGAGGCCAAAGCATTTAGGAGGTATCACTATGATCAATATTCGGCCTGTTTCTGATTTGCGTAATAAATTCCCCGAAATAGAGAATACCGTTTTGAAAAGCGGCGAACCAGTGTATCTGACAAAAAACGGATATGGCTCTATGGTCGTAATGAGTATTGAGCAGTATTCCGCTTTGACGGATGATATTGAACTGAAGCTGGACGAGGCAGACCGGGCTGCGGACTCTTGTGATGCCCGCTATTCCGGTGAGGAAGTGTTCAAACGGGTAAAGGAGCGTATCCATCATGGACGGAAAGCACTATAAGCTGCGTATCCTGCCGCTCTTTGAAGAGGATCTCAATGAGATCGTGGACTATATCAGCATCCGCCTTCAAAATCCGATCGCCGCAGAAAATTTTGTTGATGCAGTTGAAACCGCGATTAGTGAGCGTCTTTCCTGTGCAGAATCCTTTGAGCCGTACTCCTCCGCCAGAGAACGCAAATACCCCTATTATCGTATCCAGGTAAAAAACTATACCATTTTCTATGTGGTGATTGGGGATATTATGGAAGTTCGCCGCATCGTGTACAGTCGCAGAGCTTTGAACAACCAGATATAAGCATCAAAATCCGCCTTGATCTTCAAGGCGGATTTTTGATGGGATTCCCACTTACCTGCGTGATGATCCGCCCAGGATGCCCCGAGGGCTTTCTTCACAAAACAACGCAGGAAATGCTATGCTGAATCAAAGATTATCTGGCTGCGACAGGGGCACGCGTCAGCGAACTCATCCAAATCAAAATCGAGCATGTAGAGCTCGGCTACTTTGACCTGTACACCAAAGGAGGAAAACTGCGCAGGTTATACATACCCAAAAAGTTGAGGACGGAAACGCTTGAATGGCTGGAGGAAACACACCGTTCCTCTGGCTATTTGTTTTTGAATCGCTATGGAGAACGGATTACAACCCGTGGCATTTCTCAGCAGCTCAAAAACTATGCCGATAAATATGGTCTGGACAAAAAGGTGGTGTATCCGCACTCCTTTCGGCATCGGTACGCCAAGAATTTTTTGGAGAAATACAATGATATTGCTCTGCTGGCAGATCTGATGGGCCATGAGAGCATCGAAACGACCCGCATCTATCTTCGTAGGACTGCCAGCGAGCAGCAGGCTCTGGTAGATAAAATCGTCACATGGTAAAGGAAACAGCCGCCTTCTTTACACGGGTGCTCATAAGAAAGTAATTCAAGAAATTACGATTATGGCATCTGTCAGACGGGGTTGGTAAATGAGATAACGGGTATTCGGTCAAAGCCGAGTACCCGTTATTTTTTTGCCCTTAACTGAAAGCAATAGATTTATTCACAGGTTTCGAGTATAATGAAGCTATAATCATCCTATCCCATCCATTCCGAGATTTTTTCAAAAAATATCAAAATTTTTTGGAAACATTGGAACAATTCAGCCTTCCTCATGCCATATATAGTAGAGGGCTATTTCAAAACGATTGGAGGTGATGCTTATGGAGAAGCGGAAAAGCCCGAATGGTTTCATTGTAGTGCTGCCCGGTGAAATCATCGAAATACCACAGAACAGCGACAAATCATGGCTGACCTTGTTTTACAGCTTGCCGAGAGAGCTTGTAGAAAAGTGGAAACCCGCCTATGATCTGCCCCGCTGCCCCTATGAGGTCTTACGGATGGACAAGTATGACCACATTGTATGTGACGATATGTTTAAGTTGCTTGTATGGGATTGCTACGCATGGAGCGCATGGCAGCTTTTCCAAGTGAAAGACCGCAAGGGCAATTATCGTGACATTCCCGGTACATGGACGCAGTACGCAGGATATTTCCCTTTGTGGCGTTTATCATACAGCATTATCCCCTACATCCGAATGAAGTTCGAGCAAAACGGGCTTGGCTTCCAAAACCTTTACAACATCCCGCAAGGTGTGGAAGTGCCGTGGTTGACTTATCAGCAATTCAGCAATCTGATCGGAAATGTTACCGACATGGTAATTGCGGAACAGGAATGGCAGCCTATGATTGACGCTATCTGGGAAAACCGTACCGTAGAGGATTACGAAACCACAAGCAGCACCGTCAAGACCGACTTCATGCGGAAGTGGCATCATAACCGTTCCGGCAAGCCAATCTCTCTGGATGAAATGATGAAGAGCGAGGACGGGGATATTTTCGATGCAGCAGATCCTCGTAGCGATTTTGAGAACTCCATCATTTCAGAAATGCAGATCGCTTCTTTTGCGGAAAGCACCATTACGGAGAAAGATCGTGAGATATTGAAACTGCGTATGGAGGGCTATACCGGACAGGAGATTGCAGATAAGGTTGGTTACAAGACCGCCAGCGCAGTCCATAAGCGGATCGCCAAGATCGCAAACGCCTATGAGGATTTTGTGACCGCCGAATATGGGAAATACTTGGACAATTCCTCCGGGAAGCGAGGGCATTAAATGACAAATAATGATATTCTTGATTTGATTCGCCGTTGCAACATACGAGATGGCAAAGAACTCATTCCCGGTAATGCCTATTTGTTCAATAAGAAGTTTAGAAGAAATGCTAACGGCAGAATTACTTACGAACAGGAGGAGCTAATTGTCCTTGTCAAAAGGGGGATCAAAGTCGGCGGGATATATCGAATGGGTTCCTATGATATTCATGTGATCATGGATGAGCGTTTTGAAGGTCAACACATTATGAGTGATTTCCTCAGAACAGGAATTATCAATGATATTTGGCCAGAAAACACCAGTGTGGAGCTTTGCGGCGTATATACCCGTGAAGAATTTGACAAGAAAAAGCATTTAGCAAAACTTTGTAACATGACAGTTAGAAACGAGGAAAAAATAGAAAAGTTTCTGTCCTACTGTGATGAGCAGAGAAGAAAACACCACTCTTAAGTTATAAATTGATGAGCAGCAGTTACCGAAATGGTGACTGCTGCTTTTTCATGCAGGAAAGGAGATTTTATGAGCAGAGAACCGTTTGAAACCATGCCCGATGTGATGGACGCAAAGCAGCTTGCAGAGGCGTTACAGATTTCCAAAGCGGGTGCGTACAATCTTTTGAACAGCCCAGATTTTCCAACCTTGCGGATCGGTGGGCGTAAATTGGTGATGAAAAATGAGCTTGTGGAATGGTTGAAAAGCCGCACAAACAGGAAAGCGTGAAAATACGGTCAAGAGCCGGATAAGTAGCAAATCAGCCGATAGCGAGAGCCGAAACATACTCCGCATCGTTTGAAGCGTTTCTGTCGAAAAATCGCACCACTTTTCTAATTCAAGAGCCGAGAAAAATTCGTAAAAAACAGGAGGTTTTATGAGAACAGGACTTACCAAGAGAGAAAAGACTACATCCATCTATTTTGACGAGTATGGTAGCATGATCGAGTTGCAGACCCACAACACCGATCTGAAAAAGCGACTAACGGCATTTGCGAAAGAATATCCGCAATGCTGCCGCCAAATTGACGATGACGAGCAAGGCGGGCTGACCTTTGAGATTGAAAAAGGCAGGTTCAGCTTTCGGCTGACTGCGCCGTACAGTGAAGAACGGAAACAGGCGGCGAGCGAATTGGCGAAGCAGAACGGCATAGCAATTCCCAAGTGAAAAACATCAAAAACGCCTGCTTGTTTCTTGCAATTTACAAGAATTTCTTGAATTTTTGAGTTAGTTGTGATATAATATTTCCAGTACATTTCATTGTAGCAGCTAAACCGGAACGGAGGTTGTGTATGGCAGTCAACTACAACAAACTTTGGAAAATGATGATAGACAAGAAGATGAGTAAAACAGAGCTAACACATCTTGCGGGAATCAGTACAAATGCAATGGCGAAGCTTGGAAAGAATGAAGATGTCCGAGTAAATATTCTGGAAAAGCTGTGTACCTCTCTTGATTGCAAACTGGACGATATTGTTGAGTTTATTCCAGATTTAAAAGAATAAATTATTCCTACAAAACCATAGAAAGGATTCGATGCTATGTCATTCAGTCCAAATTTATATAAACACGAATTAGACCAAAAGGCATTTGATGCGCTTAGTATTTTCCCGAAATTTGTTAAACTGCGGGAATCATATATCGCCAATGTGGATGAGAAGGCAGCAAAGATAAATTTTCTGTCCTCAGCAATCAGACTGAGCGAAAACCAATTCCCCGAAATATATAATTTGCTTCCCCCTATATGTGAGAAGCTGGGGATTGTTGTACCCGAACTGTACTATATAAAATCCAAAAAGATGAATGCAGCAACAGGCGGTAGCACAAGTCCTTACATCTTTATCACCTCGGAGTTGGTTGAAAAAATACCTACTGATCTGATCGCCACTGTACTTGCACACGAATGCGGACATATCGCCTGTCAGCATTACCTTTATCACTCCATGGCAAGTCAGTTGATTGATGGCATCGACAGTAGCCCCTTATCCAGAATACCCGCTATCAGAAAATATCTCACGCCCACATTGGTACGAGCCCTGCTGTTTTGGGATCGGTGCAGCGAACTATCTGCTGACCGAGCCGCCGTTCTTTGTGATGGTACTGCGGATAAAACAATAGATGTTCTTTTGAAACTTCACGGGTACGAAAATATCAATCGAGCAGAATTTTTGAAACAGGCTATGGACTTGAAAGCGTTTGTAAACGATTCAAAGTCGAACAAACTCATGGAGCAAATGCTGACACAGGATGAAAGTCACCCCAGACTGGCGACTCGTGCCTATGAAAGCCATGGGTGGACAAATACGGAACAATTTCAAGGAATCCTTGACGGCACATACACTGTTGAGAAAAAGAATAGTGCAGAAAACCAAACGCAGGAACAGGAAGTTGTTGCTGCTGAGGTGGTTGCAGAATCTGCAAGCCCACAGCACCCCGTAGACATTGATGCCCTTAATAATGCTTTGTACAGAGTAAGCTCTGAACTTGAAAGATATACAAACCGTGCAGACAAGCTTGACTACGCATTCGCAGTATTCAGTGGGATCATGGCAGGAGCGATTGATGCGCTGTTTGTTGGGGAAACCATCATTACAGATGGCGACATTGCACTCTCCCATCAGCAGGTCAACAATTTTATTCAAGAATACGCCAGTGCAAGGGGCTTTGACCGTGAGCGTTTGAAGGATGCCATTGGCGATCTCGAAAAAGCATTTAAGGTTGCACAGGACAATGTTTGGAAAGGTGCCGGAATAGGCGTCTCTGCAAAAAACCACCATCTGGCTGATCTGGCGCATCATCCTACCCCACTGGGACTTGCTTCTTCCATAATCGTTCAATTCTTGAGAATCGGAACATTTGTAAACAAAGATGGCGAGTGGCACTTCACCCTTGTTGAAACATCGGCAAAAGATATTGTTGAAATTCTTGCCCCGGCTGTAATAACCGGTATATTGAATTGGCTGGTATTTATTGCAACGAAAAAATATGAACAGGACGAGGGAAAAGAAGTTCCTGCCGCACTCCGCAAGCTTGCTCATCTGGTGGCATCAACACCGATGATTATTGAGCTTGCCAAATGTGCAGATAATTGGTTTGGGCATTTGGTGAGTGACATGGGCGGCTCTAAGAATACTGCAGGTGGAGGCATGGGTATTCCGGGCGTGTTTATTTCGCTCTTGTACGAATTTGCCTCGCTGCCGATCATGAGAAATACCGGGTTGCCGATGCTTGTCAATGAGCTTTATGAAAAGCAAAAGATTGATCTCCGCCATGAAATTCCTCTTTATAAAGTGGCGGGCAAACAAGCCATCCCGGTAGCTTTCAATGAGATTTATGTTCGTATCGGTTACTTTGCTTCCCATCTGGCTGCTGAACTTGCCGAACACGGAAATGATGTTGCAAAGGTCAACTGGAACAATGTGATTCCCTTCCGCAATCGAACAGTTGACCGTATGCTTGCGGTTTCCAGTATGACATTTACCGTTGCAGATACGGCGGATGCGGCGGTACACGCAGCGATTGAATCCAGTGGAAACTGGGTGCTGTTTTCCGGACGCTTTGTTACAAGATTTAACTATGTCGGTGCTGGTAGGGCTGCTGTTGCCATTGTAAAGGAAATCTCAAATGAGCGAAAAGAAACGCAGCTTATCCATGAAAAGATGATCCTGTCCGAAGCTAAGGCAGCTATTTTCTTGAGCCAGCTCCAGCAATTCAAGGCACAGCTTGAAGAAAAAGTTTCTCAGTATCTTGCAGAAGATATAGAATCGTTTATGTGCGGCTTTGACTTTATGAATCAAGGTATTGCATCCGGCGATTCCGATCTTGTGATAAAAGGAAATGTCGTAATACAAAGAGTTCTCGGCAGAGAGCCGCAATTCACAAATCAAAAGGAATTTGACGACTTGATGGAGTCTGATATTCCTCTTGTACTATAATCCGGGAGGGACGGTTATGGCTATAAAAGATTTTGGCAAGGGATTAAAAAGTTCTCTGCATGACGCCGTAGACACAGTTAAGGCAAAAGCAAAAGAAGTTGAACTGCCCGATATTAAGGAAGCAGGCGAAAAAAACATCGGAGCGTATAAAAAGCATTTTCAAAAAGACCGATGGGGACAAGCCTTCTAATGAAGCGATAGCACCAACGCAGAATATTACCAGCATCTCAGCACGCTCTGCAATCAAGGTTATATACTTCCTTATGGCGGCAGATGGAGAAATCTATCACGGCGAAGAAGAAAAATTTGACTTGATTGGCTTGGAACTCGACCCGGATTTCTCTAATTCCAAGGAGCAGATTATTCAGGAGTGCCAAACTGCTTTGGACAAGGTTATTGACCCGGAAGATTATTACGATGCACTTCAAGACGGTGCAGAAGAAGCGCTGCTTTCCTCTCAAAAGGCAGAGGAGGCATCCATTTCCCCGAAACACCTTGTATGGAATCTTTTGTCGGTTGCCTACAGCGATGAAAAGTATAATGATGCCGAAAGAAGATTTCTGAAATATGTTGTCCGAAAGCTCAACATTGATAAAGCGGTTTTCCTTGAAATGGAAAGCAGTTGTTAAGGCCAAGCTGTTTTGTCCAGAAATAGCCGG